>OHTM01000011.1_pt1 | contig 165768 bp, 145 predicted proteins | sample 1578951 | NCBI WGS metagenome assembly OHTM01 (sample SAMEA3879605, study PRJEB24766) | human gut metagenome | biome: human-associated habitat; feature: feces | place: USA | collected 1985/1987
CCGCCGTATGCCGAACGGCACGTACGGTGGTGTGAGAGGTCGGTAAACACGAAAGTAGGAGATAAACACCTGCGATTAGTGTTTACCTCCTACTCGATTGCTAAAGGAGATTCCTGTACCTATTGTGTTTATTTTATGAGCACTTTAGTCGCTTTTTTACCTTCGACCTTGAGGTATACCGCGCCTGCTGTCGGATTGGTCACCTCGATGCCGTTGAGATTGAAGTAGCGTATGTCGCGGGTGTTTTCAGCCTCGATTGCCTCAATTGCCGATGACTTGATTGTGACGTCGACCGTGGCCGGAGAGTCCATGCCTTCGGCCATCAGGCCGATAGTGTAGACAGCACCTGTTTCCGGGACACCTTCCGTAATGTCAATCTTCACATCGACAGTGCCATTGGTGGCTTCGGGCGTGAATGTGTCGACATCTTTGCCGTTCACCGATACGGTGATTTCCTTGCCAATAAGGTTTTCGCTTACAGTATAGCTGACGGTGACTGTGGCGATGCCGTCGGCAACGCTGGTGCCGGTGTCGCTGCCAAGCTCGATTGTCGGTTTGACTACTTCAGCAGCGCGCTCGAAGTGGAGCGACTTGATATTGGCGCCGTCATTGCTCTTGTAGACGATGTAGAGGGTGTGCTTGCCGTTCAGATTTTCGGTGTCGGTGACATCGCCGCGGAGTCCGTATACGTTACCCCAGCCGCCGGTGGCCTGCATGCGCACGATACCCACATGATTTTTGTCGGCGAGCAACGCATTGACTTCATCGTCATTGTTCCAGTCGATAGTGCCCTCTTTTTCGAGGTCAACGTAGAATCTGAAGTTAGATTCGTCGATAGTTCCGCGGTAATTTCCGTCGCCTGTCGAGTAGCATGCCACGATGTGTTCGAAAGGAGTGGCGCCGAAATCGTAGTCGGAGCCGTCGGCTGCGGAAATGCGGAGCACGGTACCGTTGCCGGTATATCCGACATTGTCGTTTTCCCATTGGCCTTTTTTCAGGACGGTGCATTTCCAGTCGTTATTGTAGATTTTTGAATTGCCGTCGCCGTCAACGTCGCTGCGGCTGTTGCCGTCGCCCTGTACGAAGTTGAACACGAGGGCGTTGTCGGAAGGCTGCTCGTCCATGGGATAGAGCGAGGGGTCGGGCGTCTGGGTGACTGGCCAGCTGTGTCCCTCGTATAGGCCTACGTTCATCACATTGCATGAACCCTCATTGCCCCATTTGACGATAAGCGAATGGGTGCCGCTGACCTCTTTCTCGAAATTACAAATCAAAGGCACGTATGTGTTGTCGCGCCATGCTTCCATGCCGTACCACACGCGTCCGATTCTGTTTCCTTCGGCTACCTCGTCGATGTAAACTTCAAGAAATTTATTGAGGTTGACACTGGCGTTCCAGGTCGACATCTTGGTTCGGATTACAATCTGACTGAATCGGCCGGAACCGAAATCTATAGTCTCGCGCGATTTCATCGTGAGGTTGTTGCCTGTCCAGCCTATGGAACCGTCACCGTCTATTTTGCCTGCGTCGGTGGTCTGCTGGGGGTCGTTCACATTAAAGAAACCGTTGCCGTTGATGATGATGCGACTGTCGGCGCAGCGGGAGTCTTCGTCGGGCCAGAGAATGCGTATGCCTTTGTCGGCGTCGGTGGTGTATACCTGCTCAAACGGTTTCGTGTAGTTGTCGTTTACGTAGTCGGCGTCGGTATAGGTGACGTCGGTCAGACCTATGCCGAAGAAATTGGCGCTCGACTTGCCCTCTTCGAATGATGCATATACATGCTGCTTGCCCGTCGGAGCTGTATACTCCTCGATGCCATTGCCGAAGTTCTGCCCGTAGCGGCACGGCAGATTGTAGGTGAAGAAATGTTTGAACGGGATTTTTGCGAAAGGCGTGGCGCTCTCAAGGTCGGGGCCTGCGCTGAGTATTACTGCGCCGTCAACGTTGTTTTCCCATCCGTTGGCCATGTCGGCGTATGCGCCTGTGAAACCTTTGTCAAAATCGACTTCGCCAAGGTCGACCGTGAGGTCAGATGACGGATTGCCCAACAAAAGGTTTGTCATGTCAAATTTTCCGGAACCCTGCACTATGGATATGTCGGGGTTGTTGTGGTCGATTTTCACATAAATGTTGTCGGCTGCAACTTTCGCCGGCGCGACGGTCATTGCCGCCATACCAAGGAAAAGAGTGAAAGTTTTTTTCATTGTCAAGATTTAAAGTTGATAATTTGGTTGAAAACAGTAAGCATGAAATACGCTTACCCGCAAAAGTACCTATACATAAATAATAAACGTAGCTCTCATGGCCTAATAAACATAACATTTGTCAGATACTACGATAGAGATATTTTTTCCGTAGACAAAAAAAGATGAGACGCCATTTCAGCGTCTCATCTCTATATCGTTTTTGTGCCGTAATATTGCGGTCATGTGCGGCGATATGCCACATCGGTCGCAATCTCTTAGAAAGGCAGATCCTCGGTGCCGTCGCTGCCGGGGAAGGGTGCGGGTGACTGCGGTACAGCCGGAGCACCTGCGCCGGGGAATGCCGATGCGGGAATCGCCTGGGCGGGAGCTGCAGGTGCGCCTGCCATAGCGGCATCGCCCTTCTCTGCTTTCCAGCCGCGTATGCTGGTGTACCAGCGGCCCTGATATTCGCGGCTCTCGATGTCGAAGCTCAATGTGATTACATCGCCTACGCTGAGGGGATATTGGTCGGCACGTTCACCGAAGAAATCGAAGTGCACTTTCTTGGGATAGTTCTCGAGGGTTTCAAGCACGTATTCTTTCTTTTTCCAGGGATTGCCTGCTTTAGATGTTCCGGATATTTCGGGGAGCACGGCAATGATTTTTCCTTTTACTTCCATTTTCTATATTTTGTTTTCTTGTTTTGTTTTTCGCAAAGTTGCTGACTACAAATTTAACAAACATTCCCGCTTGTGCCAAAAATTATCGGGATTCTTTTTGAACATTTCGCCGTGTTGCTTACTTTTGCGGATAAATACTGATTAATTATGGCAAAGAATGAAGACTGGTGGACATCGCCCACCGATGCCGAAAACGGCTCGCTGATAATGGTGACAGGTCGCCGCGACGTAGATAAATTCCGTGATAATCCGAAATTTTCAATCCGTGTGGAGGTGACATGGAAATATGACGGCGAAGCCAACGGAATGCCCGACCTGGCTACTTCGCAGCTCATGGAGGAAGTGCATGATGCGCTTGTCGCAGTGTTTGACAAAGACCCCGTGGCAGTGCTGACCGGTATCTACACCGGCGATAACCGTCGCGACTGGGTATTCTACACCCTGTCAACGCACATCTTCCAGACGAAACTCAACGAAGCGCTTGCGCCGTTCCCGCTCCTTCCGCTTGAAATCTACGCTGAAAACGACCCCGACTGGGCCGAATACGCCGAAATGCGCGAACTGTCGGAAATCTCCGCCTCCGACGACTGACAAATCTATAAAAACGGTATTCCTCCAACAGAAGGAACTCACGGTTCACTTAAGGAGCATAAAATGGGTTGCATTGCAGTTATTCCCTTACGGCGATGGCGTTGAGGGCGCGGAGCACATTGCACAGTGTGGTGCTCCAGTAGGCTTTGAAGTCGTCGCTTACCGATACGAGGGCGAGCGCTACGGTCTCGTCGGTGGTGTCGCGCACAGTAGCGAGGAAATTGTAAAGCACCTGAAATATGTCGGCGAGGCCTTCGGCTATGCTGGCCGATACGGGAGTGTCGCTGAATTTCATGTCCTCCTCGAATACCTCGAGATATACGTCGTCGGGACCGAACACCTCCTCCATGCCGCGCCTTACGGAGTCGTAATAGTCTTCGTCAAGTGCGGAGTCGATATAGGCGTCATACCGGTCGACATCGTCGACGTGGAGGTCGGTGGCCGTTATATAAAGTCGCGGCAACAGTTTGAGCATCGTCTTTACGAAGTCGCCCTGTTCATATTCACGGGCATTCTCTACCGCCTGACAGTATTCGTTGGCGAGGCCGGTGAAAGCGATTGCATTCGGATTAAGTGCCATACAATTTTCGTGTTTTGATATAATTATATACTCCGTCGGGCATGAAAATGTTCATGTCGAAGCCTTCGGCGAGTTTGCGCCGCAGGAAGGTACTTGATAGGTCGACGGTAGGAGCGTCGATTATTGTCACATTGTCGGGAAGGGACTTTGCATCGACATCGTAGCCCGGGCGGGGGTAGATGATGACGCCGAAGCGCCGGATTATTTCGTCGCTGTCACGCCATTTGTCGAACACGAGCCAGTTGTCACTCCCTATGATTATGGATATGTCGGCGTCGGGAAAGCGTTGCGCGAGCAGACGGAGCGTGTCGACGGTGTACGACGGCCGCGGCATTGTCAGCTCTATGTCGCACGCCGTCACTCCCTCGCTGCGTCGGCATGCAAGCCGGAGCATGGCCATACGGTCGCTGTCCGATGCAAGGTCGGTATTCCCGGCCTTGAGCGGATTGAGGGGGCTTACGCACATGAGCACCTCGTCGAGACGTGCGGCCTGACGCACATAGTCGGCCACCATGAGATGCCCGATATGCACCGGATTGAATGAGCCCCCCATCAGGGCAATACGTCGGCGTGTATGCATTGCTGTCGGCGGGATTGTCGGTACGTCCGCTATGCCTGAGGTTTTGAACCGATGAAGTCGACGATAAGCTGCTCGGTACGGTCGATAGCCTGCTCGAGATTGTCGTTGACAACGACCACATCAAACTGCGGCGCAAGTGACAGCTCGAACTCCGCACGCGATATGCGCTCGTCGATTACCTCGCGCGACTCGGTGCCGCGGTTTTCCAGACGGCGGCGCAGCTCCTCCACCGACGGCGGCTCGATGAATATCGACAGCGCGCGGTCACCGTACAGTTTCTTGACATTTATGCCGCCTTTTACGTCTATGTCGAGCACGATATTCCTTCCGGCGTCGAGCGCACGGTTGATTTCGCTCTTGAGCGTGCCGTAGAAGCGGCCCGGATACACTTCCTCATATTCAAGGAAGTCGCCTGAGGCTATGCGGTCGTGAAACTCGGAGGTCGACAGGAAGTGATAGTGCACACCGTCGATTTCCCCCTCGCGCGGCTTGCGGTTGGTAGCTGAAACTGAAAATGTCATGTCGATATTGCCGCGTTGTGTGAGATCGTGGATTATCGTTGACTTTCCGCACCCTGAAGGCGCCGATATTATGATGAGTTTTCCTGACATATATGTGGTCTTTATTGTTAAGTCATAATGTATAGTTACAGTACGTTGAGCACCTGTTCCTTGATTTGTTCAAGCTCGTCTTTCATCTTCACCACCGTAATCTGCATTTCGGCGTGGTTGCTCTTCGAGCCGAGGGTGTTGATTTCGCGACCCATTTCCTGAGCTATGAAGCCGAGTTTCTTACCCTGTCCGGGCTCGGCCTCCATCGTTTCGGTGAAATACTCCAGATGCTGGGCCAGACGCTGCTTCTCCTCATTGATGTCGAGCTTTTCGATGTAGAATATCATCTCCTGCTCGTAGCGTCCGCGGTCGTAGTCGGCTTGCGGTATCTGGGCGAGGGCGTCCTCGATGCGGGCACGTATTTTGGTGATGCGTTCGGTCTCGTATTTGGGTACTTCGGCGAGCAATCCGGCAATCCTGTTTATGCGCGTGGCAAAAAACTCGCTGAGCTTTTTCCCCTCCTTGGCGCGGAATTCACGCAGCGCGTCGCAGGCCGCGTCGACAGCTTTGAGGAGTGTGGCGCGGTCATCGTCGTCGATGCCGTCGGTACTGTCGGTGTGCATGACGTCGGGGAAACGCAGCAATACCGAATACCAGTCGGCCGGCGCAGGCAGTCCGAGTTCCCGCGACATACGTTCGATCTGCGCCTTGTAGGCGGCGGCCTTTTCTATGTTGATGCTTACGTCGGAGGTTATTCCCAGTGTTTCCACGGTGACTGCAAGGTCTACTTTGCCGCGCTCTATGCGTGTGGCTATGAGATTGCGGCATTCAACTTCCATCTCGCGGTATTGTGCGGGCATGCGGCTCGAGAAATCGAGCTGCTTCGAATTGAGTGTCTTGATCTCTACTGTGAATTTCTTGGAACTGTTTTCGGCTATTCCTTTGCCGAAACCTGTCATTGATAATAGCATGGTCCAAAAGATTTATTTTCCACAAAATTACACAATACATGAAAAAAAACGTAACTTTGCATAAAAAAAATAGAGCGCCGGAAGAAAATTATTTTGCAATATGACAATACTTAATATAGAGACATCAACCGATGTATGCTCCGTGGCCGTCACCTTCGACGGCTTGGTGCTGTGCCACCGTGAGGATTTCGCCGGTCATAACCACGCCACGCTGCTGAGCGGATTTATAAAGGACTGCCTTGACCATATCGCGGCTCATGAGATGAAACTCGACGCGGTTGCCGTCAGTATCGGTCCCGGAAGCTATACCGGGCTGCGTATAGGCCTGTCGGAGGCAAAGGGGCTGTGTTATGCGCTCAATATCCCGCTTATCGGTGTCGATACGCTTAAAATCATGGCGGTAGACGTCATGTTCAATCACTCCATAGAAGGTGACGAACTGTTCGTGCCTATGATTGATGCGCGCCGCATGGAGGTATATACCGCTGTCTACGACATGGCACTCGACACTCTTGTCGCACCCACGCCGCTGATACTTACCCCTGAAGCATTTGACAATTATCTTGCCGGCCGACGTCTTCTTATTTTCGGCAACGGTTCCGATAAAGCCCGCGACGTCATCACGTCAGATAATGCCGTTTTCATTTCCGGCATACATCCATTGGCCGCCAACATACTCCCGCTTGCCGAACAGGCCTTCTCACGCAAGGACTTCCTCGACCTTGCCTACAGTGTGCCCCTCTACCTCAAGGAATTCCAGGCAACCAAGCCAAAGAAACTCTTCTGATCCAACAAATGTAAATATATATCGGTTGCGGCTGCACCTCGGTGCAGCCCAATGCTGTTTGCCTAAGGGCGTGACGTCCGCAGGACGTCGATTATGCGTAACCACGTACGCCGAAGCTTGCGAAGGCGTGCGTGGAAAGTTATCATACGGGGCGTGGCGTCCGGAGGACGCCGAAATCTAGGACCTGTGCAAGCAAAAAGTGTTAAAATTTCAACTCAAATTGATTTTTCAATTTAACATTATATTGTTAAACTTTTGGAGAATAAGCGACGTTGAATTAGAACCCCACAAACGACAGCAATGCTTTATGCCGTTGTTCATGAGTCTGATGAGCTTGTCTTGTCGGGCTTTTTTTTCACCCCACAAACTCAAGCTCAGCATTATCCGTTATTCAAGACCTGTATCTGTCCGTGTTCACATATGGAGACTGTCGTTTGATGACTGCGAACATCCTGCAGATTAATTTAAACTTCACGGCATTCATTACGCAACCATGACTTTTGCCTTCGGCTCGTTTCCGCTCGTAGTATGTTTTGAGATTTGCGTCATGTTGTATTGCGCTGCGCGCTCCGTCTGTCAATAGTGCCTTAAGCTCATTGTGTCCGGATTTAATTACATGATCACCATTACGTACAGACGTTCCGGATTGCTTGGACAATGGGCTTATACAGCAGAATTTCGCGTATTGCCTTGATGTCTGGAAGCGGGTAAAATTCCATGTGGCTATTATTGTCGCAACAGCGTTCTGCATTCCGATTCCGGGAATACTCAACAGATATTGATAGTTACGGGCTATTGATTCATCTGAGTCGACAGTTATGGTTATAGCCCTCTCTATTTCCTTTATCTGAGAGGTCAGACCATCAACAATTTTCTGCATCCGATCCCTTGTACCTTTATCCGTAACAGAGCCAATCTGATTGATATAGGAGGTACGGGACTTTACTGCAAGATTCCGTTCGTTGCGCAGTTGCCTTAATTTTACGATTACCGCAGGTTCCGGTGTGGATGTTTGGAGCTTTTCGCGCATTGTATACACATAATCGGCTATGAAACAAGCATCTTCCTTATCTGTTTTATTGCGTCCCCGGGCAGAGGCGTTCTTCACATCCAATGGATGCAGAAGTACGAATGGAAGCTTCTTCTTGAAGCACCACTCTGACAACGATGCTGAGTACGAACCGGTGTGCTCCATCGCTATGACTCCGTTTTTTAGGTTGACCCCAAAAGATCGCAACCATTTGCGCATTGCCTGAAATCCCTCCGTATTGTTGGGGACTTGTAGGTGTCGAAACTGGCGATAGTATTTCCCTCGCTCGTACAAAGCAAAATCGAGTGTGTTTTTTGAAACATCACACCCCACGAAGTGTTGTAATTTAAATAAATCTGTCATAACTTTGCTTTTATAAATAAGATTTTACTGAATATATCCAAATCCTTTAGTAGACATTGAGGTCTAGAAATCTAGTTTGATGTGTTCAGTAAATTAAGACAGAGACGGACTTTATCGGCGGATGGCCCTTTATGGCTAGATTTACGAAAAGTTCACCGTCTCTGTCTTTCTTATTAACAATTCAGAGCACAAATGTTAACTCCGAACCACTCTGCAAAGGTAAAGGAATTTACATCACTCCATTTATAATAAACAGCTGGTAGCTAAGTAAATCGGCGTCCTCCGGACGCCACGGTTATATATCCATTATTCCCCGTATGCCGGAGTGAAACGGAGGCATGCGGGGTTACGAATAATCAGCGTCCAGAGGACGCTCAGATGCTTAAGTAAACAGCACCTGGGTGCACTCCTACGCTGGTGATGAATATTTTACATCGCACATAATCGCTGAATTGTTGCATAACGAATAAGCGGGACGCTCCTGTCATGGGGCGTCCCGCTTTATGTGGGGATTTGAAACTGTTCTTTTATTTCAGGTTTTCGACGAATGTGCGGAGCTGTTCGTTTTCGGGGTTGATTTCGAGGAATTTTGTGTAGTAGGCTTTGGCCTTTTCACGGTCCTTGGCGAGGTTGTATTTGCCGAGAAGGTTGAGTGCGAAGATGTAATCCTGCTTGCGTGCAGTTACGTTTTCGGGATCGGCGTCAAGTATCTCCACAATCTTTACGAGCTGCTGCTCGATGTCATCGTTCATCTCATTGTTGTTGGCGATGAGGTAGATGCGGCTGCGGGTAGTGAGCACCTGAAGGTTGTCGGGTACTTTGGAGTAAACCTCTTCGATGGCCTTGATGGCTTTCTGGGAGAAGTCGGCATGCTCGGGGCTGTCGGGAGCTGAAGTAGCTGCGGCATTCTGGTAGCGGCGGGCGAGTATCATCACGTCGTTGGTGGTGTGCTCGGGATCCATGTCGATATATTTCTGCTGTGCTTCGGCAGCTTTGTCATACATCTTGGCTGCGGTATAAGCCTGGCTGATGTCCTTATAGAGCGATGCCTTTTCGGGAGCGAGGGTAAGGGCTTTCTCATATTGGAGCACGCCGATTGAATCCTGTCCCATAGCTATGAGCATGTCGCCGTATGTGGTGTAGTCATTGGGAACGAACTCACCTGTTGCCTGGAAAAATTTGTCACCCTCTTCGATGGCTTTTTCGGGCTGTTCGAGAGCTGCATAGTTGAGCATGCGCATGCGCTTCATGTAGAAGTTATCTGGGTCTTCGGAGAGAATTTTTGCGGCAAGTGCGTTTGACTCGTCATATTTTTTTCCGAAGTAGAGCAGACCTACATAGCGCTGTTCGTCACGCTTGAAGTGGTTGGGGTTCTGGATATATTTCCCGTATTGCTCGGCCGCCATTGTGAGCTGGTCGTTGTCGTAGTATTTTTCGGCGAGCTCACGTTGAGCGAGAGCCGAGTTGGGCTGAAGCTCAAGCAGTTTTTTAAGACCGTCGATAGCATAGTTGGGGTTGACCGGGAAATATGTGCGTGCATATTTCACGAAAGCCTCGGGATATTTCACACCGTCGGCGGCGCTCATGGCCATTTCATAATATCCTGCTGCATCACCTACATTGACGGGAGCGAGCATGTCGGCTTCGAGAATGAAGATGGCGGGGCAGTCTTTGTCGGCCTTGCGGGCGTCTTTGAGATATTTTTCAATATCTTTTGCGTACTTAGCCGCGTCGGCATTGTAGAATGCACGTGCGATTTCGGTAAGCAGAACGGCGTCTTTTTTGTTAAGTTTAGAAGCCTGTTTGAAGAAATCGTCGGCTGCTGATTTGTCACCTTGCTGGAGGGCGACTTCGCCGAGGCCTACATAGTTGTAGCCGTTGTCGGGATTGAGCGACATTCCTTTTTCAAAGAAATTTTTCGCATTGGCATAGTTTTCGCGGTGGAATGCAATCTGGCCGAGGTAGAAGTTGGCCATTGATTTGTCGGTACCGGCCTCGTTGATTGTGCGGTTGATGATAATCTCCGCTTCGTCAGGCTGGTCGGCGCGGTAATATTCCACTGCATCCTTGAATCCTTGGGCTGAACCGGTTATGGCAACAGCTCCGAGCATGAAAGCTAATAATGTCTTTAATTTCATGTTGTATCTGTTTTTTTAATTATTTTTTCCGTTGTGATTATAACGATTTTTTATCCGATATGTTGTCTTTTATATAGACTTGATGTAATAATAATTGTAAAATTACTAATTTTTATCTTTTGATGCAATGCCCCGATGCCTGATGTGGAGATAATATATGTAAATTTTTGATTTATTGAGTCAAATTAACAAAATTATCATGTCAGCGGGGCTTTGTCGTGTTGCCGTCAGTCGACATTTACGATGCGCGGGTGCATTGCGGCGGGGAGCACGCCGGTAAGCTGTATAAGTTTCTGCCCGGCAAATCCGGTGACGAATGTGAAGAATCCGCTCTGTGTTGCGTTCTTATATCCGGTGACTGTCAGATAGATGGGACGGTAGAGCGGGTAAGAGCCGTCAAATATATATGCCTGATACGGTTTCTTGCCTTCGCCCGGGAATTGTCCTTTGCCCGACACGGCAAGGACTTTTATGTCGGGAGTGAAACCGAGGTTTGTGGTATCGTTTTTCTGCGATGCGTCCGACAGTTCGGCTGTCGACATCTCCACGCCTTTGAGGTCGGAGGAAATCCAGCTCACGCCGATTATGCCGAGGGCGCCTTTCCGCTCGGATACAGTCTGTACTACCTTGGCGTTGGAATTCTGGGCGAAAACGTTTTTGCCGAACGGGCGGCCGTCCATAATGCTGTCGGTCATGTACCTTACGGTGCTTGAGCCGTTGTAGTCGAATATTATGTCAATGTTGCCCGACTTATTGTCCGGTTCCACCCATTTCCATTCGGTTATTTCTCCGGAGAGTATCTTGCCGAGGTCGGAGGTCGATATTTCGCTGATAGGGTTGTCTTTGTTGGCTATTATAGCGATTGCGTCGACTGCCACCATCTTTGAGCGGGGCTGGCGTTTGCGCAGTTCGAGATAGCGCATCTCCGACGATGTGAGCGGGCGTGATGTGACGGCGAGTTTTGTATTGTTGGTGTGCAGCAGCGAGTCGATACATTGCTGCTCGGGCAGGTAGCGGGCGAGTATCGATGCATTGGGATACTGGTACTCGTACACATTAATCTCCTGCTCCATGATGTGTTGGAATGACTCGTCGCATGCCATCACGGTGACGCCCGATGTGGCCGACACGGAGTTACCGTCCTGTCCGACTTTCGGATTGGGATTGCAGGCTACGGTTGCCGTTGCGAGTGCGACGGCAACCGTAGCAAGTATTCTGTTTTTTTTCAGCATGGGATATTTATCGGGTTTATGTTTAATCGGTGATGTGCGGGCTATTCTTCGTCATCGGATTTGGTCGCTTTGAAGAGGCGATAGCCGCGTGATATGCCGTACAGTATGAAAATCGGACCGCCGACCCAGCGTAGCCAGTTCCATGACGGATCGTAGATTACGTTAAACCAGTTGAACAGCAACATCAGTCCCACGAAGCCAAAAACCAAAATCATAAAAATGCCGAAAAAAAGTCGGAGGGAGAAGGGCAATACCGGCTTCTGACTCCCATAATTTCTTTGATTCATTGCCATCAGTTTTTAAGTTTGACATTCCGGAACTGCCGGGCGGCTCTTTTAAGATTATTTTCGCGTGTTGATTATCATCCCTCGGAGCGGTTATCGCCCGCCATTTCCTTTATTATTTATATAATTAACATTTGATACGGGCGAAAGTTCGCGGCAGTCAGGCATTATGCCGCCATACCCTCTTAGAGTCCCGTTTCGGCGGAAATGTTGTAGCTTTGCCCAAAATTAATAAATTTCGGCAATGAAACGGTTGAACGTTTATATAAAATATGTTAATGTTAACATTCGGTCGGCTATGTCCTCAGGAATCTCACAGCGCCACGCGGTTGATTTGCTCGTCGGTGGGAGTGGGGTTGACGGTTAGCAGTTGTTTCACGTCGGTCAGTATATCGCGCAGTCCGCGGTTGATCAGATGGAAACTATTGTGCTCCACCGTGGCTGAATGCAGTTTTTCAAGCCAGTTGTTGCAGAAATGGAGCGCTTCGTCAAATATGTGCAGCTTCAGAAGTATGGATACGATGACGGCTATGATGGGAAGCTCCGACGAGGAGAGCACCGGCGATTTCAGGTTGTCGATAAGATAGTCGTAGGCCTCCTGATAGCGGCCGTTGTGGTATAGCAGCTCGATAAACACCATTTTGCCCTGCGTCGACAGGGCGAACGACTTCTGGTACCAGCGCATGTAGTTGAGTGCCGCAGTCTCGTTGCCTGTGCGGCAAAGCTCGCTCACATGCACTATGGCTTCGTTTTCGTCGGCATCGGTGTTGGCGTAGAAGTGTGCCAGCGTCTCGTCGGTTTCGTCGGGAAATGTGAGCAGCATCTCGCACAGCAGCGACGTGTCTGTCGGGTCAGCGCGGAATAGCTCGCGTATCAGTTCGGCACATTTCTGAGCCTCCCCCTTCATGCGGTAGGCTTCGAGGAGATTGCGTTTGGCTATGAAATAGTCGGCGTCGACTGACAGCGCGTGCCTGAAAGCGTTGATTGCCTCGTCGATGCGGTTGAGCTTCAGGTAATTGTAGCCTTCGATTGTGAGCAGCTCCACATCGTCAGGCTCGAGGGCTTTGGCGTATTCGAGCGATGCGAGCGAATCCTCGTATTGCTCGCAGTTTGACTGCAGTTCGGCCATCAGTCCCCAGTAATCGGTGTTGAAAGGGTCAAGCTCGGTAAGTTCCTCCAAGAGCGGGAGTGCGGAAGTGGACTGCGGACGGTTTTCGGCCATGCGCGCGATTTCGAAAAGCAGCGTCGGGGGATAGTCGCAACGGTCGCGCACACGGTCGATGTTGGCCACGAGCCAGTTTTCCTGCTCGAGATGCCGCACAAGTCCTACGAACTGTATGATTGACTCGTCGTCGTCAAGGCGGAACCGGTCAAGGAGCGATTCGAGTTCGCTTATTGCCTGTTCGGGGGCGTAGGGTGCGTTGGCGCGTATGCGCAGCGTTTCCCACATCACCGACGGGTTGGAACGCGGGTGGTCGAGAATGAACTGGCGCAACGGCTCGTTGCCCATGTTGGCGAGCCAGATGGCGCGCCGTTCGAGCATTATTTCGCTGTCAGGGAAAAGCCTGTTGCCTAAAAGCAGCGCTTCCAGACGGATATAATCATCGTGTACGTCGCCGGCATAGTCGAATATGTCGGCGAGGTCGCCCTCGTCGTAATAGATTGATATGTCGTTTCCGGCGAGTTCCTCGCGAAATTTATTATATAGCTTCTCTAACTGATTGTCCATTCCTGTAAAATTATATTTCTTGTAGGAAATATATCTTTCCGCGGTTAGAAACCGCGGCTACTATCCTGTACCGATTGGTAATCAGACTTATAGTAGCCGCGGTTTTTAACCGCGGTGTGTATTTGGTTAAAATAACATATTCCCCGGCTCGAGGGCGCTCGCAAGGGTCCCCTTCCGCAGACAGGGTTTATACTTATTTCTTCTGCTCTTTTTCCCAGCTGTCCTTCAGGGCTATGGTGCGGTTGAAGATGAGGCGGTCGGGAGTAGAGTCGAGGTCGGGCGTGAAGTAGCCTATGCGCTGGAACTGGAATTTGGTTCCGGGCTTGGCGTTCTGAGCTGCGAACGGTTCTACCTTTATGCCTTCGACTACCTGCAGGGAGTCGGGATTGAGCATGTCGCGGAAGTCGCGGTCGGGTTCGGCGGCGGGATTTTCCACGTTGAAAAGACGGTCGTACAGACGTGCAGTAGCATCAACCGCATGGGCTGCCGATACCCAGTGAAGCGTGCCTTTGACCTTGCGCTGGCTTCCGGGAAGTCCCGAACGTGTTTCGGGGTCGTATGTACAGTGTATTTCCGTGATATTGCCGTCGGCATCCTTTACCACATCCTCACACTTGATTATGTATGCGCCTTTGAGACGTACCTCTCCGCCGGGTGCCAGACGGAAGAATTTCTTCGGGGGATTTTCCATGAAGTCCTCGCGTTCGATGTAGATTTCGCGTGAGAACGGCATCTCATGTGTTCCAGAGCCGGGCTGTTCGGGATTGTTTTCCATCTCCACGGTCTCCACCTTGTCCTCGGGATAGTTGGTTATGACCACTTTCACCGGATTGACTACGGCCATTACGCGGGTGGCGATGCTGTTGAGGTCTTCGCGCACGGCGTGCTCTAAGAGCGATACCGAGTTGAGTGCCTCATACTTGGTGTAGCCGATGCGCTCGATGAAGTTGCGTATCGACTGCGGAGTGAAGCCGCGGCGGCGCATACCCGAGATGGTCGGCATGCGGGGGTCGTCCCACCCGGCCACGAGACCTTCCTTGACGAGCTGGAGGAGCTTGCGTTTCGACATCACGGTATAAGTGAGGTTGAGGCGGTTGAACTCAATCTGTCGCGGACGGTATGTATCGTCGGCAAGCTCGTCGACAAAGTAGTCGTAGAGCGGACGGTGAGGCACGAATTCAAGCGTGCATATCGAGTGGGTCACACCCTCGAAGTAGTCGCTCTGGCCGTGGGCGAAATCGTACATGGGATATACTTTCCACGTTGTGCCGGTGCGGTGGTGCGGATGCTTGATGATACGGTACATGATGGGGTCACGGAAGTGCATGTTGGACGACGCCATGTCGATTTTGGCGCGGAGCACTCGTGCGCCCTCCTCAAATTCGCCGGCGTTCATGCGCATGAACAGGTCGAGGTTCTCCTCGGGAGTACGGTTGCGGTAGGGGCTCTCGGTACCCGGCGTGGTGGGAGTGCCTTTCTGTGCGGCAATCTCCTCCGATGTCTGGTCGTCGACGTAAGCCTTGCCTTCCTTAATCAGACGTACGGCGAGGTCGAAAAGCTGGGGGAAATAGTCCGACGCGTAATATTCGCGGTCGCCCCAGTCGAAACCGAGCCATTTGATGTCCTCCCTGATTGAGTCGACATATTCCACATCCTCCTTTACGGGGTTGGTGTCGTCGAAACGAAGATTGCAGGTGCCGCCGAATTTTTCGGCTACACCGAAGTCCATGCATATAGCTTTAGCATGGCCGATATGCAGATACCCGTTGGGCTCGGGTGGAAAACGAGTGTTGAGCCGTCCTCCGTTTTTACCCGCCTTGAGGTCGTCGTAAACAAGTTGCTCTACAAAATTATAACCTTTAGAATTTTGGTTTTCAGCGTTTTGTGTCTCGTCGAGCTGATTGTTGGTGTCCTTGATTTCCGCCATTTGGTTAGAATTTATGATAATTGACTGATATTGAAAGTGCAAATTTAAAGAATATCTGCAAAAAATTCACGTGTTGCATTCGCTTTTTTTACGATATTGTTAAAAATACTTAGTAATAGGGGATTATTAATGTAATATTGGGTGATATATTGAAAGAAAGCGTTAATTTTGTCACAAATATTATAGCGGCGGCCGTAAAATTGCCATTCCGCTGCATTACATAACAGAACATCAGGCATATAATAAATTCATCATGCAACTGTCTACCATCAGGAAATATACGCTTGGCGCGACCGCGATAATGGCGGCGCTTACGCTCTCGTCGCAGAACAATATCGTCGAGGAGGTGGCTTGGGTAGTCGGCGACCAGCCTATCTACAAGTCGCAAATCGAGGAAATGTATCAGCAGATGCGCTACGAGCGTGTCCCTATCAACGGCGATCCATACTGTGTCATACCCGAGCAGCTCGCAATAGAGAAACTGTATCTCCATCAGGCCGAAGTCGATACAGTGGAGGTGCAGGAGGCTATGGTCACCCAGCAGGTCGACGCCCGTATCAACATGCTCATCGACCAGATTGGCTCGAAAGAGAAGATTGAGGAATATTTCCGCAAACCGTTGCCTGAATTCCGCGAGCAGCTTACTCAGACCATACGTGACAACTACCGCATAATGCAGGTGCAGGACAATATCACCAGCGACATCAAGACGACGCCCTCCGATGTGCTCCATTATTTCAATGATCTGCCCCAGGATTCCATTCCTATGGTGCCGTTGCAGGTGGAGACACAGATTATCACGCTAAATCCCGAGATACCGCGTTCGGAGATTGAAGATGTCAAGGCGCGTCTGCGCGACTATACCGACCAGGTGAACCGCGGCGAACGCGAGTTCTACACACTTGCCGTACTATACTCCGAGGACGGTAGCGCGAGCCGTGGAGGCGAGACCGGGTTTCTCGGCCGCGGACATCTCGAGCCAGAGTATGCAGCCGTCGCGTTCAACCTCAACGACCCCAAGAAAGTATCCAAAATCGTAGAGACCCAATACGGTTTCCACATCATACAGCTGATTGAGAAGCGCGGCGACCGTATCAACACCCGTCATATACTTCTGCGCCCCAAGGTATCTGACGCCGATCTTACAAAAGCCATCAACCGCCTCGACTCTATCCGCACGGATATAGTGAACGGCAAATTCACTTTCGAGGAATCGGCTCCCTACCTGTCGCAGGACAAGGACACGCGCAACAACCGCGGCGTGATGGTTAACAGCAAGGATCGTACCACACGTTTCGAGATGAGCGAGCTCCCCGCCGAAATAGCCAAGGTGGTCGACAAGATGGAGCCTGGCGAGATTTCCGAGCCGTTCATCATGACCGACCCCAAGCGCAACTGTGATATCGTGGCTATTGTGAAGCTCACCAACCGCGTGCCGGCTCATAAGGCCAACATGTCAGACGACTACCAGCTTATAAAAGATATGTGCGAGTCATCTCTGCGTACAAAAAAACTTACCGACTGGCTCGACAAAAAGATAAAAGACACCTACGTGCGCATCGAGGACGGTTGGGACAACTGCGAATTCCGGCACAGCGGATGGCTTAAACTGAAATGATAACCGCATGCGCGGTATCCGTGGGTGCCGCGTGAGCGACTTGCAGCATACTGCGATGACAAAGCGCCCGATTCCAATACTTCTTTTCATACTGACATTAGTACTGATAACTATTGTCAGCCCTTCCCGCGCCCAGAATGCAAAGCGCGACAACACCCCCATAGTACCGGTAATCCCTTCGGCCGACCACAGCAATCCCGACCGCGTATTCCTCGAGCATGCCGACCGGCTGCTGTCGAAACCGGGCATCGATTACCAGATACTCGTCGGCGACGTGCGTTTCCGTCGCGGAGGCATGTATATGTACTGCGACAGCGCGCATTTCAGCGACGTGACAGGCAATTTCGACGCATTCGGCAATGTCAGGATGGAGCAGGGCGACACGCTATTCATCTATGCCGACCAGCTCGCCTACGAGGACTCGCTCAAACTCGCCGTACTCTATGCCGACGACGGCAAGAAGGTAAGGCTTATCAACCGCGATGTCACGCTCGAGACACCAGTGTTCAACTACGATATGGGCATCGACCTCGGTTACTACGAGCATGTCGGAGGCAAGCTCTTCGACTCGCTCAACACCCTGACATCGCTCAACGGTGAATACAACCCCACATCAAAGGAAGCAATATTCACAGGCAATGTGCATCTTCTGAGCCGCAACAACAATGACGGCGACACTCTCGAGATATACACCACCAATCTCTATTACAACACCCTGACGCACATAGCGCGTATGGACGACGAGTCGACCGTGCGCAACGCCGACGGTATCATCTACACCTCGGAAGGGGAGTACAACACCGACTCGATGACCACACGTCTGTTCAGCCGCTCGACAGTCGTGTCGACGATGGAAAGCAGCCGCGGCACCACCCTTACTGCCGATACAATCTATTTTGACCGCCGTCTCGGACAGGGCGAGGCATTCGGCAACATGATAATGACCGATACAATCAACAAGATGATAATGGAGGGTGACTATGGCTATTTCGACCAGATGATTGACAGCGCGTTTGTCACCGGTCGTGCACGTGTCATACAGTACCGCCCGGTCGGCGACGGCGATTTCGACCCCGACAAGGTCGATACCCTCTATGTCAACGACACGTTCACGCGCTCAATCGAGACCATCTATCTCCACGGCGACACTATCCGCGCTTTCCGCAATATCATACAGCGTAACGACACCATATATACTGAACTCGCGCAGCCCGCGCCGGCCGATACGCTCGCGGCCGCCGACATACAGCCGGTAGATGCAGATGCCGTTGCCGATTCAATAAAGGCGTCGGGTAATGCGGCGTCCTCGCATGCAACGCCGTTTAAGGTGGAGGAGGTGTCGGATACGATACGCTATGTCGTGGCCGCGCCGCATGTGAAATTCTACCGTAAGGATATGCAGGGGCTCTGCGATTCGCTTACTTATGTATCGGCCGATACGATGGTCCACATGAATTACAATCCTATAGTGTGGAGCGACAACAGGCAGATTTCAGGCGATGTCATACAGATACATCTACGAGAGGCTGTAACGTATGACGCCGATTCTGTGGCAAAATCACGCATGATGCTCGACCGTGCCTACATTCCGTCGGCAGGATTTATGGCCGAATTGATAGAGGACGGCTATTACAACCAGTTGAGCGGAAAGGAGATGATAGCGCAGTTTAGAGAAGGTGCCCTGAGCCATCTCGATGTCAACGGCAATGTGCTGGCTATCAACTTCCCGGAGGAAAATGACTCTACCATCAATAAAGTGTGGAATATCGAAAGCTCTTTCCTTGCCGCCGATTTCAAGGATAATGCGATATCGCATCTGAAATTATGGTCGGAAACCAGCGGTACGGGAACACCACTCTATCTTGCCAAAAAATCGCTTTTTTTCCTTCCGACATTCAAGTGGTACGGCGAACACCGACCCCTCAATCCGGATGATATCTTTGATTTCCCCGACAGTCTGCAGGCTATTTTTGATGCAGCGCGTAGCCGGGGCCGCTCGTCGGCAAAGACGGCATCGCCCTTGTTGCCGTCTCCGGCATCGCAATCGACTCCGCTGATGGCTCCCGAAGCCATAATACACAAAGAAACGACACAGGAATAAACCCTATACATATATCATGAAAACATCTGCTTCGCATCAGGTAGAAAGCCTGATGAAATTTCTTGACAACTCACCTTGCAATTTCTATGCCGCGGCCAACGTGGCAAATATGCTTGACGATGCCGGATTCACGCGTCTGGACGCTTCCGACAGATGGACGCTCGAGCGTGGCGGCAAATATTATGTGATGAAAAACGGTTCGGCGGTGTTCGCATTCTGTATCGGCACCGGCGAGGCGCACGCAGGTTATAAGATAATCACTGCCCACAGCGATTCTCCCGGCTTCCGCATAAAGCCTCATGCCGGTATGGTATGCGACGGCGGTATCATTAAACTCAATACCGAAGTGTACGGCGGCCCGATACTTTACACGTGGTTCGACCGTCCTCTTTCGGTGGCCGGACGTGTGATACTCCGCAGTGACGACCCGTTGCATCCCCGTGCCGAGCTTGTCAATTTCCGTCGTCCGATTCTCACTATCCCGCATCTCGCCATTCATTTCAACCGCAATGTCAACGACGGCAACAAATTGTCGAAGCAGAAAGACATGCTCCCAGTAATAGCGCAGTTGAGCGAACCGCTCGAGGCCGGAAATTTCATGCTTGAGGCTGTGGCGCGCGAGCTTGGTGTGGCCGTGAATGATATACTTGACTTCGACCTCACGCTCTACGATGTCACGCCGGCCATGACGGTAGGATATAACGACGAGTTCATCACCTCGGGCCGTATCGACGACCTGTCGATGGTACACGCCGCGGTGAGCGCGCTTGTGGCGCAATGCGTTGTCCCTTCGGCCATGACACGCGTGGTGGCGGTGTTTGACAATGAGGAGACGGGCAGCGGCACGAAGCAGGGCGCGGCTTCGCCGGTGCTCTACAATATACTGTCACGTGTAAACGACGCACTCGGAGGTGACAACGAGTCGCTGCTCCGTGCGGTAGCCAACTCGTTCATGGTGTCGGCCGACAATGCCCATGGCGTGCATCCCAACTATGCCGAGAAGCACGACCCGACAAATCATCCCGTGCTTGGAGGCGGCCCGGTAATCAAAATCAATGCCAACTGCAAGTATATGACAGATGCCGACAGCGCCGCCGTATTCCGGACCATCTGCGAGGATGCCGGCGTTCCGTTCCAGTATTTCGTCAACCACAGCGACGTGGCGGGTGGTTCCACACTCGGCAATATCCTGACGTCGCAGCTCGATATCCGCGGTGTCGATATGGGTGCCGCGCAGTGGGCTATGCACTCCGTCCGCGAGACAGCCTCCGTCCGCGACCACGAATACATCATCAAAGCCTTCACCCGATTCTTCAAGTAATTGGTACGGCTTGACTCCGAAATACGAATAAATTTGCAACACCCTCCGCGCCATAATGGCGTAACATGCTAAATGCCACCGTTATAACGCGGATGCGATGAATCGCGCTCCACTCAGCTCAACTTAAGTAAACAGCATTGAATCGCGTCCCTACAATTTCGTTCGTATATTTTGAGCTTTGCAGCACCCTCTGATTTCCGCATTTCGGCTTACAGCCGCGTGCCGCGTAGAAATTCGTCGGCTGTCATGCGGCGTTTGCCGGCAGGCTGCAGCGACAGTATTTCTACTGCGCGGTCGGCTGCTCCGAGGTAGAGATGGCCGTCGTGGGCGTAGACTTTACCTTGCTCAGATGCGGGGGCAGGCGATGCTGTAGGTTTCGTCTCGAATATCTTTGCGGTGAGGGGCGTTCCGTCGGCAAGAGTGATGTCAATCCATGCGCCGGGGTAGGGTGAGAGTCCGCGTACGAGATTGTGCACTTCGGCCGCGGTACGCGCAAGGTCGATATGGCATGTATCGCGGAATATCTTCGGAGCCGGAGTTGGCTCAATGGCACTGAAACAGCTTTGCGGTATTGAGGTGACGGTGCCGTCAAGTATCGCGTTGACAGTGTCGAGAGTGAGTTGTGCACCGAGATGCATGAGGCGGTCGTGCACCGACCCTACGTTCTCATTCTCGCCGATGGCGATGCTTTGCTGCTGAATGACGTCGCCGGTATCTATTTCGTGGCGGAGGAAGAATGTGGTGACGCCTGTCTCCTTTTCGCCGTTGATTACTGCCCAGTTTATCGGAGCTGCGCCGCGGTATTTGGGAAGCAGCGAGGCATGGAGGTTGAATGTGCCGAGTCGCGGCATCTGCCATACCACTTCGGGAAGCATACGGAATGCTATTACGATGAAAAGGTCGGCGTTTAGGCTGCGGAGTTCGTTGACAAAAGCCTCGTCTTTCAGGCGTTCGGGTTGCATGAGGTGCAGTCCGTGTTCTACCGCATATTGTTTTACCGCCGAAGGAAGCATCTTGTGGCCGCGTCCGGCAGGTTTGTCGGTGGCCGTTACAACGCCCACGATATTGAATCCGTTTTTTACAAGCAGGTCAAGGCTCTCGACCGCGAAGTCAGGCGTGCCGAGAAATACTATTCTGAGGTCTTCTTTTTTCATGCATTGCAGGGTTTGATTGAGTATGCGTTTTGTCTGATTACGGGGGTATTCGGGTGGGGCGGGGGCGTCTCGCCCCCGTGGTATTATTTTTTATCGTCAGGAGTAACCACGGGGGCGAGACGCCCCCGCTCCATTCGATTCCACTTATGTAACCGGCATTTTCTCCATTTTATTTATCGATTTCGTCACTCTTGCGTCAGGATTTTCCATAACGGGTCGTCGGTCGGCAATGGTGCTTCCACGATAATGGGTTTCTTTGATACGGGATGTATGAATTCAATCCGGCGGGCGAGCAGCGATATGCCGCCGTTGGGATTGCTGCGTTTGTCGCCGTATTTCAAGTCACCCTTTATGGGGCAGCCGATAGCCGACAGCTGCACGCGTATCTGATGCTTGCGGCCTGTGAGCAGATTTACTTCTATCAGGTTGTAGCGGTCAGACTTGCATATTACCCGGTAGCGCAGCCGTGCCTCCTTGGCATTTGGACGCGGTTCGTTATAGGCGTATGACTTGTTGGTGCGCTCCACGGTCGTGATATAGTGGGTCAGCTCACCCTCCGGCTGCTGCGGAACGCCGCGCGATATGGCCCAGTAGGTTTTGTGCACGTCGCCGTTGCGGAACATCTCGTTGAGCCGCGAGAGGGCTTTCGACGTCTTGGCAAACACCACAAGCCCCGCTACCGGACGGTCGAGACGATGCGCCACGCCGACAAACACGTTGCCCGGTTTGGCGTATTTCTCCTTAAGCCATTGCCCGACAATCTCGCTCAGCGGTGTGTCGCCTGTCTTGTCGCCCTGCACGATTTCGCCTACGGCCTTGTTGACGATGATGATATGGTTGTCCTCGTAGACTACCTCCATGATGCGATAAATATGATTAAAAAGGTGTGCCACAATGTCTTTTTCAGGCATTATGACACACCCTTCGGTGATTTTTACTTTATCAGATGCCGAGGTCGGTCTTGACTGCGGCAATCTTGTTGTCGGCCTCGCTGATGGCCTTGTCATAGTCGGCGTTGGTAGCCATAGTGCCCTTCACCTCGATGTAGAATTTAATCTTGGGCTCGGTGCCCGACGGACGTATCGATACCTTCGTGCCGTCTTCGGTGAAATACTGGAGCACGTTTGACGTGGTAGGCATATCCATCTTGGATACTGTGCCGGTGGTGACATCGGTCACGTTGAGGTCGGCGTAGTCCTTGATGGTGACAACCTTGCTTCCGCCCAGCGATTCGGGAGGATTGGAGCGGAATGCCTTCATCATGGCTATAATCTCTTCGGCGCCCGATTTGCCTTTGCGCACTACCGAGATGCCCTCTTCGCGTGAGAAGCCGTATTTGATGTAGATGTCCTGGAGCATCTGCAGGAAGTCCATGCCTTTATCCTTGGCCCATGCGCAGATTTCGGCCATGAGCGAGATTGCTGATACTGAGTCTTTGTCGCGGGCGAAGTCTTCGGCGAGGAAGCCGTAGCTCTCTTCGCCGCCGCCGAGGTAGCGTGAAGTGTCCTCGTGGTCGCGTATTACGGCGGCAATCCACTTGAAGCCGGTGTAGCAGTCAAACATGCGTATGTTCCATGCGTCGGCGATAGCCTTGATGGTCTCTGTGGTGACGATTGTCTTCACGATGTACTCGTTGCCCTTGAGCATGCCGAGCTCGGCGTTGCGTGTCATCAGGTAGTTGAGGAGTATCATGACAATCTGGTTGCCGTTGATGAGCACGTACTCACCCTTGTTGTCGCGGATGACGCAGCCGATACGGTCGGCGTCGGGGTCGGATGCCACAACGAGGTCGGCTCCCACTTCCTTGGCCTTTGCGATAGCCATTGCCATGGCCGAGGGTACTTCGGGGTTGGGTGATTCCACGGTGGGGAAATCGCCCGAAGGTATATCCTGTTCGGGTACATGGATTATGTTGGTGAAGCCGTAGTTCTTGAGCGAAGCGGGAATCATCTTGACGCCGGTGCCGTGGATAGGGGTATATACTATCTTGAGATCGGCGTGACGCTTGATAGCTTCGGGGCTGAGCGAGAGTCCTTTGATGGCAGTCAGGAACGCATCGTCGATTTCCTTGCCGATAATCTGGATAAGCTCGGGGTTGCCGTTGAACTTGATTTCGCTCACGCTCTTGATTTTGTTGACGTGGTCGATGATATTCACGTCGTGGGGAGCGATAATCTGCGCGCCGTCGGCCCAGTAGGCCTTGTAGCCGTTATATTCCTTGGGATTGTGTGACGCCGTGATGTTAACACCGCTCTGGCATCCGAGATGACGGATGGCGAACGAAAGTTCGGGGGTGGGGCGGAAGTCCTCGAAGAGGTATGCCTTGATGCCGTTGGCCGAGAAGATTGCGGCAACGATTTCGGCGAATTTGCGTGAGTTGTTGCGCACGTCGTGACCTACGACAACGCTGATCTGGGGAAGGTCGCGGAATGCTTCGAGAAGGTAGTTGGCGAGTCCCTGGGTGGCTGCGCCGACTGTGTATATGTTCATACGGTTGGAACCTGCGCCCATGATGCCGCGCAGACCGCCGGTGCCGAATTCGAGGTCTTTGTAGAATGATTCGATAAGTTCTGTCTTGTCGTCGGCATTGAGCATGCGTTCCACCTCTTTGCGGGTTTCTTCGTCATATCCGTCGCCGAGCCAGCCTTTTGCCTTTTCGGTGACTGTTTTAATCAATTCTTCGTTTTCCATTATTTGTGTTTGTTAGAATGTTGTCCGAATAAAAATAACAAGTCGTGCCAAAATACTGACACACAGTATATCAGCGGGCTGCCATGAACATCTGGCCTGAAACTATCTCCTGATATGCCAGTACACCGGCGTCCGACAGTTCGATGAGACGGTAATCGCCGTTGGCGTCAAGCATGTTGACATGGGTATCGTCGACAAACGACATCAGTTTGACGCTCTTGCCGTCGGCCTCTACGCTCCATGACTTGTCGGCCGAGTCGAAGTCGAGACGCACTACCGAGCCGTCGTTTTCCGAAGTGATGGTATAACCCTTGCCGTCGCATTCAACCAGATAGCGTCCGTCCTGTCCGTCAATCACTTTGGTGCCTTTGGCCACAGGATTGTTGCCGCTCCAGAACTCGATTGAGTTGAGTACGAGGAGGTCGGCCAATGTCGTTACCTCATATACGGGAAGTATCCAGAAACCGAAGAATATCAGTTCGTTGACAAACTTGTTGCTTACACCTTTGTTCCAGTTCAGGAGCTTATTGGTGAGAGAGAAGCTGCCGATACATGACGAGAAGGAGAACGATGCAGCGACAGTGAGTATCAATGCTGCGCTAAGATAAGTCTTTTTCATAAATAAGTCGTTGATAATGTTATCAATAATTGTTTGTTGCTATCGTTTCCGATGCGACGGCGCGCACCGGGTATCTTTAGAGTGAATAAAGGTACAAAAAATTAACTTAATATGCTGAAATTTTCATAAAAAATTGAGCAAATAAAATTTTGCATGCCTCATGCGGGTATCTCGCGTTTGAACCTGTCGTAGTATTTCATGATTTTGTCCACGTATCCGGTGGTCTCGCGGCCTCGCATATATCCGTATTTCACTACAGGGTCATTGTAATATTCGGGATTTGATTTCATTAGTATGGCCTTCTCCACATTGCCGTCCCATTTCGTGGGGTCCATTCCGTATTTTTCGGCAAGCGCCATGGCGTCGGTCACATGTCCGATGCCGCCGTTGTAGCAGGCGAGAATGAATTTCTGGCGCTCACGGTCGTCGGGAACTTTTTTCATCAGCATCTTGTCGAGGTCGTCGAGCATCTTTACCGATGTCGCGATTGATGATTCGGGGTCGTTCATCTTTTTGGCGGGGAGATTGTAGGCCCTGGCCGTGCGCGGCATAAGCTGCATGAGTCCGCGTGCGCCCGCCCATGATTTGGCTTTGGGGTTGAAGCGGCTCTCCTGGAAGCTTTGCGACGCGAGCAGGCGCCAGTCCCATCCTATGCTTGAGGCATATTTCTTGAACCAGGCGTCGTATTTTGAAATAGTTCCGTCGCTCAGGTCAAGCGACATGGCCACTTGCGGAGCCTTTGCCTGTTCGAAATACCGTTTGTGGAGCTCGGCGTTGGTCGCACGCGACTGGTCGGTGTCAAGCCATGCGTCGATTGAGTCGCCGAGCCATGCATATTTGGTCGATACAGCCCACGCCGATTCCTGCGGGAAACTGACATCTACCGAAATATCGAGCGTAGGGAAGTAAGTGGCATTGATCTGGGCGATATTGTTGTCGACAATAGTGAGCGGTATTTTCCTGTCGGCAACCATCTCGATTAGGGCTTCGGCGTCGATGGTGTCGGCGTCGATGGCATTGATGATGATGCCGCCTCCGAGCTCGTCGTCAAGGTTCTCAAGGCGGTACATGTATTTAGTGCCGTCTTCCACCGCGACTTCGTGTCCGGGCAGGTCGGTCACGTCGGTAATCTGTGCCTTTCCTTCTATTTTGGGCTGTACAAGCACCTGATATGACTCGTTGCGCGGTCCGCAGGGCACAAGTTTGTCCTTATATTCGGTGATTTCGGGTATTTCGTAGGCAATGAGGTCGACGTGTCCGCTGTCGAGCATCTCGATGGCTCGGTGCACCGACGGCGCTACCTCTATCTTGAGTTCCAGGCCTTTGTCCTGGGCGAACTGGTATATGAGGTTATAGTCGTAGCCCATCGGTTCGTCACGGTATATGAAGTAGGAACTCGGAGAGTAGAGTGTGGCTATGACAAGGGTGTCGGGGAGAGTGTGATTCTCAAGATGCTGCGATGTGTTTCCGTCACTTTTGCTGCAAGAGGCTGTAGCCAGTGCCACGGTGGCTGCTGCCACTGCCGCCAACGCATGTCTTGCTGTCCGTCCCGATATATTGAAGTAAAACACGTGAATCGAAATTAGTTTATAATCCTCACGTATATACCAACGCCTGCACTCTTGAAAAAGTTTCATGCAAATGACGCAAGGACAAACTAACCGCGGTTGAAAACCGCGGCCACTATGCTGATGGTCAGCATTGTAGTAGCCGCGGTTTTCAACCGCGGTTCATTGAATCCGTATGCAGGATTCAATTATGCAGATATTGGCGTAGTTTGAAACACCGTTTAGTATTCGAATGTGCCTTTGTCGGAAATTATGGTAAGGCGGTTGGCTGGTGCGGCCTCTACGCGTCCGACTATGCGGGCTTCGATGCCGAACCCGGCGGCGATGTCGATTATGGCCTGTGCATGTTCGGGCGCGAGATAGATTTCCATGCGGTGTCCCATGTTGAACACTTTGTACATCTCCTCCCACGGAGTGCCCGACTGACGCTGTATAAGGTCGAACAGCGGAGGCACGGGGAACAGGTTGTCCTTGATGACGTGCTTGTTTTCGACGAAATGCATCACCTTGGTCTGAGCGCCTCCCGAGCAGTGTACCATGCCGTGGATGTCGCTGCGCATCTTGTCGAGGATGGCTTTGATGACGGGAGCGTAGGTGCGTGTCGGCGACAGTACGAGCTTGCCGGCATTTACAGGTACGCCATCGACCGTGTCGGTCAGGGCTGTGCTCCCCGAATATACGAGTTCCTGAGGCACTGCGGCATCGTAGCTTTCGGGATAACGCTCGGCGATATATTTGCCGAACACGTCGTGACGGGCTGAAGTGAGGCCGTTGGAGCCCATGCCGCCGTTGTACTCGTTCTCGTAGGTGGCTTTGCCGTAGGATGCGAGACCTACGATGACGTCGCCTGCGGCTATGTTGGCGTTGTTGATGACGTCGCTGCGGCGCATGCGGCAGGTAACGGTGGAGTCGACGATGATGGTACGCACGAGGTCGCCCACGTCGGCGGTCTCACCTCCGGTAGAATAAATCGTAACGCCCTGGCCGCGCAGTTCCTCGAGCAGTTCCTCGGTGCCGTTGATTATCGCCGATATGACTTCGCCGGGGATGAGGTGTTTGTTACGTCCGATGGTCGATGAAAGGAGTATATTGTCGGTCGCGCCCACGCAGAGCAGGTCGTCGATGTTCATTATCAGGGCGTCCTGGGCAATCCCTTTCCACACGCTGATGTCGCCGGTCTCACGCCAGTATACGTATGCGAGTGATGATTTCGTGCCCGCTCCGTCGGCATGCATGATATTGCACCAGTCGGGATCTCCTCCGAGTATGTCGGGGATAATCTTGCAGAATGCTTTGGGGTAAAGCCCTTTGTCTACGTTCTTGATGGCGTTGTGTACATCCTCTTTCGATGCCGAGACGCCCCGGAGATTATATCTTTGGTCAGTCATTGTGATGAAAATTGTTTACCTTAGGATATGAAATAGAGATAAATCAGCGATACGGGCACCACGAGCAGGAGCGAGTCGATGCGGTCGAGTATGCCGCCGTGGCCCGGGATGAGTTTGCCTGAGTCCTTTACTCCGCACGTGCGCTTGACCTGCGACTCGACAAGGTCACCGAGAGTAGCGAATATGGATACGAGTATGCCCATGCGGCATATATCGCCGTAGCTCATGGTGTCGTAATACTGAGGGAAAAATCCGCGCATTATGAATGCTGCAATAACGCAGAACAGCATGCCGCCCCAGAATCCTTCCCATGTCTTTTTGGGCGAGATGCGTTCGAACAGTTTGTGACGACCCATTGTCGAGCCGACGCAGAACGCACCCGTGTCGTTGACCCAGATAAACACGAGTATAGCGAGCATGATATGCGGGGTGAAGGTGAAATATAATGCGGAGAAAAGCGCGAGAGGCATCGCCACATACATCTGCGCCATCATGGAGCGCGACAGGGAGTTGACAGAATTGCGGTGCACGGCGTAAAGCTGCGTGACGGTACGCGCCACAATGAGCAGTATGTACACCATCATCAGTGTCAGGAATGCCTTGCGTGAGCCGGTAAAGCCTACTCCGGCCGCTACCTGAAGCATTATCGCTGCCGATATGTCGAGCAGCGACGCGAAGCGCGGGAACTTCCCCTCGCTTGTCATAGCTATGAATTCGTAGACTCCCACCATGGCAAGCATGCTTGTCAGAAGTACAATCCATATTCCTCCCGACAATACTGCCCCGATAAGCAGTCCTACATACACGGCTCCCGATACGGAGCGGGTTATAATGTTCTTTTTCTTCATAGTCAAAGAGATTGGGAGAGAAATACAATGTCGGAGAGAAATTTCGTCAAAGTTAGCGATTTTTTCCCAATCCCCAATCATCGGCACCGATTTTTTTGGCAGCGAGGAGTGCCTGACAGGGAGGGGAGGTGTATTCCGACGGCTTGACTATTTCGTCGTCATAGACCACTATGTCTATGTCGATTGCCACCAGTCGGGGGGTGGCGCGGTCGCGTCCGAGTACTGTCTCGGTTTCTTTCAGGAGGGCTTTCAGGCTGTGAAGGGGGAGGGTGGTGGTGCCTGTGAGCAGACGGTTGAGATAATCGGGTCCGCGGCCTGTGAAATCGGGATTGTCGATGTCGCGGGTCACGGCTATCCTGTCGACATGACCCGACAGTGCCTTCACCGCATTGTCAAGATTGGCTTTGCGGTCGCCGGTATTGCTCCCCAGCATTATTGTCACCTGTGCGGTATGTCGGTCGTCCATCGGTTATAGATGTTTATATGCCCTCCTGCGGTATCCCTTTCATCGACAGGGATATGCGTTTGCGCCGCTTGTCCACTTCAATCACCTTGACGCGTACATGCTGGTAGAGCGTGAGGGCTTCCGACGGATGCTTTATGAATTTGTCGGAAATCTGCGACAGGTGCAGCAGTCCACTCTCATGCACGCCGAGGTCAACGAACGCTCCGAAGTCGGTTATATTGTTGACGATACCGGGGAGTTCCATTCCCGGCAGCAGGTCGTCGATTGACGATATGCTTTCGTCGAACGAGAACGCTTTCGCACGTGTGCGCGGGTCGCGTCCCGGTTTTTCAAGTTCCGTGACGATGTCGTTGAGTGTCGGCATTCCGACTGTATCGGTCACGTAACGGTTCAGGTCGAGGGCTTTGACGAGGTCCGGGCGTTTGACGAGATTGTCTATGTCGACTCCCGCATCTTTGGCCATAGCCTTGACTATGGGGTAGCTCTCGGGATGCACGGCGGTGTTGTCGAGCGGATTCGTCCCGCCCGGAATACGCAGGAAGCCGGCCGCCTGCTGGAAAGCCTTGGCTCCGAGACGCGGTACCTTGAGTATCTCCTCGCGACGGCTGAAATCGCCGTTGGCCGCACGGTATTCCACAATGTTGGCGGCCATCGCGGCGCCTATGCCGGCCACATATTGCAGCAGCTGCACGGAAGCCGTGTTGAGGTCGACGCCGACCGAGTTGACGCAAGCCTCCACCGTGGTGTCGAGCGACTCTTTGAGCTTTTTCTGGTCGACATCGTGCTGATACTGGCCTACGCCGATTGATTTGGGGTCGATTTTGACAAGTTCGGCAAGAGGGTCCATCAGGCGGCGACCTATTGATACCGCCCCGCGCACGGTGACGTCATATTCCGGAAACTCGTCGCGTGCGATTTTCGACGCCGAGTATACCGACGCTCCACCTTCGTTGACTACAAAAATCTCGACAGGACGGGGGAATGATATTGTCTTGAGGAAACGTTCGGTCTCACGCGAAGCTGTGCCGTTGCCGAGCGATATGGCCTCGATACGGTACGCTTCGACGAGATTGGCTATCTTGCGTGCCGCTCCCTTGATGTCGAGTTTCGGCGCCGTAGGATATATTACATCATTGTGGAGCAGACCGCCGTTGGCGTCGAGGCACACGACCTTGCAGCCTGTACGGAATCCGGGGTCGATGGCAAGGACGCGGCGGTTGCCGAGCGGCGATGCCAGCAGCATCTGCCGCAGGTTTGCGGCGAAATTGCGTATGGCGGCTTCGTCGGCTTTCTCCTTGGCCTGTGCGAGCACCTCATTCTCGATTGACGGGCGCAGCAGACGGTCGTAGCCGTCGATTACTGCGCCTGTAATGAAGTCGGCCACCTCTTTGTTGGCGTCGCGTCGCAGTATGCGGCGTATGATTGTGTCGAGCAGACGCTCGTCGTCGACGGTAATCTTCATTTTCAGCAATCCCTCGTTGACTCCGCGCATTATTGCGAGTGTCTGGTGCGATGACAGGCGCGACAGCTTGCCCGAGAAATGGTCGTAGTTCTGATATTTTTCCGCTTCCTCGCCTTTGCCGCGGGGAATGGCCACATTGACCGATGCGTATTTTTCAAGCACATTTCGCGTGGCGCGGCGGTTGTCGGGGAGGTCGCTGACACGTTCGGCAATGATGTCGGAAGCTCCGGCCATGGCCTCGTCGGCGCTCATCTCCTTGAGTATGGCGGTCGGGATACCGGTGGCGAACGAGAAAGTGCGCTGATTGGCTATGATGGTGTCGGCGAGCGGCTCGAGCCCCTTCTCGCGGGCGGCCTGTGCGCGTGTGCGGCGACGCGGCTTGTACGGCGCGAAAATATCCTCGATTTCCGTCGGTTCAAACGACTCCTCGATGGCACGGCGCATATCGTCGGTGAGCGCTCCGGCGGCTTCGATGGTGGAGAGTACGTATTGTTTGCGTGCTACGATTTCGTCATATTTTTTCGAGAGATTCTCGATGTCGAAGATTGTGACTTCGTCGAGTCCGCCGGTCATTTCCTTGCGGTAGCGGCTGATGAACGGGATTGTCGCTCCGGCATCAAGAAGGTCGATGGTCGGTTCGATCATGTTGACGGCGATTGAAAGAGCACGTGAGATGTATTCGGCTTTTGTCATGGCGGCAGATTATGGCGGATGTATTGTTTACTGTTATTTCCTGTGCAATGTTATGAGTGTGATTTCGGGAGTGGCGCCTATGCGCATCGGGGTCCCTACGGTGCCGGTGCCTATATTGACATAGAGGCTGTGACGGCCGGAGTCATCAGTATACAGGCCGCCCCATTCGGGATGCATCAATGCAGCCGGCGACCAGCCGAGCAGTCGTGTCTGCATGGCATGTGTATGCCCCGAAAGAGTCAGGGCGATGTTCTTGTCGTCGTGGCCGGCTATATCGTTGTGCCAGTGCGACGGGTCGTGGGAGAGGAGTATTTTTGTATTGTCGTCGTCGAGAGATGGATAGGCTATGTCGAGATTGCCGTAGGCGGGGAAAGGCGGTTGGCCTATATTCTCGACACCGATTACTATAATCGAGTCATTGCCGCGGTATATGGTGCGGTAGTCGTCGAGTATGAGGTCGAATGAGGTGAGGCTGTAGAAATTTATCAGACGCGCACGGTCGTTTTCCCGCGCACGCTGGTCGTCGGGATAATAATAGTCGGCATAATCATGGTTGCCGAGGATGGCGAACTGACCGTCGCGTCCTTTCAACTCCGATAGCGCACACGTGAAAGGACGTATCTCATCGGCATGACGGTTGACAATATCGCCGGTGAATACCACAAGGTCAGCATCGAGGGCATTGACCTCTTTCACCACTTTCCTTACAAAGGAATCGTCATCGCCGTATGTGCCGACATGCATGTCGGAAATCTGTGCGATACGGTATCCGTCGAAGGCTTCGGGAAGATTGTCGACAGGAACGTCGATTTCTTTTACCTGAACGGATAACCGCGTGACACACGCTCCCCATATTATCATTACGAATGACAGAACTGCCACTGCGCCTCCGGCTATGGATACCGGACGGCATCGTCTGTGCCGGAACAATTCCGGTATGCGGGCGCAAAGATCAATCAGTGTGAAGAGGTAACGGGGAACGATGAGAGCTATGAAAGCAAGCAGTATCCAGGCAAAAACGCAGAACATGCCGTCGGACAGTTCAGCTATAGGCATGCATACCGACAGTGTTGTGAACAGAGCCAGTGACACGCCGCATATCGCGTAATGGACCATCAGCGGCCACCGCGGTCTGATTCGTTTTCTGATGGCACGGGCAATGTAGATGTCGACAAGGATATTGATGACGAGCAGAATGATGAAGCCTGCGATATTTATTCTCATAGATAGAGATATTATATATGCAACCGTTTAGTGCTCCTCCTCGGCCTTCAGCTTGTTGATTAGGGGATTGGCGTACATGGTCACCATCATGTGGCGCATGAACTGGCGGTCGTCGTCGGTGACATCGGTCAGCCGCACTTTGGCAATCTGGGCGTCAAGATACCTGTCGAAAGCCTCTACGTCGCGCGGGGTATATTTGTAGGCGAACTGATGGGAGGAGTTGAGGCGGTCGTAGCAGATGTAGTTGACCGGGAATATATGATAGCCGCGGTGTATGCATCGGTCGATATGGGCGCAGATTGAGCTGAAAATCTCGTTCTTGTCCGTTATGCCGCGCAGTCCTTCGAGCATCCCGTTGATTGAGGGGGCTACCTGATAATGTATACGTCCCTTGAAGCCGAGAAGCCCTGTCTCCATGCTCAGAAGGTCGTCGTTCTGGCTCTTGACATATTCGGGATTGCGTCGTTTGCACAGGAATTCCGTAGCCTTGAGGTAGTCGTTGGGGTCATATTCGTAGGATATGGTCGTGGGGCAGATGTTGAGTGTCATCAGTGAGTCGACTATCGAGTCACCGCCGGCGAGTGCAAGCATCTTGATGACCGATTCCTGAGTGCGGTCGTTGGAGTCCTTGGCGCGTCCCTCGCGCTGCGCTATCCATACTGACTCATGCTTGTCGGTGTGGCAGTAGCGTATGTAGGCCGAAAGCTGTTTGGCGGCTTCGAATGCCTTGAGCATGCGCAGGTTGCGCTTCACGATGAATCCTTTGTTGAGTTTCACGAGGCGTTCTATCCAGTCATATATGAGGAGGTTGTCGCCGAGCGCGATTTCGCCGGTGCGACAACCTTGCCGCAACAGACAAAGATTGAGGAATGATGCGTCAAGCACGATGTCGCGGTGGTTGGAAATATAAGTGAATGTGTCTTTGCGATGGCAGTCGTCAATACCGTCCATAGTGATGCCCGATGTCGTCTTTTGCGCGAGCATCTCGAGGAAAGGCACCATTATGTTGCGCTGGAACGCGTCCTTTGATTCGATGGTGAGTAACTGCTGCACGAACGCGGGATAGTCGACCATCGGCAACACGTATTTGACGGCGTGCTCAAAGCCGGGTTCATTGACCAGCGACGCCATCTTCTCCTTGAACTCCGAGTCGTCAAACGGAGCTATATCTCTAAAATCTTCTTTTGTCATTTCTATTACTGTCAGTCTCTTAAAAAATGAGAGAGAAACACAACGGTTTGCCATGCACGGGGCGAAATCGAGCCTCATCTGCATTTGCAACGGCAAAGGTAACCTTTTTAATCAACAAAACAGAAATTTTAAAATTAGTTAACGAAGCAAACACGATAATTGCACACTTGCAGGTAAAACGGCAGCAAGTGTGCAATTGATTTTTGACTCGGAAAATGGATTTGTTTATTCCTCGGCGTAGGAAAGCACCGTGGGGCTTTCGACGTCGACTCCGAACTCACGGGCACGGGCCAGAATGGCACGCGCGAGTTTCGGTTTCAGCTCTTCGGGGCAATATCTGAAATAAGCCTCGGCCGCTTTCACATGCGCAGCGTCGGGCATGGGGTATTCACGGCGTTCGGGCAGTCCGAATACGCTGTCGGGCAACTCTTTCTTTTCTTCGTAACTTAATCTGTCTGACATGATTTTTCTGTTTTAGGTAAGTCGATATATCAATATTAAAATAAACACCTCTTGCCATCTGAAAGTTTTTTTGTACCTTTACCTACCGATTATAAACGGATTGAAAAAAGCGATAGAAATGAACTGTGACATACCTTCCGACCCGGTGATGCTGTTGAGTTTCGTCAACATGAAGCTCCGGGATTTTTACCCCTCCCTCAATGCTTTGTGCGACGACCTCGATATCGACGAGAACGACCTTCGCGCAAAATTAGCCTCGATAGACTATCATTATGACTCCGCTCTCAATAAATTCATTTAGAGGAAAATTCATAGAGGAGCTGACGAACGAATGGAAGATTATTTAAGCAAACTCAACGAACAGCAGCGCCGTGCCGTGGAATATCTCGACGGGCCGTCGCTTGTGATAGCCGGAGCCGGTTCGGGCAAGACGCGTGTGCTCACTTACAAGATAGTGCACCTGCTGGCGAAGGGCTACGAGCCTTATCGCATCATGGCTCTCACGTTCACCAACAAGGCGGCCAGAGAGATGCGCGAACGTATACATGCGCTTGTCGGGGGCGACATTGCGTCGAAATTATGGATGGGTACATTCCACTCCATATTCCTGCGCATATTGCGCCGGCATGCCGCGCTTATCGGATTTAAAAGCGATTTCACGATATATGACACGTCTGACTCGAAAGCTCTCATAAAGACTATCCTGAAGGATATGGAGCTTGACGACAAGGTGTACAAGCCCAACGTGGTGCAGTCGGCCATATCGATGGCCAAAAACGCATTGCTGTCGCCCGAGGCTTACGAGAGTAACCGCGAGCTTGTCGAGGCCGACCGCCGCAGCCGGCGTCCGCTGCTGGCACAGATTTACCGTGCCTACAGGAGCCGTTGTGCCTTGTCCAATGTCATGGATTTCGACGACCTGCTCTACTATACCAATGTATTGCTCCGCGACAATCCCGACGTGTGCAACCATTACCGCGAGTTTTTCCGCTATATACTCGTCGACGAGTATCAGGATACCAACTTCGCGCAGCATCTCATCGTGTCGCGCCTTACCTCGGGCGACAACAATCTGTGTGTCGTCGGTGATGACGCGCAAAGCATCTATTCGTTCCGTGGAGCAAATATCAAGAATATACTCAATCTGCGCAACGCCTATCCCAATCTCGCCACATTCAAGCTGGAACAGAACTACCGCTCGACGCAGACCATCATCAACGCCGCCAATACTCTCATAGCCAAAAACCGCAATCAGATACCCAAGCAGGTGTTCTCCAAAAACGCCGTGGGAAGCCGTATCGACGTGGTGAAATGCTACAGCGACTATGAGGAGAGCTTCATGGTGGCGACCCATATAGCCAACCTCAAGCGGGAGGAGCCGGAAGGATATGACGAATATGCGGTGCTCTACCGCACCAACGCGCAGTCGCGTATCCTCGAGGAGTCGCTGCGCAAACGCAATATCCCGTACCGCATCTACGGAGGCCTGTCGTTCTACCAGCGCAAGGAGGTGAAGGATGCGATAGCATATTTCCGCCTTACGGTCAATCCCGACGATGACGAGGCGTTGCGGCGTATCATCAATTACCCGGCGCGCGGTATCGGTGACACCACGCTCAACAAGCTTGTACGCGCAGCCATCGATGGCCGCAAGAGCATATGGAACGTCATCTCGGCCATCGACGAGGACACACTCGGCATGAATTCAGGCACCCGACGCAAGCTCAACGACTTCCGCATGATGATACAGTCGTTTATCGACGCGAATGCCGCCCGAATGCCGGTCGACGAGCTTTCGGTAAAGATAATCCGCGATACTAAGTTGTTGTCGTCACTCATAACCGACCATACGCCGGAGAGTATCTCCAAGCAGGAGAACCTGCAGGAGCTTTTAAACGGCGTCAAGGACTTCGCCGAGACCCAGCGCGAGCAGGAGGGCAACGACTGTCCGGACATGTCGCAGTATCTGTCGCAGGTATCTTTGCTTACCGACCAGGATGTCGACAAGGAGGATACCGAGCGCGTGACACTTATGACTGTGCATGCCGCCAAAGGTCTGGAGTTCGCCCATGTATTCATTGTCGGCCTGGAGGAGGAGCTTTTCCCGTCGGCCATGTCGTCGGACTCGCCTGCCGGCATCGAGGAGGAACGCCGTCTGCTCTATGTAGCTATTACGCGAGCCAAGAAATACTGCATGATGAGCTATGCGTCGAGCCGCTTCCGTAACGGCCAGACCGTGACATGCTCGCCGTCACGCTTCCTGCGCGACATCGAAGGTCGCTATCTGTGCGTTACCAACGGCAATGCGCTCGGCGCGGAGCCGTCGTTCGACCCTGTCGGCAAATACCGCGACTCATTTCATTCGGCTCCGGTCGTATCGTCAAATGCCTCGTCGTATTCATCGTCAGATAATTACCGCGCGAAATATTTCGGACGTGACAGTTTCACATCGAAAGCCCAACAGGCAAAAAATGACTGTCCAGTAGCTCCGAAACCGGTTCGTAATGCTTCGGCGTCGGGCGACGGTTCGTTCAGGGTGCATGATGCCGGAGAGCTCGCACAAGGGATGGCGATTGAGCATGAACGTTTCGGTATCGGCACGATAGAGGAACTGGATCTGTCGGGCGTCAACGCGCGCATCGTCGTTAAATTTTCCAACCTCGAGATAAAGACACTTCTCCTTAAATTCGCAAGATTTAAAATAATATAATCAGTCTACGACAACAAAAAATACGGTAAGAAAATGAACCACGACATATCATCGCTTCCGACCCCGTTCTACATTGTGTATGAGGACAAGATACGCCGCAATCTTGACCTGATTGACCGCGTGCGCCGGCTCACGGGCGCAGAGATAATCATGGCGTTCAAAGCCAATGCGCTGTGGCGCACATTCGACATATTCCGTGAATACGGTTTCAAGAGCACTGCAAGCTCAATCAACGAGATGCGGCTGGGCAACGACGAGCTCGGCCACCGCGTGCACGCCTATTGTCCGGCATATACTCCGGCTACGATAAAGGAGTATATCGCGGGAAGCTCGCACATCACATTCAATTCCGTAGACCAGTATCTACGGTTCAGGAAAGATATTGACGCCCATAACGCCGGCGACGGGCATCATGTGTCGCCGGGATTGCGCGTCAATCCGCAGTGCTCGGTCATCGAGACCGACATATACAATCCGGCGTTGCCCGGTTCGCGTTTCGGCGTTACTGCCGATATGCTCGGAGGAAAGCTGCCCGAAGGTATCGAGGGACTGCATTTCCATCAGCTTTGCGAATCCTCGTCATATGACCTGGCAAAGGTGCTCGAGGCATTCGAGCAGCAGTTCGGCGCGATGATCGACAAAGTCAAATGGATCAATATGGGTGGCGGACATCTGATGACACGCGAGGGATATGATGTAGACCATCTTATCTCTATCCTCAATGACTTCAAGGCGCGTCATCCGCACGTGCAGGTCATCCTCGAGCCGGGCAGCGCGTTCACGTGGCGTACCGGCGACCTGATTACCTCGGTGGTGGATGTCGTGGAAAATCAGGGAGTGCGCACGGCAATTATTGACGCCTCGTTCGCATGCCACATGCCCGACACGCTCGAAATGCCGTACAAGCCGATTGTCAGCGAGAGTGTCGACGGAGATGAGGACATAGCGCTCTATACATACCGTCTCGGCGGCAATTCGTGCCTGAGCGGTGACTATGTGGGCGACTGGAAGTTTGCCGCGCCGCTCAAAGCGGGCGACAGGCTTACGCTTGAGGATATGAACCATTACACTACCGTCAAGACCACCATGTTCAACGGCCTGCAGCATCCCGACATCGTGCTTGCCCGTCAAGACGGCTCGCTGGAGTATCTGCGGCGATTCACCTACGAGGATTACCGCAACCGCATGTGCTGAACAAAACGATTTAAACCGTATATATTATGCCAAGATTTTCGATTATAATACCGGTGTACAACCGCCCCGGCGAAATTGACGACTTACTTGCGAGTCTTGCCGGACAGACAGTGAAAAACTTCGAGGTGGTCATCACGGAGGACGGCTCGACCGTACCGTGTCGTGACGTCTGCGACCGATATGCCGGAAAAATCGATATAAAATATTTTGTGCAGGAGAATATAGGTCGTTCGCCGGCACGCAACAACTCGATGGAACACGCGTCGGGCGATTATTTCGTATTCTTCGACTCCGACTGCGTAATACCGCCCGACTATTTCGCTACGCTTGCCGAAGTTCTTGACACGACGCCGTTTGATTGCTTCGGAGGTCCGGATGCGGCCCATGAGTCGTTTTCCGACACGCAGAAAGCCATCAATTTCGCGATGACGTCGTTTCTCACTACCGGCGGCATACGCGGCGGCAAGGCAAGCATGGAGAAATTCACTCCGCGCACGTTCAATATGGGTTTCTCCCGTAAAGTCTATGAGAAAGTGGGAGGCTTCCGCGAGATGTTTTCCGAGGATATCGACATGAGCAAACGCATCGAGGCAGCCGGATTTACCACCGGACTGATACGCCGTTGTCCGGTGTACCACAAGCGCCGTCTGAGTTTCAGGAAATTTTTCAGGCAGGTACATGTGTTCGGCATGTCGCGTATCACTCTCAAACTGCTTTATCCCGGTTCGATGAAACTTGTGCATGCGCTTCCGGCATGCTTTGTGATAGGCCTGCTGATGCTGATAGCAGGGGCGATTTTCGTGTCCCCGTGGTTTCTTGCGCCGATAGGGGTGTATGCGCTGGCGCTGTTTGTTTCGGCTTTGGTATCGACTCACAGCATCAAAGTGGCGCTCATGGCTGTACCGGCGGCTTTTATTCAGCTGATAGGATACGGTACGGGATTTATAAAGGCATTTTTTACCAAGATTATATTGTGCAAAGGGCGCAATATCGAGGAGGAAATTGCCGCACGTAAGGGAAAATAAATTACAATAGCACTATGAAAGAGTATGACAAACCGCCGGTACAGACCGAGAGTACCCGCGTGGCCGACCTCGATGTCGCCGACAAACCGCGTGAAAAGGCATTGCGTCAGGGCATCGGGGCGCTGTCAAACGCCGAACTGCTCGCCATAGTGTTCGGTAGCGGACTGCCCGGAAGGTCGGTTGTCGACCTCAGCCGCGATATACTCCGTGACAACGACAACAGGCTGTCGCGGCTGGCACGCATGTCGATGCATGAGGTAGTGAAAAAGTATAAGGGGATAGGGGAGGCCAAGGCCATATCGCTTGCCGCCGCGTTCGAACTGGGTGCCCGTTGCGCCCTCGACATGAAGCAGCTTGACCCGCAGGTGAGGGGAAGCGAGACGGTCTACGAGCGTATGCGCGGACAGATGGAGCTGCTCAACTACGAGGAGTTCCGTGTGGTGCATCTGAGCCGTGCCAACCGTATCATCTTTGAGGAAACGGTATCAAGAGGGGGCACAGCAAGCACGCTTGTCGATGTGAAGTTAGTGATGAAAAGCGCGGTCGACAAACTTTCGTCGGGGCTCATATTCGTGCACAACCATCCGTCGGGCAATCTGAATCCGTCGCCGGCCGACGACAAACTGACGCGACAGCTGAAGAGCGCGGCCGAACTGCTCGACATACGTGTGCTCGACCATATCATAATAACCCCGCACGGTTATTATTCATATAACGATAACGGACGATTATAATATAACATACAAAAATGAAAACAGTAGAGGAATATTCAAGTATAATAAACAACGCGATTTTAGGTGTGCATTTCCAACCGCCGTACTCACTTTCCGATCCTATTGTATATACTATGAGAGGTAATGGAAAACGTCTGCGCCCTGTGCTGACATTGGCGGTAGCTGAGGCTCTCGGTGTTTCGCCTCATCGAGTCCTGGGACCGGCTGTCGCCGTAGAAGTTTATCATAATTTTACGCTTCTTCATGATGACGTCATGGATAATTCTCCAATGCGTCGCGGACAGCCGTCTGTGTGGAAAAAATGGAATACGGCGCAAGCTATTCTGTCAGGCGATGCCATGTTATCTGTCGCTTTGGATTGCTTATTGCATGTATGTCTTCCAAATGAAGTAATTGTAGAATTGGTGAGATGTTTCAACAGAATTGCTTTAGATGTGGATGCCGGACAGCAGTTTGATATGGATTTTGAAAAGCGTTATGATGTGACACTTGAAGAATATATCAAGATGATTTCGTTAAAGACGGGAGCATTGCTCGGGGGCGCATGTCTCATCGGTGCTATCTGTGGCGGTGCTCCAGCAAGAGTGCGTACGGCCTTTTATGACTATGGTAAGTATCTGGGGATTGCGTTCCAGATACAGGACGATATTCTTGATGTATTCGGTGACGAGGCTACTCTTGGCAAACCTATCGGCGGTGACATACTGAATGACAAGCATACGTGGCTGTATATCTCTGCGAAATATGCGACTCCGGAGACAATGGCCGACCTATATAGGCAACACCTCTCAGGTACGGAAAAGATTACAGCGATACGTTCAGTATATGAGCAATATGGATTGCAGGAGAAGGCTGAAAGAGAGGTTGCCCGCTATCTGCAGATTGCAGTCGATGCGATAGCGACAACAGGATTGGACGAGAATACGCAAAGTTTCTTTACTGATTTCGCACATTCTCTGATTGGCCGCAAAAAATGACGCATCATGATTGATACGCATACACATCTCTATCTGGAGGAGTTTGCTCCTGATTGCGGCGCGGCTGTCGAGAGGGCAGTAGCCGCAGGAGTGGATACGATGATATTTCCCAATGTCGACCGCAGTACACTGGAGCCTATGCGGCAGCTTCACAGCCGCTATCCCCGCAACACTTTCATGGCGATAGGACATCATCCTACCGAGGTCAACGGCGACAGCGTCGAGGCGCAGTTGCAGTATGTGGCCGACGAACTGGCATCCCGCCCCGCCGATTATGTGGCGATAGGGGAAATCGGTATCGACCTGTACTGGGACAAGCAGTTCCGCGAACGTCAGATGGAAGTGCTGCAACGCCAGATGATAATGGCTTCGGAACGTGACCTACCTGTAATAATACACTGCCGCGACGGACTCGACGAGACGCTTGAGGTGATTGACAGTCTGGATAAAGTGCCGCAGGGAGTATTCCATAGTTTCGGCGGTACAGCCGATGACGTGGAGCGAATACGCTGCCGCGGCGATTTCTACTTCGGCATCAACGGCATCGTGACATTCAAGAATTCAAAAGTGCGTGAAGTCCTCCCCGTGATAGGTGCGGAACGCATTCTGCTCGAAACCGACTCCCCCTATCTCGCTCCCGTACCCCATCGCGGCAAACGCAACGAATCATCCTACCTCCTCCATACTGCCGCCTACATAGCCGATACTCTCGCAATACCCCTCTCAACCCTTACCGACATAACCACCGCCTCTTCCCGCCGCTTGTTCAGGATATAACGGCAGGGGAGAGATGGGTTGGCCAGATAGGAGTCATAGACCCACTAAGCCCAATAGGCCGTATAGGGCTTATAGCACCTATTCCTCCTATCCATCTTATCCCTCCTATTTATTTACTAATATCATTAATACTCTAAACAGTTGATTTATGGCAAAGACGTTTTTACGGCAGAAAGGCAATTATAGAAATCTGATAGCATTTCAAAAAACGGAATGCATCTATGATATTACATATTATTTTGCCCACAAATATCTTTGTATCGGTGACCGTACGGTCGACCAGATGATTCAGGCGGCACGTAGCGGACGTCAGAATATAGCGGAAGGATGCGAGGCCGGAACTACCTCTGCGGAGAGTGAAATCAAATTACTTAATGTAGCTAAGGCAAGTCTACAGGAATTATTGTTGGACTATGAAGATTATTTGAGAGTAAGGAATCTCTCGATGTGGGATATTAATTCTGAAAAAGCGGTAAAAACAAGAGGGATATGTTCCCGCAGAAATGATTCTACGTTCTACCGTGAGGCGATACGTGAACGAAGTGATGAGACCATCTGCAATATAGCTATTACATTGATTCATCAGGCCGATTTCCTCCTTAGAAAGTATATAGATAATCTGCAGGATGACTTTTTGAAAAATGGCGGTATCAAAGAACAGATGTATAATGCACGCATTAATTCCCGCAAATCCTAATGAGAAAATAGCCTTTTACTATAATTATTATGGACACTGGTTCACCGGTAGCTACTTCAACCGGAACATGTAGCCGAGGGTTACCATTATGGAGGTGCCGCGGGAGGCGCTGAATGTGTCTTTTTTGCTTGAGGGGTAGATGTTGCCGAGGCCGAAATAGTAGCGGGCTTCGAGTGTGAAGGCGTGGCGGCGCTTTACAACGAATTCGCAGCCGGCTCCGGCCGTGATGCCGTAGTCGAATTTATTTTTGATTTCCATAGCCATCTGTTCGGTGGAGCGGTTGGTTAGCGGAAATCCGGGTACCTGGTCGGGATGGGCGTAATCGAAATCGGATTTTATGTTGTCTCCAATCATATAGCCTACTACGGGACCGAGATTGAAGAAGCCTTTGAATTTAGGAGAACCGAAGAAAATATGTGTCAGGACAGGTATCTCCATATATGTCAGATGACGGCTGTAGCTGAACGGTGCACCTTCGAAATCCTCTTTCCATCCGCGCTGACTGATATTGAACTCGGCTATTAGTCCTACATGACGTTCTTCGGCATATCTGAACGACAGACCCGCCGTCATGCCCTGCACCATCGATTGCCTTACCGACGGCGAAAACGACATCTCCGACATCGTCATTCCGGCATGTCCGCCCACCCATACATGCGGTATGTAGTGGGTCTGGGCTTTGGCGCACATAGTCCCGAGAAATACTGTCAGCAATAAAACTATACGTCGCATAGGAATCAGATATTGTGATGCTCGGTAAATCCTCCGTCGCGGAATTTTATAAGTTCTACACTCGTATTGACGAGTCCCTCGCAGTTGCTGTCGGAGAAATTGAAATCGGTCTGCATGCCCTCGTAGGGTGTGATGCCGATATGGAAATCGCCGTTGTTATTGCGCAGGGATTTGATTATGAAACTTGCCACATCATAGCCCATAAGAGCCTGCGACGGCACTGCGGAATTTATTTCGTGCCCGTAGGCCTGACGGTAGGCATCGACCACGCGTCGTGCCGGATAATATGTGTCGTCGTAGTAGAAACGTGAATATATGGTGGCGTTGAGTGCTCCGAGGTTTTCGAGTCGGTCGCCGCGGAACGTGAGCCATTCGGGATAGCCGAAAAGAGCCAGCCCGTTTTCCGAACTGAGCGTATCCTTGAAGCGCTTGGCCTGGGGGGCTATTTTGTTGAATTCGGTAGCTGAACTCGACAGTGGTATTATCACGTATGAACCGGCGGTATCGAATCCTTCGAAATCTTCGTCCTTGAGGGCGTTTTCGTAGGTTATTTCCCTGAATTCAACGCCTTTGTCGGCAAGCTGCGATTTGAGCATCGAGGTAAATTCCTCTTTGTCGGCAGTCGCTCCGATACGTTGTATGAAAATCGGTGTGCGTCCATCCATTTCGCGCATGAAGGCGTCGATGGCGCGCTGATACATCATAGTGTGAGGTATGTTGGCCTGAATGACATTCGGATTGGTGAGATAGGAATTGTTGCGCACGGCAAATGTGTTGAATATGAACTGCCGGTCGCTGTCGGCCTGTGAGATTATGTAATCGAGTTCGGTTGTGGCTGCCGGCGCTACAAAAATGTCCATGGCGGCCATTTCGTCGCGTGCCATAAGCTCTTTTACGGTGTCGAGGTCGCCTCGGGTGTCGTAGGCATGTATATTGACCTGCCGTCCCGATTGACTGAGGTTTTGGGCTGCGAGCAGGAAGCCGCGGTAAAATTCAGTGAAGTTTTCAGCCTCTTTTTCCACTTTCTCACGGTCGAGATTGAAAGGAAGCATCACGGCTATGTTGAAAGGAGCGGAAGCGTCTTTGACTACTGCTTCGTCGGCTGAAGTGTCAGAAAAGGTCTCAGACTGCGTCCGGGAAATATTTTCACTCGGCGTGACGGTCGTCGACGACTCATTGCTGTCTTTTTCTGTTTTGCCGCCGAGATTGTCTACGGATACTTCGACAGCGTTGGCGCGCAACTGTGCGAGGTCGCCTGAAGTACGGTTGCTGCGCTTTGTAGTCTCAGGGGTATCGACGGGGCGGAGATCAGCGTCGACCACAGTCACATTGCCGGCATTACGTACCGAATTATCGTTGCCCGGAATGTTGAGTACGGTGCCTTCAGAGTAATTGTAGGCGTCGAGATCGGGATTGGCGGCGAGAAGTTGCTCGACTGTGATGCCGTTGTTTACCGCGATGCGGTACAAAGTCTCGCCTTTGGCTATGGTGTGGGTGCCACCCTGACTGCGCGTGGTTTTGTCTGTTGTCGCGGGCACTGTGTCTTCCTGAAGGATTACGAGCTTGTCACCTGATTTTATTCCGTCGCGGGCAGAAGGGTTGAGAGCTATGAGCCTGTCTACGCTGATACCGTATTTTTTCGAGACTCCGTAAAGGGTTTCTCCCTTTGCCACGACATGTGTTGAGGTGATATGGTCGCCGGCCGAAATTGTCGACAGTCCGGACTCCACCGGGAAGTAAAGGCGTGTATATGCTTTGAGGTCACCGTCAACTCCCGGATTGTAATTTATGATTTCTTCACGCGATATGCCCAGACGCTGCGAGAGCGAAAAAAGTGTTTCGTTGGGCTGGACATCGTAGTAATAATAGTCTTTGCCGTTGACAGTGGTGACAGGGAGGTCGATGGCTATTGCCGGAGCGTAAGCAGCCAAAATCAACAAAGCCGCCGCGAGACCTCTTTTTATGGAATGTATCAGTGTCATATATTCTGATGTTGAAGTACAAACGGAGACAAAGTTAATGATTTTTTTATTAACTTTGTTGTCATGGAGAAACAAAAACGTCTTAATATTAGATTTAAGACACCGAAAAGGTATCGATTGTCGCTGTTCAATGAGAATGGGCTGAACCGGATATGGACTGTCAAGATGGGGCGCAAACGCCTTATATTGCTGATAACGGTGGCTGTTCTGGCGGTGTTCAGCGCGGGTGTGATGCTTATTTCGCTTACGCCGTTGCGCACGTTTCTTCCCGGCTATCTTACGGGCAGTGAGCGCCGGCACCTGCTTCAGGTCGATGCACGTGCCGATTCCCTTGCGCGTCAGCTTGAGATATATGACAGTTATCTGAATAATGTAAGCGCGATAATGACGGGCGAAATCGCGGCTGACAGCATGATGACTGCTGCAAACAGGAGCGTGCTGTCCGATTCGCTTGCCGCACGTCAGGATTCCGTGGCTTTGACGGGACGCAGCGCGGTGGAAAGCGAGTTCGTGAGAATGTACAGCGAGCGCGAGAATTTCATATTGGAAGACCGTCAGGAGCTTCTTGCCGAGGCTCCGCTGTTTGTGCCGCCCGTGAGGGATGCGATGGTTACGGCGGGTGAGAATCCCGCTGTCCCGCATATTGAGATAACGGATGCCGTGACAGGCGTGTATGCTATCAACCGCGGTACTGTCATCGACCAGTACATGGACAGTGACAAAGGGTATGTAGTGATAATACAGCATCCCGACGGCTATCTGTCGCGCTACTCCGGCCTAAGCAAGATTTATACGCGTACAGGAGTGGCGATTGATGCCGATTCGCGTATCGGGCAGTATCGGAAAGACAGTGGTGTGCCGTTGCAATTCGAGCTGCGCCGTGACGGGCAGGCTCTCCGTCCCCTCGACTATATTCCTTTCTGATTGATAAATGGGAGATTTTACATTATTTAATTGTGGGAATTGAGGTAAATGTGCTAACTTTGTAAGTTGAAAAAATAGTGTGAACAGTTTTCTCTTGCAATGAAACAATCAAAACGTATTGCGATACTCGGCTCAACCGGCTCTATCGGTACGCAGACACTCGATGTCATATCCCATTATCCCGACCGCTTCAAAGTCGACATGCTCATAGCGGGCAGCAAGGTCGATACCCTCATTCAGCAGGCCGTGAAATGGCGCCCGTCGATGGCGATTATCGCAGACACTTCAAAATACTGGAAACTTAAGGACGCTCTCGAGCCGCTCGGCATTGTCACGGCGTGCGGAAGCGACGCTATAGCCGATGCGATGGAGCGCGACACTTTCGACTGTGTCGTGACGGCGACTGTCGGTTACAGCGGGCTTGCGCCAACGCTCCGGGCCATTTCGGCCGGCAAGGATATCGCCCTTGCCAACAAGGAGACCCTTGTGGTGGCCGGCGACATAGTCACGGCAGCATTGCAGCGGTCGGAATCCCGCCTTTTGCCGGTCGACTCCGAGCATTCGGCAATCCACCAATGTCTTGTCGGTGAAAATCCCTCAGATGTGCGTCGTCTCATAATCACCGCTTCCGGGGGGCCGTTCCGTAAACTGACGAAAGAACAGATAGCATGCGTCACGGTGGCCGACGCGCTCAATCATCCCAACTGGAGCATGGGTTCGAAAATCACAGTCGACTCGGCCACGATGATGAACAAGGCGTTTGAAATCATCGAAGCACGCTGGCTTTTCGATATCCCCGGAGATAAAATCACGCCTGTAGTGCATCCGCAGTCGATAGTGCATTCGATGGTCGAGTTTGTCGACGGTTCGGTGAAAGCGCAGCTCGGTGTGCCCGACATGCGTCTGCCCATACGTTATGCCCTCGGTGATGCCTCGCGTCTGGCTACAACCGACTCTCCGCTGACGCTCGAGCGTTGCGCGCAGCTCACATTCGAGGCTCCCGACAGCTCCCGTTTCCCGGCAATACAGTTAGGTCATTTCGCTCTCGATAAGGGGGGAAATACGGCATGTATCATCAATGCGGCAAATGAAGTGGCTGTGGCGGCATTCCTCCGCGGCCATATCTCGTTCCCCGATATATATGCATTGATTGAGGAGACGCTTTCGACGGTCGACTTTATCGCCAATCCAAATTATGAGGATTATGTCAATACTAATGCCGAAGCGCGTGCACGGGCGGAGGCGTCGGTCGCAGCGAGGAAACGCCCATGATGCAATTGATGTCGACACATCGCATTCAATAAAATAACGCAATATCTAAAATAAAAGCAATATCCCATTGGAAACATTTTTGATTAAAGCAGCACAATTGGTCTTGGCACTCGCACTGCTGGTGATTGTGCATGAATTCGGACATTACTTTTTCGCACGCGTGTTCGGTATACGAGTCGAAAAATTCTATCTTTTTTTCAATCCCTGGTTCTCGCTGGTGAAATGGAAGCCGAAAGCTCCGGCAAAACGTAAAAAAACAAAAGACGGCAGGGAAAAATCGTCATGGCGCGATACCGAGTACGGTATAGGCTGGGTGCCGCTTGGCGGTTACTGTAAAATCGCCGGCATGATTGACGAGTCGATGGACAAGGAGCAGATGGCGCAGCCTGCCAAACCTGACGAATTCCGTTCGCGTCCCGCCTATCAGCGACTGCTGGTGATGGTCGGCGGCGTGCTGTTCAATTTCATACTTGCATGTTTTATCTATATAGGCATAGCATGGTACTGGGGCGACCGTTCAATTCCATACGAGAATGCATACGCCGGCATGGAGTTCAGCGAGGAAGCGCAGAAAGCGGGCTATAAGAACGGCGACATCATTTTGCTTGCCGACGGCAAACCGGTCGAGGCCAAGGACCGTGACAATGTGCTTAACGTAGCCATGGCGAAAGAGGTGACCCTCCGCCGTGACGGCCGCGACACCGTCATACACAATCCCGAAGGCTTTGCCACAACTCTCGAGCATGGCTTCTTTGAATACCGTCTGCCGGTCGTCGTAAAGCAGGTAAGCGCCGGTTCGCCGGCCGCCGAGGCCGGTCTTCAGGAGAATGACCATATCATCGCCATCGACGGCGTGTCCACTCCGTCGTTTACCGAACTCTCGGCCGAACTTGTGGCCAAGTCGGGCAAGAAGGTACCCGTTACCGTGGTGCGCGGCGATAAGGAGGTTGTGCTCAATGCGACTCCCGAGGACGGTAAACTCGGATTCGGCCTCAAAGCTCCGTATGAGATATATGAGACGGAAATCATAAAATACAATTTATTAAACGCCATACCGAAGGGTATTGCCGACGGAGCCAATCAGCTTGCCACGTATGTCAAGTCGCTTAAACTCATCTTCACCAAATCGGGTGCGTCGCAGATAGGCGGATTCGGAGCCATAGGCAGCCTGTTCCCGCCGAAATGGGACTGGCGCACATTCTGGGAAATGGCGGCTTTCCTTTCGATTATCCTTGCGTTCATGAATATCCTGCCAATTCCGGCACTCGACGGCGGCCACGTGCTGTTCGTGCTGTGGGAGATTGTCACACGGCGCAAACCGTCGGAAAAATTTCTTGAACGTGCGCAGATTTGCGGTATGTTCTTCCTCCTGGCGTTGCTGCTCTATGCCAACGGCAACGACATCTATCGTTTCATCTTCAAATAATGCGATGCAGTCATGGAAAAACGGACAATATTGACATTACGCCGCGGCAAAGAGGAGTCGCTTGACAGATTTCATCCCTGGGTGTTTTCCGGAGCATTGACTGGAGTGCCCCCGACAGTCGAGGAGGGTGATGTGGTGGCGGTTGCCGCGTCCGACGGCCGTTTCATCGGTGTCGGGCATTACCAGATAGGCAGTATCGCGGTGCGCATACTCAATTTCGGCGATACGGAAATCGACAAGGACTTCTTCGCCCGACGGCTGAAAGAGGCGCTTGCCATGCGCCGTACGCTCAACCTTGACCGACCCGACAATGACGCCTACCGTCTGGTGCACGGCGAAGGTGACTTTCTCCCCGGTCTGGTGGTGGATATATATGGAAAGACTGCGGTGGTGCAGGCCCATAGTCCAGGCATGCATTACTGCCGCGACATAATCGCGATGGCTCTTACCGAACTTGAGGACCTTGAAGTGGCCAACGTATATTATAAGTCGGAAACGACATTGCCATATAAAGCGCGTCTCGACCCCGTCAACGAGTATCTCGTCGGCGGTTTCGATACCAATATAGCTACCGAAAACGGGCTGCATTTCCATATCGACTGGCTCAAAGGGCAGAAAACAGGATTCTTTGTTGACCAGCGCGACAACCGTGCGCTTCTCGAAAGCTTTTCACGCGGCCGTTCGGTGCTCAATATGTTCTGCTACACGGGCGGTTTCTCCGTCTACGCCATGCGAGGAGGCGCGCGGCGTGTGGTATCGGTCGACTCCTCGGCCAAGGCGATAGCGCTAACGTCGGCCAATATCGGCCTTAATTTCCCTGACGACAACCGTCACGAGGCGCTTGCCGAGGACGCTTTCAAATATCTCGACAATATGGCGTCGGGCGAGCATGACCTCATTATTCTCGACCCTCCGGCATTCGCCAAACACCGTTCGGCGCTTCGTAATGCGTTGCGCGGCTATCAGCGTCTCAATGCAAAGGCATTTGAGAAAATAGCCCCCGGCGGCATTCTCTTTACATTCTCATGCTCGCAGGCTGTGAGCCGCGAGCAGTTCCGGCTTGCCGTGTTCTCGGCTGCGGCGCAGTCACGCCGACGGGTGCGTATCATAAAGCAACTGACGCAACCGGCCGACCATCCCGTCAATATCTACCATCCCGAAGGGGAATACCTCAAAGGGCTGGTGCTCTATGTGGAATAACACTATAATTCATTACAATATGAAATTAAGATATATCGCGGCTGCGGCAATCATGGCTGCCGCCGTAACAACCCAATCAGCTATGGCGAAAGACAACAGCGATTTCAATTACGTGGTCGACCGTTTTGCCGACATTGAGGTGCTCCGCTACAAAGTACCCGATTTTGAAAAACTCACTCCCCGACAGAAAGCTTTGGTTTATTATCTTACCGAAGCGGCCATCGCGGGACGTGACATCCTCTGGGACCAGAACGGCAAATATAATCTCCCCATACGTCAGCTTATCGAAAACGTCTATACGAATTATTCGGGCAACAAGGAGTCGCGCCAGTACAAGGCGCTTGAGAAATACCTCAAGCAGATATGGTTCGGCAACGGTATCCACCATCACTATTCGATGGATAAGTTCGTGCCTGAGTTCGATGAGACATTCCTGCGCTATGAAGTCTCGAAACTTCCCGCCGACAAGCAGCCTGCCGGGCTCGATATGCTCTGCAAGGTCATATTCGACCCCGCTGTGCTCGCCAAACGTGTGAATCAGGCGGAAGGGGAGGACCTTATCGTGACTTCGGCCAACAATCTCTACGAGGGTGTAACCCAGAAGCAGGTCGAGGACTACTACAACGCGCTCAAGGATACAACAGTAGTCAATCCCATATCCTACGGCCTCAACACACGCGTGGCTATGATTGACGGGAAAGTGACCGAGCAGCCTTATCGTATCGGTGGCCTTTATTCCGATGCCATCGTCCGCATAGTTGACAATCTCAAAGCGGCCCGCAAATATGCCGAGAACGACAAGCAGGGCGCCGTGATTGACAAACTGATTGAATACTACACTACCGGCGACCTTGCCACTTTCGATGATTATTCAATCCAATGGGTTGAGGATACCGACTCGCAGGTCGATTTCATCAACGGTTTCATCGAGAGCTACGGTGACCCGCTCGGCATGACCGGCGCGTGGGAGTCGATTGTCAACTTCAAGAACGTCGAGGCATCTCACCGCACTGAGGCGCTCAGCTCCAATGCCAAATGGTTTGAGGAGCATTCGCCTGTCGACCCCCGTTTCCGCAAGGATGAAGTGAAAGGTGTGACCGCCAAGGTAATCACCGCCGCCATACTTGCCGGCGACTCTTATCCCGCCACTCCTATCGGCATCAACCTCCCCAACGCCAACTGGATTCGTGCCGCTCATGGCTCCAAATCGGTGACTCTCGAGAATATCACTCAGGCCTACGACGAGGCTTCGCACGGCAGCGGTTTCAATGAGGAGTTTGTCATTGACGAACCGATCCGCAAGCTGCTTGACGACTATCTGTTCATCACCGACAATCTGCACACCGACCTCCACGAGTGCCTCGGCCACGGCTCAGGCCGTCTGCTTCCCGGTGTCGACCCAGATGCATTGAAGGCTCACGGTTCCACTCTCGAGGAAACACGTGCCGACCTCTTCGCGCTCTACTATCTCGCCGACCCCAAGCTGCTCGAACTCGGATTGCTCGACAATCCCGACGCCTACAAGGCCGAATACTATAAATACATCCTCAACGGCCTCATGACCCAGCTGATGCGTATCGAGCCGGGCAAGGATGTGGAGGAAGCCCACATGCGCAACCGCAAACTCATCTCCGAGTGGGCCTACGAGCATGGTCGCAAGGACAACGTAATCGAGATGGTCGACATCGACGGCAAGACATTTATAAAGATAAATGACTACAAGCGCCTCCGCGAACTCTTCGGCGAACTGCTCGGCGAAATACAGCGCATCAAGAGCGAAGGCGACTACGAAGCAGGCCGCGACCTCGTTGAGAAATACGCCGTAAAGGTTGACCCGAAACTCCACAAAGAAGTCCTCGACCGCTACGCCCATCTCAACATAGCCCCCTACAAAGGTTTCGTAAATCCCGTCTACACCCCCGTATTCGACGCCGACGGAAACATCACCGACGTAACCATCGACTACACCGAAACTTACATCCCCCAGATGCTCCGCTACTCCCGCGACTACTCCCCCTTGACAAAGTAAGCGCTTTAAATTTATCTGTCAAGTGAGCAAATGTATTTTTAAAGCATCTGCTTATACTTGCAAGTAATCAAGCTATAATGCAAAATCGCGTCTATTATCGGTCAGTTTTATAATTCTACCGATGATAGACGCAATTTTTGTGTTATATTCCAAATATGGGTTATATAGGTGTAAATGCAGTTATTCCTTACGCTATTACTGAAAGTTAGGGTTTAGTCAGCATGACATATACAATTCAATAATTCGTATGTTTTGAAATTTACATAGCTGAATTTTAAATTTAATGTGAGGTTATACATTCATGGTATAAAACATTTTTAAAACATACATAAATCACCTTTGATTATTTTATCATCTTTTAATTTAATTCGAAAAAATGCAATATTACCATTTTGATTAAGTTTAATTGCATCCTCAACAATATCGGCTTCTACTACGTTCCCTGTTTCTTTTATTTTATTAAATTTATTCTGTAAATATGAAGCATACGTTTCAAAATCAAGAGATTCATATACCCATTGGGAATCATAAATAAAACATTTATCCAAGTGTTTTATTATTAGCTGAGGATTTAGCGTATTCCACGCAGTTTGAATATCATTGAGAATTTGTGATTGGATAGAAATTTTCATAGCGTTGGTATTGTTTAGATATTTTTCACAACTCTATTAATAATTACATTTTGAAATGTTAATTGTGATTGAAATATAATAGTTTTAATTCTGACTTCCAAATACTTTGCTGACAAACTTATAAGCTCTTTTTTCTCCTGTGTCAGGATGAGTCCAATCTGCAAATTTTGGAATAGATATAACGATAATGCCGTATTTATAACAGATTTCTCCATTATCTAATTTATCATAGAAATCCTGATCTGTTAACGATACCCCTTTCATAGGATAAGACAACCCATTCCATTTGAAATCAATCTTTGCTCTACCATAACTGTTTTTGTAAAGTCGAATATCAGAAACAACCAAAATTGATTCAGACGGTTCTGTGAGATTGTTAAATTCTTCTTCTTTTAAATAAGCGTAACCATTATTCCAAAAGCCATGATAACCATATTCCTTAAAAGCTTGGAAGACTCTTTTCGTTGACTCCGTACAAATTTTCTTACATGAATTATTGTCGATTACCCAGTTCTCTTTTTGCTTACCTTGTGGCATTGGACGGCCATCAAATTCAATAATATCAAGAGGTTTGGCAAAATCAATCTCATACCCTTGCACTGCTCCAGATTTACCATCATCTCGAACTATACGAATCCATTCTTTAGGATTATCCAAGTCGATACCTCCTGGGCATAACCCACCTTCTTTACAACTAACGGCAAGGAGAAACACACGTTTCTTCATTATAAATTTCCTCCAAATTTAATGTAATTTCCATATTTTTTAATAAGATGGTCGCTAAGTACTCTTCTATGACACTTTTCGTTTGTTGGCTCAGAACACAATAATACAATGTTTTCATATTTGCCAAATTCTTCAACAAAGTTGGAAATATTCGATTCAGATTCCAGTTGTTTCGTATATGCTATTTCAAATAGTTTATAGTTCTTACTCATGGGACAAGACTTCTTTTCCTTAACAGTCCGTTAAAAATAAAATAATCGGCTAAGCGGCATCAGCCACAAAGCCAAAGAGTTTCTTGATAACTCTATTAACTAATCTATTTATTTTAAACGACTTAACTCTAATCTTAACGAAGTGTCATAAAAAGATTATATTACCCATGTATTATAATTATCAATACCCTACAATATGATGGTAATTTTATTAATTTTGTGTTATGGAAATGAACAACGAAACAAAACTTGTGATATATAATGCTCCTGATGGAGAAACCAGATTGGATGTAACGGTGCATGGTGATACAATCTGGCTTACACAGCGTCAGATTGCAGAACTGTTTGGCACTAAAGTACCTGCAATTTCCAAGCATTTGAAAAATATATTTGAGTCTAGCGAATTAGAACGGAGTGCGACTATTTCCAAAATGGAAACAGTCGTGAATCGTGGTTTTCGTGGTTCGACTATAGAAGTCGTAGATCATTATAATCTGGATGCAATACTTTCAGTAGGTTATCGTGTAAATTCAAAAAATGCGACCGCATTCCGCATATGGGCTAATAAGGTATTAAAACAATATCTTTTGCAGGGATACGCTATCAATGAGCGTGTTGCTGAAAAGAAATATGATGAACTGAGTCAATTGGTAAAAGTTTTAGGGCGTACTATTCGGAATCAGGAAATACTAACGGAGGATAGTCGCTCCTTGCTTGATGTCGTGGTAGATTATACATACGCGCTCGATACGCTGGATCGTTATGACTATCAAGAGTTGAAGATTGAGGATACAACCGGCAACGAAGCCTTTCATGCAACATACGAGAATGCGATGGAGGTGATACACGAACTTCATGCGAAATTTGGCGGAAGTACTCTTTTTGGAAATGAAAAAGATGATTCATTCAAAAGTTCGATTGGACAGATATATCAAACCTTTGGAGGCGTTGATCTCTACCCTTCAGTTGAAGAGAAAGCGGCTATGCTTTTGTACCTTGTTACAAAAAATCACTCTTTCAGTGACGGCAACAAACGCATTGCCGCGACATTGTTCTTGTGGTTTCTCAATGGCAACGGCATTCTTTACAATGAGGACGGCTCAAAACGTATTGCCGACAATACCCTTGTCGCTCTTACACTGATGATAGCCGAAAGCCGCACCGAGGAGAAGGATACAATGGTGAAAGTCATAGTCAATCTCATAAATAAGAATAACTAATTGATTATTAGTTCCCATATCTTTATTTGCCGAATAGGTTGGCTATATCTCTAAATTGTTTGTCCGAAATAAAACGAGATATTTCGTGTTCTATTTAAAGTAAAAAATACAATGCACCCCAAAAGTTGAATATAAAACTTTTGGGGTGCAGTTCATTATGACACACCTTATGGTGTCGCTATTCAATCTTGACTTTACGTCGGTTTATTATGTAGATGCCTCTTTTAAGATTTGAAATCGCTTCCGTTTCGTTCTTGAATTTTCCAATAAAGGAGCCCTGAAGGTCATAGACTATGACAGTGGCATCGGTATTGCTTTCCATCGGCATTTGTGTGGAAGCATATTGACTTATGGGAAGATGATTGTCAAACCATTCAATGTTGCGCCGGAGAGCGTTTTTTATACGGTCTGCGCGGAGTTGAGCGGTCTGGGTCGGGTCTTCATTCCATCTTGCACAATCATTAGCCCATGCACTGCCGAGGGGCAATACAATTTCGTCGATTTGATTATATATCTCCGACAATCGAGTCGGATAAATCTCGCGCCACACTCGATCAACAGCTTTACAGAAACTGTCGTATTGAATAATCTCGCCTATCCAGTGAGGTGTAAATCCGTAATGGACTTTCATTCGGAAAGTGTAATCGGTTTTCTCGCGATTGTAGCAGACCAAATCCCATATCGGACCGGCTACCCATTTGGCATTCTCAGCCAAGTCTTTGTGAAGATAAAAGCTGCCGTGAAAACCGTCCGGATTGTCCATCACTTCCTGCAATATGAAGAAACGTGCCATGCTTTCAACGTCAATATATTCCTCCCACTCGGTCGAAGTCTTATCGGAAGAATAGATTGCTGAGTTTATTGACTTAAACTCGTTGGTAAGCCATTTCAGTTGAGCATCAGACAAATCTTCGGGCGAATGATAGCGTAGTGTAAGGTTCCATCTGTTGTTTTCAGGAATTGTAACCTGACATTCGTCATGGTAGTTGTCAACCTCGACAAGCCACCCCCCCGTAATCAAGTCTGGGTTTGTTTCCTTGTCCTGTTGTTCATATATGTTCACACGGTTTTCGTCAATCCGTATAGTTTCCGTGAGGAAATACAACCCGATATAATCTCCGTTCAAAACTACTTCAACGGGACGGAAACTTGGAGTCCATTCCATCCCCATGAGTTTGCCTAACTGTAAACCTGCCACCGTATTTTCGGTTGGCTTCAGCAACGCCCAATGTTTGTTCTTGGGCATACCCATCACTGCTGTTTTATTATCGAGTTTTATCTTATATGGTTTTTTTGCTCCTTTCCATGAAGAATGTCCGCGACCGCGAATCTGCATTTGTAGAGGCCGGGATTTACTTCCGAGAGGCGGAATGTCTTCCGCTCCCATAGGGTCAAGCCAATATGTAGCATTGAGGTATTCAGTCTTTGATACTATCGGAGCATGGTTCTCGGTTTCGATGTATAGTGCCGGTATCGAGCCGGAAACAGTGTTCGGATACTGTGGCTCAGGTTCATTGGCCAAATTGTCCTCAGTACATGACATAAGGGGCATGGCCAATAGGAATACGATCTTACGTATTAAAAAAAATGTTTTGTCAGTCATTACATGTATTTTGATATGTTTTACAATATAGATAATGAATACACCTAAAGACTGCACGCCTCAGACTATTTATTTATGCACTTACCAAGTAAACCTAAGACCAATCGGCAATGTGAATTCAAAAGGCTTTTCTTGCCTGATTGTTTTGATTTCACCACCGGGATTGAAATAGTAATGAATCGACGGCTCAGCGAATATGCTGAACGATGGCGTAAAATGATACTGTATCCCCAGACCTCCCTCAACAGACCACTGCAACGGAACGTGTATATTGAATTTATCGGTTTGAGGCGTTGACATATCAATAGAGGACTTTCGGACAGACTGTTGTCCGCTTATTGGAATATCCAGTGCTACACCGCCATGCCCATATAGAGAGAATCCTCCGGCAGAATAAATGCGGTAATTGAATTTCAATGGCACACCAATATAGTGTATCTGCTGATTTAAACGTTGTTCATACAGTTTGCTCTCATAGCGGAAATCGGATTCCATAAATGAATAGCGCAAACCGGTTTCTATGCTCCAGCGAGGAGTAAGAGCCTTATTGAGAGACAGACTGATGATAACCGGCATTTTGTGGTGTGTTGTTTCGGTAACTTCAATTTCAGCATCCGGCTCTCCTGATGGTAAATCGGGATGCGTGGGGTCAGGAATGCGATACCTGTTGGCATTGTTCTGTCCTGATATACCGGAATATGCTAAGGACAAACTCCAATCCTGCTTGGAACTATGTCGTAGAGTCGGTGTCTTTTGCTTTGTTATCGGATAATCCAAACCGTTCAACCTGATAACAGGCCTTTCGTCATCTTGTGTTATACTATCATTTGAAACAGAATGTATGGTATCATTCTGAGCCACGCCGTCAGCAATAAGCCCTGCATTCTGTGTTTTTTGTTTTTGCAGAATATTATATATTGTTTTGGGGGTGACATCGACGCAGTCATTGTCATCACTTATGCCTGTGATTGTATCCGGCAAATTCGTATGATTGCTGTCATCATTACTGCTTATGATAGAGTCAGACGGTTTCACATCCTCATGTTTCGGAATAAAATGCCATATAATCGTAATCAATACAAGTAATGAAAGCAATCCCATCTCCATACGGTATTGCTTAATCATACGTCGCAGCATTGCTTTTGCGTGCGTAAGTTGCGAAGATGAAGAATGCGGTGCGATGCCAAGTAAAGCCGCAATTTCTTTATGCGAAAGTCCGTCAAGAACTGCCAGCCGAAAAACTTTGCCGTAGCCTTCAGGCAATTTTTCGATAATCTTGTCCAATTCTTCCCAAGTGAGTTCGCGTACTTCATCTTCGGAGGCACTGACATTATCAGCTATCGCTGTATCCGGCATAGTAACAGAAGTGTGGCTTGACACATCTCTCAGATACTGGAGCGACAAGTTTTTCATTATGGAGGTAAGCCACGCCTCAACCTTTTCAGCGTTTTTCAGAGAAGCTATTGAAGCAAAAGCTATAAGGAAACCGTCATGCAGAATGTCCCATACCGTATCAGGATTATTGACGTAATACGTCACTATTCCACGCATAGGTTCAAGATAAGTCTGATAGAGGATTCCAAAGGCTTCTCTATCTCCTGACTGGCATTGTTTAACAAGCTGTATTTTGTCCATTTATTTAAAGATACCTCTAATAGATGAACAAAAGGCCAAAAGACTGCATCAATTTATAAGAAAAATGGAGCCACACATAAACACTGCCTCTAATTTTTTCAAAATTTGTAAGATATTGAGAATTTCTCAATATGTCAACAGGTCGAAATAGTACATCAGAGTTCTCAATTCCTCGGTCTCGCAAATGCCATAAAAAGCTTTTTTCATCGCTCTCACGTCTGAAAAGTGGCTCCCGAGATTAAAAATGGAGTCTTCCATTATTTGAGCCAAGAAGGAATGAACTCACGCGAACGACGCATTATCTCTGCGATTCTTTTCTCATCTTCTTCAGATAGTACGCGGCGCGGCTTACGCTCATTTTCTTCGGCATGACGTACGAAATCATCAGCCAAAGTACCTGTAAGAATAGGGACAGTTTTAATTGGAGTGGCCATATCAGATTCTGTTTTAGAATACAAAGTTATAACATTATAACGAATAAACCAAAGGTATGGATGTTAATGGCTTAAAAGAATATCACGATACGCCCGACACGGAGAGGGCATATCGTGATATGAGAAATTTTGCAGCAACCGATGTAGGTGGTATAGAATGCGTCGGTGCGGCGTTATCGCTGGCTTCTTCGGACTCTATTGCATCAGCGGGGGAAGGCGATGGTGTAGGAGGCACCTTTTTTGGTGTCGAAGGTTACGGTGTTGTTTGTGGAGGATTTGATTTTGACGGGGCGTCCCTTGTGGTCGGTTATGGTGGCGTTGGCTATGTCCTTGTAGGCTACTTTTACTTCGTTGCCTGAGAGGGAGCGGATTGTGCAGGCGTCAAGCTGTCCGTCGCTCCAGAACTGATCTACTTCGAAGTTGCCGCGTGCCTTGAGACCGCGCATCGAGCCTTTTGCCCAGCATGAGGGGAGAGCAGGGAGCAGGCGTATTGTGCCGCCATGGCTCTGGAGGAGCATCTCGCTGACTCCGGCGGTAAATCCGTAGTTGCCGTCAATCTGGAAGGGAGAATGGGAGTCGAACAGGTTATAGTAGACGCCGGCTGTCTCATACGTCAGACCGTAGCTTTCGGAATGGCGGAGCGCTTTGCGGATTGTCTCGTGGGCGTGGTTGCCGTCGAGGGCACGTGCCCAGAGGCACAGGCGCCATGCGAGTGACCAGCCGGTAGTGCGGTCGCCGCGCAGTTTCAGCGAATTGACGGCAGCCTGGAAATATTCGCTTTCCGGAGTGATTTCACCGAGAGGGTAGAGCGCCATGAGGTGCGACTGATGGCGGTGCTCGTTTTGTCCGACAGTGAACGGGCTTGTCTTCCATTCACGGAGTATCGGTGTGCCCGCCGGGATAAGGTGCTCGCCCCATTCGCCGTTGTATGTCTCGATGGCGAGGCCGCGGTCGAGGTGAGCGTATTTATCTTTGAGTGTGGCGATAAATTCTTGGGTGACGCCGGCATCTTTGCCAAGAATATCGATGGCTTCGAGGGTAGAGGCAAAAAGGTCGGAGATGAGCTGCTGGGCGTGCGCGGTACCGTTCTCGCGGCCGGGACCGTGTTCGGGCGACCATTCGTCGGGGGCTACCCATGTGCCGTCGCTGTCCTTGACGAGACGTTCGAGCCAGAATTCCGTAGTGCTGAGCATTGTCGGGAATGCTTTCTCTTTGAGGAACTGCCGGTCGAGGGTGAACTGGTAATGCTGCCACAGGTGGCTGGTGTACCATGCATTGGCGATGACATAGTTTTCGGCATAGTCTGAGTGTCCGAATATGTTGTTCTGGGTGTAGCAGGTCCAGCCTTTTGTAGCACCGGCGCGGCGGGCGTATTCGGGCCATTCCTCATGCTCGAGCGCCATGCTGTGCACGTAGTTGAGGTAGGGGAGATGGGTTTCAGAGAGGTTGTTGGCTTCGGCCGGCCAGTAATTCATCTGCACGTTGATGTCGGAGTGTATGTCGGACTGCCATGCCGGATTGTCAGACTGGTTCCAGATGCCTTGCAGGTTTGACGGGGTGTCCATGCCTCGTGAGGCGGCGATGAGCAGGTAGCGTCCGTAGGAGTAGTAAAGTTCCTCAAGCATCAATGATGTGGGCGCGTTCACGTTGTTGCCGCTGTTGTAAGCCTTGATCATCTCCTCGGTGGTGAGGGTGTTGGCCGCATTGTCTATTTTCAGTTCGGCGCGGTTGTATAGTGCGGTATAGTCGGCGGTGTGGCGTTCGAGGAGCTTCTTCCATCCTTTTGACGCGGCTGAGCGTGCACGTTTGTCGACCATCGGCACGAGGCGCGATTTGTCGGAGATGTAGGAGGGGGAGTGCTGGTCGAAGTTGGTGGCGCCGGCAAGCACGATGGTGACCTCGTCGGCGTCCTTGATTTCGATGTTGTCATTGTTGGTGGTGATGGTGCCACCTTTGGCTGTCGGTTTGACGCGCGCGGCGAAACTTACAAGGTCGAGATCGCCGTCAAATGATATTTCGCCATCCTTATAGACAGGTTTTACTACCGATTTCTTTATGTCGTTGAAAAGACTGATGCGGAGGCTTACCTGCCCCGGTTTCGATGCCGCGATGTGTACGGCGACCGATTTGTCGGAGTAGCTGGCGATATATTCGCGTGTGTAGGTGATATTACCGTCGGCCGTGGTGTAGGTGACGTTGGCCTTTCCCTCGGAGAGGTCGAGGTTGCGCACATATCCGGTGGCGGCTTTATCGGCGGAATAACCGAAATTGCCGGAAATATCCTCGATGTAGAGGTTTCCGAAGCTGAGATAGGTGCCGCGCATGGTGGGGGAGCCGCTCCAGAGCGATTTGTCGTTGAACTGCACGCGTTCGCACGCAATGCCGCCGAAAATCATTGCGCCGAATTCGCCGTTGCCTATAGGAAGGGCATATTCGGTCCACGGGTCGCCGACGGTGGCCGCAGTGACGGGCGTGGTGTACCACAGCGTGTTGCGGTGGACGGGGATATAATCTGTTGCCGCCACGGTGTTGAACTCTTTGACGGCCGGCACCGGAGACTGTTGCACTATATCTTCGGGATTTATGAATACCACAGGATTGTTGCGGTCACTACGGCCATACAGACCGATGGTTGCTCCCGGTCCGCACATGCCCCACTGGTTGATATATTGCCGGTCGCCGTTGCTGTTGACAAACTCTATTTCCCAGGCATCGGGAAAATGATATGATGAGGAGTTGACCAAGGCAAGCGGTGATGCGGCCGAGCGGTCGTCGGTAGATTTCAGTTTGCCGTCGAAGCGGGCAAAGTGCCCAGACTTGCTTTGCAGGACAAAATTCTCGGGCGTGCCGATAAGTTTCCATAATTGGGCGGGATTGTTTTCTGTGGCCCATGCGGTATGGATTTCACCGCCTGTGGCGGCATCTTCAAATACGGTTTCACCGGCCATGAAGGCGATGTAATACCAATGTTCGTTACTGTTGTCGCTGAATGCAGGTCGTAGCGCGCCCTTTGCAGGGAACGTCCAACCAATCCAGACAACAAGAAATGCGAGGATTGTTTTCAATTTCATTTGAATATGTCAGTGTTAGGTTTGTAAATCTCAGTCAGGTCGAAAATTTCAAGTCATTAAATACGCACAATATGCACAACGACTCAAATCCGATTGCAAAATTATAAAAAAATGAAATAAATTTTGAATGAAATAAATCTGAAAACAACACATTCTCTGCAATTGTAAGGAATGTCTGTATTCCGCGTATGAAAAAATGAAAAATTGGTTAAATAATATAAAGATAATTTAGTAACTTTGGGCATTTAACAACCCGCTATATATCATGCAGAACGACTACAGTGAAATAATCGAGGAGCGCGCCGCCCATGTGTTTGATGTCATGGCGAAGCGTGTGTCGGCCGAGGAGATGGCGCGCATACGCGCTGCATTCGAACTTGCACGTGAGGCACATGCGCCGCAGAAACGCAAGACAGGCGAACCGTATATACTTCACCCTATTGCCGTGGCGAATATCGCGGCGGAGGAACTGATGCTCGGCGCAAATCCGGTGATAGCATGTTTCCTGCATGATGTGGTCGAGGATACCCCTTATACCATTGATGATATACGCGAGCGTTTCGGTGACGACGTGGCGTTTCTTGTGCGTGTCGTGACCAAGAAAACGACCCATGACTATGAATTGTCGAAGCAGCTCGACAACTACCGCCAGCTGCTCAACTCCATGCAGTATGACATACGTGCCATACTCGTGAAGCTCGCCGACCGTCTCCACAACATGCGCACCCTCGCTTCGATGAAGCCCGAAAAGCAGATGAAGATAGCCGGGGAGACCGACTATTTCTACGCTCCGCTCGCCAACCGCCTCGGACTGTACAATATCAAGACCGAACTTGAGAATCTATCGTTCCGTTACCGTTGTCCCGACGAATACGATGAGATTGCCGGACTGTTGGAGCGGCATGTGGAAGCTAACCGAGAGAAGCTCGAGACATTCCGCCGTCAGATAGAGGAAACTCTCGCTGCGGCAGGAATCAAGAGCAGGGTATATGTGGACTATCGCCGTCCTTTTAGCCTATGGCGAAAGATGAGAAAATACGGCGATGATTTCAACCACCTGAAATACCGCCATTTCGTGGAGGTGGTATTTGATGAGAATCAGACCCACCTGAGCGAGAAGGTTATGGCGATGAAGATATACTGCATACTGACCGACCGTTTCAAGGAGAAGCACTGCAGCATGAGCAACTATATCGACTCGCCCAAGGAAAACGGCTATCAGAGCATACACGCCAAGCTGCTTCCAGACTTCGGCCGCTGGCAGGAGGTGCATATCAGCAGCGAGGCGATGATACGTCAGTCGCAGCTCGGATGTGTGGCCGAGCGCAACGAGGAGAACATCATGATGTGGATATCCAAATTCCGCAAAGTGCTCCACGACACCATCAGCAATCCGAACCACGACGAACGCTACATGGAGGATATTGTCACCGCATTCTACAACGATGACATACAGGTGTTCACCCCCAAAGGCGAAAAGATAATACTGCCGCAGAACGCCACGGTAATCGATTTCGCCTACGAGGTGCATACGCAGCTCGGCGACCATGCCAAGTATGCGCGTATCAACAGCCGTCTTGAGCCGGTGACCACTGCATTGCGGCGCGGCGACGTGGTGGAGATTTTCACCGACGAATCCGTGCATCCCGAGCGCGACTGGGAGCAGTACGCCCACACCTACAAGGCAAAAAAGGCTATTCGCCGCTATCTGGAGAATGTGCCCTGCGGTGCCTATTACTGCTGTCCGGAGTGCAATCCCATACCTGGAGAGGAGGTAATCGGCATACGCAACCATGTGCTCCCCGGTACTCTCACCGTACATAAACGTGACTGCCGCGTAGCCATAAGCATGGCGTCGTCATACGGCGACGATGTCGTGCCGGTCGATTTCACGGCCGACGATAAACTTTATCCCGTGACGCTGAAAGTGCGTGCCGTCGACCGCAATCATCTCTTCATTGATATAGTCGACTGCATTACCAATACATTCCGTCTCCCGATGGAATCAATCAACTCCGTCACCGAGCGCAATATCGTCGTAAGCAAAATACGTTTCGGAGTGCATTCATACGCCGAACTGAAAACTATCATCAACCATATATCGGCAATCGAGAGCGTCGATGAAGTGAAACGCCTCGACAACGATGATGCCGCAGTGAGACGATAACCCGTATCTATGGACATACTTCGTAAAGAGATTAACAGCATATATTACTCGCAGGCACTCGACCGCGAGCTGCTTGATGCCGTCGAAGTAGAGGCGTGTAAACGTCTGGCCGAGGGCTATGTCAGTGTCAACGGGGCATGCTCGGTCATCACCGACGCTTCGTGCGACCGCTGCTATCTCTTTGCCGGACGGCTTGGCGCCCTGATGGGACTGACCGATGCCCCGCAGCTGTATCAGGAAGTCGACTCAAGCGACGAGGACATCATCTACAACCGCCTCCATCCCGAGGACCTTGTGGAGAAACGCATGCTCGAATACGAGTATTTCAAGTTTGTCGACGCGCTCTCCCCCGAAGAGAAACTGCACTACAAGGCGACCTCCCGCATACGCCTTATGGACAGAAACGGGCAATATATAATGCTTGACAACAGCGTGCAGATACTGCGGCATTCGCCGGCCGGCAAAATCTGGCTGATAATGTGCTGCTACGATCTGGCTTCCTCCCAGGAAGCGGGTATTGATATCAATCCGCGTATCGTAAATAACCTTACGGGAGAAATAATCACCATGTCGCTCTCCGACAGGAAAGAGCGTATCCTCACCGAACGCGAAAAGGAGATATTGCTCCTTATCAAGGAGGGAAAGCCGAGCAAGCAGATTGCCGATATACTCGGCATCAGTGTCCATACCGTCAGCCGCCACCGTCAGAATATAATTGAAAAACTGAGCGTCGGCAACTCGGTCGAAGCCGTTATGGCGGCTACCTCGATGAAACTGCTGTAACGCCGAATGGTTATAAATCAGTATTGACACGTCGGGGGTAACAAAGTAATTTTGTGGAAAAATTATTTTGTTATGAAAAGATTATATCTGCTTACAACTGTTTTGAGTTTAGTGATGAGTGTCGCGGCACAGTCCCGCGGCAAGGATTTTGACTGGGGCAACGCGACAGTCTATTTTGTTATTACCGACCGTTTCTGCAACGGCGACAGCACCAACGATGTCAACTATGGCCGTATCGTTGACTATGGCAGCGAGCGGTTGAATGCCGCTACATTCCACGGCGGCGATTTCAAAGGCATGCTTGCCAAAGCCAAGGAGGGATATTTCACCGAGCTCGGGGTCGATGTGGTGTGGATGACCGATGTATATGAGCAAATCCACGGGTGGATGACGGGCAGCGGGCCGGTCAACGATTTCCCCCACTACGGCTATCACGGGTACTATCCTCTCGACTATACACAGATTGACAAGAATTACGGCACCGTGGAAGAGTTCCGTGAGCTTGTCGACACACTTCATTCGCAAGGCATACGCGTGATGCTCGGCGCCAATCTCAACGACCCCGGATACCCTACGCTTCTCGATGCGGTGCAATACGGGTTCGCCGATACCGGTCTTACAGAGGAGCATGCGGCACAGCATATCCGCGAGTGGAGCTACGACAAGTTTTATGAGAACCGTCTGAACTGGACCGGTTGGTACGGCCGCGGCTGGGTGCGCATGCCCGACGAAGGCTGGGACGAAAGCAATCCTCTTGAAGCCACTCTTTACGGTATGCCCGATTTCAAGGACGAAAGCGACGAAGCTGTCGCAATTCCCGATTTTCTTTGGCGAAAATGGAAAGGTGAGGGAAAGAAAAACGATGCATGGGTCAATCCCACGGCACTTAAATACCGCAAGGACCGTGACTGGTCGCCGATGCAATATCTCACGGCATGGATTTCATCGTGGGTCGAGGAGTTCGGTATCGACGGCTTCCGTTGCGACATTGTCGAAAACGTGCATCTCAACCGTTGGAAAGAACTTGACGAAGCATGCAATGATGCGCTTGCACGGTGGCGTGCCGCGCATCCCGACGACCCCGCGGCGCAGTGGACCGACCGCTTCTATATGACAGGCGACTTTGACGGTGCGTCAATCGACTATAAACCCGACTATGCCGATGCCGGCTTTTCAAGCATGGTCAATTTCTATTTCCCAAAGCATGGCGACCTCGACGGAATTGTCTATACCTGGGAAGCCTACGCCGACAGTGTCGCCGCTCACGCCGACTGGCACCCGTTCAACTACCTGAACAACTCATATCACCGCGATGCCGACATGGACAACATGATTGACTGCGCTACAACCTTCCTTCTCGCGCCCGGCGTAGCCCAGATATTCTACGGCGACGAGACAGGCCGCAAACTGAGCGACGCACGGTTCAACGTCGACGCCGACCAGGCATTCCGCTCCGACATGGACTGGAACGACATAGACAGCACGCTCCTCGCGCATTACCGCTGCCTCGGCCAAATCCGCCGCGACAACCCCGCCATAGGCACCGGCCGCCAGCGCACCATCGACACCCACACCTGCCTCCGCTACACCGACAACGGTGACACCCTGCTCATAAAACTGCGTCCCGCCGACGGGCGCCCAATTCCCGTTGCCGACATATTCCCTGACGGCACAAACGTCACCGAACTATATACCGGCCAAACCGCCACAGTCCATAACACCAGCATCTCTTTCCCCCGCTATAAAAACAAAATAGCCATCTTCAAGAGACAGGAGTAATCATAAAGTCGATAGAGTAGGAGATGGTTGTAGAACTTATAAAATACTAACGAATTAGTATGGACGCGATTTAATGCTGTTTTCTTAAGCTGATAGGGGCGGGGGCGTCTCGCCCCCGTGGTATTATTCATATACACTGAAGTTACCACGGGGGCGAGACGCCCCCGCCCCTATCAGCTCATCCTTAATTAATAGCGATGAATCGCTTCTCTACAATTTGCCGGACTAATGCTAAATATAGTTTCTTCACTTGTTGTAGGCTTCTACATTCATTGTGTAGCCGGAGTCATCGAGCAGGGAGGGGGAGAATGTGAAGGTGACGGTCTTGCTTTGGCCGGGCATCAGGGTGAAGTAGTTGTCGCTCTCGACGGCGGGAAGCAGACGTTCGCCGTCGCTGTTGCGTACCGGTTGGGCGTGCACGGCGAACGCGGCAGAGCGGGCGTTGCGCGGATTGGTGATGACTGCGGTAATTACTGCCTTTCCATTAACTATTTTCATGCTGTCCTTGACTTTGAGAGTAGCTTTGGGCATTGTGTTGACGGCCTGGAAGTTCTTACGGTCGTGTCCGCGCCAGTAGTTGTTCTCGCTTATGAGAGTACCGTTGTTGTCCTTCAGTCGGAGGTTGATGAAATGGGTGTCGTCAAGACCTTCCGACGGCTTCTCGGGACCGTACACGTCAAAATCCCAAAGGGAATATCCGTAACCGGAGCCGAGTTCCACTCCCTGCATGCGCACGTAGCGGGCATCGGCTTCGTGGAAAAAGTATTCGGCAATGCCGGGCTCACCATTCACTTCGTTGACGACATCGCGCCACCAGTGTCCGTTGTCGCTGACCTGCACCTTGTATTTCCTTGCGTAAGCGGCCTCCCAGTTGAGGCGCACGCCGCCCACTTTCATCTTTTCACCGAGGTCTACGGTAATCCATTCGCCGGGACTCTTCTCGGCAGCCCAGCGGGTGGAGGAGTTGCCGTCGGCTACGTCGCCCGGTTGACCCTCTTTGGTCGATGAGGCGGTGACGGTCTTGCCAAGAGATATTGTATCGCGGTCGGTATTGAAATCGAGGGTGAATGCGTCGGTCACCTTGTTGGGCGCTGAGTTGAGTTTTCCTGATTTGGTGTATCGCTTTACCTCCTTGCCGTCGAGATTGTACACGCGCGCTTCGGCTGTGAGGTCATAGTGCCCGTCGGCAGTAGTGTTTGCGACGCGGATAGCATTGCTGACGGGGTTCCAGTAGATGTGCACCGGTTCGCACGCCGACTTGCATCCCCAGTAGGCTCCGGTCGGGTCGAAGTAGTAGTCGTAGGTCTGCCATACCATCGAGGGGTATGCCGACTGGCTCATCCATGTCATTATGCCGGATGCATCGTCCCATATATGGTCGATCCAGCCCTCATACATTGCCTTGTTTGACTCGTAGTTGAGAAGCTGCCCTTTCTTGCAGAAGTCGGCGGCATCGGCGGGTGCTCCCCAGTTTTCGGTGAGCATTCTGACATAGCCGTCGGGGTCGGCGTTGAAAGCGTTCTGTCCGAAATAGTGCTTGTTCCACATCTCGTCGATGGGCCAGAGATGGTCTTCGGGCATGAATTTCACGAGGCTGGTGTACGTGGGCACCACGGCTGTACCGATTTCGGTGCGGAATCCCCAGCTGCCGTAGCCGTCGCTGCCGGCGTAGCTGTTGGGATAGGGGGTGAAGTAGTGGCGCGGGTCGAAAGCGCCCCACGAGCCGCTGCCGCTCAGCCCTTCGGCATTCGAGCGTGGTTGGTACATGCGGTCGCCGCCGTCGAAATAAGCTATATTGGTAGCCATCCAGTCATCGATAGGCTGCTGCGGATGGGCTTCATTGTCGCCGCACCAAACGGCGATGGCTGCGTGGTTGCGTAGCCGCTTTATCTTCTCCATCACGTTGTAGTGGAACGTGTTGAGGTCGTACGGGACATTAGGATTGGAATTGATCCAGAAATCATCCCATACCATGATGCCGTTGCGGTCGCATGCGTCATAGAACTCTTCGTCGGTGACCGAGCCGAGCCAGTTGCGTATCATGTTGAAGTTCATCTCCTTGTGGAGCGCTATGCGCGTGTCGTAGTCCTCCTGACCGCGAGCGCGGAGCATATATTCGCTCATGCCCCAGTTGCCACCTTTCACAAATACGGGAGTATCGTTGATTTTGATGTGGAGCACTCCGCCGTTTTTGTCGTATGAATATTTGCGTATGCCGAATGTCACCTCCTGCTCCTGACTTGGCTTGCCGTCGGAAAGGACTTCAATACGGCATGTGTAAAGGTTAGGCTCGCCGTAGCCGTTTGGCCACCACAGACGGGGATTTTTTATCGTGAGCTGCGGATAATAGCGCTTGTCGAACTCGACGACAGATGTGTAGCCCGGTTCCACTTCGACATCTTTCTCAAAAGTGATGTCGCCGGGAGTGATTGTGCCCCTGACGGTAAATCTTTTTTTCTCCGTGCCCGAGTTTTTCACGCCCGTTTCGACGGTCAGCTCGGCGCGGTCGTGCGAGGGTGAGAGTCTGGCGGTGCGTATCCACGGGTCGACAATGGTGGCGTCGCCCGAATCGGAAATCCAGACCTTGTCGGTCAGACCGCTGTTGAGTCCGGGCACGTATGGCATCCAGTCCCATCCGGCCGATGAGAGGTAATTGGGGCTGCCCTGATTGGCAAGGGGTTGCTGAGGTATGTCGACAACCACGACGAGGGTGTTGTCGCCGTCGCGTAGGGCAATGTCGGTTACGTCGAAGCGTCCGCGATGCATGAACCCGTCGAGCACGCCGAGTTGTCGTCCGTTGAGATAAACGGTGCCGCGGCGGTTTATACCGTCAAAATTAAGCCAGAGACGATTGCCGCTCAGTTCGCCGGGTATGCGGAAGTTGGTGCGGTAGGCCATCGTGCGGTCATATTTCTTTCGGTCGACACAATGGATATTGTCACCGAAATTCGGATCTTTCTCCATTCCGGCAACAACGAATGAATTGAATGCTGTGCCCGGAACGACGGCGTCGACCCACCCGGACGCATCATATCCGTTGTCGGTAATTTCATCAATCCTGACCTCATCGGCCGGACATATTTTCCATTGCGTTGCAGGCGAATGGAGATATTCCGTAGCAGCATAGGCTGTGAAGCCACCCGGAAGCAGCATAAGAGAGAAAGCAATTTTCAAAGCTTTATTCATGGCAGATACTTTATTTGTTAATATGCTTGGTTTGTCAAAATCGGCAATATTTGTTATTAATAATAAACGAGATTACCGTTATGACAAAATTACATCAAAAAAAGTCACAAAACAATCAACAAAAAAGCAAATTGTGGAAAGAATTGCCTATCCTCACCATTCCTGCCGAAAATGTTTCAAAATTTGCACCATCTCAGCACACGCTTCCGGGATATTCTTTTGCGCACGATGATGGAGGTACAATGTTAGGACATTTAGCCGATGCCGTTGGGGTATTCTTTGAGGTAGGCTTCGCAGGCTTCGCATAGTTCGTCGTACCATTCTTTGCCGAAGCGGGCTGTCAGGGGGCCTTCGAGGAATTTGTAGAGGCGCAGGCCGAGTTTGCGGCCGAGGGTTTCGGCCGGGCGGCATATCTTCCAGCGGTGGTAGTTTACGGCTATGAAGTCGGGGTATTCAGTCAGGCGGAGAGGGTAGAGGTGGCATGATGCGGGTTTGAGGAAGTTGATGCGTCCTTCGCGGCACGCTTTCTCTATCGCGCAAAGGCATTTGCCATCGGGTCCGTAGCATGTGAACGCGCAGTTGCGGCCGTCGACGATTGTTGTCACGAGGTCGCCCTCCTCGTCGGTGTACGCGACTCCGTTTTCCTCCACTTCGCGCAGTCCGGCGGGTATCATGTCGTCTTTAATCTGAGGCAGAACTTCCTCGATGCGTTTCACCTCTTCGGGCGTGACGGGTGCGCCGGCGTCACCCTCGATGCAGCACTGACCGAGACATGCGTCAAGGTCGCAGCAAAAGAATTGTTCGGCAAGGTCGAGCGAGACCAGTACATTTTGTATCTGTAACATAATTTTTTCTTCGTCCATGATTGATGTGAATGTCATGCCGCAGTCCACCAACCGTCAAATACCTTTGCGTTGCCTGCGTGCGAATCCATTGCAAATTTCGTCAGAAATCCCTGTATTTGCAAAAATTTCCCCACGAATTGTATCAATGACAGGATTATTGCAACTTAAGTCTCATTTCGGGTGTGATGGCGTCTATCATCTTCTGAGGTACACCGCATTCCGAAGCTATAACCGGCCATCTTGATGCAGCCTCACATATTTGTCCGATTATTTCAGATGCATCTTTGATGTTGTTTCGTTGCGCAAATACAAGAATATCGTTTCCGGTAATGTTGTCAAATTTTCCGTTTATCGACATTTGATGCTGTGATGTCCATCCGCCGGAGGGATTATAGGCAAATCCCATATCGTAGGCAGGAGAAAGACGCCATTTGCCGTCCCTGTCCATCAGGAAAGATATGTTTTTTGTATGGTCATCCTGATTCCTTACAACGATATTGAATACCATTCGCCTGAACATCTCCTGTGCCTGTGAATATGGCAGTCGTAATGCTCTCATCACATTGAACGCCTGTTCGTAGGAATACGCTCTCGGCAGTCGGTAATCATAATGGGCGATGCCGCACAATGTCTGCATGTGTATTTTGCCTTCTTCATTACGGTCGAATCGTTTGGTTAGAAAATGGGCGCGTCCGTTTTCCTCTATCAGTGAACATTCCGACATCTCTATGCCGCACTCTCTGACAAGACGGAAAAAGGAATATTCCAGCCGTCCGAAATTCTGTGTCTCACGGAAGCCGGCATCTCCTGTTACTCCATCGAGTTTTATCAGATAATAGTCGAATCCCGGAGGCGCGTCTATTTGCCCCGAACGTACTTCTCCGGTGTTTTTATTATAAGCTATGATTGCCTTTGCCCTTTGGCCTCCTGCTGATGTGCCAAGTCTTACAATTTCGGCGATAGCCGCTTTCTTATCCTCGTCCAGATTTACTCCGAAATCAGCTTTTTCAGCAAGAGCCTCGCTTGCGACTTCGACAAGGGAGTCGATTTCGATATTCACGTCCGGGCGGTAAGGGGTATCCATTGCCGGTTCAAATTCCATCGCACCCATACAGCGTTTGCCGAGAAAGCATAAAGTTTCGACGGCATTTCCGCTTTGTCGTCCTGTCAGGGCAAGCCAACGGTCAAAAAGGGCACGTCCGTAGGTGTCCGGCAGTGAATCGGCCAGCATACCGGGCAGCCCTTTGAATGTCTCTTTGCCTATGTCGGAGAATGAATATACTCTACCGGCTCTGACCGGCATAAGTAATGGAGATGGCTCTATCCCTTTGCCAATAAAACTGTCGGCATATTCAAATTGACCTATATTCCTGCGGTTGTCCCAACGCAATGCTCCCATCGGCATTCCGTAAAGGTTCACCCTTGCTATGTCTACCATTCTGATTCCTCCTTATTGTCGGTCTTGTTATCGGATACTGCATTTAAGGCTCTTTTCCGTTCTTTCTTTTTGGCCTCTTGTACAATCCTGTAATATTCATTTGGACTTAACTCTTCATCCTCAAGCATGGGATTGAATATGTCGAGAAGTCCCAATATTCTGATAATTCGGATAAAAGAGTCAAATGAGCCGATTTCTCCATGCTCAATTTTCTTTATAGTGGAGAGGGATACCTGTGCATCTTCTCCCAGTTTTTGCTGGGTATAGTTCTGCCTTAGCCTCAAGTGTCGTAGTTTTTTTCCTATTTTTTGAGCTATGACAGTATCCGGGAGCATATAAATATTTTCATTCATGGTTTAAAATTAAACTGTTATAGCGCAAATATAGTGATAATAGTTTAATTTAAAACCATTATCGCTGTATTTTTTTTCAAAGCAACAATGAGGATGATATCATCGGTTATCTCTTTATGAGATATCTGATGAAGAGGTAGCCTACGAGGATTTGGAGCAACATGTCCGGTAGGCCTATGCGGAAATCCTGTATGGCGAGATAGAAATCACCTTTTATTGCCCGTTCACCCAATGTGCCGGCAATCTGATAGAGCAGTACGGTAGCAAATCGGCAGCCATGTCACTCCTCCCTGCGGCATGAGATGGAAAAGTTGCGGAAGTATGATATTGCCGGCGATGAATAACGCGGCCGTCAGATACGTTTTTATTTCTGCATAATTCAATGAGTAAAGCCGTATGGTTGATGTCTGCATGGTTATAATTGATGTAGATTGTGTATTGTGTTTCATTTTGGTTATATTATGATTTGGAAGGTATAGTCACCGGATAGTAAAGCCGGTTGCATAGTATTAGCGGAACATGACGGTGGTCACTCCGATAAGCCTGTCATAGCGTTCGCCGCGACGTCGGGTGTACACTTTGACAAGATATTCGTTGCGTGTCTGGTAGAAATCGCCCTCTATGACTGATGTCGAGGCGGCGCTGTTGCTGCTTCCTGCATCGGCTGTGAGATACTGGTAGTTGTAGGCACCCTGTTTGAGAAGGAGTGTCTTCTCATACCGTCCGGTAGCACGGTTGTAGGTCATAAGCGACTGCGGGTCGAAACGGCGTGACGTGAAATCACCGTCGAGAAATATATATTTACCCGGCAATTCCGGAGCGTCGAGCGTGAAATGCGTCACCACGTAGTCAGCCTCGGTATCGGAATTTGATGAGTTGTATTCGCGCACGAAGAAGCGTCCGCTTTGTGTCTGGTCGTAGATGTATTTGTCGGCCGAACGGGGGTAGTCGGTCGTCAGCGTGGCGTGGTAGTATGGGTCGTAATAGTCCACACTCTCTACATTCATGCCGGGATAGGTGGTCGATACCGTCTCCATGCGTCGGTATTCGTTGCCGGCCGGGAAGATGAGCGGACGCAGATGTTCGTAATATGCGGTCTTACCTGAAACGCGCAGCGGCTGACGCACCATGACCTCGTTGTCAAGTCGTCCGTTCTGGCTCACGTATACCATCATGTCGTTGAATACATCCTCGACTTTCGCATTTGTGGCGTCGACGGCTACCGATACCTGCTGGTGTGCGTCATTGTAGTCAATGTCGGTCACGCCGAGCACGTCAGCCGTTACCGTTGCCGTAGATTCCGAAACCATAAACCGTGCCTGGAGCAGCGTCGTGTCCGGGTCGTCGTCGCGATAGACGCGCAGGAGATAGTTGCCAGATACCTTAAATCTGAACCGGTCGTTGGGAAGCGTTATGCGGTAGTTGACATAATGTGTGGCCGCAAGTTGTGAGTATTCGTAATCGTCGACATTCCCGAAATTGAATCCGTCGAGAAATTCCGACTCGACGAGCGACGACTGTGTCCAGTTGGCATTGCAATGCATCAGCGAGTAGCGCAGATACGAATTGCTTTCAGTGATTTCGTCAAATGAAATTGTCAGCTCGTCGCCTGAGTCCATCATCAGTACCGGAGGTGCCATGTAGTTGTCATTGACACTGATGCGGAGGGTGTGGAACGAGTCGTCAAAAATCCCGGTCATGGTATCTTCAGCCCATGCCGATACAGCCGCTGACAGGAATAATATGACTGCCTGAAGTCTTACCATTGTATAGGCGTGATACCGTGGGCCTGAAGATATTCGTTCGCACGCGAAAAATGTCGGTTGCCGAAAAATCCGCGGTGAGCCGAGAGGGGAGAAGGGTGTACGGATGTCAGTACCAGATGCTTGCTGCGGTCGATGAGTTTCCCTTTATTTATGGCATAGCTTCCCCAAAGCAGAAACACTAAATGCTCCCTGTTGGCTGACAAGGCGGCGATTGCGGCATCGGTAAGCGTCTCCCACCCGCGTGAAGCATGCGATGCGGCGCGTCCCTGCTCTACGGTAAGCACCGAGTTGAGCATGAATACGCCTTGCCGTGCCCAGCGTGACAGGTCGCCGTCAGACGGCGCTGCGGCTCCGGTGTCGGAGGATACCTCTTTGAAGATATTTATGAGCGAAGGGGGATAGGGAACGCCCGGATTTACCGAAAAGCACAATCCGTTGGCCTGTCCCGGCCCGTGGTACGGGTCCTGACCGAGAATGACGACCTTCACCTTATCAAAAGGACATGCATCAAATGCCGCGAAGATTTTTGATGCGGGAGGATACACCGTTGTGGTGGCGTATTGTGCCCTCACAAAGTCGGTGAGAGTCTTGAAATATGGCATTTCCCATTGCTCGGCAAGTGCCTTGTGCCAGCTTTCCTCTATTCTTACATTCATAAAATTGCCGTGTTTATATTAAATCGTAGTCGCGTGAGTCGCAAAAAACGTACGATTGATTTGCAAAAATACAAATAAACGATTAATTTTGCACAACGCAAAGCGCAAATTCAGCGAATAAAACGGTCAGCAGAAATTTGCGAAGCATTATGTCTCCGTAGTTCAATGGATAGAATATTGGATTCCGGTTCCAACGATTGGGGTTCGACTCCCCACGGGGATACAAATTTTTGAGCCGACTTTAGAAAGTTGGCTCTTTTACTATCTGCAATATCTTAAACAAACCATATCATGAAAATACGCTGTATGTCCATGCTGCTCGCAGCCGCAATCGGCATACCCTCGGTATCTGGTGTATCACGGCCTCTTGAATCTGCCGATGTGTCTGCAAATATCCCGGGAGAGAATATCTCCCCTCGTTTTTCATCCTCCGACGGCTCATTTATGCTTGATGGCAAGCCGTTCGTCATAAAGGCTGCGGAATTGCATTATCCGCGTATTCCGAAAGAATATTGGGAACACCGTATACAGATGTGCAAGGCTCTCGGCATGAATACTATCTGTCTGTATGTATTCTGGAACTCCCATGAGCCTGAAAGGGACAAATTTGACTTTTCGGGGCAGAACAATCTGCGCGAGTTCGTGGAACTTTGTTCCGCCAATGGCATGAAAGTAATCCTGCGTCCCGGTCCATACGTGTGCGCCGAGTGGGAAATGGGCGGCCTCCCTTGGTGGCTTCTTAAGAAGAAGGATATACGGCTTCGCGAGCAGGACCCGTTTTTCCTTGAGAGAGTCGATAAGTTTCAGAAAAAAGTCGCTGAACAGGTAGGCGACCTTACTATCGCCGACGGCGGACCGATAATCATGATACAGGTCGAAAACGAATATGGCTCATACGGCAAGGATAAGCCATACGTCTCCGCAATCCGTGATATGCTGCGTGATAATTTCGGTGATGACGTGACTCTGTTTCAGTGTGATTGGTCATCCAATTTCCTTGACAATGGCCTTGACGACTTGCTATGGACAATCAATTTCGGGACAGGTGCCAACATCGACCAGCAGTTTGCTCGGCTTAAGGAGGTGCGTCCCGACAGCCCGCTTATGTGTTCCGAGTTCTGGAGCGGCTGGTTCGACAAATGGGGCGCCAATCATGAGACTCGTCCGGCTGCCGACATGATAGCGGGCATAGACGAGATGCTGTCAAAGAATATTTCATTCAGTCTGTATATGACTCACGGCGGCACCAACTGGGGGCATTGGGCGGGAGCCAATTCTCCGGGCTTCGCTCCCGATGTGACATCATACGATTATGACGCGCCTATAAGCGAGTCGGGTGTCGCAACACCGAAATATTGGGCGCTACGCGAGGCGCTGTCGAAATATGCCGGCGGAGATAAACTACCCAAAGTACCCGTGGCGATACCGGTAACAGCGGTACCCGAGTTTTCGTTTACCGAAGTCGCACCTCTCGTTGACAATCTTCCGGCACCGCGACATGATGCAGATATAAAGACTATGGAGGAATATGACCAGGGATTCGGCTCGATACTCTACCGCACTACGTTGCCCGAGTTGTCGTCACCCGCACTCCTTACAGTGGACGAGCCCCATGATTTCGCTCAGATATTTGTAGACGGCAAGTATGTCGGCAAACTTGACCGCCGTAACGGAGAGAAAGAACTTATGCTTCCGGAATGCGGAAAGGGTGCCACGCTCGACATTCTCGTCGAGGCGATGGGACGTATAAATTTCGGCCGCGCCATAAAGGATTTCAAAGGCATAACCGGCAATGTGACCATCACAGTCGATAATGACGGCTACAAATGGGTGAGCGACTTAAAGAACTGGCATGTATTCAATATCAATGATGCCTATGACACTTACAGCTCGATGTCGTTCCGGCCTGTTTCCGAAGTCGGTAAAACTGACGGCAGGTATCCGATAGGTGTCTATCGCGGTCGTTTCAACCTCAAGAAACCGGCCGATACGTTTCTTAACTTCGAGACGTGGGGAAAAGGACTTGTTTACGTCAACGGCCATCCTATGGGGCGTATCTGGGAAATCGGCCCGCAGCAGACTCTTTACATGCCCGGCTGCTGGCTTAAGAAGGGGGAGAATGAAATTCTCGTTTTTGATGTAGTCGGACCGCGCGAGGTTGTCTGCGAAGGGCTTAAAGAACCTAAACTTGACCAGTTGCTTGTCAAGAAACGTCAGACTCATCGCGAGGAGGGCGAATGTCTTGACCTGTCGGAAGAAAAAGCTGCGTTTACCGGCTCATTCAACCCCGGCAACGGCTGGCAGGAGGTGAGGTTTACCCCAGCTCGCGGACGCTATGTCTGTATAGAGGCTGTCGATGCCATTGACGGCAGTGACATTGCCGCAATAGCCGAGATGTACCTCCTTGATGAAAATGGCGAACGGCTTTCACGCGAACCGTGGACAGTAATGTACGCCGACAGTGAGGATACAAATGCCACCAATCGCTCGGCAGACAAGACCTTCGACCTACAGGAATCCACCTACTGGCAGACGGAAGCCGGTATGCCGTTCCCGCACTCAATCGTAATTGACTTGGGCACTTCCCGCAATATATCCGGATTCAGCTGCTTGCCACGTATGGAAGCCGAAGTCCCCGGCGCCATAAAAGACTTCAGAATCTATGTAAAGGATACCCCCTTCATATTCTGACAAAAAAATATTGTTTTGTCTGAGGCTGTTGCACAACTGCGAAATTTCGGCTAACAAAGTAGGGACGCACGGTCTGTGCGTCCGATAATGCGCTGATAACCAATGCTCGCATCCCGTACGCACAGACCGTGCGTCCCTACTATTGGAAGTTTTGCAACATCCTCAAGGTTTAGTTTTGCCACAGCCTCCTACTCGAGCCTTCGCTTTATGGATTCCAACGTACTTGGAGAAGAATCCCCTCGTGACATGATAAACTCCCCATACCAACGGCATTCTCCCTTTCCGCCATGCGCGCCATGCAAATAACGGCACGCGTAAATATCCTGTTGTCCCGTAAGCTAACCGGATATATGCCCCCTCTGCCATGGCTATACGCGGATTGTCAATTGGCCGGTAGCCGGTTGATAGTCCCGCATGCTCCACAATCGTAACCGGTAAGAATCGGCATTTAAGTCCTGCACGCCGGCAGTCAAGTATGAATAATGCGTCCTCGGCTGCCGCAAGCGGGGCTGCTACACCGAAGTTCGGGTCAAAGCGTATATTTTGGATAGATTTACTTCGTGCAGCGATATCGTAAGTCGCCACACTGTATCCTTTCGGCATCTTTTCTGAGAAATCTGTTTCCTTATCAGGATAATATACCGGTTCTCCGGAATGGCGGAAGGTTGCGATGTCGATTTCCGGATGTGAATCGAGGCTATTGATAACAGCTACAAGCCCTTCCGTGGTATAGTTTAAATCATTATCGGCAAAAAGGCAATATGGAGCCCTGAGCAATTCGATTCCGGCATTATGATTGTTGCTGGAGCCTGTGGTGGGTATTTCATGTATCTCCACATCGTCCCGCATAAGTTTCGCAGGAATATCACCTCCGGCTGTAGTCTGCCACGTGACTATATATTTCACGCCGCTGACAGCCGGCAGCGTCATTTCCGCCACCCGTCTTAATCCGTCATCGCCATGAGTCGCGATAAGCACGTCGAGTATCCGGTCTGTAGTGTTCACTGTAATCATAATGATTTTGATTTCCAGAAATCAATAAAACGTTTCGCCACAACATCCACGTCGTTATGTTTTATTGCAAATTCACGGCTTTTTATCCCTCTGTCAATCAGACTGCGTGGGTTCAGTACGGCTTCTTCGATGGAACGGAACAGGGCTTCATCGTCATCGGGTACGGCATTGATGATAGGACGGTTGTCATATTCGCCTATAAAGTCATAGTATTCAGGTTCGCCGCCGCTTACTACGACTTTTCCCATCGCCATGGCCAGCAGGGCGTTGGTCGCGGGAGTATAGGAATAGAGCTGGTCAAGTACGATATCGGCGTCACGCAGACGCTTCACATACTCAGCGTAAGGTATATTCTCGACAACTTCAAGTGTGCATAAATCGGGATGGGCGTCCACTACGCGACGTGCTGCTTCATACAGCGTGTCAGTGCCCTTTTCAAGAATACGGGCGGCATGTCGGCCGAGAAACAGATTTATCTTGCCCCGTGAAGAGTTTATCCCCGAATAATCTATCGATTTTGTATCTATAGGTATCCCGCCGTATGCGAGTCTGTCATCGGATACGATTGAGCGGCATACCTCATTATATTCATACAATGCAGTGACCGCACCCGCCGAGCGTTCATATATATGGTAGCATAGTTCTGACAGTTCCGGCTGAAGCCATTCCGCAATTTCTGCCTGATTGGCAATCGCGTATGCCGTTGGCTCCCCGTATACGTCCCATTCGCTATATTTAAGCGGCGTTTTTTTGCCGGTACATGTGCCTACATAGTGAGAATCACTCCCGAGTACGCTTACGAATACTCTCCGGTTGTGTCTCAGAACAAAGTCAAATATGGCACGCAGCCTTTTGGGACGCAATGTAGCAAAACATGTCCCGTTGACCGACACTACGTCATAGCCCGAAAAGCGTTTGGCGAGCATACTTTTGATTTTCAGCCACAGCATTATTCCTCCGGCTTTCCCCGGAAGCGGCCGCGACAGGTCGATGTCGCGCTCGGTATTCATCCACGTTGTTCCGTCCGATGCCACGGTCACATCGTGCCCCATGCGCCGAAGCCCTTGCGCGAGGCAATTGTGGAAATTGCTCGCGTCGCCCAATAGCAGTATTTTTAAGGGCTTGTTGTCAATTTGGCAATATTTATTCTCAGATAGTCCCGACATAATGCAAAAATAAGCAAAATTCATGAGAAATATATATTGTATTCCCATGAATTTTGCTATATCTTCGGAGGTCACGCCGGTTGGTTTCTTGATGAAAACCTCAAGCCGGAGGAGTGACCCAGCTGTAACTGCACTCGTTGACTATTTTTTTATGTCGAAACCGCGCTCTTTCAATGCTTCGAGCATCTCATATCCGAGCGCTTCGGTATAATATGATAGAATATGTCTGAGCCAGTCGTTGTCTGACGTACCTCCTGCACGGGTGGCATTGTACTGCTTTATTTCCGCATCATACACCTTTAGCTCGGGAAGCATGTCGTCTTTGCGGTATCCGTTATGGTGTATTAGAAGCGAAGCCGGCATTTTAGGCTTCATGTCGGGCATCTCGCGCGGTACGCCCAGCGACAGGCCGCATACCACGAACACTCCCTCCGGCAATCCGAGCGTTTCCGCCACCGCTCTTGGATTGGCCGTGCGCGCGTACCCGATGCAGCAGCAGCCGAGTCCAACCGAGTCGGCTGCTGCCACGGCGCTCATCATCGCCAGCGACGCGTCGACTATGCCAACTATGACACCGTCCATCGTATTGCGGAATGGCGGCATCCCGACCCCTTCACTTGCGGCAAACGAGCCTATACGGTTGTAGTCTATGCAGAATGCCATGAATCTGTTGCAGGTCTTGATTTGTTTCTGTCCGATTATCTCATAGAGTTTTTCTTTGATTGTCTGGTCGTCTACATCTATGACCGTGAACTGTTGGCCGTTGTAGCTTGTAGGAGTATTCCGTATCGCTTCGTAGATGAAATCGAGCTGTTCCTGAGTGATTGCCTCGCGCTCGAAACGCCTTATCGAACGACGGGTCAGCAATGTATCCTTTACTGATTTGCTTTCCATAACACAATATTAAACGTTATTATATCTCTATAACGATAAAAATACTATCTTTGTTGCATGAAAGCAATCGAACGACAACAGTGGGAGAGCCGTACCGAGCTGCTCCTCGGAGCCGAAGCCGTGGAGCGCCTTGCCCGCGTCCGTGTCATAATATTCGGCATGGGAGGCGTAGGCAGCTGGGTAGCCGAGACTCTTGTGCGTACCGGCGTATATCATCTCGATATTGTCGACTTTGACAATGTCGCGCCGTCGAATATAAACCGCCAGCTTCCGGCACTTCACTCCACTGTCGGACAATCCAAAGTCGAGGTAATGAAGCAACGTCTTCTGTCAATAAATCCGCAGGCATCTGTCACGGCCTGCAATATGCTCTACACTCCGGAAACGGCCGACTTATTTGACCTCAGCAGCTACGACTATGTGATAGATGCAATCGACTCCCTGCGCGATAAAGTACTGCTGATACAGCGTGCCACATCATCCCGTTGCCGGTTCTTCTCGTCGATGGGCGCAGCACTCAAGACCGATCCGACACGCATACGCGTCGATGAATTCTGGAAGGCCAGAGGCTGCCGCCTCGCAGCCGCTTTGCGCACCCGCTTCAAACGCTCAGGCGAGCTTCCACGCCGTAAATTCAAGGTAGTTTATTCCGATGAAATAGTCGAGAACCGAGGCGAGAATCACGACACCTATTCCACCGACAAAATATCCAAGCCTACGGTCAACGGTTCGCTAATGCAGGTGACAGCCACTTTCGGCATAGTCCTCGCGTCACTTGTCATCAACCACTGCGCCGCAGCCTCAGATACCTGAGCCCTTCATCAGCCTCAATCCGAAATTACAGTGCATCTTACACTTCCCATTTAATATCACTTTCCGCGATTTAAAAAAAAACCGCGGCTGCTATAACACGCTATGAATCAGCCGTGTAGTAGCCACGGTTTTTAACCGCGGAAAGTGATATGGGAACTGTAATGTGCACTGCAATTTCGGATTGAGGCGTTTAAATAGCGGAGAGCCGAAGGCTCGGTGGTGTTACTATCCCCGTCCGGAGCGTTAGCGGAGGGCGGGGGGATCGGTAATAAGTGGTGCGAGCCCACGGAGAGGGCGAGAGTGTGATTTCGGCTGCCTTATTTGAATTCTGTGCATAATTACAACCCCGTTTCGCTACCTTCCCAAAAGATGCCTCACCGCCGCTATCGGGTGACAGATTATCATTCGTTTGCCGCTCCACCTCATCACTGTCCCTATACGTTCACGCATATCTTTACGATAGCAATGTATCATGCATCTGCGGCAGGTTGGTTTCCCGTCTCCGTGCGGACATCGCGACAGCCTCGCGAGAGCGTATGCCAATAGTTCCGAGCATTCCCCGCAAAGCTCTCCGTCCGATGCATGACGGTGCCCGCGGCAATACATCCGTATCATCGTCTCTACCGTCTTTTTCTCACGCTCAATCCTCTTGCCCATTGATTATAAAAATAAAACGGCGTCCCATAAGAATATCAATCTATGGGACGCCGTGATATTATACCGGATGATTATTTACCGAAATAACGTTTGTAAAGACCGGCGAAACCTTGTCCGTGACGGGCTTCATCCTTAGCCATTTCGTGAACGGTATCGTGGATAGCGTCGAGACCCTGCTCTTTTGCATTGCGGGCTATGCGCATCTTGTCGGCGTTTGCGCCGGCTTCTGCCTGCATGCGTTTTTCGAGGTTGGTCTTGGTATCCCATACGCAGTCACCGAGGAGTTCGGCAAATTTTGCTGCGTGTTCAGCTTCCTCGAAAGCATAGCGGCGGAAAGCCTCGGCGATTTCGGGATAGCCTTCACGGTCAGCCTGACGCGACATAGCCAGATACATGCCTACTTCGCCGCATTCGCCGTTGAAGTGTGCGTTAAGGTCCTTTATCATCTCCTCGCCTGTGCCTTTTGCCACACCGATTTCGTGTTCGGTCACGAATGTCAGTTCAGCTTCGGTATCAAGTTCTTTGAATTTGCTTTTGGGGGCGCCGCATACAGGGCATTTTTCGGGAGCTTCAGCTCCTTCGTGTACGTAGCCGCAGACTACGCAGATAAATTTCTTGTGCATGATGTTGTGATAATTAGATAATTATACTTCTTTTTTTGTTGTTTCCCGCATCCGGAATGCTGTGCGCGTCCCTCAGTTGCAGGTACACAAAATTATTAAAAGGCCGATTAATTTGCAAATGATTTTCCATATTTTTTAACCCGTGTTAGTTAATATATATTATCGGGGCAACACACGGTTTACTGACGTCTGTCTTGTACATGGTTCAATCGGCATCTTGTAAAAAAGAGGAGACACCGCCTGATGTCTCCTCTTCGTATGGTAAATGGAAAATTCTCTTGATTAGGGGATAAGATTGTGTGCGCGGAACACCTTCTGTATCTTCTCCAATGCCGTAGTCACCTGTTCGTGTGTGTGGGTAGCCATCAGCGAGAATCGTATCAGGGTGTCGTGCGGAGCCACTGCCGGCGATACCACGGGGTTGACGAAAATTCCTTCCTTGAACAGTTCGCTGGTAATGGCGAAAGTCTTGAAGTTGTCGCGTATGTAGAGTGGAATAATCGGAGTCGATGTGTTGCCGATTTCGCAACCCATGTTGCGGAAACCTTCAAGTGCGAAATTGGTCACCTCCCAAAGTTTCTCCTGACGCTCGGGCTCGGTCTGCATAATCTCGAGCGCTTTAAGTGCGGCGGCGGTAGAGGCCGGGGTGATTGATGCAGTGAATATGTACGAGCGTGAATGGTGACGCAGGAAGTTGGTTATCTCTTTGTCGGTAGCGATAAATCCGCCGAGCGATGCGAACGATTTTGAGAATGTACCCATCACGAGGTCTACATCGTCGGTCACGCCGAAATGGTTGCACGTGCCGCGGCCGCCCTCGCCGAACACGCCGATGCCGTGGGCTTCGTCCACCATCACCGATGCGTTGTATTTCTTGGCCAGACGTACTATTTCGGGCAGATTGGCTACATCGCCCTCCATCGAGAACACGCCGTCGGTGACAATCAGTTTCACTTTGTCGGGGTCACACTTCTGGAGCTGTTTCTCGAGCGACTCCATGTCGTTGTGCTTATATTTGAGCGACTGCGAGAACGACAGGCGCCGGCCTTCTATGATTGATGCGTGGTCCTGCTCGTCCCAGAGTATATAGTCCTCGCGGCCGGTAAGGCATGATACCACACCGAGATTTACCTCAAAACCGGTGGAGTAGATCATTACATCTTCCTTGCCGATGTATTTGGCAATCGCTGCCTCAAGTTCTTTGTGCAAATCAAGCGTACCGTTGAGGAAAGGCGAACCGGCACATCCGGTTCCGTATTTCTTCGTTGCTTCTATCGCTGCTTCTTTGATGCGGGGGTCGTTGACAAGACCGGTGTAACAGTTGGAACCGAACATCAGCACTTTCTTGCCATTGATTATTACCTCGGGATCCTGCTCGGAGGAGATGGCGCGGAAATATGGATAGATTCCTGCCGCTTTTGCTTTCTGCGGCTCTTGATATTGTGCTAATTTAGCCTGTAATAGCTTCATAGTTTATGTGATAATGATACAATGGTGATAAACTATCTGAATGACTGCTCGTGTCGTTTTCGTCAATTCAGGCTGCAAAGATAACATAAATATGCGAATATTTGACTAATTATTTCGAAAAAATGACCCTCAAATAATATTTTTTATGATTTTTTTTCAAACATGCGGAGCAGACAATTAACGTCCGGCCGTCCAAAAAATGCCCTATAATACTATCCTCTCCACAATCTTATAAATCTTATTCGACTTATAAGACTTATAAGACTTATCCGACTTATTGGGCTTATTGGGCTTATTCACCTTAACCATTATGTCCCCCATTACTAAAAAATACCTGTTCTACTAAACTTTTACAGCCGGCACGATGTTTAATGGTCGTGAGTCTTCGTGAAAGGGTTATCAACCACTCCGGCTCATACTTAATGATTACTAATCTCCAACTATTGATTGATTATGGATAAGAAAAGCATCAAAGGCACGCAGACCGAGAAAAATCTTCTTGCATCTTTTGCAGGCGAGAGTCAGGCTCGCAGCCGCTATACTCTCTTCGCACAGAAAGCCGTAGAGGAGGGTTACCAACAGATTGCCTCCGTATTTCTCGAGACTGCCGGACAGGAGCTGAGCCATGCGCAGCAGTTCTTCGCCAAACTCGAAGGCGGCATGGTTGAAATCACCGCAGGCTATCCGGCCGGTGTTGTCGGCGATACTCAGACAAATCTTGCCGAGGCCGCTGCCGGCGAACGTGAGGAATGGAGCGCATTGTATTCTACATTCGCACAGACCGCACAGGATGAGGGTTTCCCCGAAATCGCCACACTCTTCAAAAATGTCGCAAAGGTTGAAATCGAGCACGAAAAACGTTATTTGAAACTTCTCGAACGCCTATCGTCAGGCACCGAATTCTCACAGGAAGAACCGGTCGAATGGATGTGCCGTAATTGCGGCTTCGTATTCACCGGCAAATCAGCACCAAAGAAATGTCCCGTTTGCGGTAAAGACCAAGGCTGGTTCGAGCGCAAGCAGCAGAACTATTGAAAGTAAAGCATATTGGGCGGCCTTAGGAAAGTCACCCTCTATAAAAATAGCTCATTAAAATAAATATTCGCAAAACCAAAGACAACGGAAGCCATTCCACCAATCGGAACCGGCTTCCGTTGCCTTTTCACATATAATCCCATCAGTATCGGAGCATGTAGCAGACACTAATTACTTAAGCTGAGTTGATAGGGGCGGGGGCGTCTCGCCCCCGAAGTAACTTTCCGCGGTTGAAAACCGCGGCTACTATGTAAAATCTCTTGATAACCAATCATGTAGTAGCCGCGGTTTTCAACCGCGGAATATTAAAGCCGAGTTCTGCAACACCCTCGGTGTCATGGTATCTGCCACACTTCATTACGACAATAAAAAAAGCTGCGTTTCCGCAGCTTTTCACTATTTTTTCTTTTCGTCGGCAAACCGGTTTGGAAACTCCAGATGCAGCCGTGGCCGGCGCATGGCACGTATTATCAGGAACGCTCCGAGCACGATGAACGGCACGCTTAGCCATTGTCCCATATTCAGCGTCATCTGCGATTCAAATGCTACCTGGTCATTCTTGACGAACTCGATCAGGAACCGGCATGTGAACAGCACCACGAGGAATACACCGAATATAAGTCCCGGCCGTTCCTCATCATTGCGTTTCCAATACATCCACATCAGCAGCCCGAACAAAGCAAGATAGCACAGCGCCTCATAGAGTTGCGTCGGGTGGCAGGCCTGTCCCGGAAACTCCGACCCGCGCAGATAGATGAAACCCCAGGGCAAGTCGGTGGGATGGCCGTATATCTCCGAGTTAAACAGGTTGCCAATACGTATCAGCGCGCCCACAAGAGCCGTAGGTATGACTATGCGGTCAAAAGTCCATAGCGGGCTTTTCTTTGTGGTAAATATCGAAAACAGTATCACGCATACGATGATGCCGATTGCACCACCGTGGCTCGCAAGCCCGCCTTCCCATATATATAATATGTGGAGCGGATGCTGGGAATACGTCTCCCACTCGTAGAAAAACACATGCCCTAAGCGCGCACCTATGATGGTGCCGGCGCCTAACCACAGCAGCAGCACACCGAGCCATTTTTCGGGCGCTCCCTCGTGGCGGAACATCTTCTCCACTATCTTGTAGCCGACGAGAAAGCCGATGGCAAACATCAGCCCGTACCATCTCACCTCAAGATTCCCGAGATGAAACAGCACCGGGTCGGCATTCCATGTTATGGCTGCTGTTATCGGATTCATACGAGATGTTTTACCAGTTCCTCACGGTCGCCGTCAAGCAGGTCTATCACCGGGATTTCAATCATCGTGTATGCTCCGGGTGCCTGACGCATCGCGGCTCGGGCGGTGCCTACGAGTATCTGGGCGGTCAGTGCAGGATTGTTGATTGACATGTTGAACTCGAAGCGCTGGTTCTGGGTGCATCCCGATACGCCTTTGCGCACCATGTGCACGCCGTGGCCCATATCCTTCACTTCGTCGACCGAAGCCACAGCCATCACATGCGTTTCATCCGATGCGAAATAGGGATCGGCCTTTACGGCTGCTGCCACGTCTTCCAGGCGCGCGCCATCCTCAAGTTCCACATACACCATGCGGCGGTGTATGCCCGTTCCGAGGGGTATTGTCATTGACAGCGCGTTCTTTACGCCCGGTTTCGACTTTACGCATACGGTGTGTCCCATCGACATGCCGGGGCCGAAATTGGTATAGGTGATACCTTTGGGTGCGGCAGCCTGCATCAGCGTGCGCACTATCGAGTCGCTTCCCGGGTCCCATCCGGCCGATATTATCGCTACCGTGCCGTTGGCCTTGGCTATGGCGTCAAGATTGCGGCGCAGCTCGGCTATCGAAGTGTGTATGTCGTAAGAGTCTACCGTATTGATACCTTTGGCAAGATATTCAGCCGCATATTTCTCGACTTCGCGGGTAGGGGTGCAGAGTATGGCTACATCAACTTTCCCGAGTTCATCGATGTCGGTTGTTACTTTGTAAGGTGCCAGCTCGGCGGGTGTGTTGGCCGTAGAGCGGCGTACCACGCCGGCTATCTCGAAATCCTGGGCCTCTTTAAGAGCGTCAAGCACATAATGCCCGATGTTGCCATAGCCGACTATGGCTGCTTTGATTTTTGTCATAGTTTATCTGTTTATAATTTAGTTTAGTTGTAGGGACGCGATTTATCGCGTCCGCATCATCTTATGTAAGTAACTGTTCAAAATAAATTTAAACAGTTACTTATTTTATCCTTTGACTATGCTTTCGGTGTCGCGGGCTATCATCAGCTCCTCGTCGGTGGGAACGACAACCACTTTCACACGTGATGCCGGAGTTGAGATGACGGTCTCCGTGCCGCGTGTACGGCTGTTGAGTTCGGTATCGATTTCCACACCCATGAACTTGAGCGGACGGCATACATTCTCGCGTACTCCCGTCTGGTTCTCGCCGACACCGCCGGTGAACACTATGATGTCCACACCGCCCATTTCGGCTGCGTAAGCTCCGATATATTTTACGATGCGCTTCTCATACATCTCGAGAGCTAAGTGTGCGCGTTCGTTGCCGGCCTTGTCGGCATTCTCGATATCGCGCATGTCCGACGACATTTCGGTCACTCCGGCCACGCCGCTCTCCTTGTTGATGATGCGTTGCAGTTCGTCGACAGTGAGATTGTGGCGTTTCATCAGATATGTGAGTGCACCCGGATCGATGTCGCCTACGCGTGTGCCCATCATCAGGCCTTCGGTAGGAGTCAGACCCATCGACGTGTCCACGCTCTTGCCGCCGTCAACGGCTGTGATTGAACCGCCGTTGCCTATGTGGCAGGTGACAATCTTCTGCTTGGCCGGATCTACCCCGAGTATCTCGCATACGCGTCCCGATACATAGCGGTGCGAAGTGCCATGGAAGCCGTAGCGCCGTACACCGTCCTCGGCATAATATTTGTAGGGCAGGGCGTACATGAACGAGCTTGCGGGCATCGTCTGGTGAAATGCGGTGTCAAAGACGCCTACCTGCTTCACCTCGGGAAGTATCGACGAGATAGCCTCTATACCGGTCACGTTGGCGGGATTGTGCAGCGGTGCTAAGTCGTAGCAGTCCTTTATCTGCTGCATTACCTCGTCGGTGATCAGCACGCTCTTGTTGAACTTCTCGGCGCCGTGTACCACGCGGTGACCCACTGCGTCAATCTCGTCGAAGCTCTTGATGCAGCCCTCTTTGGGGTCGGTCAGCAGATGAAGTATCGCGAGTACCGAAGCCTTGTGGTCGCTTTTGCCGAGCTCGATTATCTCTTTTGACCCGTCGGGGCGTTTGTATTTCAGGAATGTTCCGTCAATTCCCACCTTTTCCACGCCGCCTTCGGCCATAGTGGAGTCATTGTCTGTATCTATCAGCTTGTATTTTACTGAGCTGCTGCCGCAGTTGAGCACGAGTATTTTCATTGTATGCTTGTTTTTATGTTTTGTAGTAATTTATTATTGTACTGTTGCGGGGGCTGTTATTTGTCCCTCTTAAGACCGATAGCCTGATTGCACGTCATGATTATGGTCTTGTAAATATCCTCGGGATAGCAGCCTCTCGAAAGATCGTTGACCGGAGCGGCGAGTCCCTGGAGCACCGGCCCTACGGCCTCTACATTGCCGAGTCGCTGCACGAGCTTGTATGCTATGTTGCCCACTTCGAGCGACGGGAACACCAACACATTGGAGCGTCCGCTCAGAGGCGAGTTGGGCGCCTTCTTGTTGCATACGCTGGGCACGATTGCGGCGTCCGACTGCAGCTCTCCGTCAAGTATAAGGTCCGGATTCATCTCATGGGCAATACGTGTGGCCTCGATTACCTTGTCTACGCGGTCATGGCGTGCGCTTCCCTTTGTCGAAAAGCTGAGTATGGCCACTCGCGGTTCTATGCCGGCGATGTCGCGGGCTGTCTGTGCGGCCGATATGGCTATCTGCGCGAGTTCCGGAGCCGTCGGGTCGGGCACTACCGCACAGTCGGCGAATACCAGTATGCCGTCAGTGCCGTAATTCAGCCCTTCGGGGAGAAGCATCAGAAACGCGCCCGATACCACGCTTATGCCCGGCTGCGTCTTGATGACCTGGAATGCGGCGCGGAGCACATTGCCCGTAGTATTCATCGCGCCGGCCACCTGGCCGTCGGCATCACCCGCCTTCACCATAAGGCAGCCGAGATAAAGAGGATTGGCCGTTGTCAGGCGCGCCTCCTCCTCGGTGATACCCTTAGTCTTGCGGAGTTGGTAAAACAGTGGCGCATATTTGTCAATCACCTTCTCGTCGCTCGGATTGACAATCTCAGCCTCCGATATATGGCTCAGGTTCATGTCTTTGGCCAAATGGTGTATCTCTTCGGGGTCGCCGATAAGTATTATCTTTGCAATTCCGGCGGCAATGATGCGGTCGGCGGCAGTAAGTGTACGGGGCTCCGTGCCCTCGGGGAGTACTATGCGTTGCGGATTTTCTTTTGCGCAGCGTGTCAGACGGTCAAAAAGTTTCATCGTTTAGTATTTTAATGGTTAAATACTTCATCCCTAAGGAATCCCTTCGGTAGGAATGCTTTTCAGTTTTATGTATAATCGTTTGATATGTTATTACAGGCAGTCACATGCCATTATATACAATCACATGTCCTACATACAGTATGGACAATGCGTACAAAATACGGTCAAATGCCATATTTACGCATACTGAATCCCATCCGGTGTATGTATCAACTCACTTATGTACATCAGTCATGCGTGTATATATAATGTCATACCGACTGCAAATTTACAACCTTTTAAGTAAAAAATACGTCAAAATAATACTTTTTTCACCACTCCAATCCCATATAAAACTCAAAATATCCAAACAAATCCATAGTTACGCGATTCAATGCTGTTGACTTAAGAGTTGATAGGGGCGGGGGCGTCTCGCCCCCGTGGTAACTTTCTGCATGTAAGAATATACCACGAGGGCGGGGCGCCCTCGCTCCAACCAAGGGTGTGAGTGGTGTTGCAAAACATCCAATAGTAGGAACGCACGGTCTGTGCGTCCGGAAAATACCTGCTGATTATCAATGTATTATCGGACGCACAAACCGTGTGCCCCTACTTTGTTTGCCGAAATTACAGTGCATGACAATATGACAATTGATGGCTTCCTTGTCCGCGGTTAATCATCGCTTTTAGCGCTTTGCTATGCAAAGAAACTGCGGCTATTACGTGATTGATTCATAGTGCGTTATAGTAGCCGCGGTTTTTAACCGCGGAAAGCGATATTAAATGGGAAGTGAAATATGCACTGTAATTTCGGATTGAGGTCAGTTTCGCAACATCCGCAGAAGGCTTAGTTTTGCGACATACAAAGCTCCGCCAACTCCTTGCCGGCAATAAAGAAGCAACGGAGAGCGAAAATCACCCTCCGTTGCTTCTTTAAGGTCTTGTAGCATGCAATTATTTAGCTACGTTTACGCGGCGCTCTTTGATACGAGCTTTCTTGCCGGTAAGGTTGCGCAGATAATAAAGTTTTGCACGACGTACTTTACCAAACTTGTTGACTGTGATTGAGTCAATAAACGGCGACTCGATAGGGAAGATACGCTCTACGCCGATATTGTCCGACATCTTGCGTACGGTGAAACGTTTTTTGTTTCCTTCACCTGAAATTTTGATTACAACACCGCGGTACTGCTGGATACGCTCTTTGTTACCCTCTTTGATGCGGTATGCAACTGTAATTGTGTCGCCCGGGCCGAATTCCGGAAATTGCTTTGCCGTTGCAAATGCTTCCTCGGCTACTTTGATTAAGTCCATTTTACTGATTTTAAAATGTTAACAACTGCGCAATATTCGCGAGCAACCCTGTCTCGCCAGAGATTACGCTTTTCCGACCGCAAAATTACAATATTCTCCCTCATTCTCAAAATTTTTCCCGATATTTTTCTTCATTTTTTTCTCCAAACCATCCAAACAATCCGGACAATCCGGACAATCCAAACAATCCGTCTTCAGTCCAAAATAAATTTATCCCCTGCGGCTATCTCTAATTGAGTAGTAACCGCAGGGGATATATATTGCCTATATGCTACAGCCTCGATATGGCCGTGTCATGATTATCTTACTTTCAGTCGCTGGCCTATTTTGAGTTTGGATTTCGTATTGATGCCGTTGAGCTGACACAGGCGGCGTACTGTCACGTGGTGGCGTGCCGCGATTGCACCGAGCGTGTCGCCCTTCTTGACCTTGTAGGTGGCTGCGCCCGACGATTTGCCCGATTTTGTCGGAGATGATTTCGATGCTACGGGACGCGGATTATTCTGATTGTACACTTTCGCGTATTCGGTGTTGGCTGCCGGGTCATAGTTGCGGGCATCCTGATATGTCGACTTGGTGAATGTGTAAGTATCGGTATGTACTGTCTGGTTGGCGAAGTCGAATATTGCTGCCGGATTGATGGCATAGCCCATATAGCGGGTCTCGAAATGGAGATGCGGGCCTGTCGAGCGTCCGGTATTGCCGCCGAGGGCAATCGGGTCGCCTGCCTTCACATACTGGTCGGGTTCCACAAGAAATTTCGACAGGTGGCCGTACACGGTCTCCAGGTCGTTGGTGTGGCGTACGATTACGTAGTAGCCGTATCCGCGGCGCTCGAAGTTGGTCAGTCTGACACGTCCGTCGAATGCGGCGCGGATAGTGTCACCTACATAGAGTTTCAGGTCGACACCTTTATGCATGCGGCGGAAGCGCTTGCGGTAGCCGTAGGGCGACGTTACATATCCGGGGTGGGGCATACAGAAATTCGACACGTCGATTGTATGGCGGTCGGGCACGTCCATGCCGGCGTATGCGTTGACAAGTTTAGAGTCCCAGCCTTCGGTGTAGATGTCCATTTCAGGCTCCTCTTCGTTTTCGAAAAGGTTGTCAAGAAATTGCTGTGTGGTTTCTACTTTTATCTGCTTGTTGATATTGACCTGGCCTGCTATGAGGTCGCGGTGCTGGTCGGTGTGCTCTCCGGGAAGGCGGTAGGTCTGTGCGTCGGCGTTGACCGCTATTCCCAGTATGGCTGCAAGAGATGCTAATGATTTTGCGAGTGATTTGAATTGCATTATTTCGTGAGTGAGATGTTAGAGTGAGAACTTTTGTAGGTTAGTCGATTTCATCGTCGGCATACAGATAATGCTGTTGTGCCGGAGTGTATTCAAAAATTTCGTCAGGTTTGAAAAAGCGGTCTATTTCAATGGCCGCGTTTTCTATTGAGTCGGAGGCGTGGATTATATTTTCCTGCCCGCTCATGCTGAAGTCGCCGCGAATGGTCCCGGGTGCAGCCTTGCGCCCGTTTGTCGCACCTGTCATCTGGCGTACCACCTCAACCGCGTCTTTGCCCGACACAACCATGACAATGACAGGCGATGCCATCATTGACTTCAGTATGCTGGGAAAGAACGGACGGTCGGTCAGATGTGCGTAATGCTCTCGGAGTATCTTCTCGTCGAGCTGCATCATCTTGATGCCGTTAATCTGTAGCCCTTTGCGCTGGAAACGCTCTATGACGGGGCCTGCAATACAGCGCTGCACGCCCGAAGGCTTGATGATGATAAGTGATTTTTCCATTGATTTCAGGTCATTTTTGGGAGCCGCTCTGTAAAGAGAACTGACCTTTATGGTGTGACTCGTGGTAACAGATACCTCAAATTTACACACTTCTTTCGAAATATCGAAATATCAGGCAATTAAAAAATGTAAATAAAGTGCAAATGATTTGAATTTTGTTTATATTCAACTGGTAGTCAGTGCGTTGTGCAATTTATGTTTTACAACATAAATTTGAACTTTGTCAACTGATAAGGCTGAAATCAATTTTGCGGTCAAATATCAGACTGATAAGCCGTGAGAGCAGCGCGTGTTGCGGTTGCGCCAGTTCGGGGTCGGCGTCGAGAGTGGCGTCGGCTGCGTCGCGCGCCATCTGCACTATCTGTCCGTCCGAAGCCAGCGAAGCGATGTTCAGGTTGAGCATCATGCCGCTCTGCATCGTCCCTTCAAGGTCGCCCGGGCCGCGCATCTTGAGGTCGGCCTCGGCTATGAGAAATCCGTCGGTTGTCGAGGTCATAAGCTCAAGGCGTTTGCGCGTGTCGCTCGCAATTTTGTATTTCGACATCAGCACGCAGTAGCTTTGTCCCTCGCCGCGTCCCACCCGGCCGCGCAACTGATGCAGCTGCGAGAGTCCGAACCGTTCGGCATTCTCTATCACCATAGTGGTGGCGTTGGGCACATTCACCCCCACCTCTATTACCGTTGTGGCTACAAGTATGTCGGCCTGATGGCTTGCGAAAAGGTTCATCTGCCGGTCTTTCTCCGCAGGTTTCATCTGCCCGTGCACGAATGCTACCCTGTACGACGGAAATGTCTCCCGTATCATCTCATACCCCTCCTCGAGACTCTTCAGGTCGAGTTTCTCATTCTCCTTGATGAGAGGGTAGACGATGTAGGCCTGACGCCCGGCACGCAGCTGTGCCCCGATTGATTTGTACACGTCATACCTGCGGTCCTCGTAGCGCAACAGGGTCACGATGGGCTTGCGGCCCGGAGGAAGTTCGTCAATCACCGACACGTCGAGGTCGCCGTATATGGTCATCGCGAGTGTTCGCGGTATCGGCGTGGCTGTCATCACGAGTACATGTGGCGGCACGGCGCTCTTCTTCCATAACCGTGCGCGCTGCACCACGCCGAAACGGTGCTGCTCGTCTATGACGACGAATCCGAGCCGCTTGAACTGTACACGTTCCTCGATTACGGCATGCGTCCCTATAAGTATGTGCAGCGACCCGTCGGCAAGCTCTCTGTCGATAATGTCGCGCTGTTTCTTTCGCGTCGAGCCGGTCAGCAGTCTGACGTTGACTCCTATCGGCGCCACGAGCTTCGACAGCGTCTCGTAGTGCTGTGTGGCAAGTATTTCGGTCGGGGCCATAAGGCATGCCTGCGTGCCGTTGTCGAGCGCTATGAGCATGCAGAGCAGTGCCACAAGGGTTTTCCCCGACCCGACATCACCCTGCAGCAGACGGTTCATCTGTCGCCCTGAACCCATGTCGGCGCGTATCTCTTTGATGACGCGTTTTTGTGCGCCTGTGAGTTCAAACGGCAGCTGGTTGAAATAAAACGAGTTGAAAAACTCCCCTATGCGTGTGAATCTCACCCCGGCAAGCGCGCGCTTTCTCCGGCGCGCATATCGCTGTATGTTGAGCTGCAGCAGGAACAGTTCCTCGAACTTAAGTCTCAGCTTCGCCTGCTCGAGCAGTTGTGACGAAGCCGGATTGTGGATGATGCGCAGTGCGTCGAGGGCGCTTATCATCCGGTATTGTGCTGTCACTTCCTGTGGCAGCGGGTCCTTAAGCGATTTTATCGACGCGAGGGCAGTCTGTATCCAGGTATGGAATGTGCGCGACGTTATGCCGCGGTTGCGCAGTTTTTCGGTCAGCGGATACACGCCTCGCATTCCCGTTGTGGCCGCTATCGAGGCCGTGGTGTCGATTTCGGGATGCACGATGCTCCACCGGTTGTTGAATTGGCTCGGTTTGCCGAATAATATATACTCGTTGCCCGGCGCGTATGCTTCCGAAATCTGCTTGATGCGGTTGAACCATACTATTTCTATCACCCCGGTGCCGTCCGAAAACAATGCCGTCAGCCTCCGTTTCGCCCCTTCCCCCTGCTCGGCAAACGATACAAACCGTCCTTTGAGCTGTACGTAAGGCATTTCGCCGCTGATGTCGGCCACGCGGTATATGCGCGAACGGTCAATATAATGGGTAGGGAAGTGGTGCAGCAGATCGTAATAGTTCTTTATGCCCAGCTCTTTGTCCAGAAGCTGTGCACGTGCCGGACCGATGCCCTTCAGATATGTTATGTCGCGGTTGAATAATGTATCCACTTCTGCCTGAAAATAACAATTAAATTTGATTTATCCCCCGGTTAATAGCTGCGTTCCGATTTAGTAGCCGCGGTTTTTAACCGCGTAACCGACAATCCTCGGCCGAGCCTCATATCCCGTCACATTCCGTTGCATTTTAGCAACGCTTCGGCTACGGCCATGTCGACCGGGTTTGTCACTTTGATATTCCCGTATTCCCCTTCGATAATGGCTATTTTTCCTCCCGTCACCCGCTGTACCATCGTCGCATCGTCAGTCACGGTATACTCCTGATAGTTTTCGAATGCCTTGCGAAGTGTACTTAACGCAAATGTCTGCGGCGTCTGCACTGCCACATACTCACTCCGCGCTACCGTCTTGCTCGATCCGTCGGTGCTGTCGATATGCCTCAGCGTATTCGTCACGGCAACCGCAGGAACGGCTCCGGCATATCCTTCGGGTACTGTCGCCATACGCCGTATCAGGCCTTCGCTTGCAAGCGGACGCGCCCCGTCATGTATCATCACGGTCACATCATCCGGTTCGCTTTGGAGCGCTTCAAGCGCCTTGGCAAGCGACTCCGTACGCGTACTTCCGCCGAATACCGTCCGCGGCGATACAAATCCGTGAGCGTCGCACAGCGCTTTCCACGTATCCTCCATCCTGCTGTCGATAACAAGCAGAATATTGTCGGCAGGCATGATTTTTGAAAAGCATCCGATGGTATGCATAAGCAACGGTTTCCCTGCAAAGTCGCAGAATTGCTTCGGCATGCTCGCCCCGAATCTGCTCCCGCTCCCCGACGCAAGTATAATGACTCTCGTTTTCTCCATATTCATTTCCAAAAAATAGAACTTATGTCCTCTGATTGGTTATATTGTCATTTTGCAAATTTACTCAAAATATTGTTTCAATGTCAAAACTCGGTTGTTAAAACTGTTAGTGGTGTCCGACAGGACACCGATTTACCAGTAACCGCGTACGCCGGAGCTTGCGGAGGCGTGCGCGGCTTCAAAAACCACGTTGAAAGGCGCCCGAAGGCCGCCGAAGGATTTACAATTTCGCCTTTCAAAGAGTTTTTGACATTTCAAAATGGTTTTGCATTTGACCTTATACGCTCGGCGCATACGTATAAAATAAAAAGGAACTTCGTCGCGAAGCTCCCTTTTATGGTTTCCAATAGGTACAATTTCTAAGGTAAAAAAGATTGTTTTAGGTTTGTGATACAAATGTCGCTTGAAATATTTTGCTGACCAAACAATTTTATATGTTATCCAACATGTTTTTCAAATGTAGAATCTCCCTGTTTAGCCGTATAGCTATCATAATTCATTATTAATTAGATGATTGATGCCAATATCGCTGTGATTTTATTAAATGTGAAATAATGTTAAAATATAGATGTAAATATGAATTTTATCAATTTTTGCCACAATATTGTCGTAATTCGAATACTTTTCCGTCAAAGTATCCGTAGCTGAAATATTTCAGCCAGTCACCGAGAATTATAAGATTTGCGCCACATGGCAGTTGGCGGTCGACCATGACGTGCCTGTGACCGAATACAAAGTAATCGACCGGTTCCTGCGGGTGCTCGGCTTGCCACTCCTGAGCGAAAACCGCCAGACTGTCTGTCGCAATATCAAATTCCGGCAACTCTTTTTCGTTCTGACGGCTGTGGCTCGACCACCGGTGGGCGAACGGCACAGTCCATCGAGGATGTATTGCGGCGTAAAGTTTCTGGCAGACGCGGTTACGGAACACACTGCGTATGAATCTGAATCCACGAGGCAACCGGCCTACTCCGTCGCCGTGCGATATAAGGAACCGCCGGCCGTACAGCTCCGTCACCAACTGGCCGTCAATCACTTCCACTCCGATTTCATCGCGCACGTAGTCAAAGAGCCAGATGTCGTGATTGCCTATGAACCACACTATCTTCACCCCCTTGTCGGCCAATGACGCCAGCGCTCCGAAAAACCTCACATATCCGCGCGGCACTACCGTACGGTATTCATACCAATAGTCAAGTATGTCACCCACCATATAGATTGCCTCCGCTTTGTCGGCGATACTCTCCAGAAACTCCACCACGAGTTTCTCCCGACGGCGCGAAGATGCATCATACGTAGTGCCTAAATGCAGGTCTGAAATGAAATAAATAGGTCTTTGTGGCTCCATCAGGCTATCTGTCCTTTGTCGTTGTACCTATATTTATAAATTGTATATTGTTGAGATATAGTATATTATACCTATAATATCTATATATTTATATATATTCCGGCTTTAATCGTCCGAAAAATATACTTTAAAGCAGACCAAGCTCGAGTTTGGCTTCCTCGGTCATCATGTCCTTGGTCCATTCAGGCTCGAATACCACATTTATGGTGACTGACTTCACTCCCTCGATTGATTCTAATTTGTAGCGCGCGTCATCTACGATGAAATCGGCCATCGGACAGTTGGGCGCTGTCATCGTCATGTCTATCACAAGATTCCCTTCATCGTCCAGGTCAATCTTGTATACAAGTCCGAGGCTATATATGTCGACAGGTATCTCCGGATCATAGACCATTTTGAGCATGGCTACGATTTTTTCCTCAATTTTCAAACGTTCTTCTGCTGTCATGATTTACAAAAATTTGTTTCAAAGTACAAATATACAACATAGAATTGTTATATTTGCGCATTGTTTTATATTTATAAGAGAATTTTCACAACTAAAAACAATATGAATATGAAAAATTTTCGTCACCTATTTGTTGCCCTGTTGTTGGCAATGGTGTGCTCGGCAGGAGCACAGGCTCAGTTCCGTTTTGGCCTTAAAGCCGGTATGGCTGTCAATAAACTGAGTTTTGACAAATCAACTTTTGATTCCGACAACCGCGCCGGATTCACAGGCGGTGTCATGGTCGAGTTCACCGTGCCTGTAGTCAATCTCGGTTTTGATGCCTCGGTGCTCTACGCACAGCGCTCGGTCGACATATATAATAATGACGGATCCGTTTCCGACACCGATCATCGCGGCTATATCGACATTCCTGTCAACTTCAAATGGAAAATGTCAATCCTCGGTCTCGGAAATATTATCTCTCCCTTCCTTACCACAGGCCCCGACTTCTCATTCCTGTGCTCGAAACAGAATTTCAAGGACGCATGGGAAAGCCGCAAATTTGATTTCGCATGGAACGTAGGCGCCGGCGTGCAGCTCTTCAACAAACTTCAGGTTGCCGCAAGCTACGGTTTCGGTCTGACCAACTCCACCAACGCCCTCCACGGCTCAAATGCTGTCGAAGACCTTAAAGATCTTAACTTCAAAGGTAAAAACCGTTCGTGGACAATAACCCTCGCCTACCTTTTCTAAAAACAGGCAATATCAAAAGTAAATAAAGCCGTATCAAAATTCACCGCGGTTAGAAACCGCGGCTACTGCAAATCTAACAACCAGATGCATAGTAGCCGCGGTTTCTAACCGCGGTGAATTTTATTATTCTATTCAAGCATCCCGAGCGCTTTGCTGCGGCCGAGCAGGTCGGGGAGTACTCCCGCGATGTCGTCGGCTGCAACATCGCATTCCTTTATGCGTATACAGGGCTGTTGTATCGCTCCGATTGCCTGCATCTGTTCGAGCAGCGCATACGCCTCTTCCAGCATCGGAGAGTCCGGACGGCTGTTGCCTACCTCATTGTAGAATGCAAACAGCATGGATGCGATGTACGACACGATATGAGCGAAGTGCTCCACGTCGGCCGGGTCTGCCCCCTCCGAGGTGTATCCGCGCATGTTGCCCGATTCGAGGGCGGCTGACAGCGCCAGATACAGTATGTCGAGCTGCGATTGTGCCAGTTCGGCCGATTTGCTGCGGGCGAGTGTACTGCGGTAGAGCAGGAGCATCGCCGTGGAAAAAGCCTCGTCGGCAGCCCCGGCCTGTATGAGTGCGCTGAGATGTCGGCCCGCGACGAAATTACCTGCAATGAGCGCCGTGTCGCTTCCGTTGTCGTGTGCGTTGTAGAGCTGTGCCCATTCCGCGTCAAGCGTGGCAGTAGCCTCGCCCGAAAGCCGCACTGCCTCCTCTATATTGCCCGAATTTATCGCCGCGTCGGTGCGTTGTGCGGCCGAGATTGCATATTGTCGTATATCCATGTCTGTTTATAATAGCAGTTGGTGTTGCAGAACTAATCTTTCCGCGGTTAAAAACCGCGGCTACTATTTAAAGTCTCCTGATAATCAGCTGTGTAGTAGCCGCGGTTTTCAACCGCGGTCAGATAAAATCGAGTTTTGCAACATTCTCGTGAAAAAAACTCTATTGCAAATTTAATAATAACTTCGGTCTTACGCAACAGGAATACCTCCGTAGGTCTACCCGAGTAGCCGTTCGATAACCGTGTCACGGTATCCGGCGCCTATGGCTATTTCGGTATCGCCGATGACCACATCGTTGCTGTCAAACGACTCCACTGCATCAAGATTTACAATATTCGACTTGTTGACTCTTGCGAACATTTCCCCGGGCAATATCTCCTCAAGACTTTTCACCGTTGTCCGTGTGACGAGTCGCCGACCCTCCGTCAGGTCCCCGGATTCACGTAAAAAAAAATTATTTAATTAATTTAATTATTGATAAATTCAGATAAAAAATGTATCTTTGTTGCAAACTTTCGTTACAATGCCTGAAATATCATGAAGTTTTAAGTATATTTATTATATCGACTTACATTTTTTTTAATTAATTATTTCACTTAACTATTGACAATGAGAAAGTTAAAGAAATGGCTGCTTTTGCCCGCGGCTTTGCTGGCAGTAGTGCAGTCGAATGCGGCCTCGTTCATGGACGAGCGAACCGACTTCCGCGATGAGACAATCTATTTTGCCATGACTACGCGTTTCTATGACGGCGATCCAAAGAACAATGTATTGTGCTGGGACGGTGTAGAACATCAGAAAGCGAACAATGACCCCGCCTGGCGTGGCGACTTCAAAGGCCTTATCGAGAAACTTGACTATATCAAGGCGCTCGGTTTCACCGCCATCTGGATTACTCCCGTGGTGCAGAACGCATCGGGCTTCGACTACCACGGTTACCACGCGATGGATTTCTCCAAAGTGGATCTCCGCTATGAGAGCCGCACCGAATGGGGCTCGGCTGAAGATGTCGATTTCCAGGACCTTATCGATGCCGCCCATGCCAAAGGCATAAAGATTGTGCTTGACATTGTGCTCCAGCACACCGGTAACTTTGGCGAAAACTATTTCTGCCATCTCTTCGACCGTTCGCAGGAAATCCGCAATCAGGCCAATATCGAGGCATGTCTTATCCCCGATTCCGATAAGCTTGGCGGCGATGCCTACTGGGATCTTCCCAACAGTGGCCAGAAGACTCAATATTCAGAGCGCTTCAAATATCTTAAAAATACTGACGGCCAAAACCATGACTCAAAAAACTACTGGCATCATTTGTCTACCGCATGGAACTGGGACGACCCCAGCCGCTGGTGGGGCCAGATAGCCGGCGACTGTGTCGACCTCAACACCGAAAACCCCGCCGTTGTCGACTACATCGTTGACTGCTACGGCAAATTCATAGAGATGGGTGTCGACGGCTTCCGTATCGATACCACCGGACATATCGCTCCCCTTACATTCAACTCAGCATTCATTCCCCGCTTTATCGAGTTGGGTGAGCGCTACAAGAGCAAGCGCCTCAACCAGGCTCCTTTCTATATGTTCGGCGAGTGCTGCGCCCGCTACGGTGGTGTGATATACCGTGGCCAGCATGTGCTTTCAAGCCACTACTACACATGGAAATCAGACCCAGCGCTGGTAGCCGAGTGGAAAACTTTTACCGCCGACTGGTGGGCCAACCAGGTAGTACCTGAAGGTGCTTCGCCTCTGGGCAATATGCTTACCTGTGAGAAAGACCCCGGCACCGTACACGATTCAGACAACGTGTTCATGAAAAACGGCGCTTGGCATGAACCAGACTACTCCCAGGCTTCGGGCTTCAACGTTATCGACTTCCCGATGCACTATAACTTCAACAGCGCCGACCAGGCAGTGCGCATTGCACAGGAAGGCGACCACTATTACAATGACGCTTCGTGGAACGTTGTATATGTCGACTCTCACGACTACTGCCCCGGTCCCAACGACGGCGTACGTTTCAACGGCGGAACGGCACAATGGGCTGAAAACCTTTCGCTGATGTTCACATTCCGCGGTATCCCCTGTATATATTACGGTTCGGAAGTCGAATTCCAGAAAGGCAAAACCATTGACAAAGGCCCGCAAATGGCTCTCGCCAACTCAGGCCGCGCTTACTTCGGCGCATACCTCGAAGGTGATGTCACAGCTTCTGATTTCGGCACATTCACCGCATCGGGCAATGTGGCCAAGACTCTCGACGGCGATCTCGCCCAGCATATCATACGTCTTAACCAGATACGTGCCGCTGTACCCGCTCTCCGCAAGGGCCAGTATTCATGGGACGGCTGCTCGGCCAACGGCGGCCATGCCTTCAAACGTGCCTACAAGGACTCTTACGCTCTCGTCGCTCTCAATGGCGGCGCAACATTCTCCGACGTACCCGCAGGCACTTATGTCGACCTTGTAACAGGCCAGTCCTACACTCCCGCCGGCGGTTCAATCACTGTCGACGCTCCCGGTACGCAGGGCCAGCTCCGCGTGCTTGTCAAAGACTGGAAAGGCGGTAAGGTAGGTGTCGACGGCAAGTTCATCTACACCTCATCACCCGTGGCTCACGGCGGCAATCCTTCGTTCACCGACCCCGGCACAACCGAATATTATACTTATGACGATGCTGTAGGTTCTGCAGCCGTGACTCTCTCGCCTGCAGGCTGCTCGTTCAAGACCGAGACCATCACTGTCACTGCCGCTCTCAACGAAAGCGCCGTATCAGGCTGGGTGAAAGTCGGCAACAATGCCCAGCAGACCCTTACCCCCGGCGTGGCTCAGACTCTCACTATCGGCGAAGGCATGGGTTACGGTGAATCAGTGACCGTTTCATGGGGCGCTACCTCAGCTTCAGGCGAAACTTTTGCCGGCAATGCCGTATATAAGAAAGTTGACCCCAACGCGACTATAACCATCTATGTCACCGGCAAGAACAATGCCAACATCTCCGGTACTAACCTCTATGCATGGAACGACGGAGGCAAAGTGTTTGGCGAATGGCCCGGCAAAACCCTGACTGAAACCACAACAATCGACGGTCGCGAATTTTATTATGCCACTATCGACGACTCTGAACCCGTCAGCCTGATTTTGAACCGCAACGGCGCTCAGACTTCTGATATAACAGGCATCTCCGAGGATACTTTCTTCGAATATGACGGAGGATCAAATGCTTCTAAAATCGAAGTCAGCGTAGTCAAGACTCCCTCGGTGAAATTCTCGCCCAACGGCGGCACATTCGTCGACAACGTGACTGTAACCGCCACGGTAGCTAACGCTACTTCGGCATGGTACAAAATCGGCAACGGCAATCAGGTAAGCATTTCAGGCAACAGCGCCACATTCACTCTCGGCGATAACATGGCCGTAGGTGAAAGCGTAACCGTAAGCTGGAGCGCATCTTCCGCCACCGAGACCAAGACAGGTTCGGTAGTCTTCACCAAGGCCGATAAGCCGTCAAAAACCGTATGGCATATCTACTTTGACAATTCCAACTCCAACTGGAGCAATGTCAATTGCTATATCTATGGCAGCAACGAGTGCAACGAAATCACCGGCGCATGGCCCGGAGCACAGATGGTCAAGAACGGCAAATACTACGAATATACCGTAGAGACCGATGGTGCCCTCAATGAATGCAATGTGATTTTCAATAATGGCAACGGTTCACAGACCGGTGACAACGTGAAAGTACGCAACTACGGTATCTATAACGCAAGTGGTGATACCGGCCTGAGCGGCGTAGACAGCATTGTGACTGAAGACGAGGACGCACCCGTTGAATATTACAACCTTCAGGGCGTGCGCGTCATCAACCCGACCCCCGGCATCTATATCCAGCGTCAGGGCAACAAAGTACGCAAAATCCGTGTCAACTAAGAGCAATCACCAGCTCAATCCATAAAATAAAAAATCGCGACTACCGATGCAGTCGCGATTTTTTTTATGGATATGTTACGGAGACATGCGCCTAAGGTGTTGCAAAACTCAAAATATACGAACGAAATTGAATGGACGCGATTCAGCGCGGTTTACTTAAGCTGAGTTGATAGGGGCGGGGGCGTCTCGCCCCCGTGGTATTATCCTTACGTGCTGAAAGTTACCAAGGGGGCGAGACGCCCCCTCTCCACTCAAATCAGCCAAGTTAATAGCATTGAATCGCGTCCCTACAAATTGCTGCGGCTTTTGACCGCTGATGATAGTTCTGCACCCACCTTGTTATTATTTGCCGTTGACCGTTATCACGCAGTCGGCAGGCTGCTTTATGTTCCCGTCGATGATTATTTCGCCGATTGAGCCGGCATGGATATGGCCGCTTGTGGGATTCTTGACACTGGTGAGAGCGCCTTTCACTGTCGCCTCCACGGTACTGTACTCGAAGAGCAGGTTGGCGTCCTCTCCGAATGTGCAGTCTTCGAGCACGAGGCCGTCGACGTAGCACAGGAGCTGTTCGCCTGTCAGCCGGCAGCGCACGAAGCGGAGGTTCTTGCCGTACCAGCCGAGATATTCCCCGTTGATTTCCGAATCGTATACAGTCACGTTTTCCGCTTCCCAGAACGCGTCTTTGGAATTGATTACCGCATTGTGTATCTCCACGTTCTTTGCGTACTGGAAGCTGTAGTTGCCGTCCTGACGGTATTTGTCGATTTTGACATTCTCGCAGTGCATGAAAGCATAGTCGCAATTGGCTATGCCGACATTCTTAAGCTCGATGTCCGAGCAATCCCAAAGATATTGCTCGCCGTTGGGAAATTCCGTATTCTCCACATAAATCCCTTGCATGCGGCGGAACAGTTTGGGCGCGTCGACCTTGCAGTCAATCATGCGGCAGTCGCGCGAATACCACAGGCTCGAACGTGCGCTCTCGGCAAAATAGCAGTTCTTAACCGTAAAGCGGTCAACCTCCCAGAACACATATTTCCCTTCAAACACACAGTTTTCGGCCTCTATGTCCGAGCCCTCCTTTATACTTGATTCTCCCGGGTGTATGGTGACATTCTCAAGCCGGGCGCCATGCAGCGCGTAAAGAGGACGTTCTCCCCCGAATTCCTGATTCTTTATTAGTTTCATCTGTAATACAAATAGTCGGTTTGCAATTGAATCCATTGTAGTTGCAGTGTCGCAAAACTCGGTTTTAGCTTTCCGCGGTTGAAAACCGCGGCTACTACGTAGTTGATTTTTCAGGAGATTTTGTATAGTAGCCGCGGTTTTTAACCGCGGAAGATTGAGCTTTGCCTCACCCGCTTGTATCGCGTCTTATTTCCCGATACTCCCGGCGAAAAATGCCGATACAGTGTCCCAGGGTATCATGTCGTGACGAGGGCCACCGTCATACAGGTCGCAGTGCGACGCGCCGGGCACGATGACAAGCTGCTTGTTGTCGCCCTTGAGCAGTTTGAATGCATACTCGCCGAAATAGCGGGAATGGGCTTTCTCGCCGTGCAGTATCATCACCGGAGCGGTTATTTCACCGGCGTAGGCGAGGATAGGGGTATTGAGCCAGGAGAGTGCCGAAGAGGCGTTCCAGCCGTTATTGCTGTTGAGTGAGTTTCGGGCATATCCGCGGTCGGTTTTGTAATAGTCCCAGTAGTCCGCGAAAAATTGAGGTTCAGCGGGGCGTTGGTCAGGCAGTCCGCCGGCAAGCCTGTATTCCCCGCCAGCGAAGTCGTCGTCGCGCTGCGCGTTGAGCTGCTGTTTAAGTTCGCGGCGTGCTTCGGCCGAATCGTTGGCGTCGAAATATCCGTTGGCCGTCACGCGGTGCATGTCGTACATCGTCACGGGCATGATCGCCTTGATACGAGTGTCGATGGCAGCGGCGTTGAGCGATATGCCTCCCCAGCCGCATATTCCTATGATACCTATACGCTCTTTGTCGACATCGTGACGTGACGAGAGATAGTCAACGGCGGCCGAAAAATCCTCCGTATTTATATCGGGCGATGACACGTAGCGAGGTTCGCCGCCGCTTTCGCCCGTGAACGACGGGTCAAACGCCAGCGTTATATACCCTTCCGAAGCCAGTAGGTTGGCCCAGTAGCCCGATGCCTGTTCCTTGACGGCGCCAAACGGGCCGCATACGGCGATTGCCGGCATCTTTTCTCCGTTACTACTGTTGTCGGGCAGGTACATGTCGCCTGTCAGTTCGATGCCGAAACGGTTTTTGAAGTGCACTTTCTCGGTGCGCACGTTGTCGGCGATTTTAAATGTCAAAACCGGTGTATCCATATTATGCTTTTCTGTTTTGGTTTGCGATGCGTTGCATGTAATTATCGCGGTGATTATCGCGATTAATAATATTAGAGGGTGTCTCATATATGTCTGTTTTTATAATATTCGGAGGGAGTGCAGCCGTATTTGTTGCGGAACGATTTGAAAAAATGCGCCTTGTTCCTGAATCCGGCTCTCGGCCATGCTTCCCCCGGCTTGTCTCCGGCGCTTATGAGCTGCGCGGCGTAGGCGAGACGTTGCTCTATGAGCCAGCGTTGCGGGGTGAGGTCGCTTATTTTCGCGAAATCGCGCTTGAATGTGGCGAGACTGCGTCCCGAATAGTGGGCGAATGCCTGGATGTCCATATCTTCGGTGAAATGTGCCTTCATGAATTCGTAAAGGTCTATCTTCCATGTCTCGTAGAAGTCGAAGAGGGTGGGATAGAAACGCTCGTCGATCGACAGGAGCGTTCCGATAGCCTCAGCCACCTTCTCATTTATGACTGACTCCGACGGCTCTATGTCGCGTTCCACGTATGGCAGCAGCGAGTAGAACAGGCTCTCCAGCCGTATGGTCTCGGGCAGCAGCACTGCCGTTCCGCCTATGGGGTGCAGCTTGCCGTGCAGTTTGCCAAGCGTGACATGCTCGCGGAAATATGTTTTCAGCTGCTCGCGGGGAAGCGTTATGGCTATTGATGAGAACGGAGTATTGCCGTCAGAAAGTTTTTTCATTGACGACGCGCAGTCACGCTGCCAGAATATGAACTGTCCCGGGGCAGCGCTGACTGTGCCCGACGGTGACGTGATTTCCATACGTCCTGACCTTACCCACATGAGTCCGTGGCCCGGCAGGCGGTATTCGCAATATGTGTCATGGTCGATTTCACTGAAAAACAGTGTGTCGGCGTAGTTCCGTATTCTTATAGATTCTGTCATCGTATTGCCTGTAGTTTGATTCCCACGAGGCAAAGTTACAATAAAAACAATCACAAATGGTCGCTCACAGGCTCAAAAACGGTTGCTACAGGAAACAAATCCACGGCCACCCCATAAAATTCAATTCACAGAGCATCTCAAATCAGGCTTCACGGCAGTATTGTAAAACTGCTAAATTTCGGCTTACAGTGTATGGACGCACGGTCTGTGCAATGCGGTTCAAATAGCGTAGAGCCGAAGGCTCGGTGGTGTCACTATCCCCGTCCGACGCGTCAGCGGAGGGCGGGGTGAGAGGGAATACGCGTGTGCGAGCCCACGGAGAGGGCGAGTGTGTGATGCGCCCTGATACACTATTCTACACTATTCTACACTATTCTACACTATTCTACACAGTCGCCCTATCTCGGGCTCCTTTCACCGGAGGCTACCATTGCCCCGCCCTCCGCTACCGCGTCGGACGGGGATAGTGACACCACCGAGCCTTCGGCTCTACGCTATTTGAGCCGCATTGCACAGATTGTGCGTCCCTACACTTTTGAAAATAAACATAAAAAATTGACCGGGGATTTCGCTTGGCGAAATCCCCGGTCGTTACCAATGTTTTCTACCTTAAATAATAAATCTGAGAAATAGCAGGATTTATATCGTTATTTCGACAGGCGCACAATCTTGCAGCCGTGGGCGGGAATTGTGGCTGTGATGGTCGATACGGTGCCTTCGTCGGCGTGGCGCCAGAGGTCGCGCATCTTCCATTCGCCGCTCATTCCGAATGTGCTGAGGTCAAACGAATAGCTGCGGGCGCTGTCGTCGCGGTTGAACAGTCCGATTACATAGTCGCCGTTTGACATCTGGCCGTACCATATCTCGTTGTTCTTGTCGGAAAGTTTGTCGCTGAGGGGCTTGCCTACAAAGCGGTCGGCATTCAGCTCAAGCAGCTCGGCGTTGGTGTAGAATTTGAGGTTGTTGCCGATGTTGAGGTACTGGTCGGCCACGGTTACGGGTCCGCCGGCCATCAGCTGGAGTGATATCACTGTCTCTTTCTCGGCGTCGGTCGAGAAGGTGTTGAGGCGGATGAAGTCGCCGTCGAGTATCACTTTGTCACGTCCTGCTATGTGCGACCAGTAGGTGAAGCCGTCGAACATGTTGCTGCAGTTGGGCCAGTTCTTGTACGACTTGCCTCTGTCGGCTGCCGAGCAGTGCCACCAGCCGCCACCGAGGGTGTCGGCAACGATTCTCACCATATTGCCGTATCTTGCCTCGACTTCGGCATCATTGTTGAGGTGAGGCATTACAAGGGAGGTGAAGATACCGTATTTTTTAGCGGATTCGGCTATGTAGGCCAGTGCGCGGGCGTATGATTCGCGGCCGTAACCGAGACCTACGGTACCCATGCCGCGGTCTTTGCCGTCCTCATACCACGAAAGGAAGTCCATACGTATGTACTCGACTCCGAGCTCCTTGTAGTGTTTGAAGAATCCGTCGATGAATTCCTTGGCACCCGGATTTTCAGCTACAGCCCAGCTGAACCACATGTCAGACGCTCCGGGATTGAGCACAGTATTAGCTCCGTTGTACTTGAGGTTGCGGAATGTGTACTGCGTACCTTCGATAGGAGTGTCGTCGGAGCCGTGTATCCACAGCGGGTTGTCATAGACGCCGACTTTAAGTCCCTTGGCCTTGCACTTCTCCACGAGTTCCTTGATTGACATGGAGCCGTAGTGGGTCATGTAGCCGCTTTCGTCCTGGGCAAGCATCGGGATAAAGCCGTCGGTACATACCATGTCGTAGCCGTAAGGCTTGAGGTCGGTGGCAACCCAGTCGATTATCTTGTCCCACTCCTGAGGTGTGATGTCCATGTCTTCGTTTGCCACGCCCTGCTGTGACTGAGTGTAGCAATATTCATACACGCTCCAGTAGAGCGGGGCTTTGAACTGGTGTATGTCTTCCACTACCGGCAGGTCGGGAAGCTCGTATTTGGGGGGATAGCGCATCTCGATGTCATCGGTGCAGGCTACCAGTGTGGTTGCAGCCAGTGCGGTTGCGATTATATTCATTTTTTTCATAATTGATTTTAATTTATCAGTCGAGGTATTTTACATCAATGGTCATTGACTTGATGTTGAGAGTGAGGCGGTAGTTGCCTTCGGTCACAACTTTCCATTTGTCGTCGGGTCCGGTGGTGTAAACCATGTCATTGGCTGCCACACCTGAGGCCGATACTTCGCAATCGGGCGATGACGGACGGTAGAACGGGGCTGTGAAGTCCTTTTCTGAGCAGGCTTTGAAATCGCCCTTCTTGAGTTTGCCGGTCCATACGTATTCCCCTTCTACATCTTTAGTAGGAGTGAATTCCGTCGCATCGTCGAGGCTCCATCCGCCGGGAGTGGCGTCGCCGATCATGTAGAGGGGCGTGATTATTTCGGCTTCCTCGAGATATTTTGCATCGAAAGTCATGTCCGTGATGTTGAATGTCAGGCGGTATTTGCCTGCGTCGATGACTGTCCATTTGTCATCGGGAGCAGCCGAGAGTACCATGGCGTTTGAGGTGACGCCCGATTTTGATACCTGGCAGCCTGCGGTGGCCGGACGGTAGAATTCGGCATCAAAGACTTTGTAGAACGAGGCCTTGAAATCACCCTGTTTCAGCACGCCTTCCCATACATAGAGGTTTTCAGTCTCGGTGGTAATCGTAGTGGCGTTGTCGAGGCTCCATCCTCCGGCGGTAGCGTCGCCGATCATGTAGAGAGCGGGCAGGGTAGTGGTGCCGTCGAGATATTCGGCCTTGAATTTCATGTTTTCAGTGTCGAACGTCAGACGGTATTTTCCGGCAGCGGTCACTTTCCACTGGTCGTCGGGTTCGGTGGTGAATACCATTTCGTCGGATGCGGCTCCGGTTTCGGATATTTCACAGTCGGGTGTGGAGGGACGGTAGAACGATGCCGAGAAATCTTTCTCACGTGCAGCTTTCAGCGAGCCGCGGCCGAGTTCGCCTTCCCATACGAAGATGTTCTCATTGGCGGCAGTGGCTTCGATTACCGTGGCGTTGTCCCAGCTCCAGCCGCCGTCGGTGGCCTCGCCTATCATATAGAGTTTGGGGGTAGGTTTATAGTCACCTATGTATTCGGCTGCGATAGTCCAGTTCTCGAGGTCGAAGGTCAGGCGGTAGATGCCCGGATCGGTAACTAACCATTTGTTGTCGGGGCCGGCTGTATAGATGAATGATTCGGCGGCGACACCATCTTTGGTTACGTTCACTCCGTTGGCTGCGGGGCGTATGAACGGCACGCTCCAGCTTCCTGTTGTAGGAACGACCTTAAACTCGCCCTTATCGAGAGTTCCCTCATACACGTATATGTATTGTGATTTCTTCTCGAGTTCGGTCGGACTGTCGATGTCCCATCCGGTAGGAATGGCATCACCTACAATGTAGAGCTGCTCCACTTCGATTGGCTCGATGACGGGAGCGTCCTGCTCGCGTACGAACGATGCGCTCATAGTCCAGTTGCGCAGGTCGAAACGCAGATTGTAGATGCCCGGATCGGTTACTTTCCATTTGTCGTCGGGGTCGCCGGCGTTCATCTTGAACTTGGCTTCGGCGATGCCGGCCTTTCCGATGGCGGCACCGTTGGTCAGCGGCCTGATGAACGGCTCGTCAAAACTGCTGGCCTTGAGGCAAAGTTTCATTTCTCCGCCATTCAGCGGGCCTTCCCATGTGAAAACGAGGGGATCCTCCTCACCTGCTTCGAGAGGCGTTGCGGCATCGAGGCTCCAGCCATTGGGGGTCGCGTCGCCGATCATATATAGGGTTGACGTCTTGATGGGCAGGTCGCCGTCAATTATTATCAGGTCCTTCTCGCCCTCACAGGCGGTAATTCCCGCCATGAGCAGCAGCCCTGAAAGTATTGAGATTATATTGCTTATTTTCATGACTTATGATTTATTGAATTGTATTATCTGCCGTAGCCCGGATTTTGTTGGAGTATCGGGTTGGCATCGAGAATAGTGCGAGTGAGAGGGAATATGGCGGTGTGGTTGTCGGAGTCGGGAGTCTTGTCCCACCAGCGGCCTGTATTGAACTTACCGAAACGTATCAGGTCGATGCGTCGGCGGCTTTCGGCGAAGAATTCGCGGCCCCATTCGGCAAGCATCTCATTCTCGTCAAAGCGCACGGCGCCTTCGGGCGAGTAGAGCACATCGTCAAGGTTTTCGGCCGGATAGTTGCGGCGGCGAACAGAGTTGAGAAGGGTGGCGGCTCCGTTGCGGTCGCCTGCACGCATTTTGCATTCGGCGAGCGAATAGATTATCTCCGGCAGACGTATTTCGGTGTAGTCGCTTTCAAGCTGGTTCTCGTCAGCATCGTCGTAGAAAGGATATTTTACGAAATGCCATCCTGAGTTATGGTCGCCGGTGCGCAGCACGCTGGTTTTGTTGGCCGGCCACTTGTCGGGAGCGAGAGAGTGGAATGTGCCCACAGCGTCGCGTAAGTAGAGTTCGTAGTCCACTTCAGGAGCCTTAAGACGTTTTGTGGTGCCTGTCGTCTTGTCGGTGTATTCGCAATATCCGTAGAGGAAGAGACCTTCGCGGCGGCTGTTGCCGAGATTGCGGTAGCATGTCATACGGTAGTCGCCGGGATATTTGCGGAAATTCTGTACCGGCATGCCGAGTTCATACTCATAGAGATTGCCGTCGAGGTCATAGCTCGGAGAAGCGGCATACTTGGTGTTGTGGCCTACGCCTGATTTATTGTCGTCGAAGAATACGGCGGCTTTTGCGGGTACTGTCCATGCGTAAGTGTCGCCGTCATAATGCCAGTGTGAATAGCCTTTGGCGCCGGGGAAGCCGAATATCACCTCGTCACACTTGTCATTGTCCCAGTCGAATGCGGCATCCCAGCGGTCGGCAAGCTGATATGCACCGTATACGCCGGCCAGAATGTCTTCAGCCACCTTGGCGCAGTCGCTGTAATGGTCTTCGCCGATATATACTTCGGCATTGAGGTAAAGACGCACGAGCAGCGATGCGGCTGCGGCCTGTGTCCATTGTCCCTGCAGCTGCGCGTTTGTACCGAGTGCTTCTTTCTTTACGAGGAGCTTGGTACAGTCGATAAGCTCTTCTTCGATGAATTTGAACACCTTTTCAGGCTCGACCTGCGGGGTCGAGGGCTTGTCGCTGTAGGTGGTCACGAGGGGCACATTGCGGAATGCGTCGAGCAGGCGCAGGTAGAACCATGCGCGCAGTGCGCGGCACTGTGCCTTGAGGTTGTTGAATTCGGCATCGGTGAAGCCGAAACGCTCCGGAGTGAATCGGCTCAGGTCTTCGATTACGAGGTTGCACTGCATGATGCCCTGGAAGCAACCGTTCCATTCGGTCTGTGCTTCGCCGAAGTCATCGACAGTCCATGTGTGGTAGTGCAGGCGTTCCCATTTGCCGCCGTCGTACCACCAGCCGTCGCGGGTGGGTGTTATAAGCTGGTCGGCGGTAAGTTCGTTGAGCACGTGGCGGCTGCCGATGCTCCAGAATGCATGTTCGAACGGACGGAATGTGGCACGTATGACGTCCATCTTTGTGTTGTAGTAGTTGTCCGAGCCGACTTTGTCGTAAAGAGTCTCGTCAAGGTCGGTGCAGCTCCCCAATGCCACCAGGGATACTGCCGCTACCGCTATATTTTTCAGTAATTTCATTTCAGTGGTTTTGCTATGTTTAGAAATCGATTTGTACGCCTGCTATGAACTGGCGGGTCTGAGGATAGTAGGAGCGGCTTCCGGTTGCGCCGGGCTCAAGACCGTTGACATCATACGAAGTCGGGTCTACGCCGCTGAATTTTGTAAGTGTGAACACATTCTTCACCGAGCCGTATACGCGTACGCGGTCCAGGAAACGGCATTGCGGCAGACGCAGGGTGTATCCCAACGTAATCATGTCGAGCTTGAAGTAGTCGCCTCTTTCAAGGAAGTAGTCCGACACTACGGTAGTGGCGTTGGGCGATATGTCGAAGTTCTTGCCGTAAGCTTTCTTAAGCTGGTTGCCCGTGAAGTTGCGGGTGCCGTAGTAGAAATCGTGGATATTGAAGATGTCGTAGTCAAATGCGCCGCGGAAGAAGAGTGCCAGGTCGAAATTGCGGTAACGGAAGTTGTGGGTTGTCGACATGGTGAACTTGGGCATGCCGTTGCCTACGATGCAGCGGTCGTCGTCGGTGGCCTGCGATGCGCGGATGATGTCGCCGTCCTTGTCATAGACGAGCCATTCGCCTTCCGCAGAAATACCGGCGTAGCGCCACATGTGGAAGTTGCCGACCGACTGGCCTTTCTCGATGCGCTGAAGAGTATAGTAGGGATAGGGGTCCTGAGTCGACACGCGGTTGTCGTAATCGCGGCCTACGTACTCTGAGTTGCTGAAATCAACGAATTTGTTGCTCATTGTCGAACCGATGACTCCGAAGCTGTAGGAGAAATCCTTGGTGTCGACTACGTTGAAGTTGATGTCGAACTCGAAGCCGCTGTTCTTCATCGTGCCCACGTTGACGAATGTCTCGTTGTGGATATTCGGCGGAACAGGCACTGTGTAGTTGCCGAGCAGATCCTGCTGGCGGCGGTTGAAGTAGTTGAGTGAACCGTATATGCGGTTGTTGAGCACCGAGAAGTCAAGACCGACGTTCCAGTTCTTGCCTTTTTCCCATTTGAGGTCGGGGTTGACGTTGTTGCCCGGACCCCATACCTGGAAGTATTTGCCGTTGTAGTAGTAATCGCCGAAGCCCGACATGGTGCTTATGGAGTTGTAGCTGCCGAAGTCCTGGTTACCGGTGACACCATAGTCGCCACGGATTTTCAGGTCGTCGATCCAGGTGATGTCCTTCATGAAGTTTTCCTGCGAGATACGCCAGCCGGCCGATACGGCGGGGAAGTTACCCCATTTGTGGTTCTTACCGAATTTCGACGAGCCTTCGTGGCGGAGCGATGCGGTGAAGAGATACTTGCCGTCGTAGTCGTAGCTTACACGGCCGAAGAATGATATGAGCTTGCAGTCGTTCTTGTAGCTGCCCATCATTACCTGGCCTTCCTCTTTGGCCCATTCGCCGGAGCCGAGATTGTCAGCACCGAGACCGTCGTTGGGGAAGTCCTTGTTTTCAGCATTGAAGCCTGAGTAACGCTCATACTGGTAAGAATAGCCTACCATACCCTTTACATTGTGCTTGTCGGCGAATCGGGCGTTGTAGTTGGTGAGCCATTCGACCATGAATGTGCGTCCTTTCGAGTAAGAGCGGCTGGCTTCGCCTTCATGTCCGTTATGGATTGCCTGAGTGCTTGTTGACGGGCGGAACCAGGTGTTGTCGTGTGAATACTGATGGTCGGCAAACATAATCTGTGTGGTCAGGTGGTGTATGCTTGAACCGTCTTTGGCGAGGAGAGGGAGCAGGTTGAGGCGTACGGTACCGTCCCAGTCGAGAAGTTTGGTGTCGGCATGGTCGGTTTCAAGTTTCTGGCGCTCCACAGGGTTGCTGCCGGTTATCTGGCCGAAGAAATCATAGTATTTCGACGGGTCGTTGGGGTCCATAAGCGGAGTTGTCGGGTTGGCCTCGAGAGCATCCTTGAATACGCCCCAGTCAGATGCGTCGCGGTAGATGATACGGGGTGCCACGTTCATGTTGATGGTGAACAGGCCACCTTTTGTGGTATGCATCACTGATGCGCGTGCGCCATACTCTTCGCGGTTGGAGCGGAGGTCGATACCGTTGGCGTCGCGGTAGTCGGCGGTCACGCGGTAGTTGCTGTTCTCGTTGCCGCCGCTTATAGTGAGCGTGTGCTGCATTGCGAATCCGGTACGGGTCACTGCATCGAGCCAGTCGAGATTGCCGCCGAGGTCGACACCGCGGTCACCCCAGCCGAGGCGTACGTCGCGATAGTCCTGGGCGCTCATCATGTCAAGCTCTTTCTTTGCCTTGTCCCATGAGAGGGTGGCGGAGTAAGAGGTGTGGACGGCTCCGTCCTTGCTTCCTTTCTTGGTGGTTACGACAACGACACCGTTTGAACCGCGCGTACCGTAGATAGCCGACGCCGCACCGTCCTTGAGGATGTCGAACGATGCGATGTCGTTGACATTGACGTTGGAGAGGTCGCCGCCGGGCACGCCGTCAATCACGATAAGCGGGCCGAGGCCTGCCGAACGTGAAGAGACGCCACGTATCTGGATGCCTGCCATGTTGTTGGGGTCGCCGGCGCCTGTGTTGGTGATTGACACGCCGGGCACCTTACCCTGGATGAGCATCTTGGGGTCGGGAGAGCTTACGGTGAGGAAGTCTTTTTCGCTTACGTGGGAGATTGCCGAGGTAAGTTCCTTCTTGTCCATCGTTCCGTAACCGATTACGACGACTTCGCTGAGCACTTCGGCGTTCTCCTCCATTACTACATTGATTACTTTACGGTTGTTGATCGGTTCTTCCACTGCCTGATAACCGACGTAGGAAAATTTAAGTTTTCCCTTTGCATCGGCGTTGATGCTGAATTTACCGTCAAGGTCGGTGGATACGCCTGTCGGTGTACCCGGTACTGTCACGCTTACCCCGAGCAACGGTTCGCCCGTGGTGTCGGTGACTGTTCCTGTTATGCTTATTTGCTGAGCCGACATTATCTGAAAGCCGGTCATCAGAAACAGCAACAGAAACAGGCTTTGAATTTTACTGTTACTTTTTGCCATCGTTTTGTTAAATGATATTAAGGTTAGTAGTTAATCAGGTTAAGGTTACTGAATGCAAATATATATATAGATTTAAGGTGTAGCAACGGGGGATATTGAAAATGTAGTGCTGTTAATTGCTATAACGCTGTATTTCAGATGTATCGCATATAGTGTGAAGGTCTTTTAAGTAGTGTTTTGATAGCCGGTTTATGCGGTTTTGCCCGCATTGCGGCGGCTTTTTGATAGTGTACGGAGGTAGGAGGTAGAGCAAGTGCGGAAGCCTGTGCGGCAATCGTATTTAGTCGTGAACCGTTTTTAGAGGGTGTCTCACATGGTCATAGTGTAAGCTCAGTCTTTATTGCGGTTTGTACGTCCTATTTTCATTACGTCGGAGTCGAGGGTGTTGCGGTCGCCTTTTGCTTTGTTTCTTACTTTTGTACGGTAATTATATATAGTAGTGAGTGAATATCTCAGGAACTTGGCTATTTTGTCGCTGTCGGTTATGCCGAGCCTTATCAGGGCATAGATTCGCAGTTCGGCATTGAGGGTACCTTCTTTCTTGGGGATAATTGTTTCTCCGGGCAGCAGCAGCTCGTTGAATTCCTCCACAAATGTAGGGAATAGGCTGAGGAATGTCTTGTCGAACTGGTCGTAGAATGCCTTTAACTCGTCGTCGAATACGGCCGATGATTTCACCAACGTCCTTAACTCGTCGGTTTTTCCGGAGTTTACAAGTTTTCCTATCGTCTTGCGGTAGGTGTCGAGTTTTTCGATATGTACCAGACACTGGTCCATGTACCGCCCTATGTATACCTCTTTGAGCTCGGATATCTCGGCAATGGCATTGTTGGCTTCCGTAAGTTTTCCGTTAGAGGTGCGAAGCTCCTCGGTCAGTTTGTTCTGCCTGTTGTATGCTTCCTCGATTTCTTTCCGGGCATTGGCTATCTTTACCATCTGCCTGCGCATGTAGAAAAGCATTGCGACGAGCAGCAACGCCATCACTGTGATTATGGCTATATATCGTTCAAGCGCTTTTTTCTGACTTTTCACCGTCTCGATGTAGATGCCGTTGATCATCGGATATGTGTCGTTCAGCTCGATGATGCGTTGGCGTGCGTTGCACTTGGTGGCATCGTCCACGGCTATTGACAGGAATTCGTATGCCCTGTCGAGGTCGCCTTCTTCGTAGAGCATGAGCGCCAGTTGTCTCAGCGATACATATTCCCTTACCGATGATTTGATGTCGGAAATTGATGAGATAAGAAGGTTTTCCTTCTGTTTGGCTCTGTCGCCGGTCATGGCGTATGCTTCCGATAATGTCCATGCGCATATAGCCCTGTCATGCTCCGACAGATTGTTGTTAGCCATGAACGAATTCATCAGTCTGATAGCCTCTGTAGGCGACCCGTTGACATTCATATAATCCGCCTTAGTGATTACATGCGCCAGCGAATTGGGGTCGTTGACATTTATAATCGAGTCGCGGTAAGCGTTGGTGCGGTTCAGGTATTTCTGTTTGTCGACCGGAAATGCCGCGTGGTCGGTCATGTGACCGTAGAGCGTGCGCTTTATGTGGAAATAATTCGGCAGTAGATAGTCAGGCGCATCAGAAAGGTTAATTGAATCCAGCAGGCTCAGACATTCATGATACATGCCCGTGGCGCAGTAAATATTGGCGCGGTTCATCAGTGAGTGTATGAGCAGATGGCGGTCGCCGATCTTTCGGGCTATGGCCTCTTGCCTTATGCTGATATTGAAGGCCGAGTCGGTATTGAACGGGCGGTATTCGTCGAAAAGGTGGTTTAATGCATCGAAGCGTTCACGGTCATCTTTCGCGGAGAGTGACTTGTTGTGCAACTCCGACAGCCTGTTCTCCTTTACGCGGAGATACGACTCCCTGTTGGCAATGGCGCTGTCCAGCTGTTTCATCAGTGAATCAGCTGCGTTTTTCCCGGAAATGCCGTCATGGCACAGCCAGAATAATAGAAATAGTATTATAGATTTAAAGCAAGAACTACTCATTGTAATCGTAAGTGCATAATTCATATATGCATTTCATATATATGCATGACAAATATACAAATATTTTTGAAAACAATGAAACAGTTAATTGTTAAAATAAATCTTAAACGGATGTTAATCTCTTTTGTGCGCCCTAACTTGCCATTAAGAGGGTCAAATTTTTTTGTTGCCGTGCGAATCAAGCCCCATTGACAGCAGTGTATCGCGGTTGATGCGTCGGCGTTCGGGGTCGTGCCACCATCCCCATTTGTTGAAATACCTGATCATGTTGCGGCAATGTATCCACAGCATCCGCAGGCTTTTATAGCTCGAAGCGCGGTGGTCGTGGACTACTGTCACATGCGGGTAGTACAGTGTTATGTAATGCCGGTGCATGCGGCGCGTGATGTCTATATCCTCGGGATACATGAAGAAACGTTCGTCAAACCCGCCGATTTCCCCAAGCGCCCGCATGCGGAACATCATGAAGCTGCCCTGATGGTAGGGTATGTCGGCCGGGCGCCCGGAATCCCGTTCGGCAAGAATGTAGCGGCGGTTGCGTCCACGCATCATGAAAGCAGGGAGAAACCGCCGCCCGAACACGTCGAGCGGTGTCGGAAGCAATCGTTGTACATATTGCTGCGTGCCGTCGGGCGATACTATGCAGGGCGAAATCTGGCCGATACGCGGGTCGGATAGAAGCAGTTCTGTCATCCGGTCTATCACTCCGCGACCGAATCTGATATCGGTGTTGAGCACGAGGTGTGCGTCAAATCTCTCGGAATATGCACTGTGTATTGCCATATTGTGGGCAGCCCCGTAGCCGGGATTATCCGGGAGGTGACGGTAACGCAGTTTTATGCCGTGCAGATTCCGCCGCCGTGCTATGGCCGAAGCCACATCTGTCATTTCGGGAGAATTGTCAATCACCCAGACGTCGGTGACGCCGTTTTCGACAAGGCACGACATGCACCGGAGCACTTCCTCCATGTCGGTGCGGTAAAGTACCATTGATGCCGAAACCCTCATCATTATGCGTACGGTAAATGAAATATCGGACAGTTAGTGGCGCGATAAGAACTTATTTCTCCTTTTTGCACTCTTTTTCCGAGATTATGTACTGTTTAACCTCTTTGAACAGTTTGGTCGCGAAAACGAAGTCGTTGAGCGCCTTGTTGTCGGTCTCGAAAATCTTCTCCTTGTCGCCCACCCATTCGCGGTGGCCTTTGTTGAGGAATACAATATTCTCGCCAATGCCGAGCACGGAGTTCATGTCGTGGGTATTGATGATGGTGGTCATATTGTATTCGTGGGTGATGTCGTGGAGAAGTTCGTCGATAAGTATGGACGTGCGTGGGTCGAGGCCGGAGTTGGGCTCGTCGCAGAACAGATACTTCGGATTGAGGGCTATGGCGCGGGCTATGGCTACGCGCTTCTGCATGCCTCCCGATATTTCCGACGGATATTTCGAGTCGGCTCCCTTGAGATTGACGCGCTCGAGGCAGAACAATGCACGGTCGCGCATCTCTCCGGCACTCATTTTGGTGAACATCGACAGCGGGAACATCACGTTGCCGAGCACGGTCTCGGAGTCGAAAAGCGCCGACCCCTGGAAAAGCATCCCTATCTCCTTGCGCAGATTGTGTATCTCCTTGGAGTCCATCTTCATGACGTCACGGCCGTCGTAGAGTATCTCACCCGAGTCGGGACGCAGAAGACCCACTATCGACTTCATGAGCACCGTCTTTCCCGAACCGCTCTGGCCGATGATGAGATTAGTCTTGCCCGTATGGAATGTGGCCGATACATCATAGAGTATCTGCTTGTCGTCAAATGACTTGTTGATGTCTTTTACCTCAATCATTGCAGCAACAGTTTGGTTAGCAATACGTCAAACAGCAGGATTAATATCGAACTCGTCACTACGGCATTGGTGCTCGCTTTGCCCACTTCGAGCGCGCCGCCTTTTACGTAATATCCGAAGAAGGCCGCTACCGAAGCTATGATATAGGCGAAGAAGAACGATTTGATGATGCCGTACCATACATACCATTCGCTGAACAATGCCTGCAGACCGTAGGTGAATTTGGATATCGAGATGATGTCGGTGAAGTAGGCCACCGCCATGCCGCCGAGCATCGCCGTGCCCATACAGAATACCACGAGTACGGGAATGAACAGCACGAATGCCACGACTTTGGGGAGCACGAGGTAGCATGCCGAGTTGACACCCATGATTTCAAGGGCGTCAATCTGCTCCGTCACCCTCATGGTGCCTATCTCCGACGCTATGTTCGACCCGACTTTGCCTGCGAGTATCAGGCATAATATCGAGTTGGAGAACTCGAGCAGCACGATGTCGCGCGTAGCCAGTCCGACCGAATAGGCCGGTATGAGAGGGGAGGAGGTGTTGATTTCCATCTGGATGGTTATTACAGCTCCGATGAATATCGACACGATTACAACCAGCGGTATCGAGTCGACGCCGAGCTTGGAAATTTCGGCCACGGTACGCTTTAAGAACAGCCGCCACTTGTCGGGCAGCGAGAACACCTTGTGCATGAACATGCAGTAGCGCCCGAATATGGCTATCGAATTGGTTATTGCCATGATACAGTTTTTCGTTATTTGGCCTTACGGCGCCATGACCGCCCGGGGCAATCCGTGGCAACAAAAGGCAGTTATCACCCTACAAAGGTACAATTTTTTTCGATTTATGTACCTCCCGCAAAATTCTTTAAGCGTTTTTTAACCCGTATTGCGAAATTTGACGCAATTAGAAACATATTTTGCAGCATGTCGCGGATTTATTTCGCAAGTTAATTGTTGCCTATAAGTTTAATGTACGCAGATTAAAAACTTTTATATGCCTAAATTTGTATATTAGTAGAAATATTACTACCTTTACGATATAAAATCTATTATCATGAACAGATACAAAGTAAAGGAAGTGATAAAGATGCTTGAGGAAGATGGTTGGGTGAATATTGTCACAAAAGGCGACCATCGTCAATTCAAGCATCCTGATAAGAAAGGTAAGGTGACAGTCAGGGGTAAACCGAGCGAGACACTTGACCAATTTCTGTTTAACAGTATCTGGAAACAGGCCGGCTGGAGATAATATCCGGTCTCTTGGATGATAAAAATAATTTTAAACAGTAAGTTAAGTTATGGCAAACCGTAAATTGAAGGTTGATGTTAGCTGGACCGGCAAAAATTTCTGCTGTTCCTGGAGTGATGAAGTTGCAGGTACGGTGGTTGTCACAGCTAAGACACTCGAAAAACTTAAAGAAAATTTCGCAGAATCGCTCAAATGGCATGTCGAAGGCTGTGTTGAGGATGGTGACGAGCTCCCGCAATATCTTGTGGACGGGGATTATGAACTTGACTACAACCTTGACACGGCAGCTCTGCTGCGTGATGCGGAGACATATACCACAATGGCTGCCATCAGCCGCGCGTCAGGCATCAATCAAAAACAGCTTTCGCACTATGCCAACGGGGTGAAACAGCCCAGGCCGATGCAGCGGGCAAGGATAATCGCAGGGTTGCACGTCATAGGCAGCCGCATAATGGCATTGTGTTGATTCTATGGCTTCATTGCATTGTTTCGCGTTTAGAGGGTGTCTCATACCAAAAGTTAAACACTGAGTGATGTATCTTTTAGATAAATTTTTGTTTTTGAGGAGGGAGCATAGCGAGCTATGTGACCGACGAGAAACAAAAATTTAGCAAAAGAGACATCAAGGCGACAGTAATATTAAAAACATATAAATTTATAATATGACCGAGAATATAAAAATACCTTTTCTATCGAAAATTTTGAGCGTCTTTGACGCTTCGTCTCAGTCACATAGCTCGCTATGCTCCTTCGACTCACCGCCAAATACATCTCAAAATTTTCGACTCAGTGTTTAACTTTTGTTATGAGACACCCTCTTAGAGTGGTAATATTAAGAAAAATTTGTAATTTTGTGGCTATGGTGATTTTAAAGAATCCCGTTATGCCCAGATATTTCAACATTTCAATATCATAAAAATATGTTAGTCATTGGTATCGCCGGAGGTACCGGCTCCGGTAAGACCACCGTCGTAAATAAGATTATTGACAGCTTCCCCGCAGGAGAAGTGGCCGTATTGCCGCAGGACAACTATTACAAGGATTCCAGCCATGTGCCGGTGGAAGAGCGTTCGAAAATCAATTTCGACGAGCCGGCAGCCATCGAATGGTCGCTTCTGGTGAAGCAGCTGAAGGAGCTCAAGGAGGGCAAGACAATCGAGATGCCTACCTATTCCTACCTCACTTGTACGCGTCAGAAGGAGACCATCACCGTAGAACCGCGCGATGTGGTGATTGTTGAAGGCATACTCGTGCTGACCGACCCGGTGCTCCGTGATTTGCTCGACGTGAAATGCTTTGTCGACGCCGACCCCGACGAGCGCCTTATCCGAGTCATCTCACGCGACTGCGTGGAGCGCGGACGTACGCCGATTATGGTCATCAACCGCTACCAGGAAGTGCTCAAGCCGATGCACTGCCAGTATATAGAGCCTTCCAAACGGTTCGCCGACCTCATCATCCCGCAGGGCGGCACTAACACCGTGGCTATCGGACTGCTTACCGACTATATCGAAGGACGCCTGAAGCATATACATAAATCCTGATGAGCCATGCCGTTAAGTTATCCATATAAACAGAACGAGGAGGACAAGGAGATACCCATGCTGACCTTCCTCGACGAGACAATGACTCCGTTTGAGCAGCTCCCTCCCGATGAACAGGAGGACGATGCCGATGTCACTTCATCAAAAGCACCTACCGAAAATGGCAAGCGACCAACAACAGAACAATGAGCCGGCTGTCATAGCCGTGGCTTCCGATATAACGAAACCGCAAGAGATAATCCCCGTCGGTGATTCCGAAGAAGCGACCCCGTCAGCGGCAGCCGATGGCGTTGAGCAGCTGTACGCCGACAAAATGGTATTGCGCACCGACAACCTTGTAAAAATCTACCGGCAGCGCACGGTGGTCAACCACGTGTCGATCAACGTGACGCAGGGTGAGATTGTCGGCCTTCTCGGACCCAACGGAGCCGGAAAGACCACTACATTCTATATGACTGTGGGGCTTGTGCGTCCCAACGAGGGGCAGATATTTCTCGACGACCTCAACATAACCAAATATCCAGTCTACAAACGTGCGAAAAACGGAATCGGATACCTTGCACAGGAGCCTTCAGTGTTCCGTAAACTTACCGTAGAGGACAATATCCGCTCCGTGCTCGAGATGACATCCCTGTCGCGCGAGGAGCAGAAAGACAAACTCGAAAGCCTTATCGCGGAATTCCGTCTCGGCAAAGTGCGTAAAAACCTCGGCGACCAGTTGTCGGGAGGCGAGCGCCGACGCACCGAGATAGCCCGCTGTCTTGCCATCAATCCGCGCTTCATCATGCTTGACGAACCGTTTGCCGGCGTCGACCCTATCGCTGTGGAAGATATTCAGTCAATCGTCTACAAACTAAAAGAGAAGAATATCGGCATTCTTATCACCGACCATAACGCGCCGGAGACGCTTTCGATTACCGACCGCGCCTACCTCCTCTTTGAAGGCAAAATCCTGTTTCAGGGCACATCGGAAGAGTTGGCTGAAAATCCCGTGGTACGTGAAAAATACCTCGGCCGCGGCTTTGTGTTCCACCGCAAGAAATTCAACTGACACTCACCGCAATGAGTTTCGGTTACATTTCCGACCTGTTCGGAAAATTAAGGAAAGGGCGGACTACACGTTTCTCCGGCATCGAGCGACGTACCAAGGCGCTTTTCAATAAAATTATCGACGGAAAGATTTCCTACGATGAATTTTACAGTCAGTTTCAGGAAATTTCAAATGAGTTTGCCGAACTGCGGGAAAATGTCATTGATGAGGATACGCCTCTTTGGCTAAATTCATTCTGCGCCTTTGTCTTTTTGAAATGGCGCAGCTGGCATCTGCTACGAGTAATGCACAGGGACAATCCCGAAAAATTCAATACGCCCGAACTTGAACAACAGTATCAGGAAATCGTCGGGATGCGTTATGATGAATGGCTTAAGGCTAAAATCAGAACCTGCCTGAAAGAATTGTAATCGGTTGTGTGTAATTTGTAAACTGTTGCTCTTTCTGTGGTTATCTATGTCGATTACTTTTTCATAGCTGGCGTAATTATTTATTGTCCAATCCAAATACAAGAGGACTGTTGTAAAATTATTCATTCCGCGGTTAAAAACCGCGGCTACTATGTCAAACGATTTGATAATCTGTGCAGTAGTAGCCGCGGTTTTTAACCGCGGAATAAAATATCGAATTTTGATACAGCCTCCTTGTATTTGGTATGGATTAAAAATCCTTATTCTTTTGTGGCGGCTTTGTCGGCGGCTTCAGCTGCTTCAGCTGCCTGGTCCTCCTTGATTTCGTCGTCTTTGAATTTGTCCACACCGGCTGCGATAAGCTGGTTGTACCATGAGAACACTTTCTTGATGTCGTTGGTGTAGACGCGGTCCTGATCGAAGTCGGGGAGGATGGTAGCGAAATATTCGCGCACTTTGTCGTCGCCTCCGAGCGCTTTTACATCTACGGGTTTACCGTCGTTCTTCTCCTTGATTGTCTCGAGAATATCGGCGAGTGGGACTTCGTCATTATATGTGTATATGGCGATGTCGCCGAGTGACACTACCTTGTCGTGGGCATACACGGGACCGCGTTTGCCGGTTTGCAGTGACTCTACGATGAGCATGTTCTTACCCTGGTTGACGAGACGGAAAAGTCCGGGACGGCCGGATACCGATAATATAGTCTTTAGCATATCTTTAAATTTTATAGAATTGATTTTTAAGTTAAAGTTTACGCAAAGTTAAAACAATTTATGGGATAAAAAATATTGCCGGACTATAAATTTTGTTATTTGCAACCGGGTTGCACCGGAGATTGCGTAAATTTGTATCAGAAAAATAGGAGAGCGCCGGACAATCCGGTATCCGCGTCCGGTCAGAACTCCATAAAATATAAACCTATATAAATAAACCTATATAAAAAGATAAAATATGTTGCAATCGTTATTGTCAATGCTCAACAGCATGTCGCCTTATATATTGCTCGGCTTCCTGATAGCGGGCATTATCCATGTGTTTGTGCCGCGTGCCGCAATGTCGCGCCACTTGTCGGGTCGCGGATGGAAGCCTGCGCTTAAAGCGGCGTTGCTCGGCGTGCCGCTCCCGCTCTGTTCGTGCGGCGTGTTGCCTACCGCCATCTCGATGCGCCGCAACGGAGCGTCGCGTGGCGCATCGGCTTCGTTTCTCATCGCTACTCCGCAGACAGGAGTCGACTCAATAGCTGCCACATGGTCGTTGCTCGGCCCCGCTTTTGCAATAGTACGTCCGGTGGCTGCCCTTGTTACGGCTGTGGCCGGTGGTACGGTGGTGTCGCGTTTTGATAAAGAGAAGGATGAGACGGCGCAAAGTTGCAGCCTGGAAATGAAGGCCGTGGAACCTGACGGTGATATACCTGCCGGTTTCGGCGCACGCGTGGTCAGTGCGCTGCGCTACGGGTTTGTAAATCTTGTAGGTAGTATCGGCGGATGGCTTGTTGTCGGATTGCTTATAGCGGCGGTAATAACGGTCTATGTGCCCGACGATTTTTTCACCGTGCTCGGACGTACGCCCATACTGTCAATGCTCGTGGCGCTGATAGTGGCCGTGCCGATGTATGTATGCGCCACCGGTTCAATTCCGATTGCGCTCGCCTTGGTGCTCAAAGGTTTGTCGCCCGGTACTGCATTTGTGCTCCTTATGGCCGGTCCGGCCGTCAATTTCGCGTCGTACACTCTTGTATCGCGTGAGATGGGACACCGTGCGGCCGCTACGTATCTCGGCTCTATTATCGTGGGTGCGCTTGGATTCGGCCTTATAATAGACTATCTGCTGCCGCAGCAATGGTTCGCGCTCACGGCAATGCACGCCGGGCACGAGCATGCGGCAGGACTCCCGCTCTTCCCGACAATATGCTCGGCCATACTTGTGGCGCTCCTTCTCTATTCCCTCGTAATAGTCAGATTAACAAAAAAACATACAAATATCTCAAATATGGCAAAAGAATATATTATAACAGGAATGAACTGCCCGCACTGTCAGGCAGCGGTAACAAAAAGCATTCAGTCGGTCGAAGGCGTGACCGGAGTGGACGTTGACCTCAAAGGCGGCAAAGCCACAGTCGACGGCAACCACGACAGCGCCGCCCTCATCGAAGCCGTACGTCTCGCCGGCTTCGACGCCAAAAGCATCTGACCCCACAGATAAAACAACACCACAAAAGCCATGGCATGAGAACAAAGTTATTGTTTTGATTCTCATGCCAGGGCTTTTGTACTGTTGTGCTCTTGTTTAAAATAAAACAGGAGTACAGGAGCACAGGAGCACAAGGAGTACAAGGAGCATGTATATGGTAAATTATAAAATTTTATGCTCTTGTGTTTTTGTATAAATAAATTGTATATGTTTATTCCCGAAAGCCGGTGCGGGCGGCGGCGAGGGTTTCGTTGCGGCCTATATCGTACCATTGATAGGTTTCTGTCGGGGTGTGGGAGCGGATGTCGAGGTTGGAGATGTTGTCGATGTAGAACGGTGTTATTGAAAATACCGGATTACCGGCGGCGCATTGTTTGAGTAGTTGCAATGCTTTGCGGTTTATTATGTGCACGCCGTTGAATGATGCGCCGTGGCAGTCACCGTCGGGATGGAATGACGCGGGACGGCATTCTCCTGTTTTGAGATTCTGCCACCCTACGAGACGCTCATTGCTGTCGAAATAAAGTTGCCTTGATGAGTTACGCGACGATGTGAGGAGTGTCACGTCAGCTCCCGAAAGCCGGTGAGCCTCTACCATTTTGCTGATGTCGAAATCCGAGAGTATGTCGGCGTTATATGCCATGAATGGTTCGTCACCGTCGAGCAGGTCGGCCGCTTTTGCAATGCCGCCGCCGGTGTCGAGAAGCAATGACGACTCGTCGCTTATGGAGATGTCGCACCCGAAACCGTCATTACGGTTGATGAAACCGACTATCTGCGGCGCGAAGTGATGCACGTTGACCACAATCCGCTTTATCCCGGCATCGCGCAGGCGTTCGATGACACGCTGAAGCATCGGTTTGCCACCTACCTCGACGAGAGCTTTAGGATGTTGTAATGTGAATGGTTGCAGGCGTGTGCCGAGTCCGGCAGCAAATATGATGGCTTTCATTTGTGTCAGGGGGTTATTCTTCTTCGATTATCTGCTGTCCGAGGGTAGTGAAGCGTTTGTTGATGCGCTGTTCGCGGTGGCACAGGCGGATGTCTACGCCATACTTTCCGCTCAGGTGCTCCGCCATCTTTTCCGCGCAGTATACCGAACGGTGCTGGCCTCCGGTGCATCCGAAATCTATTGTCAGCGATGTGAATCCCCGACGCAGATATACTTCGACCGAACTGTCGGCAAGCGCGCAGCAATGCTCCATGAACGGCTGCACTTCGCCGCGGGCCTCAAGAAATTCAATCACGGGAGTATCCATCCCGGTAAGTTTCTTATATTCATCATATCGCCCTGGATTATGCATGCCGCGGCAGTCGAACACATATCCTCCGCCGTTGCCTGAGGCATCGTCCGGAATGCCGCGCTTGTAGGAGAAACTGCGTACTGTGACGGTGAGATGGTCGGGAATTGTGCCTGATGGAATGAATTTTTCGGCAAGACGTCCAAGTATGTTTACGAGGGTCGGATAGCATGAGAAATCATTTGCGGCCAAAAGTTCCTTTACCTTTTCGAGCGCGGGGGGAATGCTTTCCAGAAAGTGCAGTTTCTTTTCAAACAAGCCCCTGAAACCGTAGGCGCCGAGCACCTGCAGCAGTCGGAAAAGCACAACGTGCTGCAACCGCCGGCGGAATGCATCGCGGTCGATAGCGGCATACTGCGAGGCTGAATCGAGATATTCGTCAATCAGTTCTTCGCGCAGCGATGCCGGTATGTTGGCTTTGGCCTGCCACAGGAAAGAGGCGACATCGTAGTGCGCGGGACCTTTGCGCCCTCCCTGAAAGTCGATGAACCACGGGCTGCCGTCCTTTATCATCACGTTGCGCGACTGGAAATCGCGGTACATGAAAGTAGTGTATTCCTCGGCAAGAAGATAGTCGGCGAGCCGTTCGAAGTCATCTTCAAGCAGGCTCTCGTTGAAACAGATGCCTGAAAGTTTGAGGAAATTGTATTTGAAGTAATTCAGGTCCCACATCACCGTGCGGCGGCAGAACTCGGGCAACGGATAGCATACGTTGAAATCGAGACCTTCGGCCCCGCGGTACTGGATGTCGGCGAGACTCCGTATCGTCATCGACAGCAGATGCTTTTCCTCGTCGGAAAAAACGCCGGTGGCGCGTCCGCCGGCTATGGCGTCAAAGAGCAGTGTATCGCCTAAATAATCCTGCAGGTACGCGTCGCGTTCGGGAGTCACGGCCACTACGCGCGGCACAGGCAGATTGCGGTCGGCAAAACGGTTGGCCAGCTTGATGAATGCCTTGTTCTCCTCGATTGACTCGCCTATGACACCTATGTAGGTGCCTGCCGGGCCTTCGAGACGGTAGTAACGGCGGTTGGACCCTGAGCCCGTAAGTTCGACAGTTTTGTCGGGTGATGTACCTGTCACCTGACTGTATAATGATGTTAATACTGCTGTAGGCATGTGATGAGTATTGAAATATTGATGCAAAATTAACAATATTTATGGATAAAATGTTGTTTGCTCGTCGTGAATATGGAAAAAGGGAAAAAATTTCGTAACTTCGCGCCTTGAATAAGTTAATTGTTTTTTGACCAATACATATCATAATGTCAGATAATTCCCTTTTATCGCGTCTTGACGGTATCGAAGCACGTTTTGCCGAAGTCTCGACACTGATTACGGACCCTTCGGTGATAGCCGATATGCGCCGCTACGTCAAGCTGACTAAAGAATACAAAGACCTTGAGCGTCTGACAAAGACCACACGCCGTTACCGCGACCTGCTGTCGAACGTCGACGAGGCCAAAGAGATACTGGCCAATGAAAACGATGCCGATATGAGGGCTATGGCCCGCGAGCAGCTTGACGAGGCCACTGCCGAACTCCCGAAAGTCGAGGAGGAAATCAAATTGCTCCTCATACCCGCCGACCCTGAGGACGGCAAGAATGCGATTGTCGAGATCCGAGGCGGTACGGGTGGCGACGAGGCCGCCATATTTGCCGGCGACCTCTTCAAGATGTACACCAAATACTGTGAGTCGAAAGGGTGGAATGTGGCCGTTTCAAGCGTAAGCGAAGGTGCTGCCGGCGGATTTAAGGAAATAATTTTCGCTGTCACCGGCGAAGGTGTGTACGGCACGATGAAATATGAGAGTGGCGTGCACCGCGTGCAGCGTGTGCCGGCCACCGAGACTCAGGGACGCGTGCATACATCGGCCGCTACCGTGGCGGTGCTTCCCGAGGCAGAGGAGTTTGACGTTGAAATCAACGAGGGCGAAATCAAATGGGATACATTCCGTTCGGGTGGCGCCGGAGGCCAGAACGTCAACAAAGTGGAATCGGGCGTACGTCTGCGCTATATGTGGCGCAATCCCAACACCGGTGTCACCGAGGAAATCCTTATCGAGTGTACCGAGACCCGCGACCAGCCCAAGAACAAGGAGCGCGCCCTTTCGCGCCTGCGTACATTCATCTACGACAAGGAGCATCAGAAATACCTCGACGACATCGCTTCGCGCCGCAAGACAATGGTATCGACCGGCGACCGTTCGGCCAAAATCCGCACCTACAACTATCCGCAGGGACGCATTACCGACCACCGCATCAACTACACCGTCTATAATCTTCAGGGTTTCATGGACGGCGACATACAGGACTGCATCGACCACCTCATTGTGGCCGAGAACGCCGAAAAACTAAAGGAATCGGAGATATGATGACTGTTTTTAATCTTTTGTCCAATCTGTTGATTGTAGACAAAATCAAGTGGTATCAGTTAGACCATCTGATAGTTGGGCTCGTTATAATATCCGTATTGGTAGGAATCTGCCTTTTGGGCAATTATCTGATATCAAAATTAAGAAATAGTCTGAAAAAGAACAAAAATAACAAATGACTCTATAGTCAAGTAAGAATAAAATCATGAACCGTAAACAACTCGCCGACAACATACGCGCAAAGCGTTCATACCTCTGTGTAGGTCTTGACACAGACATCAAGAAAATTCCCGCACATCTTCTTGAAAAAGAAGACCCGATTTTTGAGTTCAACAAAGCCATTATCGATGCCACCGCGCCTTATTGCGTGGCTTATAAACCCAATCTCGCTTTCTATGAGAGCTGCGGAGTGGCCGGCTGGATTGCACTTGAAAAGACCGTGAAATATATCAAGGAGAACTATCCCGACCAGTTCATCATCGCCGACGCAAAGCGCGGCGACATCGGCAATACTTCAAAAATGTATGCCCGCGCCCTGTTTGAGGAACTTGATGTCGATGCCGTGACCGTAGCTCCCTACATGGGTGAGGACAGCGTGACGCCTTTCCTCGGCTATGAGGGCAAATGGGTGATACTGCTCGCTCTTACCTCCAATAAAGGCAGTCTCGACTTCCAGCATATTAAAGATGAGAAAGGTACCCCTCTGTTTGAAACCGTGATGAAGAAGGCTCAGACCTGGGCTACGCCTGACGAACTGATGTTCGTATGTGGTGCGACACAGGCCGAGATGTTCGACGAAATACGCCGTATCGCTCCTAACAGCTTCCTCCTCGTGCCCGGCGTCGGAGCACAGGGCGGCAGCCTCGAGGAAGTATCGAAACGCGGTCTGACTGACGACTGCGGGCTTCTCGTAAACTCCTCCCGCGGCATAATCTATGCCTCCAACGGCGCAGACTTCGCCGAACGCGCCGGCGAAGAAGCGCGCAAACTCCGCGACCAGATGTCGCAGCTGCTCAAATAGCGAAATTTATATACCCCCCCCCATAAAAATCCCTCAATGAGTGCTTTTTTTATCGAAATGAGCACTCATTGAGGGATTTTTGTTATATTTGCAAAAAATACAATTATGATAGATACTTCGTTATATAGCTACATGTCGGAAATACTCAAGCGTACTCCTACAACTTTTGTCAGATACAAATATGCTGACATAGATTGGAATAGCAGACTTGTAGGTATAGTAGGACCTCGTGGCGTGGGAAAATCGACAATGATACAGCAACATATATTGAATTCCAAAAGTATGGAAAATTATCTGTATGTATCGGCTGACAATACTTTCTTTTCCACAAATTCCCTTATTTCTCTTGCAGATGATTTTGTGAAAGAAGGGGGAACGCATCTTTTTATAGATGAAGTACATAAATATAAAGGCTGGTCGCGCGAATTGAAACAGATATATGATGTACATCCTGATTTGCATGTGGTTTTTACCGGGTCGTCTGTCCTGGATATAAGGCAGGGAGAGGCTGATTTAAGTCGCCGTGCCTTGATATACAATATGCAGGGGCTGTCGTTTCGGGAATATCTGGAGTTGTTTCACGGTATAAAGGTTCCGGTTTATTCATTGGAAGAAATTTTGTCGCATAAAATAGATATACCTCAGTTGTCTCACCCGTTGCCTTTATTTCGTGAATATCTGAAAAAGGGCTATTATCCGTTTGCAATTGAGGGCGGATTTGAATTGCGTATGCAACAGATTGTTTCGCAGACGGTAGAGGCCGATATCCCACAATATGCCGACATGAAAGCGACGACCGCACGGAAATTGAAGCAAATGTTGGTAGTAGTGTCTAAATTGGCACCCTTCAAACCTAATGCTGAAAATCTTGCATCGGAAATTTCAGTCAGCAAGAACAACGTAGGAGAATATTTGCTATATCTTGAAAAGGCCGGAATGGTAGGACAACTTAGAGATGATACCGGCGGTTTGCGCGGACTCGGTAAGGTAGAAAAAGTGTATATCGATAATCCGAGTCTGATGACAGTGCTTGCAGGAGGAAATCCGGAAATAGGTAATATTAGAGAAACATTTTTCTATAACCAGATGAGGGTGAAAAATGATGTTATTTCATCAAAAGTATCAGACTTTATGATAAATGAATATACATTTGAAATCGGGGGAAAAAAGAAAGGGAAAAAGCAGATTGAGGATGTTGCCAATGGCATCGTTGTAAGAGATGATATAGAATCCGGACATGGTATAGTAATTCCGTTGTGGTATTTCGGACTTAATTATTAGTGGATTGCTTTTTTTTGTTAATTGTGATTGAATAAGGAAAAAATTCATTATTTTTGCGTTCGATAAATATGTCTATTTAAATTAATCTAAAATAGCAATCAAAATGACTATCGACAACTACAATTTCGCCGGTAAAAAGGCGATTGTCCGCGTGGACTTCAATGTGCCCTTGGACGAGAACGGTAAAATCACCGATGATACCCGTATCCGCGGCGCGCTCCCCACTCTCAAAAAGATTCTTGAGGACGGTGGCTCGCTCATCATCATGTCGCACATGGGTAAACCCAAAGGCAAAGTCAACCCCAAATTCTCACTCGCTCAGATTAAGGACGATGTAGCCAAGGCTCTCGGCCGCGATGTCGTATTTGCTCCCGACTGCGCCAATGCAGAAGAAGCCGCCGCCAATCTTAAGCCCGGCGAAGTGTTGTTGCTTGAAAACCTCCGCTTCTATCCCGAAGAGGAAGGCAAACCCGTAGGCATCGACAAAGAAGACCCCGCTTACGAGGCAGCAAAGAAAGAGATGAAAGGCCGTCAGAAAGACTTCGCAAAGAAACTTGCAAGCTACGCCGACGTTTACGTAAACGACGCATTCGGTACCGCTCACCGCAAGCACGCTTCTACTGCCGTCATCGCCGAAAACTTCGCTTCCGACGACAAGATGCTCGGCTACCTCATGGAGAAAGAGGTTAAGGCCGTTGACAATATCCTCAGCGACATCAAGCGTCCGTTCACCGCTATCATGGGCGGCTCGAAAGTGTCTACCAAAATAGGTATCATCGAGAACCTCATGGACAAGGTTGACAACCTCATCCTCTGCGGCGGTATGACATATACTTTCGCAAAAGCTATGGGCGGTCATGTAGGCGAGTCTATCTGCGAGAACGACAAACTCGACCTCGCTCTCGACATCATGAAGAAAGCCAAAGAGAAAGGCGTGAACCTCGTGCTCGGTACCGACTGCGTGGCTGCCGACAGCTTCAGCAACGAAGCCAACACTCAGGTCGTATCATGCATGGATATACCTGACGGATGGGAAGGCCTCGATGCAGGTCCCGAGACCCGCAAAGCATTCGCCGATGTAATCAAGAACGCCAAGACTATCCTCTGGAACGGTCCTGCCGGCGTATTTGAGTTCGACAACTTCACTGCCGGCTCGCGTGCTATCGCCGACGCTATCGTAGAGGCTACCAACAACGGTGCATTCTCTCTCGTAGGCGGTGGTGACTCTGTCGCTTGCGTCAACAAGTTCGGTCTTGCCGATCAGGTATCATACGTATCGACCGGCGGTGGCGCTCTCCTTGAGGCTATCGAAGGTAAGATTCTCCCCGGTATCGCCGCTATCAAAGGATAATCCTCTATAAAACCATAAAAAACGGGCACAGTCAATTAAGCAACAATTGCATTGTGCCCGTTTTTGTTATGTAAGATAGGGAGGCGTCCCGATGACGTTTGCTTAAGGTGTCAATATTTTGTGTGGCAAAATTAAACTTTCCGCGGTTAAAAACCGCGGCTACTAAGCAAAGCATATTGGTAATCAGCCGTGTAGTAGCCGCGGTTTTCAACCGCGGAAAAAATAGAGCGCTGCAACATCCCGACGCTCTTAAGAAAACCGCATAGAGATGTATCCCCGTTTGTTTGATAATCTTATATCGTCATGGAATTGTTTGATAATGAATTTAAAGAATGGGTTGAAGAGCATGTGCATGACAATGTCACTGCTTTGCGGCTGCGCCATGCGTCTGCTTCACCCGAAATCAAGGAAGCCGTATCGCAGATAGAATACAGGCAGAAAGCGGCAGACAAGTTCATGAAATGCCGTCAGATGGGCGGAGGTGCCGAAACTGTGGATTGCAGCTTTGCACCGCAATGGTTTCCGACGGCGCTGAGTGTGGAACAGGCATCGTCGGCCACGGTGGCGTGTTTCCATGCCGCGGTCGTGGCGCCGCTTCGCAGCCTCCTTGACATGACGATGGGACTCGGCGTCGACGCGGCCGCCATCGCTACACTTGACGGAGCCGAAGTGACTGCCATAGAGCGCGACAGCCGTCTTTGCCTTTTTGCAAAAGAGAATTATCGGGATATCGCTAACATGAAGATTATCAATGCCGACAGCGTGGAGTGGCTGCGGAGCACCGACAGGATGTTCGACTGGATTTTCATTGACCCTGCTCGCCGTGACGACATCGGACGCCGCGTGTACAATATCCATGACTGCACACCTGATGTGGCGGAGATATTGCCGCTGATGCTGACGCATGCACGTGATGTGCTTGTCAAACTGTCGCCCATGCTCGACATATCGGCCACAATAGCCGACCTGCGGCATGTGCGCAAGGTCTGCATTGTGGAGGAGAGGGGGGATGTACGCGAACTGCTCGCGCATATCAGCCGCGATGTGGAGTCGGACAGCGACTCGACGGAGATTGAGGCCGTCAGCATGGATTGGAAATTCTCATTTACGAGAGCGCAGGAGGCTGCGGCTGCCGAACGTTATGCCGAGCCTGCGGCAGGTGAATATTTTTATGAACCGTCGCCTGCCATTATGAAGGCGGCTCCGTTTAAACTTCTGTGCGAACGATTTGATGTAGGGGCGCTCCATCCCAATACGCATCTCTATGTCTCACCGCGTAAAATCGACGGCTTCCCGGGGAAACGGTATCGGATTGAGGCCGTAATACCTTACGCCTCGAAATATATCAAGCGTTTTGCGAAAGAATATCCCACCGCATCGGTCAGTGTGCGCAATTTCCCCTGTACGGCCGCCGCATTGCGTGCGAAACTGAAAGTTAAGGAGAGTGATACGGTGAAAGTGGCCGGCGTGACGCTGAAAGGCGGCAGCCAGATGCTTTTGGTCATGAGAAAAGAGTAGGGGGGATCGCCTTTCCGTCTTAGACAAGCTCTTAGCTCCGCTCGAACATGCGTGCCATCGAGCGCTTGTCCTCCCGTTCTTTGATTGACTGGCGCTTGTCGTATTCCTTCTTGCCCCGGCCTATTCCTATCACGAGTTTTGCGAGGCCTCGTTCGTTGATGAACAGGCGTATCGGCACGATGGTGAAGCCGGTTTCTTTGCCTGATTTCTCCAGCTTTGCAATCTCTTTGCGGTTGAGCAGGAGTTTGCGGTCGCGGCGCGCCGAGTGGTTGTTGTAGGTGCCGTAGAAATATTCGGCGATATACATGTTTTTTATCCACACTTCGCCGTTGTCGACATAGCAGAAAGTATCGACAAGCGATGCTTTGCCCATGCGTATCGACTTGATTTCTGTGCCGGTCAGCACTAATCCCGCGGTGAAAGTGTCGCCGATGGCATAGTCGAATGTGGCGCGTTTGTTTTTTATATTTATATCTTTGGCAAGTTTCATTGGGTCGTATTGTCGTATATTGTTACATAATAACGTCCGGCTCCCATGTTAAGGTTTAATGAGGTCGAAAACGAACATCAGCAGGTAGGGGGGCACGATTATTGTGAATACGGTCAGGAACATGTAGTGCCCGGTCTTGTCCCGTGCCACCGACTCATACCGTATGCTTTTGTACAGGATGAAGCCTACGTATATGGGCAGGAATTTAAGCACAGCCAGGTCGAGCGGTATCACATTGATAAGTATAGTGATGAGGGCGAGAATGGCTATCGAATAGATGACGACCGTCGAGTTCTTGCGCTGCGACGGCTCTTTGTCGCATATCTTTTCCATCGTCATACTCATCATGAACTCCGCAAAAAACATTGTCGCGAAATATGCCGCGAAAGTTATTATTGCGTTCTGTATGACTGAAATAAGAGTAGTTTCGGAGTCGAGTTTCCAAAAACCGCCCACGCACGACAGAGCCGCCACGGCGAGCAGCGGGTACAGCCCGTCACGGCACAATTCGGCAGGCTCGTCGGCGTCGTGCGACACATCTTCCCATCCGCGTGACGGATTGACAATAAGCTGTAGTATATTCTTTAAAAAACGTAGCATATCGGTATAAATTCGCTACAAAGATAATAAAATTGAGAATAATTTTGAAACAAAAAATGCCGTGAAACTATGTTTATAAACTAAAAATTATTACTTTTGCACGATATTGCCGAAGCGGCACAGGCATGCGTGTTGCCCGAAACGGTGTTTACACGCGATGAGGCCGCCGCATGCCGGCATTTCAGTCCTAATAAAAAAGCAAACAAAATTACAATATGCCCAGGATATCGCAGCGTGGTGAGTCGATGCCCGCATCCCCAATACGAAAACTTGTGCCGTTGAGCAATGAAGCCAAGGCCAAGGGTATCAAAGTGTATCACCTTAATATCGGGCAGCCGGACCTGCCGTCGCCTGCAGAAGGTCTTGAAGCGCTTAAGCATATCGACCGTACCACTCTCGAATACAGCCCGTCGGAGGGTCTGCTGTCATTGCGCAGGAAACTGCAGCAATACTACAAAAGTTTTGACATCAATGTCGATGTCGATGATATAATCGTCACTACCGGAGGGTCGGAAGCCGTGCTTTTCGCATTCATGGCATGTCTTGACCCCGGCGACGAAATCATCGTGCCCGAGCCGGCCTACGCCAACTATATGGCATTCGCTATTTCGGCCGGTGCAAAGATTGTCACCGTCCCCTCTACCATCGACGAGGGCTTCGCATTGCCTCCCGTGTCGAAATTCGAGGAACTTATTACGGAGCGCACTAAGGGTATACTTATATGCAATCCCAACAACCCTACCGGGTATCTGTATACCCAGAAGGAGATGAACCAGATACGCGACCTCGTGAAGAAGCATGACCTGTTTCTTTTCTCCGATGAGGTGTACCGCGAATTCTGCTACACGGGTGCGCCGTATATCTCGGCGTTCCATCTCAAGGGCATCGAGGAACAGGTCGTGCTGATTGACTCGGTGTCGAAGCGTTACAGCGAGTGCGGTATACGTATCGGAGCAATCATCACCAAGCACAAGGAGCTTAAGAAAAATGTCATGAAATTCTGTCAGGCGCGTCTCAGTCCGCCACTGCTCGGTCAGATAGTGGCCGAAGCCTCGATTGACGCGTCGCGCGACTATATGCTGATGACATACAACGAATATGTGGAGCGTCGTAAATTCCTTATCGACGGTATCAACCGCATACCGGGCTGCTACTCGCCCATACCTATGGGCGCGTTCTATACCGTGGTGAGCCTTCCGGTTGACGACGCGGAGAAGTTCTGTTCGTGGTGTCTCCGTGAATTCCAGTATGAGGGCGCTACAGTGTTCATGGCTCCCGCTTCGGGTTTCTATGCCAATCCCGACCACGGGAAAAATGAGGTGCGCATGGCATACGTGCTCAACAAGGAGGACCTTGCGCACGCTTTGGTAGTGCTGAAGGAAGCGCTGAAGGCATATCCGGGACGTACAATCCAGTGAAATGCGCATTGACCTGTATATAGCCCGGCGCCTCCGGCTCAGCGACAGTAACGGCAACCGCACGAAAACATCGATAAGGATATCGACGGCGGGGGTAGTTCTGTCGGTGGTCATCATGCTGATAACGATGGCCATAACTTCAGGTTTCAAACATGAGATTGTCAATAAGCTCGTGGGGTTTGACGCGCAGCTTACATTGCAGGCGCAGGCTGTCGATGTTGTCTCGCCGCAGCCGGTGATGTCGTCGCCCGATGCCGTTGAGTCAATCGTAAAGGAAGTTGTCCCCGGTGCCGTAGTGGAAGAGAGTGTCAGGGTGCCTGCCATGCTTAAGACCGACGACAGTTTCTCGGCTGTAGTGTTCCGCGGATATGGGGGCAACGGTCATGACAGTTTTATTGCCGACAATATAATAGAGGGTGTAATGCCTGATTCTGCCGCGTCGGGCAACAGCATCGTCATATCTTCCACAGTGTCGTCACAACTCGGGCTGCATGTAGGCGATAAGGTCAATACATGTTTTTTCGTCACGGACAAAGTGCGGTTGCGCAACTTTGAGATAGCCGCTGTCTATGACTCAGGTTTTGGCGAATATGACAAGGTTGTGGCATACGCGCCGCTTCGCGTCCTGAAAAAAATAGCCGGTATTCCCGAGGAAGCCGCGTCCGCACTGGAGGTAAGCGGGCTTGATATTGATGATATTGCCGCCGCGCAGCAGTCACTTCAGTCGGCGCTGGCGCATGCATATTATTATTCGGAGGAACTTCCCCAGTATATCAAGGCCGACAGTATACTTAATACCGGCGCCGTGTATTTCAACTGGCTCTCACTTCTTGACACCAACGTGGTGGTGATACTTGTGCTCATGACCGCCATATCTTCATTCACGCTGATAGCTTCGCTTATAATCCTGATACTCGAGCGGGTCAATATGATTGGCACGTTGAAAATGCTCGGCGCCACCAATTCGATGATACGGCGCGTGTTTATTCTGCTTGACCTCAAAGTGCTTGTAAAAGGGCTTGTGGTCGGCAATGTGATAGCCTTGTCGCTGATATTGCTCCAGCAGCATCTGCACATACTGCCGCTCGACCCCGAGTCGTATTATATTTCGTTTGTTCCCGCAAGAATCACGCTTTGGCATGTGCTCGCTCTCAACGGTGCGGCGATAGTCGTGGCCACCGCCATAATGATATTGCCGTCGATGATAATATCACGGCTGAAGCCGGCCACGATTTTGCGTTACGAATAAGAGCGCTTCTGAGCTATATTTTGGGCTTTTCTCTTATACTTTCAGCCATTTTAACATTCTATTCGACTTTTTTCCTTTTTTTGTTGTTATAGTTAAAAAGTGACCCGAAATTTTTATTAACTTTGTGAGTGAAATAAACAATTTAGTTTCAACTGCAACAGCGTAACTGACGCATAACATAAAATTCTCTTAATGAGCGAAAAAAATGACATAGACCAACTGATTATAGACGGTATACAGGATAAAAAAGGACACAATATCACAGTAGTCGACCTCAGCCATATCGAAGGCGCCGCGTCCTCTAAATTCATCATCTGCGAAGGTTCATCTTCAATGCAGGTCAGCGCCATTGCCGACAATGTGCGCGAGCGGTTGCTCGAAGACCGGCATATAAAACCCTACAATTACGACGGATATGCCAATGCCGAATGGATTGTGATAGACTACGGCGATATTTTCGTGCATGTGTTCCGTCCCGACGCGAGACAGCGCTACAATCTCGAAGACCTTTGGAGCGATGCCGTTGTCACGGATATTCCTGACCTCGACTGAGAGATTCCGTTGACTTTCTGATAGTGCGATATTGTTGAACATGACGTTTGATTACGCCTGCAAACCCAACGAAAAAATTCATTTAAAATTATGCCCGGACCCAATCCTAAAAAACGACAGATAAAATTCAGCATGTTCTGGATGTATGCCATCATACTCCTTTTTCTTGCCGGCATATTTTATCTCGACGACAATTCGATAGAGAAAGAAGTCTCCTATACTGAATTTGAAAATATAGTAGCCCCCGAAGACAGTACGCGTACCAACCTGTCGGGCATCACCAAGCTGGTCATAGATACCAAAAAAGGACGTGCCACGGCTTATCTGTCGGATTCTTTGGCTGCCGCTAATTTCCATGCGAGCCAGTTCACACCCGGCAAAGGCCAGGAGGCAAAGATATGGACCAAAATCGGCGATGTCGGCGAGTTCCAGCGCGAAGTGAAGGCCTGGAGAAACAGCAAGCGCTTCAATGCCCCCGAACAGTACGAGGAGGGCAGCAGTATCGGCACGTATATATGGTCGTTCGGCCCGATTATACTTCTGATAGTGTTCTGGATACTTATAATGCGGCGCATGTCGGGCGGTGGAAGCAACGGCGGAGGCGTATTTTCCGTCGGAAAGTCCAAAGCCCAGATATTTGACAAGGACGGTCCCAACAAGGTGACATTCAAGGATGTGGCCGGCCTGTCAGAAGCCAAGACCGAAATAGAGGAGATAGTCGAATTCCTCAAAAATCCGCAGCGCTACACCGATCTCGGCGGCAAGATACCCAAGGGTGCGCTTCTCGTAGGCCCTCCCGGAACCGGTAAAACCCTTCTCGCCAAGGCAGTGGCAGGCGAGGCCAATGTGCCGTTCTTCTCGATGTCGGGCTCCGATTTCGTAGAGATGTTTGTCGGAGTCGGCGCGTCGCGTGTGCGCGACCTCTTCCGTCAGGCCAAGGAAAAAGCTCCCTGTATCGTATTTATCGACGAGATTGATGCCGTGGGACGTGCGCGTGGCAAGAACCCCAATATGGGTGCCAACGACGAGCGCGAGAACACACTCAACCAGCTGCTCACCGAGATGGACGGTTTCGGCTCCAACAGCGGCGTTATTATCCTTGCTGCGACCAACCGTGCCGATATTCTCGACAAGGCTCTCATGCGTGCCGGACGTTTCGACCGCCAGATTTATGTCGAGCTTCCCGACCTCAATGACCGTGTGGCTATCTTCAAAGTGCATCTGAAGAAAATCAAGATTGACGACTCCGTCGATATCGAACTGCTCGCCCGTCAGACTCCGGGATTTTCCGGCGCCGACATTGCCAACGTGTGCAACGAGGCTGCCCTTATCGCAGCGCGTCATAATAAAAAGACTGTCGAAAAACAGGATTTCATCGATGCTGTCGACCGTATAATCGGCGGTCTTGAGAAGCGTTCGAAAATCACTACCGACGAAGAGAAACGCTCTATTGCCATACACGAGGCCGGACATGCCACTATATCATGGCATCTGCGTTATGCCAATCCTCTCATCAAGGTTACTATCGTGCCCCGTGGCAAGGCTCTCGGCGCGGCGTGGTATCTTCCGGAAGAACGGCAGATTACCCCGAGCCAGGCGCTCCTCGACGAAATGTGTGCCACGCTTGGCGGACGGGCTGCCGAAGAACTGTTCCTCGGACGTATCTCTACCGGTGCGGTCAACGACCTCGAACGCGTCACCAAGCAGGCTTACGCCATGGTCGTATACTACGGCATGAGCGACAAACTGCCCAATATATGCTACTACGACTCCACCGGCCAGGACTATGGTTTCTCCAAGCCGTACTCCGGTGAACGTGCCCGCATAATCGACGAAGAGGTATCACGTATAATTGCCGAGCAGTATGAGCGCGCCAAGCAGATATTGCGCGAGCATGCCAAGGGGCATAACGAGCTTGCCGATGTTCTCATCTCCCGTGAGGTCATCTTCACCGAGGATGTCGAGAAGATATTCGGCAAACGTCCATGGACATCGCGTACCGACGAAATCCTTGCGGCTCAGAATGCCGATAAATCAGCCAAGGCAGGCGAATGCGATTCGGCTGAAAGTGCCTCCGGTTCAGATGCTTCTGATTCCGATGGAAATATTGAAGACGTGGAGGCCGAAGATGTAAAGTAGGCGCAGTGCACATGCTATGAACAAGATGCGGCAAGTCATATTGTCAGTATTCATATTAATGATACATATTGTGGTGTCGGCGGTGAATCCTGCCGACACCACAATTGTTGTAGATACATGTGTCAATGATGGCGGGATTATCATCACAAATCCTTATTTTAGGACTCCTCCGGTTGGCTCAGACACGCATGACCATGCGGATTCCGTATCAATGCCACGCAGGCAGCTTTCGGTCGACTTTATATCGCGGGAGACCAACTATGCCGACTCTATCGGATTGCTGAAATGGGCTCCTGAATGGTCGCGCCGCTATCTTTCGACCCTCATACGCGGTAATGTGGACCGTACGCATGAAAAGCCGCTCGACATGAGTTTTGCCATAACGCCGTCATATACCCGTGAGGCAGGTTTCGGTATCGGAGGTGCGCTTACGGCACTGTATCGTATCGACCGTACGGATTCGGTGATGCAGCCATCCGACGTGTTTATGTCAATCAACGCATCGCTCAACGGATTTTATGTGCTTACATTCAAGGGAAACAATCTCTTTCCCGACCGGCGTTCGCGTCTGAGCTACAAAATTGAGCTTTACCGCAAGCGGCTCGATTTCTGGGGCATAAACTCCGAACAGACCGCCAATAATCCCAAGTCGCGTTATGACCGCCGGCAGATTGACCTCCAGGCCGACTATATATATAAACTGAACCGCAATTTCTATGCGGGACTGTGCCTGCATGCCGACTATACGGACGCGCGCGATGTGAACAATCCCGAATACCTGCTCGGAGAGCGGCGTCAGTATTACGTCACGGGCGTGGGGGCATCGTTCGAGTTTGACACGCGCGACAATCTGCTTACACCCACACGCGGCTTCCATCTTGCCTATCGTCCGATGTTTTTCTGGAAGGCATTGGGCTCGGCTCCGGCGTCATTCTTCAACCATACGTTCATAGCCAATACATATTTCCGGCTGTGGCGGGGTGCCGTCCTGGCCTACGACCTGTACGCCAGTTTCAATACCTCGCACACTCCGTGGACCATGCGCGAGATGATAGCGTCTGACGGCATACGCATGCGTGGCTATTATATGGGGTCGTATATCGACAACTGCCAGATAGCCTCGCAGCTTGAATACCGGCAGAATATCTACCGCCGTCTCGGCGCGACAGCATGGGTGGGGGGCGCTGCGCTGTTTGCCGCTCCGAGGGAATTCCGCCGGGAGGATATCAAGCCTGAATGGCTCCCCAACTTTGGCATAGGACTCCGCTTCGAGTTCAAACACAATGTCAATGCCCGTATAGACTACGGCTTCGGCCGCCATACCTCCGGCATTCTCTTCGCCATTGGCGAAGCCTTCTGACTGATTACTGACGGGGTGTGATTGCGTTACAGCTGTCGTTGTCTTCCAGACGGTAACGTATGTCGGCTCCTGCCGGTGACTGATACATTTTCAGCCCGAATTCTGATACTACTGCATAGACATGGTCGAAAATATCACTTTGCAGTTCTTCGAATTTTTTCCAGTTGGTTTCATACGTAAAGAAATACAGCTCAATCGGAAGTCCGTTGGGGGTGGGCTGCAGCTGGCGTACCATCATGAAGATTGCAGGATTGCGCTTATCCTCCTTCCTGATTGCAGGATGGCTTGACAGATAGCTTTCAAGATAGCGGCGCAGCAATGTCAGGTTGACGACCCGGTTCTTTTCAGTGTCGGGTATGCCGTCGGTCAATCCCTTGGCTTTGAGGCGCTCTAAAGCGTTGTTGTCAAGAAATCCGATGGTGTTTATGTCTATATAGATGCTTCGGGCTACACGTCGGGCGCCCGCTTTGCGCATGTTCTGATAGTTCTGGAAGGAGTCTGACACGAGTGTATAGGGCGGAATGGTAGTGATTGAATTATCCCAGTTGCGCACTTTGACCGTGGTCAGCTTTACATCGAGTACTTCGCCGTTGGCGTGAGCTTTTTCCGATATGATCCAGTCTCCTTTGTGCAGCATGCCGTTTGCCGAGAGTTGTACGCCGGCGACAAGTCCCATTATCGTGTCCTTGAACACCAACATCAATATGGCGGCTGAAGCGCCCAGCGCCGTCAGCACAGCCAGCGGCGAGCGGCCAAACAGTATGCCTATGCACACTACCGCTCCAAGGCAGATGACAACGAGTTTGAGCGCCTGAACCACTACTGAAAGGTTGTGCTCGCGGTACATCTTACGTTTCTCGATGCCGTTGTAAATGTTTTGCAGGAATACATTCACAAGCCTTACTACCGTGTAGGCGATATAGATATAGCATATCTTGGTGAGCCATTGCGTCCATGCCTCATGGCCGTTGGCAACCTGAGGCAACAGCCATGCCAATATTATGGCCGGAGCGAGCTTGGAAACGGCAGAAAGGAATTTATGGTCCAATATGTCGTTGTCCCATTCAGTAGTTGTGGCTTTTGTGAAAAGGTTGGTCAATGGCGTGAGTATTCTGACGCAGATGTAATAGGAGGCAACCGCCATTCCCGCTATTACCAATAACGTGCACGGTATTATTATCGAGTCGGCAATCTGTTCTGATACGATGGCAGTAAGCGCATCATATATATGTCGGCTGAAATCTGTCATTTCCATAGCTCATAGTTCGTTTTCGCCCGTAAAATTACAAATTTTCCATAACCTGTACAATTTGGTGGATGTCGCAAAATCCAGTTTTATCAGACCGCGGTTAAAAACCGCGGCTACTACCATGTTGATAATCAATATGCTTTGTGTAGTAGCTGCGGTTTTTAACCGCAGAAGGTTTGGTTTGGCAATACACTCCGGTCGCAACAATATTAATACACGTATATTCAGGGCGTAAAAGAAGCGATTGCCATGTTGCAGGTATCGCAGCATGGCAATCGCTTTTATTGTGTATTGTGGGGCGAAACAGATGGTTTACAGCAACTCTACCGAGCGGCGGATGAAGTCGCTGAGCTGAGCGCCTTTGAGAAGGCCGTTGCCGAGGAGCGCAAGGTCGATGAGCTGTTTTACGAGCGGCTGCGTGGCAGCGTATTCGCTTATCTGCTTCGACATGTTGTCGCGGATTGCACCTACCTCTTTTTCGAGTTCGAGAGTCTTGGTCTTGTCGGCCTCTTCCTTGCTCTCGCGGAGCTTGGTGATTTCGGCGTTTTTGGCGTCGATGTCATTCTGCATCGGGAGCACTTTGGCGGCGAGAGCCTCGTCGGCAGCATCTTTGACGCGTTTCACGAGCGGCTGCTCGGTGTTGACTATGAGGTTGTAGCTGTCGGGAAGTTCGCCGTAGAAATTCATGCCGGGCTGCATTGCCGCCATCTCCTTCATGCGTCGCATGTATTCGTTCTGCGTAATCACGACGGGGCTGTCCTGATAGTTGAGCGCCTCGAAAGTGACTATGAAGTTGGCGCCTTCGACTGCGGGTATCTGCGACTGGAAGAGAGTCGAGAGGATATTACGTTGCAGGGGTGTGAGGTCGGCTTCTTTCTTGTCGTCCTTGCGGATAAGATTGTCGATGATGTCGGAGTCGACACGCACGAAATGGCTCTTCTCAATCTTCTGCTCAAGCAGTCCGATAAAGTGGCTGTCGAGCTGGCCGTCCATCAGCAGTACGGAGTATCCGCGGTCCTGCGCCGAACGTATGTAGTCGTACTGCGCGGTCTTGTCGGTAGCGTAGAGATAAATGACAGTACCGTCCTTGTCGGTCTGCTGCGGCTCGATGAGCGTGCGGTATTCCTCGAGGGTGAAATATTTGCCGTCGACATCTTTCAGAAGCGTGAACTTCATGGCGGCGTCGCAGAATTTTTCGTCGGTCAGCATGCCGTATTCGATGAAAATCTTGATGTCGTCCCATTTGGCCTCGAAGTCGCTGCGGTCGTTCTTGAATATATCTTCAAGACGCGAGGCGACTTTCTTGGTGATATAGCCCGAAATCTTCTTGACGGCCGAGTCGCTTTGCAGATAGGAGCGTGATACGTTCAACGGAATATCGGGAGAGTCGATGACGCCCTGAAGCAGCATCATGAATTCGGGGACTACGCCCTCCACCGAGTCAGTCACGTATACCTGGTTGCAGTAAAGCTGGATGCGGTTTTTGGTGACTTCGATATTGTTCTTGATTTTCGGGAAATAGAGAATACCTGTGAGGGTGAACGGGTAGTCGACGTTGAGGTGTATCCAGAACAACGGATCGTCCTGGCCGGGGTAGAGGTCGTGGTAGAATTTGAGATAGTCCTCGTCGGTAAGCTCGGCCGGTTTCTTGAGCCACAGCGGTTCGGTAGAGTTGATGACGCGGTCGCGGTCGGTATCGACATATTTGCCGTCCTTCCACTCCTGCTCCTTGCCTGAGATTACGGGGACGGGGAGTAAGCGGCAATATTTCTTCAGCAACGAATCGATTTCCGACTGCTCGAGATAGTTTTTGTTGTCATCGTCGATATAGAGGATGATGTCGGTGCCGCGTTCGGCTTTCTCGATTTCCTCCATCGAGAACTCGGGTGAGCCGTCGCATTCCCATTGCACGGCCTTAGCGCCCTCCTTATACGAGAGCGAACGGATTACAACCTTCTTTGCTACCATGAAGGCTGAGTAGAAACCAAGACCGAAATGGCCGATGATGGCGTTTGCAGTGTCTTTATATTTTTTGAGGAACTCTTCGGCTCCGGAGAATGCAATCTGATTGATATATTTCTCAATGTCTTCGGCGGTCATGCCGATACCGTGGTCGCTGACGGTAAGTGTGCCCGCAGCTTTGTCGACGGCAACACGCACGTTCATGTCGCCGAGCTCGCCTTTGTATTCGCCGAACGATGACAGTGTCTTCAGTTTCTGAGTGGCATCAATTGCGTTTGATACAAGTTCGCGAAGAAATATCTCGTGGTCACTGTAAAGAAATTTTTTGATGACGGGGAAAATATTCTCGGTAGTTACCCCAATTGTTCCTTTTTGCATAGTGGTATATAGTTTTAGTATTTGACATTTCAGAAGTGCGGGACACACCCGTACTCACTTATAACAAATACAAAAAAAATGCCACACTTAAAAGCATGACATTTTTTCTGAAACTTTGTTAAATCTACTGCCAAATTTGCAGTCGGTCACTTTCCTTAAAGAATAATATTACATTTCATTCGGGATTTTTTATGTTTTATTATCATAGTATTAACTGATAAATTGTACGAAAATGCCTAAATTTGTTATAGAAAATCATATGACATGTATCAAGCCATTCAAGGACAATATCGAGTCGAACAACAATCCACGTCACGAATAAAATATATTGACACAGCAAAGGGTATCTGTATATTCCTGGTCGTGCTCGGACATTGCAGTATTTCTAATTTAGGCCTTTTGGGTGTATTACTCATGCCCTTGTTTTTTACTTTATCCGGATTCTTTTTCAAAGATAGTGGAGGATGGTTATTTAATCTTGTAAAAAAATGCAATAAAATCCTCATCCCGTTCATCTTCTTTTACACGGTTGCATTTGTAATAGTAATGGCCAAAGTATGGGCCGGTGCTGACATCGCCCATTCATATGTGGCATTCTTCTTTTCTAAAGACGCTTTGACAATAAATGGCGTGCTGTGGTTCCTGTTGGCGCTGTTTTGGTCAAACATGATATTCCTTGCTATTTATCGCATTTCTTCTAATATAATATTTTTAGGAATTGTTTCATTGTTGTTTATGGGATTATCTTTAATATTATTTTCGGAAGGAAATTATTTACCGGCCTACTTTGATTCCGGTCTTACGGCAATGCCGTTTTTCTATTTCGGATATTTTTTGCGCAACACAGGTATACTTAATTCTGATAAATATACCTGTTATCAGAATTATATTATTCCGGCACTTTTTGTTTTAGCTATAATTTGCTATATTATTGGAGGGGGACCGCATGTTACTATATCCTGTAATGAAATCGTTGGATGTGTTCCATTATTCATGTTGTTTTCTGTTACATCAATTATAGGGGTGTTACTTCTTTGTAAAGTCATCGGTACAATTCCATTCATAACTTATATAGGCAGATATTCGTTAATTATTCTTTGTATCCACATGCCGATAATAGAGACAGTATCACACACCCTGCTGCTATGTGGGATGGACATCTATTCCTTCCCGGTAAACATAGGCATATTTATTGTTGCGATTTCTGTTTCTACGCTGCTGATAAAACCGTTAATCACGTGGTTCCCAAAATTTACTGCCCAAGAGGATCTGATTGTTCTTAAGCAAAAAAATAAATAACGCAATACATATCAATTTATCCGGACCGATACGGATTCTGATTTTTTTAGCAATAAAATACCGCGGCTACTGCACGATATTAACTTATGATTAATTGTGCGGTATCCGCGGATTGTTAGTGCGTGATATTTTAAATCAATCCTTTTTGCTTTTATTCGGTCGGGGAGGTGGGGACGATGCGGGTGACAATGTCGGTGCCGTCTTCGTTGAGGTCGACGGTGATTGTGTCGCCGGCATGGACGGTGGCGTCGATTATCAGTTCGGCGAGGGCGTCTTCCAGGTATTTCTGGATGGCACGTTTCAGCGGACGTGCGCCGTATTCGCGGTCGTAGCCCTTGTCGGCGATGAAGCTCTTGGCTCGTTCCGATATATCGAGTTTGTAACCGAGGGTGTCGATACGCTTGTAGAAACCTGCAAGCTCGATGTCGATAATCTTGTAGATGGCTTCTTTGTCGAGCGAGTCAAACATGACGATGTCGTCTACGCGGTTGAGGAATTCGGGCGCGAATGCCTTGTTGAGCGCTTTCTGGATGACGCTCTGCTCGTAGTCCTTGTTGTCGGTGCGTGTGGCGAAACCAACGCCCGAACCGAAGTCCTTGAGCTGACGTGTGCCGATGTTCGACGTCATGATTATAAGGGTATTCTTGAAGTCGATTTTTCGTCCGAGAGAATCGGTCAGACGGCCTTCGTCGAGTACCTGAAGCAAGAGGTTGAACACATCGGGGTGCGCCTTCTCGATTTCGTCGAGAAGCACTACGGAGTAGGGGCGACGGCGCACTTTTTCGGTCAGCTGTCCACCCTCTTCGTAGCCTACATATCCCGGAGGCGCTCCGACGAGACGCGACACGGTGAATTTCTCCATGTACTCGCTCATGTCGATGCGTATAAGCGTGTCGGCCGAGTCAAACAGGTATTCAGCCAGTTTTTTTGCAAGGTGAGTCTTGCCTACGCCTGTCGGGCCGAGGAACATGAACGTGCCTATGGGCTTGTTGGGATCTTTCAGGCCGACACGGTTGCGCTGTATGGCTTTGACGATTTTGTCAATCGCCTTGTCCTGGCCGATAATGGCGTTTTTGAGCTGCGGGGCCATAGCCTTGAGACGAGCGCCTTCGGCCTGCGCCACGCGCTGCACGGGCACGCCTGTCATCATCGCAACGACTTCGGCCACCTTGTCCTCGTCGACCGTCTCGCGGTGCTGTTCGAGATGCTCCTGCCAGCGTTGTTTGGCAGTCTCGAGCTGCTTGCGGAGCTGCTGCTCGGTATCGCGGTAGGCGGCGGCTTTCTCAAAGTTCTGTGACTGTGCGGCCTTGATTTTGGCCTGTCCCGCCTCGACAATCTGTTTTTCGATATTCTCGATTTCCTCCGGCACGGCGATATTGGTGACATGCACGCGTGAACCGGCCTCGTCGAGCGCGTCGATAGCCTTGTCGGGGAAGTTGCGGTCGGATACGTAGCGTTCGGTCAGCGACACACATGCCTCGATTGCTTCGGGGGTATAGGTCACGTTGTGGTGGTCCTCATATTTGTCCTTTATGCTGCGGAGTATGGTGAGAGTCTCTTCGGCGCTCGTAGGCTCGACGGTCACCTTCTGGAAGCGGCGTTCGAGCGCACCGTCCTTTTCGATATTCTTACGGTATTCGTCGAGTGTCGTGGCGCCGATGCACTGTATCTCGCCGCGGGCAAGTGCGGGCTTGAGCAGATTGGCGGCGTCCATTGAACCGGCCGCGTTGCCGGCGCCGACGATGGTGTGAAGCTCGTCGATGAACAGGATGATATTGTCATTCTTGGCAAGCTCGTTGAGCACCGATTTGAGGCGTTCCTCAAACTGTCCGCGATATTTGGTACCCGCTACGAGCGAGGCCATGTCGAGCGATATGACGCGTTTGTCGAACAGGATGCGTGACACCTTGCGCTGTACGATACGCAGTGCGAGCCCTTCCACGATGGCCGATTTACCTACTCCGGGTTCGCCGATTAGCACCGGGTTGTTCTTCTTGCGGCGCGAAAGAATTTGTGCCAGACGTTCTATCTCGACGTCGCGTCCGATGACAGGGTCGAGTTTGCCGGCTTCGGCGAGTTTGGTCATGTCGTTGCCGAACTTGTCGAGCGCCGGTGTGTCGCCTGTGTTCGATTTCGACTGCGTGCGTGCGCCGCCAGCGGGACGCTGCGAACCTGAGTCGGGTGCGTAGTCTTCATCGTCGTCGTCATCATCGTCGTCCGATGTGCCGGCACCGGCCTGCGGCGCGTCGGCCTTGTTGGAGAGTGCCTTGTAAAGCGCCTCGTAGGTGACGCCCGCACGAAGGAACGGTTTGATGAAATCCTGCTGCTGCACCTCGGAGTTGTGGAAGATGGCCATAAGGATATGCTCCACGTCGACGATGGCGCTCTTTAGGTTGCGGGCCTCGAGCACCGAAAGTTTTACAAGCCGGTTGGCAAGATCGGAGATGGTTATGTCGTCACTGTCGTGGACGGCAGTCTCAAAAAGGGTGTTGTCAAGCTCCTGCGACAGCTGGTAGACCGACACGTCGTGGGCGAGCCGCTCTATGAGAGCGCTTACTCTCGACGTCGGGTCGGAAATCAGCGCAAGCAGCAGGTGCGACGGCATCACCATCGAACTGTTGTGTCTCACCGCCTCGTTGCGCGAATTGTCAAGAGCTGTCTTGAAATCGTTGGAGAAATTAATTTCCATATATTGAATGTATGTTTGTCGTTTTACAGTCGGTTATTTATTATAATTATAATGTATGGCACATATTGTAATCCAATAGCAATAATTGTGCCAAAAAACACTATTAACTCATGCAGGCTGTTAAAAATAATGGCTGACGAGCAAAAAACAGTTAAATTATAGTCTCTTTATGAAATTAACATTTATTTAGTCGGGCAGTTCAAATTCCGCAGTTCAAAATTACAATTTTATCGCCAAAAATCATTATCTTTGTATGATATTTTACAGACTATTAAGAATATTAAACGGCATTCAATTAATATGATTTCAATAGCGGCTTAATTGTCACGATGTTATTCGGGACGGTAAGCCGTTGCTTGCACTGCATGCCGTATGGCAATGGAAATAAAAAACATTAATCATTATATAAAATGTTAGAAGAAGATAGGATTTTAAAGATTAATATTGAAAACGAGATGAAGACGGCCTATATCGACTACTCGATGTCGGTAATAGTGTCGCGAGCCCTTCCCGATGTCAGAGACGGTCTGAAGCCGGTGCACCGCCGCGTGCTGTTCGGTATGAACGAGATGGGCAACACCTCCAATCACCCCTATAAGAAATCGGCCAACTGTGTCGGTGAAGTGATGGGTAAATATCACCCGCACGGCGACTCCTCTATATATGGAACCGTAGTGCGCCTGGCGCAGCCGTGGGCGCTCCGCTATCTCCTTGTCGACGGTCAGGGTAACTTCGGTTCGGTCGACGGCGACTCGGCGGCAGCGATGCGTTACACTGAGGTCCGTCTTAAGAAAATAGGCGAGGAGATGCTCGCCGACATCGACAAGGATACGGTCGATTTCCAGCCCAACTACGACAACTCACGCAAGGAGCCGGTCGTGCTTCCCACGCGTTTCCCCAACCTTCTTGTCAACGGAGCTTCAGGTATCGCCGTCGGTATGGCCACCAATATGCCCCCCCACAACCTTACCGAGTCAATCAACGCCTGCGTGGCTCTCATTGACAATCCCGAGCTAACGATACCCGAGCTCATGCGGTATATCTCCGCTCCCGATTTCCCCACCGGCGGTATCATCTACGGCTACAGCGGGGTCAAGGACGCATTCGAGACAGGTCGCGGCCGTATCATTATCCGCTCCAAAGTCGAAATCGAGGCTGAGGCTGAGCATGAGAATATAATCGTGACCGAGATACCTTACGGTGTCAATAAGGCCGAGCTTGTAAAATATATCGCCGAACTTGTCAACGAAAAGAAAATTGACGGCATCGCCGACCTCTCCGACGAGAGCAGCATCGAGGGTATGCGTATCGTCATCAAGCTCAAGAGCGACGCCAACTCCAACGTGGTGCTCAACAAACTCTACAAGATGTCGCAGCTGCAGGCTTCGTTCTCGGTCAACAACGTGGCTCTCGTAGGCGGACGCCCGAAGCTCCTCAATCTTAAGGATCTGCTTCAGGCATTCATTGACCACCGTCATGAAGTGGTGATACGACGCACCAAATTCGACCTCGCCGAAGCACAGCGTCAGGCCCACATACTCGAGGGACTGATTATCGCGTCGCAGAATATCGACGAAGTCATCCGCATAATCCGCGCGTCGGCCACGGTTGAGGATGCCAAGGCGACACTCGCGCAAAGGTTCGATCTTACCGAAGTGCAGACCTCGGCAATCGTCGAGATGCGACTCAAACAGCTCTCCGGACTCGAACAGGATAAACTGCGCGAACGTTTCAACGAGCTTCAGAAGACTATCGCCGAACTCGAGCTTATACTCAACGACGACCATGTGTGCCGCGAACTGATTAAGTCGGAACTTATCGAGGTGCGCGACCAGTATGGCGACGAACGACGCACCGAAATCGACTATACCGCCGGCGAATTCAACGCCGAGGATTTCTATGCCGACGACGACATGATTATCACCATCTCGCATCTCGGCTATATCAAGCGCACTCCGCTGAGCGAATTCCGTGCCCAGAACCGCGGAGGTGTCGGCTCCCGCGGCAGCAAAGCCCGCGAGGAGGACTTCATAGAATATATCTATCTCGCTTCGATGCATTCCAATATGCTCTTCTTCACCCAGAAGGGTCTCGTATACAAACTCAAGGTCTACGAGCTTCCCGAGGGCGCCAAGAATACCAAGGGACGCGCCATCCAGAACCTGCTCAACATCGAACCGGGCGATGCCGTCAACGCGTTCATCAGCTGCAAGCAGCTTGACGACAAGGAATTCACCGACAGCCACTATCTCGTGTTCGCTACCCGCAACGGCGTCATCAAGAAGACTTCGCTTGCCGAGTACGCGCGCATCAATGTCAAGGGCAAGAAGGCTATCATCATACGCGAAGGCGACCAGGTGATAGGCGTGGACCTCACCGACGGCAATTCGGAAATTCTGATGGCCAACCGCAACGGACGCGCCATACGTTTCCATGAGTCAAAGGTAAGATGCATGGGACGTGTCAGCACCGGTGTGCGCGGCATGACTCTCGACGCCGACCCCTCCGACGAAATCGTAGGAATGGTATGTATGAGCGCCGACACTACCAATAATGTCATGGTCGTATCGGAAAAAGGTTACGGCAAGCGTTCGCTGCTCGACGACTACCGTGTCACCAATCGCGGCGGCAAGGGCGTTAAGACCATCAACGTCACCGAAAAGACAGGCCATCTCGTCACGCTCAAGAGCGTCAACGACGAGAATGACCTCGTCATCATCAACAAGTCGGGCATAACGCTGCGTCTGCATGTCACCGATATCCGTGTGATGGGACGCGCTACGCAGGGTGTCCGTCTTATCAACCTCGACAAACGTGGCGACGAAATCGCTTCCGTATGCTGTGTCGATGCCGACCCCGATGAAGAGGTAGAGGAAATCGACGCCAATGCCGAAGTGCTCGAAGCCGACGAATCTGTCAACGATATCGCCGATGACGATGTCGTAGATGAAATCGAGGACGACACCACCGAGGTATCCGATGATGATATTTAATAACACTGTACATTGAACATGTCGGCATCAGTCTGTCTTTGCCATGACGCGAAGCGACTGATGTCGGCCTATTTTCGAAAAAATTGTCCTTCCCGACAGAACAAATAAGCAGTTTCGAATATTTTTTGTTATTAATTTTGTAATTAAACTTTTGTTGGTTAACTTTATCAAAATTATCGGGAAATGGTATAACGGACAGTTTTACGATAAAAAAATATTACTTACATACATATAACTTAAGTCATGAAAAAATTAAGCGTTTTGGGCATTTGCCTTTTTGCCGGTCTGACGGCCGTAGCACAGAACTCCTTAGTGAAAGAGGTCGAGCGCGAGATGAAATCGTCGGTCGAGAAGTATCCCGAAAAACTTGACAAGCTGAAACCTGCTTTTACCAATGAAGAAACCGCCGGACAGCCATACGTATGGTTCGTAGCCGGTAAAGGCGGTATGGACTTCTATGACAACCAGGAAGTGATGAAAAAGATGGGTAAGGGCGTAGATGACAAAGTGATCGGAAACGTGCTTATGAATTCTTTCGACTACTTGCTGAAGGCACTTCCGCTTGACTCTATTCCAAATGAAAAGGGTAAAATCAAGCCCAAATATTCGAAAGACGCTATAAATCTTATAAAGAGCCACCACAAAGACCTTAATATCGCGGCTGTCAATCTGTGGCAGGTAGCCGACTATCCCAGCGCATACAAGGCATGGGACATGTATATCCAGCTCCCCTCTAATCCGGTGCTCGGCGCAAATGCTCCCGCCGCTTTGCCCGACTCTACCGCAAGCGACATCTATTACAATATGGGTCTCGCAGCATGGCAGGCCAATCAGTTTGACGATGCTCTCAATGCATTCGACAACGCTATCGCCAAAGGATACAACAAAAAGAATATCTATGACTACGCTATCGCCGTGGCCTACAACAACAATCACGACGCTGCCAAAATGGCATACTATGCAGAGCAGGCCTATCCTCTCTACGGTGCTGAGGACAACAGCTATATCGGCTACATGATTAATAATAAGATTGCCAACAAGGAGTTTACCGAAGCTCAGGCAATGCTTGAAAAATACATTCAGGCCGACCCGAACAACGGTCAGCTTTACTATGTGCTCGGTGTGCTCTACGACTCGCAGGAAAATGTAGACAAGGCTGTCGAGAACTACAAGCGCGCCATCGAACTCAATCCCGAGAACGCTCAGGCCCAGCTCCAGTACGGACGTCAGCTTTGCAACAAGGCATTCCGCATAGACGATGAGATATCAAGTCTTCCCGCAGCACAGTACAACGAGCGTCGTGTCAACGAGGTCAATCCTCTCTTCCGCGAAGCTACCCAGTATCTTGAGAAAGCCTATTCGCTTGACCCCGACAACATGAGCGACGCCCTTTCACTTCTGCGTAACTGCTACTATAATCTTCAGGACGAGGAGAACCTCAAACGCGTAGAGTCATTGTATTAATCAAAGACAGCGGCAAACCATCGCGGTATACACCGTAAGCCGTACGGCTATAAATGTACCGTGTAAAGATAATTTCACAGGCGGAGCATGTTCAGTAACATGTTTCGCCTGCGTTTTTTGCAGGTAGGACGAAAGTATTTGTGCATTTTAAATTAAATAATTATATTTGTCTGTTATAACGACGGTTTAAAATAATAAAAAATGACAACTTGGCTTATATGGCTGATTTCAGCTATCGTTCTTCTTATCATTGAGGTTTTTACCGGAACTGTTGCCGCCATGTGTCTGGCTGTAGGCTGCTTGTTGGCGCTCATCCCGGCTTTGGCGGGGAGCGGCACGGTAGTACAGTTTATCGTGGCGAGCGCAGGCGCGGTGGCATCGTTTCTCATCCTGTTCCCGATAATACGCAGATATAAGCTCAACAAGGCGGCGCACAGCGATCAGCGGAGTAACATGGACGCCATAATAGGGCGTACGGGCACCGTGACCGAGCCGATATATCCCGACGGCAGACGCGGACGCGTGAAAGTGGACGGCGACAACTGGCTTGCAGTGGCCGATGCCGAGTATTGCCCGATACTCAAAGGCGACAGTGTCGAAGTCATATCCTTTGACAGTATTGTCATAAAGGTGCGCCCGAAAAAATAATATAATCCAAACATTCAATATAATATGGAAACATTAATCTTTATAGGAGTTCTTGTCCTGATAGTGATATCGGTCATATCGGCAGGAGTAAAGGTCGTGCCTCAGTCGGAGACACGCGTAATCGAGCGTCTCGGAAAGTACCACAGCACGCTTCCCGCAGGTCTTAATATCATAATACCCTTTATCGACCGTGCGAAGACCATATATACGCGCACCATGGAGCGTATGCCCAACGGGCGCTACGTGGCGCGTCTGAGCTCGACCAAGGTGATTGACCTCCGCGAGCAGGTCTATGATTTCCCGTCGCAGCAGGTCATCACAAAGGATAACGTGACGACTGAAATCAACGCGCTGCTCTATTTCCAGATTGTCGATGCCAAGAAAAGTGTCTACGAAATCGACAATCTTCCCAACGCGATAGAGAAACTTACGCAGACATCGCTCCGTAATGTCATCGGCGAACTTGAACTCGACGAGACTCTTACATCGCGCGATACCATCAACTCCAAGCTGCAGTCAATACTCGACGATGCCACCAACAAATGGGGCGTTAAAGTCAACCGTGTCGAGCTGCAGGACATTACCCCTCCCGAAAGCGTGCGTGAGGCGATGGAGAAACAGATGCAGGCCGAGCGCAACCGTCGCGCCGAAATCCTTAATGCCGAGGGTGAGAAGAAATCGCTTATCCTGCGTTCGGAGGGCGAGAAAGAATCGCGCATCAACGCAGCCGAGGCCGTCAAGCAGTCGGAAATACTCCGTGCCGAGGGTGAGTCGCGTGCCAAGGTGCTGCAGGCAGAGGCAGAGGCTAAGGCCATAGAGCGTATCGCACAGGCCATATCATCAACAAAGACCGACCCGGCCACATATCTCCTTGCAGTGAAATATATAGAGACTCTCAACCAGATGGTATCCGGTAAGGACAACAAGACAATCTATATTCCATACGAGGCATCGGGCGTGCTGAGTTCGATTGGCTCCATAAAGGAGATGTTTAAAAACAACGGCTGATAAGTAAATCTTAACATAAATCAAATCAATAAGATAAATGTCAAATACAGAAGCTCAGTTTGACAATGCAATAGAGCGTTGCCGCAATATTTTTGCCGCCAAGCTCAAGGATTACGGGCCGTCGTGGCGTCTGATGCGCCCGCGCTCCATAACCGACCAGATATATATAAAGGCCAATCGCGTGCGCTCGCTTGAAATGAAAGGGGAGTCGTGGGTAGGTGAAGGCATTCTTCCCGAATTTATCGCCATGGTCAATTATGGAATAATAGGGCTGATACAACTTGAAAAAGGATATGCCGACACAAAGGATATGACTGCCGACGAGGCGCTTGCGCTCTACGACGGATACATGGCACGCACGAAAGCGCTCATGCTCGCCAAAAACCATGATTATGACGAGGCGTGGCGTCTGATGAGGGTGTCATCGTATACCGACCTTATTCTTACAAAACTCATGCGTACCAAGGAGATTGAGGACAACGGCGGCATGACCGAGGTATCGGAGGGTATCGATGCCAACTATATGGACATCATCAACTATGCGGTGTTTGGCATAATCAAACTCACCGAAGGAAATGACTGATGACAAAACTCCGGATACCGACGCTGCGGCAGGTGTTCCTGCAGTAATTGCACCGAAAAAGGTAACCGGCCGCTTTGACCGGCTGTATAATCCTTACGCGGTCATGGCATTGCGCATAATCATAGGCGCGCTGTTTGTCGTGTCAGGCTTTTCAAAGGCTGTCGACCCGTGGGGCTTTATATTCAAAATCGAGGACTACCTCGCAGTATGGAATTTTACCGAGCCGCGCACGATTATTCTCGTGGTGTCGATAGCGATATCCGTCTACGAGTTTGTGCTCGGATTCCTGTTGCTTGCCGGCTGCTTCAAGCGCATGGCGCCGTGGCTGCTGATGCTGTCGATGGTGTTCATGCTGCCGCTGACAGCCTATATATGGATAGCCAATCCGGTCGACGACTGCGGCTGTTTCGGCGAGATGTGGAAAATCTCCAATGCAGCCACATTCTGGAAGAACGTGGCCATAGTCCTTGCGTTGGCTTACTTGTGCCGTTTCAACCGCCGGCTGCGTCGGGGCATATACCGTCCCGCAATACAGTGGGCTGTCGTGACGGTGCTGTTGCTTTATACGGTCATGCTGAGCCTGTACGGCTACAATATCCAGCCGATGGTCGATTTCCGTCCGTATGCCGTGGGAACGAATCTCTACGGCGCTCTCAACGGCGACAGCGACGATAGCTCGGTGCACGACCGGATTATGATGGTCTACGAGCGAGACGGCGAGGAGCGTGAGTTTTCGGTCGACGAGCTCCCCGATTCGACATGGACATTCGTACGGCGTGTCGACGTGCCGGCACCTGAACGTGACTCCGGCTTCACAATCTATGATGTCGACAATGAGGATGTCACATCCTACGCTGTTGATGACAGCGGCGAGATGCTTATTCTCGTCATTCCGGAGTCAAACCGCGTGGATATTGCCTACACGTATGCAATTAACGAAATGAACAAGGCAATAACTCGCAGCGGAGGCTCGATGATTGCCCTCCTTGCCGCCGGCCCCGAAGGTATAGAGCGGTGGATTGACATGTCGATGGCTGATTATCCATGCTACATAGCCGAGGACACGGCTCTAAAGCAGGTAGCACGCGGAAGCATGTCGATGGTATATCTAAAGGATGGCGTCATAATGTGGAAACGGGCATTGTCGGCGTTTGACTTCTCTACAGTCGACGCTCTCGGCAACGGTTCGCTCTCAATCGGCTCGATAGAGATTGACGACCGCCATAATTTTTATGTAATAACTGTCATAGCCGCGGCTCTTTTGCTTATTATAGCTCTTACGCAGGAATTCATATTGCGATTATTACCTAAAAAACAAAAAAAACAATTAACTTTGCATTCGGAAAAACAGACCCCGGCTGCCGGTCAGTCAGATGGCGGCAGTGTCGGCTCCGATACCGGCGTTCCGGAAGCGTAAACAGAAATTCCATAACATTCATAATAAAAGATAAAGAAATGAGAAAGAACATTGTAGCAGGCAACTGGAAAATGAATACCACTCTTGCCGAAGGTGTAGGTCTTGCTAAAGATGTCAACGAGGCCCTCAAAGGTTTTACCCCCAACTGCGACGTCATCATCGCCGTACCTTTCACTCATCTTGCTTCGGTCAATGCCGTAATCGACCCCGCCAAGCTCGGTCTCGGTGCCGAAAACTGCGCCGACCATGCCAAAGGCGCCTACACCGGCGAAGTTTCTGCCGCTATGGTCGCTTCAACAGGTGCTACCTACGTAATCCTCGGCCACTCTGAGCGTCGCCAGTATTACGGTGAGACTTCAGAAATCCTCAAGAACAAAGTGGCTCTCGCCCTTGAAAACAATCTTACCCCTATCTTCTGCATCGGCGAAGTACTCGAGGAACGCGAAAACGGCACCTATCTTGATGTTGTAAAAAAACAGATAGAGGACGCTCTCTTCGATATGAGCGCTGCCGACTTCTCAAAACTTATCCTTGCTTACGAACCCGTATGGGCAATCGGTACCGGCAAAACAGCTACCGACGACCAGGCTGAGGAAATGCACGCACATATCCGTAAAGTCATCGCCGACAAATACGGCAAAGAAGTTGCAGAAAACACTTCAATCCTCTACGGCGGCAGCTGCAAGCCGAGCAATGCTCCCCAGCTCTTCGCAAAACCCAACGTCGACGGCGGTCTTATCGGTGGCGCTTCGCTCGACGCCGAGTCGTTCATGGGTATCGTGAAAGCATTCTAATCCTGAATACTGAACTTTGAATAACAATGTCGGCGTCATGACGCTATCGGCTGTATGGCGCCGGCATATTTTTATTTATCTCTCACCATATACTTACATACCGACTCATTCCGTCCACACTTACCTTTGCATATATGATGAAGTTATTGAAACAACTGTCAATAGGCGCCGCGTTGATGATGACTTTCGCTGCCGCTTCGGCACAGTCTCCTGCACCGGCGGCATCTTCCGATACCACCATTACAGATATTATCAACCGTTCGGGCGTAATATCGGTGACGCATCCCGAAGCGCTTGAACTGCGTCTGCGCAAAATGGCGGTCGACAGCGACAGTGTCGCGGCAGAAAACTCAGGACACAGGACGGGAAGAGTGAAAAAAATGGGCGGCTACCGCGTGCAGATTTATTCCGACAACAACGCGCGTACTGCCAAAAATGAAGCAAGAGCCAAAGAACGCGCTATTGCGGGAGCGTTTCCCGATGTCGCTACCTACGTCATCTATGACTCTCCGTATTGGAGACTGCGCGTAGGCGATTGCCGTTCGAGAGCTGAAGCCGAGGAACTTGCCGCCGAGATAAAGAAAGCATTCCCGGCATATCGCGCCGAAATAACCGTGGTCCGCGACCGCATCAACGCCGTCAACTGATAGCACGGCGCCACACGGTATGGTCGTGCCCCGCTGTAGTCTCGGTATAAAATTAACAGAAATATTTGTCAGATGGTCAAAGATACGCCTGATAGAATTAACGAAGCAAAGACGGTCGGCAATTCCGTTGTCGATGATAAGGTGATAGCGGAGATAGCCGCCCACTACGAAGCGATAATAAAACTGATAGGGGAGGACACCACCCGCGAAGGGCTCCTTAAGACCCCCGTGAGAGCAGCCAAAGCTCTCGTTTACGCTACCCGTGGCTACCGTCAGAACGTACATGATATAGTCAACGGCGCCATATTCACGCACGAAGGCTCGCGCATGATAATAGTGCGCGACATCGAGTTCTACTCATTCTGCGAGCACCATATCCTTCCGTTCTTCGGCCGTATCTCCATAGGCTACATCCCCGACGGCAAAATCATCGGACTAAGCAAAGTCGCCCGTATAGTCGACATGTTCGCCCGCCGGCTGCAGGTGCAGGAACGCCTTACCGAGCAGGTATGCACCGAGCTGCAGAAAATCCTCTCAGCAAAAGGCGTCATAGCCCGTTGCACGGCCGAGCACCTGTGCATGAAAATGCGTGGTGTGGAAAAACAGCAATCCCTGACCACAACCCTCGACTACAACGGCATCTTCGCCACCGACCCGACCCTCCGTCACGAATTCCTCTCCTCAATTTAAGAGATTGTCTAAGAGTCAGTCTATTCAGACCTCTACAATTAAGCGGAAAATCCGAAACCGTAACCATAGTATCGGAATTTCCGCTTAATTGTTGTGGTGTAAAGTGCTAAATGGAGGCGAGTATCAGGGCGTTGGCGCGGTCGACTATCGTGGTGTCGAGGCTGGCGAAGTAGATTTGGGTTGTTGCTTCGGAGTCGTGGCCCATGCCTTCGCTTATTACGCTTACGGGGATGCCTTTGGTTTTGGCGGCGGATGCCCAGCTGTGGCGGGCTACGTAGAGTGTCAGGGGGATTGTCACGCCTACCAACGTGGCTATTTTCTTGAGGTTGTGGTTGATGTTGTAGCCCATGTTGCGGTAGGTACAGCGTTCGTTGAGGCCCGGCCGGCGTATGATGGGGAGCAGGTAGTGGCTTTCGTTGACGGGGTATTTGTCGAGGGTCGACTGCATCTCGTGGGTCCATTCGATAGTGAGTTGCTGGCCGGTCTTGCGGCGGCGGTATGTGACATATCCGTTTTTCAGGTCGGATTTTTTCAGGAAAGCCATGTCGATGAAGCTCATACCTCTCAGATAGAAACTCATCAGGAACATGTCGCGGGCGAAATCGAGTGCACGGCTGCCTGACAGGTCAAGCTGCCTGATTTTTTTGATTACAGCAATCGGCAGAGCGCGTTTTACGGTCTTGTCGACGCCGGTGTAGACGTGGCGGAACGGATTGCGGTTCTCGATTATTCCATCCTCTACGGCGCGATTGTAGACAGCACGGAGTATGCGTGTATAGAACGATATGGTGTTTGGCGCGACTCCGTGACTTTTATGCCATGCTTCGTACGATTCGACCACTTCGGCGGTGATACAGTCAAGCATTATGTCGTTATGTTGCGTAATCTGTCCGCAACGGGATGTTTCCATGAGAAATTTCCTGAAGCTGTTGAGCGCGGCCTTATATGTTTCCGATGTCCTGATTTTGCCGTTCTGCCGAAGTCGGTTTATGATGCCTGTCATGTATGTGAGCAGTGAATATTCCCGCGAATAGTGGTTGTATTCGTCAATAATGTCGTCGGTGGTATAATGCAATCCTCTGACATTTAGCTTGTGGTCAATTATTGAGAGGCGTTCTACATCGAATCTGATGCGTTGGCGGATGCCTGTAATCAATGGTCGGCGTTCGCTGTCGGCAGTAGTAGTCACCATCGAGCGCTTTTCGTCCCATTCGTATGGAAATATGTGGCATTCACTCTGTAGATGCCTTACTTTTCGTTCGTGGATAATCTGGTAGTAGATGGTGCCTTCATGACCAGGTACGGTAGAAGGGCGGAATTTTACTTTTATCGAAGCCATTTTATTTGAATTTTGGTGAATGAATAAATCGGTGACGGTTGCCGTCGTCGGTTTTCTTGAATGGTTAGCTTCGATAGCGATGTGATACCGGTATTTTATGATGTGAAACTATATAAACAGCCGGTGTAGGTGATATGTATGTGGTGGAGCGCCGCAGCGTGAAAAGCAGATTATGGGGCAGGCGCTTGCTATTCCGACAGTTCGTCGAGGGTAATCAGATTGCTCATAAGCGCGTAGACAGTCAGGCCGGCTGCGGAGTGTATCTCAAGTTTTGCGGCGATATTGCGCCGATGGGTCATGACAGTGTTGACCGATACATTGATTTGTGCGGCAATCTCTTTGTTAGACAGCCCTTTGACAACACCGATGATAATCTCCTTTTCCCTTTGGGTCAGTTCGGAGGGCATTCCCGGTGTCTTGCGGTTGGCGAATAGCGAAGTGACAGTCTGCTCTATCGCCGATTCGGAATCATAGATAGATATTGCGGCGTCGTATTCTTTGACGTAATTCTGAGGAAGGGCGGTGTGGTAGAGCAATACTATCTTTACTTTCGGCGACGCGAGTCTGACGGCGTGGAGCATCGGGGTGGCAAGCGCTACGGGGTCGCAGATGAATATGTCGGCGTTGGCCGGAAGCGCCGGGTTTTCGGCAAGCGTGGCAGGCTCGATGGCCCGGAAACTGATTGACATCTCGCGTATGTTGCGCAGGATGCTGCATAGTCCGTTGAATTCAATGGGCGACGGGGTGCATAATATGACGTTGAGGTGCCTCATTTCTTCGATTTCCTTTCAAGATCGTACACCATCGGAATAAGCAGATTGTTCTCAATGTCGGAGTGCGATGCAAGGTCCTCCTCGCAGTTGTAAATGTCGACGAGCACGTCGTACATCAGATTGGGAGCAGTGGTGCGGTAGTACCTCAATATGATGTTTTTAAGTTCGGCGAGGGCGTCGACCACTTCTTCGTGATGGCGTTCGAATATCTCTATCGTGTATGCCGATTTTTTGCCGTCTACAAGGCTTTCGACGTAGGGGAATACTGTGTTTTCCTCATATCGGAAGTGATCTTCGACTTTCTTTACAAAAGAATCGAAAAACTTAAGTATCAGATTGTTTGTCGGGTTTGTCTCGAGGTCGAGCGCCGCAATAAGGTTCTTGCGTATATGGCCGAATTTATAGTTGATGAAGTAGTCGTGCGAGTTTTTGAGAAACCTTACCACTTCGAGCGGCGAAATCACGCTTATGTATGATGAATCGATTATGCCCGTACGTATGTAGTTGAGCACCAGCAGCAGCGCTTTCACATCAATGTCATTACGGCGGCACACGTCGTTGAGAGTCTCGTTGCCGAGGCCGAGCGGGATTGAAAATCGGCTGAGCAGCGGGAGAATGGTGTAATCGTCATTGATGATATCGATTATCACGTCGTTATATCTGAGTTGGCGCGGTTGCATCATGTTCCTGTTTTATTAATTTGTGTTGCCGGAGAGTCCGGGATGTCGGGATCCGGTCAATTGAAATCCTCCTCGTCAAAGTCGAAGTCGTAGCGGCTGTCGGCATTGAAATCGCTGTCGTCGAAATCCCAGCCGTCGTTTACCTCCTCGGCGAAACGGGCCAGTTCACGTCCTTCGCGCTTGGTGGGACGTCCGAGCCCTTTGCGACGGTCGATGAATCCCGATATTTTCACTACGTCGAGCAGGTCGTACTGAGCCTGCGGAGTGATATTCTCCATGTAGTCGGGCACGAGGCGCGCTCCAAGACGGTTTTCGGTCAGTGCCTTTACGCGGAATGAATAGGTGACCGGCGGCTTGCGCACATGCACGATGTCGTCTATCTTGATAAGACGTGACGGCTTGACCACGACCGAACTGTCGGCGGTCGGGCCTACGCTGACGCGCCCTTTCTTGCACGAATCGGTAGCGACGGTGCGTGTCTTGAATATGCGCATGGCCCACAGCCATTTATCGATGCGTTCCTCACTCTTGGCCATGATTATTTGTTGTTGAAATTACACATTGCGAACTGCAGTCCCGACAGCACGAAGGCTTTGATGGCGTCGACAGCCTCATCGACGCGCACGGGGAGCTTCTGGCGTTCGTCGAGCGTGAAATGCCCGAGTACGTAGTCGATCTGGCAGCCGCGGGGGAAGTTATCGCCTATGCCGAAACGCAGGCGCGGATATGCCTGTGTGCCGAGCATCTGGGCTATGTTCTTCAGCCCGTTATGGCCGGCATCGGAACCTGACGGCTTGATGCGTATGGCGCCGAACGGGAGCGCTATGTCGTCGACCACGACGAGTATGTTTTCGAGTTCAATCTTCTCTTTTTCCTTCCAGTAACGCACGGCGTTGCCCGACAGGTTCATGTAGGTCGACGGCTTGAGCAGCACCATCTGTTTGTTCTTCAGCCGGCATTGCGCCACATCGCCGTAACGTTCGGTTGTAAAAGAAGTATTGGACGCCTCGGCTAAGGCATCCAATACTCTAAATCCTATGTTGTGGCGGGTACCGCGGTATTCGTCGCCGATGTTACCCAGTCCTACAATAAGATATTTCATCTATAAGTCTGTTATTTAGCAGCGTTGGCCTGGGCACCGCGGGCAGCACGGGTGAGCTGAACGGCACATACGACGGCGTTTTTGGCGTTGACCAGTTCGAGGCCTTCGAAGTGAAGTTCGCCTACCTGGAGAGTCTTGCCGAGGCCGAGGTTGTCAACGTTGATGACGAGACGTTCGGGAATGTTGGTGTAGATGGCGCGTACTTTGAGTTTCTTCATCGAGAGGCTCAGTTTACCACCGGCTTTAACACCTTCGGCGTGGCCTTCGAGTTTCACGGGTACTTCAACTACTACGGGTTTCTTGTCGTTTACTTCGAGGAAATCCATGTGGAGGATAGTGTCCTTCACGGGCTGGAACTGGATTTCTTTGAGCACGGCCATTTTCTTTGAGCCGTTATAATCGAGCTCTACAGCGAAGATGTCGGGAGTGTAGACGAGTTTGCGTACAGCGTCGTTGGTTACGGTAAGGTCAGTTGTAATCATGCCTTTGCCATTGCCGATTTCCACGAGTTTCTCACCTGCGTTGAGTTTGCCGGTGTAGGGGAGTTCTACAACTTCGCTGCCGTTAAGCACTACGGGGATTTTACCTTCGCTGCGGAGAGTTTTTGCAGCTTTCTTGCCGAGGTCGGTACGGGGCTCGGCGGCCAGTTTGAAAATTTCCATTGTCTTTTAATTAATTGTGTTACTCAAAATTAAGTTTAGCTCCTTAATTTCCCATCACACGGGATGCTAAAAAGCGACTGCAAAGTTAACAAATAATTCTCTTATTTACAAATATTTTTTTTACGCGCGGTTTGACTCTTTGGCGTATCGGCAATAACGGCAACATTCGTTTTTTAGGAAGCTGAGCGGCAATGCGGGCATATATCGATATTTATAAATAAGGTGATTATTGTCGTGGACTGAATTGGAATAAAATGGAATAGTATGGATTGAAACAATTGCATTATATTTGCAATAAATTCAATCTCTCAAAAATAGCTTATATAATAATTTGAAAATCAGATTATTGAAAAATCTGCGATTTTAATTGAGGAACAAACAAGAAACAAAATCGTTAATTAAAGGTATTTCCCAATTTTTTGTTTTCACTCTGTTTCTTTCTTTGCACTTGCTTATAATCGGGACTTCTTGAACAGCTTCCCACCAGATTTTTTTTCGTCCGATGGTTGCATGTGAGCTTTCAAGAATCACTGCAGCCAAAAGAAAAAAGCAAGTATCTTTAGTTCGTACAAAGATAAGGAAAAACTTATAGGCAGGCAAATTTGTCTGCCTAAATATAGTTTACTTTGATTTAGCATATATATAGGCTAATGGACTAAACTAAACCTTTTCCCGAACTTCGTAAAACACTCCGGTCCCATTGTACAGCCAAAAGAAAAAACATTCCACGTCATATTTTTCTTTTCGCTGCAACCCCTTTTTTATAAACCATCAACCTTTTACACGAGATCTTCTCTTCCCTGTGTTCGCACATCCGCTTTCGGGCTGCCTGATATGAATTGTGTCGCAAAGGTACTTGTCATGTCTTTCTTGTATGCAAGGTCAAAGCCTGACGGTTCACGACAAAATCTCCACCCTCCGTTCCGCACGGGTAGTATTTAATCGTGAAACCTTGCATAAAGAGCCATGACACCTTTTGAAGCGACATAATTAAATCAAGCCCGAAAGTAGCTGGATGCTACAAGAGGGAAAAAAGAAAACTTAAAATTCAAAGTTATGGCAAACTACGCAACAAACATTTTCCACGCAAGTACGGAAAACAAACAAGACCTCAATAAGATAGAGGCATTTCTGGACGATAATTTCAACGGCTTTGTCAACCGGTATGGCGACACGGTAGATGCCGAATTTGATTCCCGCTGGGAATACCCGGAAAAAGAAATCAACGAACTAATAGCCTTATTGGTAGCCAAAGACAAAATCTATATCCGCATACTTACATACGAGTTAGAGGACGAATACGTGAGCTTTCGGATATTCTCGCAAGGCAAATGGAACATTAAGTTATCCTAAACACAATTCACTATGTACGAATACGAAGAAGATAGCGATATTATCGGTTTGTCCTGCACGTTGCTCAATCCATATAAAGGTTACACGGAAGGCACAATCGTGGGCGACTATGGCAATACCATAGTTGTCCGCCTTGAAAGCGGCAAGGAAATTTCAGAATACCGTGATGAAG
>OHTM01000034.1_pt1 | contig 104490 bp, 81 predicted proteins | sample 1578951 | NCBI WGS metagenome assembly OHTM01 (sample SAMEA3879605, study PRJEB24766) | human gut metagenome | biome: human-associated habitat; feature: feces | place: USA | collected 1985/1987
ATTTATATAGTGAAAAACTAAAAAACTTCTTTGCAGATGTCCTACGATCTGGAAAGAAGTTTTTGTTTTTACTTGGTGACGGAAGAAGAAAGGGATATGTGTATCAGGATATTCGGAAAAATCTGCAGAAATGCGGATAAGCATTTAAAAAATGCCGGGGAGTGAGATGATGAAAAACAGATTTTGCATGGCTCTGAATAGTTACAAATTATTGTAACTATTCAGACTGATCTGTTATTCGGCCGGGTGATCCTTTCCCATGAACTGATAGTGGATGGCATTGTGCGGACATGCTTTCATGCAGGCGCCACATCGTATGCATTCCGGGTGGTCAGGTGTTTCGAGGACGTTAACATCCATTTTGCATGCCTTCGTGCACTGCATACATCCGACACAACGATCGTTCTCCACCTTAATGCGGAGGAAGGATACTTTATTAAATAAGGAATAGATGGCTCCAAGCGGACAGATCCACTTGCAAAAGGGTCTGTAAAACAGGATGCTTAAAACCACAACAGCAATCAGAATAAGGCTTTTGTAGGTAAACAGCTTCCCCAATGCCATGCGGATTGAAGCATTGCTCAGGGAAAGAGGGATGGCGCCCTCCAAAACTCCCTGTGGACATAGATATTTGCAGAAAAACGGATCGCCCATTCCAACTGAATTCGTTACAAGCATGGGAAGCAGAATAACGAAGACGAGAAGGATGATATATTTCAGATATCTCAACGGCTTAAGCTTTCCGGTAGAAAATTTTTTGCAGGGAATTTTATGGAGCAGATCCTGAAACCATCCGAACGGGCACAGAAAGCCACATATGAATCGTCCGAGGATTACCCCGAATAATATAAAAAATCCGGTTATATAGTAGGAAAATTTAAACCGGGACGATCCGACTACCGCCTGAAACGCGCCGATGGGGCAGGCACCTGTGGCAGCAGGACAGGAGTAGCAGTTTAGTCCAGGAACACATACGGTTTTCGCATTGCCCTGATAGATTTTTCCTTTGAAAAAATTGGGAAGATGGATGTTGGTAAGCAGCGTGGCAGCAGCCTGTATCCATCCTCTCAGGTGTTCTAATCTTTTTGATATCATGTTTGTTTTCTTATCCAATTCCCACACACTCCAGACATAATTTTATTGCCTTACCGAGAACAACGGCAGCTTCGCCACGGAATGCACCGTAGACGATCATCAGGATGCCGGTAAGGAGAAAAACAAATTGGGTTATTCTGATCGGTTTCAAGATATTGGTTACTCCTTTGCCTGTTATCTGGTAATTATTCAAAGTCATGTGATCATGACGTTCTGAATCAACAGCTATAGTTGTATTATACAATCAACGATTTAAAATTTCTGTTAAGATTTGGTGAATATTTGAGAAAATAATTTGTGGAAAAAATTAGTCCATCCTCTGTCCGGATGAAGAGACATGGGATGGACTAATGGCATTAAGATCAGTATTTCTGTGAAATGATGTCCGGATTAGTTTCCTAAGACCAGATCACAGGTAGCACTATGATGTGGATCACTACATTTGTTGCATTGATAGTAAATATGATAACCGGATTTCGTTTTTTTGACGACGAAGATACCAGCCTTCATTTTTATAGTATCGCCGTTTTGAGACTCGATCTGCTTTAGCCCAATATAACCTGTTTCTCCAGGGGTTTCTGCAGAAAGAGCCTTTACCTTTGGATTATATTCTCCGGTAGATACATAATCGGCCTGGATCTCATCATAATATAGCTTCAGATTGGCCCAGTCTCTGGCAACGCCTGCCTTGTGGATATATTTGATATACATGGGGGCACACGACAACCAGTACGGCCATGATTGCAATAACAATGATGAGTTCGATTAAGCTGAAGCCTTTGTCTGTTTTCTGCTTTTTCATTGTAAAATGTCTCCTTTTTGTCACCTTATTTATTATTGTAACTATTCAGAACCTCATTCGTAAAACGGTTTAAAGCTGCAGGCGGATCCTGTAACTTACCGCTTTTTTGACACCCATAGTATATCGTTATCCGAGAAAAAATAATAGTTGGTGAAATAGACAATTAATTCATTAAAAACCCCAAAAAGTAATACATAAGTACCAAACAACTACTTATTGCCGTGGCAGTTCAGCATTATCATTGGGAACAGTTCAGACGTGTCTGTTCATAAGCTGCCCGATTGTATGGGATTGTATGGATTGAGTGCAGTATAATTGAAAATTAAAGAGGAATTTGCTATGATATTAATATACAAAAATAACCGGAAAGGGGAAATAAAGCTGCTATGAAAAAGGTTGTTATTTTCGGAGGAGGTACAGGGTTATCCTGTATTTTGTCCGGACTAAAGCTTTTTCCGATCGATGTGACAACGGTAATTGCTGTCAGTGATAATGGAAGCAGCACGGGGAAGCTGAAGGAAGAGCTGAATATACCGGCAGTAGGGGATGTCGGCAAGGTATTGCTTTCCATGGCTAACGTGGATGAAGATTTTATTGATCTTTTAAGCTATCGCTTTGAAAAGGGATCCCTGAATAATCATCCTGTGAGAAACATCGTGCTTGCAGCCCTGATTGATCTGAAGGGAAATCTGACGGAAGCAACCAAATATATGTGTAAGCTTCTGGATATTAAAGGGACAGTACTTCCACTAACGGGTGAAAAGATCGATCTGGTTGGTGAAAGCACGGAAAGAGAATATTTTGGAGAAGAGGCTGTCAGTAGGAATATAAGGAACATCAGCCGTCTGAGTTATGATCATGATATTAAAATTGAACAGGAAATCCGGGAGAAGATCGAAGAGGCAGATCTGATTATTTTCAGTGCGGGAAGCCTGTATACCAGTATTGTTCCGCATCTGCTTGCTCCTGAAGTGAGGAGCGCTCTGGAGGAGACGAAGGCTCCGCTTTTATACATATCCAATCTGGTAACACAGCCCGGTGAGACGGATATCCAGACCGTCAGCCGGCATGTGGAGATACTGAATGAGTATCTGGGTTCCCGTAAGATTGATCTGGTGGTCGCAAATAACGGAACAGTGGATGAGAATGTGCGGGAACGGTATTTAAGTGCAGAGAATAAGCGAATCGTCCAGGTGGATCATATTACATTGGAAAAGATGGGGGTTCAGATTATAGAGGATGATATTTTCTGCATTGAAGATGAGAAGATCAGACACAATGCATTAAAGACGGCATTTCTTATCTTTTCCTATCTGATGGAAGCATAAAAAGTATGGGGATAAGGGAGTTATAAAATGGGTAAGCTGAAAAACATATTGTTCATGGATGTGGATAATCCAAATGAAAAAGCAGATGGTCCCATTGCTTTGCGCATCAGCGCCATTGTTATGATGATATATCTGGCGGTGATATCCGTTATGCTGGTTATGGGGCATCGTGTCTTATGGATGGTCGGGAATCTGTTATTTGTGTTAATATATGGATATCTGATAGGAATGACCTATCGCAATCATACAAGAATAGCACTTATATTGTACAATGTGGTTACAGTTGCGGCTGTTTGTTTTAATGTGGGTCTGATCGGCTGGAACATCGGCATACAGCATTTTCTGTTTGTACTTGTTTTGATGGATCTGATTTTTACGTGTAGGAATAGATGGAATCAATGTGCAGTAGTGCTGTTTTTGTGTGTGATAAGGCTTGCTTTGTATTTTTATTGCCGGATGTATGCTACGACCATACAGCTGCAGATTTTTTATGATATCTTTTTACAGGTATTTACAACAGTTGCTGTATATTTCATGCTCTATTTAAATGGAATGATGCTTGCCAGGGATTCGCAGATAATTGAAAGAAAGCTGATGAAGTATAATAAAGAGCTTCAGAGGGCTGCTAACACGGACATGTTAACAAAGCTATGGAACAGGCTTTTTTTGATGCAGTATATGGAGAAAAAGGTTGCATCGCCGGATATTTTTCTGTCAATTGCGATTGGCGACATCGATTTCTTTAAGAAGGTCAATGACACCTATGGACATGAGTGTGGCGATGAGGTATTAAGGACACTGGCAGCTGTCTTTAAAAAGGAAATGGAAGGCCACGGTGTAGTGGCAAGATGGGGCGGAGAGGAATTCATCTTTGTGTTTGAGGGTGTGAACGGAGATGAAGCAATGGTGTTATTGGATCATTTACAACGTGTTGTCCGTGATACTGTAATCAATTACGAAGGTCTGCAGCTTAAAGTGACAATGACGTTCGGACTTGTTGAATATAATACGAAGCTTAGACTGGATGAAAATATTAATATAGCAGATGAACGTCTGTACATCGGAAAAGAAAAGGGACGTGACCGGATCATATACTGACCTGTAATGAATCATTGAATCGTATGTTTTTGACCGTAATAGCATTCTAATTGAGAACTTTATTGAAATTCCGGTCAGATGATAGTATAATTTATGCGGATTTATATGAACATAACTATAAAAAGCACACAAGGAGGAATCAGTTATGCTTAACTGGAAAAATCTGGATACCCTTGCTTCTTATCAGGAACTTGAGAAGACAGATCGTGTCAATCTGGTAGAAGTGATGTCTGGTGAAAACGGTGCAGACCGTGTAAAGAATTACAGCATCCCGATGGTAGAAGGTCTTACTTATAATTATGCTGCAAAGGCAGTGGACAATCAGGTACTTGAAGTACTTGCAAAGCTTGCGGAAGAAGCACAGCTTGTAGAGAAATTTGAATCCCTTTACAATGGTGCGGTAATTAACACGGGCGAGAAGCGTCTGGTTCTGCATCAGCTTACCCGTGGACAGTTGGGAAATAAGGTAGAGGCTGATGGTGTGGATAAGCGTGAATTCTATGTGACACAGCAGAAGAGAATTGCAGAGTTTGCAAATAAGGTACATGCCGGAGAGATTACCAACGCAGCAGGTGAGAGGTTCACCACAGTTGTACAGATCGGTATCGGCGGAAGTGACCTAGGTCCCCGTGCGATGTATCTTGCACTGGAGAACTGGGCTAAGAAGAACAATACCTTTAAGATGGAAGCAAAGTTCATCAGTAATGTGGATCCGGATGATGCGGCAGCCGTATTAAATTCCATCGATGTTGCACATTCCCTGTTCGTACTGGTTTCCAAGTCCGGTACAACCTTAGAGACCTTAACAAACGAATCCTTCGTTAAGGATGCTCTTGCAAAGGCCGGATTAGATGCTTCCAGACATATGATTGCAGTTACAAGTGAAACCTCTCCTCTTGCAAAGAGCGCAGATTATCTGGCAGCCTTCTTCATGGATGATTACATCGGAGGCCGTTATTCCTCTTCCTCCGCAGTAGGCGGCGCGGTTCTGTCTCTGGCATTTGGACCGGAAGTGTTCGCACAGTTCTTGGATGGTGCAGCAGAAGTGGATCGGCTTTCTGCAAACAGGGAGCTTATGAAGAATCCGGAAATGCTCGATGCATTAATCGGTGTTTATGAGCGTAATGTACTGGGATATCCTGCAACCGCAGTTCTTCCTTATTCCCAGGCACTCAGCCGTTTCCCTGCTCATTTACAGCAGCTTGATATGGAATCCAACGGCAAGTCCGTAAACCGTTTCGGCGAGCCGATCAACTATGTAACAGGACCGATCATCTTTGGTGAACCGGGAACCAATGGACAGCATTCTTTTTATCAGTTATTACATCAGGGAACCGATATTGTACCGTTACAGTTCATCGGATTTAAGAACAGCCAGATTGGCACGGATGTTGTTATTCAGGACAGCACCAGCCAGCAGAAGCTTTGTGCAAACGTAGCAGCCCAGATCGTTGCATTTGCATGTGGTAAGGAAGATGAGAACCGCAACAAGAATTTCGAAGGCGGGCGGCCGTCCAGCATTATTATCGGTGAGGAATTGACGCCGGCTGCTTTAGGTGCGCTGCTTGCACACTTCGAGAACAAGGTAATGTTCCAGGGCTTTGTATGGAATATTAACAGCTTCGATCAGGAAGGTGTGCAGCTGGGTAAGGTGCTCGCAAAGAGAGTGCTTGCACATGATACCGACGGAGCACTGAAGGTTTACAGTGAGCTGCTGAATATTTAATTGGTTAAATTGACCGGATTGCTTGATTATCATGCTTTAGGGAATGTATTAAGAAGCGGATAAATTAAGTTAGTAAACAGGCTAGGTACAGATGAGTATCACTATGGGATAGTTCCTGTAGTGGTGCTCATTTTCTTTTGGAATCAATCTACGGTATCTGGCACCTTTGGACAGTTGTGGTAATAGGATAAAAATGATACAATAAGTATCATATAACTCGTTGGAATGCTATTTGTTTTGTATCGTTGTGAATAGCTGTTAAATTGTAAAAAGGAGAGCGGAATATGAAAGTAAAGAAGGCGTTATTTTATGCGGCACCGGTGGCACTTGCCGGATTTCTGTATATAGGGGAGGCGACAGGAATCGGAGAGGTGCTGGCGAAAACGGTTACAACAGTGGTAAAAACCCTAATGAAAGGCGACTATATAGGTGAAACTGTTACAAAGGGTACGTTAGATGATAAATATATTTATGAAGTGCAAACAGGAGAAGGTGATATCTTCAAGTATAAGTATTATAAAAAAAATAACCGAAACAGAAACCCAGACTGAAGTACCGGATGATCCACGGTCAAGCGATGTAAGTGTGAAGGTTGTGCCGACGGTAGATCCGGAAGCGGAAGCAGCACGTGAGAGGGCACGACAGGAGGCAATCGAAAAGGCACGGGAAGAGGCAGCAGTAAAGGTACAGAAGGAAGCAGAGCAGAAGACAGAAGACTTTGCGAAAGAGATTGCAAAAATGACCGAGCAGGCAATTCAGGCTTCTGCAAAGACAGATGAGGTAAACGGAGAAGCTGCCGGGACACCTACCGCGGTCATTAAGACGGATTATTTCACCTGCTTTACACAGGGGATGTTGAAACAGCTTGCAGCCAATCCGAATGTAAATTATGAAATCCATTATCGCTATCAGGGAAAGCGTTATGTGGTGGTAATTCCTGCAGGAACCGATTACAGTCAGCTTAAGGATTCAAATGGATATTATGGATTCCGTTATCTGGACAGTATTTTTGGTGGTTATGAAGAGGGAACAAAGTAATTACTATGATTAGTCTTATCATTATCTTAGAGGTGATATTTCTTAGCATCAGCGGCATATATTATATGTCGCTGATGGCATATAAGGGGCAGGATCAATTCCATAAGAAGAAGGTTGTACTGGCAGTAGTAATGTTTGGCTGTTCCATGCCGGGAGTACTTACCTGTGTAACGGGAGATTTACAGGAAAAGGAGTGGGAAACAGGTTTTCTTACTTGTTCTCTCACGCTTCTGGTGATAGCGGTTGTATGGCTGCTCTTTCTGTTGAGAGAGAGATTACGCAATCGTCTTTTATGGGAAGAAGAAAAGGTATCCATCCGGGAGGAGATCTTTCAGGCGGATTCTGTGAAAGAGCCGGTTACCCGGAAGCAGATCCTGTGTTTAGTGGTTTTGACATTTGTTTATGGTATTCTGATCTTTTATCGTCTGGGAAGCCGGGAGACTCCGCAGACCTCTTTGGAGCTTTCTACAGACGGAATCAGGGATGAGATTGTACTTGATCTCGGAGAAGAGAAGGATGTAGGAAGCGTTCAGATTTATCTGGGGCATATGGTGGACCGGCTGGTTGCGGTTTCCTATTATGATACAGAGCAGAAACAGTGGGTTCCGTTGGAAGAGGAAGTAACGATGGAATCCAATTATTGTTGGAATACATTGGAGATTCATCATAAGCTGCGCTATCTGGGTCTGGTGTCGCGGAATGTAAGTGCCAGTTATCTGGAGATGGTCATTACAGGTGAGGATGGGGAACATCTGCTTCCGGTAAATGCCGAGGATTATCCGGAGCTTTTTGATGAGCAGGAACTGTTTCCGGAGGAAATGACCTATTATGATACCACGATGTTTGACGAGGTATACTATGCAGGAAGTGCCTATGAATTTTTACAGGGAATGCCGATGTATGAGATCACGCATCCACCCATGGGAAAGATACTGATCGCCATTGGAGAAAGGCTGTTTGGAGTAACGCCGTTTGGCTGGCGGTTTGTCAGTGCTTTGGCGGGTGTATTGCTTGTTCCGCTCTTCTTCTGGTTTCTGTATCTTGTCACCACGAATGGAACGGTTGCCTTAATCGGAACAGCATTGCTGTCTATGGACTTTATGCATTTTACGTTATCAAGAATTGCCACACTGGACAGCCTGGCAGCATTTTTTATTTTGCTGATGATTACCCTTTTGGTTTATGGATTAAAGCTGGCAGAGCGGGAATTGGCAGAGGGTAGAAAAGCTCCAACGATGAAGCTGGTGGCCTGGATGATACTGGATGGCCTTGCTGTTGGAATGGGAGTATCCATGAAATGGACAGGGTTTTATGCAATGCTGGCCATGGCAGTATGTTTTCTGTTCTTTATCGGAACTTGGTTTCGGAAACAGAAGAAGGGTGGAAAGCCGGTCCGGTATGTCGTTACTTTATGTATCGAAGGACTGGGAAGCTACAGCCTTTTGCCATTGGGGGTATATCTGCTTTCCTTTATACCGCAGATGAAAGCGGAAGGTGCAAGGAATCTGTGGGAGGTTATGTGGAATGGTTCCCTGTATATGCTGAATTTTCATAGTGAGATTGTGTTTAAGCATCCTTACGAAAGTCCGTGGTATACCTGGCCTCTGGATCTGGTTCCGCTGATGGACGCAGGGGATTTTATCGGAGAGGATAAGGTAAGCCTTATTGCAACCTTTGGGAATCCTTTGATCTGGTGGGCCGGAATTGCAGCTTTTTTTTATCTGATCTGCAGAGTAGTCCGGAAGAGAGATAAGCTGGCAGGAATTCTGTGTTTCTTTTATCTGATGATGCTGGCTCCATGGTTTTTTATAAAAAGAACAGTATTCATTTATCAATACTATGCAAGCAGTATCTTCTTATGTGGAATGCTGGGATATACCTTATGGCTTATAGGAAAAAAGAAGCGGCAGGCGATTCCTGTTTTTCTCGAGGCAGTATTTTTCCTGCTTCTGATGTTCTTTCCGGTAATTTCCGGCATGACAGTTAAGGTAGGTCATATTACCTCGTATCTTCAATGGTTTGAGACCTGGCAGTTTGTGATTATGGGAGGAGGAGCATGAGAGAGTATCGTTTTGATGTAAAGAGGTGTTTCACTCCTGAAAATGTGGTAAGGCTGTTGTTTGTCTGCGGCTGCATTTTAAGAATCTGGTATGCAGTGGTGACCCCGGTGACCATGCGGGGACATGATATCTGGGAGTTATCTGTAAATGCGAAAGGAAAAGCAGCTTATCTGCTTCGTCTCGTAGAATGGGGAAAGCTTCCGGATTCCTATGAGCTGCAGTTTTACCAGCAGCCGTTTTATTATCTGTTAAGTGCACTGGCAGCAGCGGTGATGCGTGGTCTGACCGGGATAGAGGACGCAGCCTTTCTTGTGAATGCCGGAAAAGTGGTATCCTGCATTGCATCCTGTTTTTCCCTTTATTTATCGGAACGACTGCTTCGGGAATTCTGTCCGGTCAGGGTAAGAGGATATGGAATGGCGGTTCTTAGCTTTACACCGGTTTTCTGGCTGACAGGTGGAAGACTGGGAGAGGATGCCCTGACCTTTTTCTTTATGGCAGCAGTGATTCTTGGAACAGTGGAATGGGAAAAGCAGTCGGACTGGAAACACACCATTTGGCTTGCCGTTCTTTACGGGTGCGGCATGATGACGAAGATTTCCCTGGCATTTCCGGCATTTTATACAGCATATATTTTCTGGAAGAATCGTAAAAGCAGCCGGTTTATTCCGAAAATGGCAGTATTTGCAGTAATTGCGCTGCCGCTTGGACTGTGGTATTCGGTACGGAACTTTGTCCTGTTCGGGCAGCCGTTGGGATATGTTCCTTCTATGGGAGAGATTCTTTATCGTGGAGACCGCTCTTATGTGGCACGCTTTTTGAGCCTGGATATCAGGAACTGGTTAAGATCGCCTTATGCGAATCCGTTTCAGGACTATAATTTTCCGGTTTATCTTTTGAAATCGGAGCTTTTTGGAGAGTTTACTTATGACATGCCGGTCTTCATTCCGACGCTGCTGCTTTTATTCAGTACATTACTGACACTCTGTGTTGCAGGAATCGGGATTTATAAAATCTACAGATGGAAGTCTGCTCCGGGAGAAAAGCGCCCTCTGATCTGGGGACTTTTATTTGGCGGATATGCAGCAATCTCCTATTGGAAACTGCCGTATGGCTGTTCCATGGATTTCCGGTATTATATGATGCTGACGGTCTGTAAGGTACTGGTGCTGTGCTGCTTTCTGGATGAAGAGCCGGAGGGGCATTTTGCACAGGAGCAATTGCTTTTGCAGAAGGGATTAAAAGGACTTTGCTTTCTTTTTACAGGGTTTTCCATACTCTTTTTTGTGATGCTGTAGGTTAATAAGGAATTTTCTCATTGAGTTTATTCCTATGGACAATACAGGAAAAATGTGTATAAATAATGGTGTAACGGAAAAACTTAAGAAGAAAGGAGTCTGAGACTATGACAGAGATTCATTTGACAGCAGAGAATTTTGAGAAGGAAGTATTACAGTCCGAAATTCCTGTTTTAGTAGATTTTTATGCAGAATGGTGCGGTCCATGTAAGATGCTTTCACCTGTAATTGATGAGATTGCGAAGGAATATGAGGGAAAGGCTAAGATCTGCAGGGTAAATGTGGATGAGGAAATGGAGCTTGCACAGCAGTACCGCGTGATGAGTGTGCCTACCGTACTGGTATTTAAGAATGGACAGGTATCCGGAACCTCGATTGGCTATGTCGGCAAAGAGAAGCTTACGGAGATGCTGTAAATATTCGGCTGATCATTGGAAAATACTTGATAATCTTTTGCGTTACTGATAGAATGAGAATCCGGTAGACGAATGAATCGATCGAAGGAGAACGAAAATGAGTAAGAAGAAAAAGATTACTCTGATCTCAGTATTTGTAGCGGTAGTGGCAGTGGCTGCGATTGTTGCCGTTGTACTGAATCAGAAAAGTACCACAGCCGGAGTGAAGAATTTCAAGGTACAGATTGTATCAGAGAGAGATGGCTATGATCAGACTACGGATTGTAAGTCAGATGCGGAATTTCTTGGAGAATTCTTAAGAACCTTTGAAGGCTGTGAGTATCAGGAGTCGGATTATGGCATTTATGTTACAGGCTTTGATGGTATGAAGGAAGATCTCGATAATCAGTACTGGTGGTGTATTTCCGTGAATGGGGAAGCAGCAGTGACCGGTGCGGATAAAATTCCTCTTCAGGATGGTGATACTTACAACTTTACCTTAAAGCAGGGATGGTAGGATGAGCATACAGAGAATGACAAGGATAGCGCTTTTAAGTGCTATCCTTTATGTGTCTAAGGCGGTCTTGGAGTTCCTGCCGAACATTGAACTGGTATCCTTACTGGTTATCCTGTATTCGTTGGTATTCGGCTGGGAAGCGATGCTGATTGTGACAATTTTTAATCTGTTTGAGCTGATCCAGTGGGGCTTTGGTACCTGGTGGTTTTCTTATCTTTATGTCTGGCCACTGTTATGTGTGATTACGATGCTGCTTAAAAAGCTGGTTAAAGAAGAATTCCTGATCTGGGCAATCGTGTCCGGAAGCTTTGGTCTGATCTTTGGATCATTGTTTGCATTGTTTTATCTGTTTGTAGATCCGAAGTATGCGCTTGCCTACTGGATCAGCGGACTGCCCTGGGATGTGGTGCATTGCATCGGAAATTTTGTACTGATGCTGATTCTTGGGAAGCCGTTGTATAAGCTGTTAAAAATGCTGAATCAGAAGGTGTATCCTTCAACGGAATAGAAACATTTTTGTTAAATATTATAAATTTATATAAACCATTAAAAATCAAAATATTGAGTGATAAGCCCGTTTCTTATAAAGAGGCGGGTCACTAATACCAAATAATATCATTCAATGGGAAAAGTAGTAAAAATAGGACGCTCGCGTAATAATGATTGTGTTTTCGAAAATTCGAGTGTTTCTTCCAATCATGCAATTCTTACATTAAGCGAAGATGGCCAATCGGCTGTACTCCGCGATTTGGCTTCGACCAATGGTACTTTTGTCAATAACAAGCGTGTGGCACACGAAGTGCAGGTTGTCAAAAATGATGTAATCAGATTTGGTACTGAAGTTACAAACCTCGGGGAGATAGTCAGAAAGCTTGGACAGACAGTGATTAAGAAGTCGAATATTCCTGTCAATGGACTGACCATAGGCAAGACTCCGGACAACAGGATTGTATTCAATCATGACGACGTGTCGCGTAAGCATGCCGTTCTGTATAAGAATGAGAGAGGCGAAATAGTGATTGAGGACAGCGGTTCAACCAACGGTACGTACGTCAATGGCACAAAAGTCACAAGCAAAGTGCTTCAGCCGGGCGACCGGGTGACTATCACCCGTAATTATCCGTTGGCCTGGGAGAATTATTTCCGGCAGGATAAAGTGAAGCCAAAGGGTGGAATGTCGCGTGGCATGACAGTGGCATTGATAGCATGCCTTGCATTGATTGTGGTAGGTGGAGCTATATTCCTGCTACTCAAAGGACGCACACTCGACAAGCAGGAGATTTACGACAAGTATAACAAGGCTGTCTGTATGGTGATTACCCAATGGGGTTATAAAGTAATGATTGACGGGGAGGATATGACAAGTGATTTGTTCGGAGTGCCTTATGTCAATGTCAGCGACGGAGAATTGGTGCAGGGAAGCAGTCAGGCCACCGGAACGGCATTCTTTATATCGGAGGATGGCAAACTCGGTACAAACCTCCATATCACAAAGCCATGGCTGTTTGAATCATCGGGTAATGACCTTGAACAGTATATCAACCGTTTCTTAGCCGAGCAATCTGTGCAAAATCCTTATCTGAGCAGGAGCAAAGTGGAAATTGTAGGTGTAAATACCGGTCTGTACGTTGTGCTCAACGGCCTGCCTATCACCCAGGGAAACCTTATCGAGTGTGTGGAATACAATGGAGGCGAAGATATCAATAAAGATGTGGCGATTATGCAGACGGAGACACGCAGTCTGCCTTCAGCTGATATAAATATTATTGATATAAAAACAGCTATTGACACTGAAGATGCATATAAGGAGGGTAAAAATGTATATACCATTGGATTTCCCTATGGCACGACTCTTGCGCTCGACAGCAACAATGACATACGCAACCAGATACACGACGGCTCTATTACCCAGAACATGGGTGAATATGAATTCAGCCATGATGCTGAGACTGCAGGCGGTGCAAGCGGTTCGCCGATACTCAATGACAAAGGAAAACTCATCGGAGTGCATCATGCCGGCATGACAGGCTCCACCGGCGCGCAAGGCTTTAACAGTGGAATAAAAGTGAAATGGCTTAAAGAATTATTGAAATAAATAACAGTTACTTAAATAAAATATAAGTATTATGGCAACAAAGAAATGTCCTAACGGACACCAGTACGATTCAGGAATTTATGGTGATAACTGTCCTTTTTGTCCTGAAAGCAGTCATACGCGCGTAAATGCCGGTGCTACGGCTTCTACTCAGGTGGCCGGTGGCGGTGACACATGGGGGGCTACCGGTGCAGGCACAGGCGCCACTATTCCGGTGCGTGACAACAACGGCGGCGGGGCAGGTGGAGGCCATACCGTCATACGTGTGCTCGGCAACGACGGTTCCAATCCCGAAGGAGGCAGAAAAGTCGTCGGTGTGCTTGCTTCATACACAACCAATCCCTCCGGCGAAATATATAAAATATATGAAGGCCGCAATATGATAGGCCGCGTGAATACCAACGATATAATTATTGACGACGACAACGTGTCGAAGGAGCACCTGCTGATTTTCTTCAACGAAGCGGAAGGCGTATATTGGGCAAAAGACCAGTTCTCATCCAACGGCACATATATCAACGGCCGATTTGCGAGAGGCGAGACTGAAATCAAATCAAACGATGTGATTGTCATTGGAAAAACCAAACTTATATTTCTTGCAATTCCCGATTTTTAATTGAAAAAATATGAAGGATTATTCCTATTGCAATATTGTCGGGAAAACCGATGTAGGGTGCAAACGCAGCGGCAACGAGGACTGGCTCGACAGTTTCGAGTGCCGCAACGGTCTTGTCGCTGTGGTATGCGACGGCATGGGTGGCCATGTCGGAGGCGAAGTGGCATCGCACCTCGCCATAGAGACAATCAGGAAGTTTCTTGAAACCAACTACTTCGACGACCCCCGCCAGGCAATAATAGAGGCCTGCGACGCCGCTAATGAAGCCATTATAAACCGTACGCTCGAGAAACCCGAACTGACCGGTATGGGTGCCACCTGCGTCATGCTCATCGTACGTGACGGTAAAGTATATTATGGCTCGGTAGGCGACAGCCGTATTTATCTTGTCAGAAGCAAACGCATCACACAGCTTACCGTTGACCAAAGCTATGTGCAGATGCTTGTCGACATGGGTGAGATCACAAAGGAACAGGCCGAGCACCATCCCCGCAAGAATGAAATAACAAATGCCCTGGGGCTTGACAGCATGAAACCGGCTACCGTGGCCGAAGTACCGATTGACCCTGAGGCCGGCGATTGTTTCATACTTTGTTCCGACGGCCTAAGCGGCATGGTTCCCGATAATGCGATTCTGAAGATTGCCGCCGACCAGCAGCGTATGAGCCAGCGCGACCGCGTCGATGCGCTTATTAATCTGGCTAAAAAGAACGGCGGTCTCGACAACATCACTTGTCAGATTGTTGAGTTCGCGGTAACACCGTCGCAGGTGGGCGCCGCCGAACAAAAAAAGAAAAAAAACGGTATTTACGCCGCCATTATCGCCGCAGCAGTCATAGTAATTGCCGCAGTTGTCGTCTTGCTTTTAAGAAAGCCTGACACGGATAAAAATTCGCCTGACAACGCATTGATGACACAGATGTCAAAGCCCAATACCAATATCCGTAACTTTGGCGACACAATACGATACGTAGAGAACAAACCGTTTTTGACCCTGACTGAAAACCATACCTATAATTCCTTGGAAATCGAGGTATACAGCGACGGAAAGCTGGTGGATACGTTGGTCGACAGGCATCCCGTGAAACTGGGTGATGTCAAATTTTTCCCCAAGAGCAATGTCACTGCACAGGTTACCGGCGACAAGATGAATGTCGCGCTCAAATCAGGCGCCGACAATGGCACGAATCTTACATTGACATTCTCTGCCGGCGATTCCACGTTTATATACGTATTCCCGGTCAAGTTGATAAAGTCATCGTCCAAACAGCCGAACACTGTCACGCCTCTTGCTCCTCCGGCAGGTAAAAAAGGCCCTTCAGAACCTTTTATTGTCGACAACACTTCTCAGCCTGACACACCCGCTACCGACGACGGGAATGACGAACAGCCTCTCGAAGTTTCCATCAATGTGTCAACAACAGAAAACAGTACCGAAATTACGCTGTCAAGTAAAAAGGGTACGAATACAGCAACGCAACTCTTTACCGATTATGCCATCGGTCTGATCAGTGAGCGTACAAACTGGTACAGCATCAACTGCCGGGACCGCCGCACCTGCAAGATAATTGTCAACAACAAAAAAGTGCCCGTCAGAAACGCCGTCATTTCAATTCCGCTTGACAATGCCGGCGGCAAATCGTACAGGATACATGTTAAACCGCTGTCGACGATATGAAATATACTCTGCTTGAGGAAATAGGACGGGGCGGCATGGGGTGCGTCTATAAAGGCGTCGACTCCACCACGGGCCGTACGGTCGCACTGAAAATGATGAGCAACAGGGTGACATGTTTCCCCGAGTACCGCAATCTTTTTCAAAGCGAAGTTGACACGCTCCGACGTCTCAACCATCCCTCGGTAGTCCATATCGTAGGCGACCCCTACCAGGATTCCGCAGGCAATCTCATCCTGCCGATGGAATTTGTCGAGGGGGAAACGCTTGAGCATTACATCGCAAGAAACGGTGTCATGCCACCCGCCGAGGCCGCCCGGCTGATGTGCAAGATACTCGAGGTGATGCAGTATGTGCACGACCGCCAAAAGATACACCGCGACATAAAGCCCTCTAATATAATGCTGCGCCCCGACGGCTCGGTGTGCATGATTGATTTCGGCATTGCAAAAGACGCTAAAATCGGTACTGGCAATACCGTGGGACGCATCATCGGCACCGACGGTTATATGAGCCCCGAGCAGGCCGACGGGCTGAATATCGACACCCGCACCGACATCTACTCACTCGGTTGCGTGATGTACTATATGCTGACCGGCAAAAATGCCATTCAGAAAGGCTCCAACGAGTACGAGACGATAAACACCATACTCCGCTTTAAAGTGCAGCCCCCCTCGTCGGTGGTTCCCGGCATCCCGGCATACATAGACAACGCCGTGATGAAGGCTATGGATAAAAACATGCGGTTGAGGTACCAGTCGGCTGACGAATTCCGCAGGGCTTTGGATATTAGTGCCGGGTCAGGACCGCAGCCTGCGACTGTCACTATCGGGTCATCTCCCGACAATGATATTGTAGTCCATAACGACTATGTGAGCCGGCATCACCTTGTGGTAAACGGTACTCTCGAACCCGATGCCGACGGTGTCAATCGTCATTTTCTTGAGATAATTGACAATAGCACCAACGGAACCGGCATTGACGGCCGTCCACTGCGGCATGCGTCGATGAAGATTGGGTATGGCGGCAGGGGGGCGCTGCCGGAAGTCCTTTTGGCGGCTCGTGCCGAGTGTCCTGTCGACTGGGGTCAGGTAATGCGTATACTGAAACAGCGTGGCTGGAATCCGGAAAAAATCTTTCCGCCGCCACCACCCACCGCTGCTACCGAGGGGTTAAACCCATTGCTGGCCGTTGTCAGTTTCCTGATACCCGTTGCCGGATGGATAATGTGGGGTGTATGGCGCTCCGAAAGCCCTTCAAAGGCAAATCTCGCCGGATTGCTTGGCATCGCCGGCTTTGTGGCAAATTTATTACTTATGTTGATTATAATGAAATAACACCTTAAGTAACTGTTCAAAATTATTTTGATATTGTGACGGAAGGATTTTTCAGGCGATTTCCGGTGAGGAAGAAGGAGTGTAGCGAGCTACATGACTGGTGACGAGACGGAAAGCGGCGAAAAAGACTCCGACAGAATATTAAAATAATGAGAATGGTTAGTATAAAATAATTTTAAACAGTTACTTATAAATGAGACCTTATATCACGATAGGAAGAAGCAGTCGGTGCGATATAATAGTGCCCGATGAGAGAGTAAGCCGAGAGCATGCGAGGCTCTACGTGTCCGGGAATGCGTATGTATTTGAAAATCTCGGCAAAAACGGTTCGGTAATCAACGGGCGGTTGCTTAGTGGCGGTAAAACGGGCATTGCTCCCGGCACCGAGGTATTACTGTCAGGGAGAATTCCGATTCCATGGGCACAGATATACACTCTTCTGCCATTGAAGGGGAGCGCGCCTTATGCCGGTGGTACCGTATACGAGCCCGCCGGTCATGTAGAGCCTGCATACAATGACAGTTATTCCCAACGCGGTATTGAGGCCGGTTGGGCTATTCTGGCCTTCCTTCTGCCAATTGCAGGCTGGATTATGTATTTTATCTGGAAAGACGACACTCCGCGACGGGCGTCACAAGCGGCCGCAATTGCCTGGGTGGCTTTCTTCATCAATCTTATACTCATCATATCTGCACGATAAGTGACTGTTCGGGATAATGAGAACCGTTAATATAAAATAATTTTAAACAGTTACTTGACAGCCTTTAAACCAAGATTTAAACATTTATAATCAAGATGGAAGAAGAAATTTTGAACTATAGGATTATATCGTTGATCGGTACCGGAGGAATGGGTTCGGTCTATCTCGCCGAACACACCCTTATCTCCGAACAGAAAGTCGCCATAAAGGTTATCAACGCCAATATGGTCAACGATTTCACCCGCGACCTGCTCCGCAAGGAAGCAAAACGGCTGGCGTCGCTGAAACATCAGAACATAGTTACTTTCCACAACTACCATATCGACAACAATGGTAACCTGTATCTCGTGATGGAATATGCCGAGGGAAAGAGCCTCGAGGACTATATCAACAATGTCAACGGACTCATTGTCGAGGAGCGTATCTGTCCCATATTCGAGCCTATTCTCGATGCCGTCGGCTACGCCCATCGCAAAGGCATACTCCATCGTGATATCAAGCCTGCAAATATCATTGTCGGTACTGACGGCAATCCTAAAATACTCGATTTCGGTATCGCTCAGATTATCAAGGACAACGGTGAAGGCGAGAACGAAGAAGAGGAAGAAACCGTGATAATGGGTACACCATCATATATGAGCCCCGAGCAGGTCAAGGGGGAGAAACTCGACGAACGCTCCGATATCTATTCCCTCGGTGTGCTTCTCCATCAGATGCTTACCGGCAATGCCCCCTACGACACAACCACGCTTACCGAGCAGCAGATCAACCAAAAGGTAGTCGAAGAGCCGTTGCCACGAATGAAGACATACTATAAATATGTCTCCGACAAGGTGCAGGCCGTAGTCGACAAGGCTACAGCCAAAAACCCCGCCGACCGCTACAAGAATACCGACGAATTCAAAAAGGCGCTCCACAAGGCAATCTACCCTTGGCGCCCGAAACTGTGGATGAAGATAGCCGCCGTCGTGGCCCTGTTGCTTATTGCCGGCGGAGCATACTGGCTCTGGGACTATAACCGCATCAAGACATACTACTATAAGGATTACACCGAGCAGTGGGGCATTCCCGTAGGCATCGGCAAACTCAGTTCCAATGAGCATTCTCATCGGGCCTATCGCTTTATTTACCAGAAAGGCAAGCTGCTACGAGTGTCACATGTCAACAGTCTCGGCAACCTTATCGATGACGGGGAGAGCGAACGCAACGAGCGCCCTGTCGACCAGGAGCTTTTCTATACCGAGGACGGTAAAATTCATCGTGTGAAAGTCAAGGATCGCAGCGGTAAGGTCTTGTATGTCAAAAACTACAACGATAAGCTCAACACCATGTCATTCCAGTACGACGATGAGCACGGCACCGAACGAACTATATCCAATACGACAGTCGGTTACGGCCGTCTACTGGAAAATGAGGGAGATGATAAAGGTCGCATAACCCGCTGGTGGCTCGAATATGACGCCAATGGCTATGTTTCCTCTATAAAATATGCAGGAATTGACAATTCTCCTGTCGGCGATAAGAACGGCATTTACGGAAGGAATTATGTCCGAGATGATAAAGGTCGTCCTGTGGAAATCCACTATGTCGGCATAGACGGAACTCCGCAGCCTACCAAATGGGGGCTTGGCATAAAGACTTTTAAGTACGATGACAATGACAACTGGATAAAATCGGAATATCTGACGATTGACCGCAAACCGGCATTAGATGACGAAGATGGAGTCTGCGTCTATGTCATGGAATACGATAATAATGGCAACCCGACTTATCTGATGCATCAGGATGCCGACGGTAATCTCATGTACCCCAAAAAGCACAATGTCGCCGGCGTACACTACACCTATGATGACAGAGGTTTCATAACTAAGGAGGAATACCTTGATGTTGACCGTAAGCCGATGTTTGTGCCTGCTACCGGTGTTGCGATCACGCATAATCAATATGACGAAAACGGATATCTCAACGCCGTGTCTTTTTATGCCCCCGATGATACTCAGGTAGAGAATATCTACGGATTGGCTTCCGCTTCTTTTGTAAATGATAAAAATGGAAATAACCTCGAAAGTTGGTCTTATGGCATTAATAACGAATTGACCGAAGGAGAAAACGGTTATGCTGGTATTAAGTTTGAATATGACTCCGTTGGTAATGTAATAAAACAGGTGACATACGGTGCAGATAGACAAGTCTGTCTGTCTGACGGTACGGCTGGTGCGATTTTCGAGTACAATGATAAGAACCTTAGGATAAAACAGACGAATTTAGGTCTTGATCTACAACCGGCTGCTGACAACGACGGTATTGTAAATATGATTATGGAATATGACAAAAGGGGAAATTTGACTAAATATTCATTATACGATACCGACGGGAGCACACTAGTTATGGCTAATGGTTTTGCCGGTAAAAATTTGGTTTACGACGAGCATGGGAATATTATCGAAGAAAATTTCTTTGATGATAAAGGTAATCCTGTTTCTTCTCCGCAGATAGGATATGCTAAAGTGAAATATGGCTATGATGAAAATGGAAACCAAAATAGCATCAGATACTATAATGCAGCCGGAAACCTGACATTGGTCAATGGTATTGCCGGTAACGATATTAAACTGGACCGGCGCGGAAATATCCTTGAAAATCTGCCTTTAGGCACTGATGAAAAACAAGCCCCGTCGAAACTGAAGCAGGTATTTAAATATGACGAATACGACAATTTAATTGAATCATCTCTTTATGGAAAAGACGGCAAACCCGCTGCCAACTATCAGGGCGTCCATAAATACCAGTATAAATACAATAGCCGCAACCAGGAAATAGAAAATGCGAGATATGACACTAATGGTAATTTGACGGCCGGAAGTGACGACGGCTGGGCTATATCCCGTACAGAGTATGACGATCGAGGCAATCGTGTCAAATTATCATATTTTGGTGCTGACAAAATGCCCTGTTTATGTGACGAGGGATGGAGCAGTGCGACTTACGAATACGATTCTTTCGGGAATATTACAAGACAATGTTTTTTCGGTACTGACGGTAAACCGACTCCTTCCGACAAATTCCCTCCGGTTGGAATAGCTAAATATGATAAAAGAGGAAACCCGATTTATGTGGCTGCCCAGAATGAAAAAGGAGAGTTTATCAATTACGCCGGTGAACCCTGGAGTATAAAACGTATGGAATATGATGACAGAAAGAATCTGACATCTGAGTCGTATTTCGATACACGAAATAATCCTACACAATGTACCAACGGATACCATAAACTGGAAAATAAATATGATAAATCCGGCCGTAAGACAGAAAGTGCCTATTATGGGAAAACAAATCAACCGGTTACTGTAAATGGATATCATAAAGAGACAACCAAATACGATGATAACGGTAATATTATGGAATCCACTTTCTTTGACGAGAAAGGAAAACCAGTTAACTGTGCCGCCGGTTTTGCCAAGGTAGTATTTACTTATAGCAGCGATAATACCCCCCAGACGGCCAGATATTATAAGGCTGACGGCTCTTTGCTTGCCTCACAAAACTGGACCGGCGACGGCTGGGGAGATGCGCAGGTGGTTTTTGACTGGAAGCAGCGCGTGGCGGAGCTGGATGCCGAGCTTCCCGTTGACAACGGCACGATAACCGTTCAGCAAATCAGGGTTACCGGTGGTAACGAGTGTGAGATATGGTTTACAGTTCCTAAAACTACCGGTGATTTCTCTTCAAGCGAACTGACGGAGTTAAAGAACTTGGTCGAGACCTTTACAAGGGCTGTGGAGGAAGAGCTGCAACACAAACCCTACGTCACCGGCAAACTGTTTGACAAGAACTACAAGCTACTGTATTCAATCCGTATCTGATAATTACATCAATACAAAACGTAGGGGATGTTGAGTGGAGCGGGGGCGGGACGCCCCCGCTCCACTCAACTCCGCTTAAGTTAATAGCATTAGGACGCGATTCGTTGGTATATCTTGAGTTCTGTAACACCCTCTATGCTGATTGTGGGCACTTTCATCCGGGTATATCCTATGAATGGTGACAGAAATTGAAATTATGCTGTATCTTTGTAGTGCAGCATTCTGTTGACTCAATAAAAAACAACAGACAGAGATTTCAAAAGTAATAGTTATGAATGATTGTGATGTTGAATTACAGCCATGCCTTGACCGTGTCGGTGGCATTGTGATGCGGTTGTATCCCGATTGCAAAATACAACGATATGACGACAGGCTCATTGTAAAAAGGAATTGGGCATCAAAGCTCAATCTGAATTTTGATGGCGGAGATTTGAACTGCGATATTGTCGAAGTGAGAACACTTGGTGTTATCATGGCCGCGATAGCAAATGCCATGTTGAAGAAACAATGGATTCAGGATGCTTCCCACAAGATTTATGAGGAATACTATTCAGATAAAACGTATGAGGCTGATACCGCCCGGTTTAAGGCGAAATATAATTTGTATTATGCTTCTTCATTGCAGGCAAGAGGTGGATTTTGGTCAGGCTTCATATTTTCTTGTTTCTTCCTGTTTATAGGGGTTGTGGGGCTCGTGGGAGATATGGTGAAACCTGATACGACGGGGTCATCACCAATGCCGGTATGGTGCCTTGTGTCGGGCGCGTCTGCTATTCTGTTCTGGTTCCTGTGGCGGCGCAAAAAGAAAGTCGTTAAAAACGAAAGCTAATGAACACCAACGAGTGCGTGTGTCGTTTATAGCGTTCTTGTCCGGTTGAGGTCGTTGGAGATGGCCGCTTTCAGTTCGTCAAGACCGGAGAATTTGCGTTCTCCGCGGAGGCGGTCGAGAAAGTGGAGAGTTAGAGGTTGGTCATAGAGGGAGCCGGTGAAGCCGTCGAGATGGGCCTCTATTGTGACGGGGGCGGATGGGTTGTCGACAGTGGGACGATGGCCTATGTTCACTACGGCGCGGTATGCGTGGCCGTCGGTGGTCGTGGCATCGGCGGCGTAGACGCCGTTGGCCGGGATGAGTTTGTCAGTGCTGTCTGCCTCTATGTTGGCTGTCGGGAAGCCTATTGTGCGGCCTAATTTCTTGCCGTTGACTACCGTACCGTTTATGGCATAGTTGCGTCCGAGCAATGCCGCGGCTTGTTTTACGTCGCCTGCGGCAACCATTTCCCTGATGGCCGATGAGTTCACTTTTACGTCGCCGGGCAATTCTGAAGCGCGTATTATTTCTACGCCTGTGGCGTTGCTTAAGGCGCTGTCGTCGTCGGATGTGCGGCGGTCGCTACCTATGCTGTTGTTGAATCCGAGCACCAGACGGTCTATGCCATGTTCGCGCGCAAGCAGTCGGATAAACTCTTCCGCTGTCATGTGGCGCAATTGTTCGTCAAACGGCAACAATACGGGTCTGACGCTCAACGCGCCAAGCATACGGCTCTTTTCAGCGGGCGTCGACAGCAGCCGAGGCTCCCGTTCGCCCTTTATGACCCACAACGGGTGGTTGGTGAACGTCACTGCCACTGCCTCGTCACAGTGCTCTTTAAGCTGCGATATGAGGTATTGGTGACCGAGGTGCACCCCGTCAAACATTCCGATTGTAGCTCCCTTTATCACGCTCATACAATTAATGCATCATATTATGTTCCACCAACTTGTAGGGACGCGATTCATCGCGTCCCAATGCTGTTCACGTAAGCGGAGTTGATAGGGGTGGGGGCGTCTCGCCCCCGCGGTAACTTTCAGCGTGTAGGAATAATACCACGAGGGCGAGACGCCCTCGCCCCTATCTATGCATCTTAAGTAAACAGCATTGCATCGCGTCCCTACGTTATGCTGATTATTTATCCAGATATTCCTTGAACGGACGGTTGTCGGCCACGTGCACGCCGCCGAAACCGAGGGCTCTGGCTGCTTCGACGTTGGCTTTCGAATCGTCGAAAAATATTGTGTCTTCGGGACGTATACCGAATTTTTCGCACGCTTTGTGGAATATCTCGGCGTCGGGCTTGTAGCAGTGCACCTCAAACGACGGTATCACCCCGTCGAAATAGTAGTTGATGTCGTGGCCATCTTTGCGGAATTCGCTGAGTATCATGTCGTCCCACATCACTTTGTTGGTATTTGAGAGGAGATACAGCTTGTGGTCGTGGTGTAGTTCCTCAAGTTCCTTGAGCCGGCTTTCCGGAATACCGATCAGGAATTTCTCGAAAGCACGGTCTATCTCCGCGTCGGTGACATCGCCTTTGATATGGCGGCGCAGTTCGTCGCGCCACTGCGCGGGCGTGACGTTGCCGAGTTCAAGTTCGAGAAAAATACCTTTTTGCCCGTATTCTCCGAGCATCTCATCGGCGTCGGCGAGACCGATTGATTTGAGTGCGTCAACGGCACGTCGCCGTTCTATTTCCATTATGACCCCTCCAAGGTCAAACATCAGATTTTTCATAACAATATTTTTGTCATAGGGACGCGATGAATCGCGTCCCTACTATTTTATTTCTTATAAATCAGTGTCAGGCCGTCGCGGAGCGGCAGTATCACCTTCTCCACGCGGTCGTCGGATGCGACAAGGTCGTTGAACGCCGTTATCCCGCGTGTCTGGGCGTCGTGATGCTCCTCGGCGTCGGCCACTTTGCCGTCCCACAGCGTGTTGTCGGCCAGGATAAAAGCTCCCGATGGAAGACGTTCCGCCAGAAGGTTGAAATATTCCACATAATGGCGCTTGTTGGCGTCGATGTATACCATATCGTAGCTGTTCTCATCGAGCAATGCGGGAAGCAGCTCGAGAGCGTCGCCTATATGCAGCTGTACGCGGGCGCCGTATTCCGACTCGTCGAGAGCACGTCTGATAAAATCCTCGAGTTCGTCCTCAAGCTCGATGGTGTCCACGCGGTCGGTGTCGTCGGCAAGACCTTCGGCAATGCACAGCGCCGAGTAGCCGGCGTATGTGCCGAGTTCAAGCACGCGGTGCGGACGTATCATGCGGGTGAGCATCTTCAGCAGGCGTCCCTGCAGATGTCCCGAACACATGCGGCTGTACAGCAGTTCGGTGTTCACGCGCCGGTACAGACGGTGCAGATTGTCGGGTTCGCGGTCTATATGTTGCGATATATATTCTTCTATCTTGCTGTCGGTAGTCAACATATTTTAATACAAAAATGCTTCAATTGCGAGACGGTAGCTGTCAAGTCCGAATCCGGCTATCACGCCGCGGCACACGGGTGACAGCAGCGACGTGTGCCTTACCGTCTCGCGGGCATGTACATTGGATATGTGCACCTCTATCACGGGCACTCTTATGGCCTTTATCGCATCGGCTATGGCAAGCGATGTATGGGTATATGCGCCGGCATTGAGCACTATGCCGTTGAGGTCGCTGTCAAATCCCTCCTCGTGCAGCCTGTCTATTATGTCCCCCTCGTGATTGCTCTGGTAATATTCAATCTCGACATTGGGATAATCGGCCTGAATGGCTCCGATATAGTCCTCCATCGACACCTTGCCGTAGATGTCGGGTTCGCGCACGCCGAGCAGATTCAGGTTCGGACCGTTGATAATCAATATTCTTGCCATAATATTTTGTGTTAATTATAGTAGCCGCGGTTTTTAACCGCGGTTAATCATGAAAGCGAAAGCAAGTGGCTGACATGCGGAAGTGCTTACCCTTTCTTCGTCACATTCACCTTCTGTGTGGGCGGAAGCTCCTCGTTGCGCCGGTCAACGGCGTCAATCATCTCGTGCGCCACGTGTATGAATGCCTGTGCGGCTACAGTGTCGCCGAGTGCGATGGGCGTACCGTCGTCGCCGTGGTCGCAGATGCTGCCTACGATGGGTATCTGTCCGAGCAGTTCAATGCCGAGCTCACGTGCGAGCTCCTTGCCGCCGTCGCGCCCGAAGATATAGTATTGTTCGTCGGGGTGACGTTCGGGAGTGAACCATGCCATGTTCTCGATAAGCCCGAGTACCGGCACGTTGATTTTGTCCGACATGAACATTGCTATGCCTTTGCGCGCGTCGGCCAAAGCCACCTGCTGCGGGGTCGACACGATGACGACACCGGTCATAGCTATGGTCTGCACGAGTGTCAGATGTATGTCCGATGTGCCGGGAGGCATGTCGATGAGGAAATAGTCGAGTTCGCCCCAGTCAGCGTCGGTGATGAGCTGTTTGAGTGCGTTCGACGCCATCGAGCCGCGCCACAGCACCGGCGAATTCTTGTCGACAAGAAATCCTATCGAGAGCAGCTTCACGCCATACCGCTCAAGGGGTATGATGAGTTCGCGGCCGTCGACCTTGTGCATATAGAGCTGTTCGTCCTCCACGCCGAACATTTTCGGCATCGACGGGCCGAATATGTCGGCGTCAAGCAGTCCCACGCGATAGCCCTCGCGTGCGAGCGCCACTGCGAGATTGCTCGCCACGGTCGATTTTCCCACACCACCTTTGCCCGATGATATGCCGATGATGTTTTTCACCTGCGAGAGCGGTTTGACTGCTTCCTGCGGTGCTTCGATTCGCGTCTTGACGGCGATATTGCCCTTGATGTCGACCTCGGGCGATATGAAATTGCTTATGGCGGCTTCCGACGCCTTGACTATCGATTTGATGAACGGGTCGGTGGGGCGGTCGAATATCAGCGAGAAACTCACTTTATTCCCGTCGATACGTATGTCGTCCTCCACCATTCCGCTTTCCACGATGTTTTTGCCGTTGCCGGGATAGCGCACATTGCTCAGCGCATCGAGTATGAGCTTGGGGTATAGTCGTAGTTCAGTCATTGTCGTATGGTTGATAACGTATAGTTACAGATAATTTTATTACAGGGTGTCGCTTTCCGCAGGCTGTTTTGCCTCCGGGGCGTTCAGGTTCATCGTCTCGAGTGTGCCGCGCGAGAAACTGCGGTAGGTGTCAAACGGTATCTCGACATCCGGTTCGGTGAGTTCCCCTTCATGCGGCAGCTTGAAATTGATGTACTTTATACTTAAACCGCGGGCGAGCCATTGCTGTTCGTAGAACGTGCGTATGTTAAGTATATCGTCGGCTATGCCGCAGTTGTACAGGTCGTCCGTGTCGGTGATGACAGGCAGTCCGTTCTCCTTGACCAGATGCCGGGTATAGGTGTAGAGAAACGGCGAGTCGCTTTTGAGGTGTATAAGCGCATTGTCAGCCGCAATCCTGCGGTATAGGTCGAGAAAACGTGTGGAGGTGAGGCGCTTGCGCGCTTTCTTCATCTGCGGGTCGGGAAAGGTGATCCATATCTCTGACACCTCTCCGGGTGTGAAGAATCGGTCGATCAGCTCGATATTCGTGCGCAGGAATGCCACATTGTCGAGACCCTCGCTGCGTGCCTGAGTGGCGCCTGTCCACATACGCGACCCCTTGATGTCGACTCCGATGAAATTTTTGTCCTTGTACCGGCGCGCGAGTCCTACCGTGTACTCACCCTTGCCGCAGCCGAGTTCGAGCACAATCGGATTGTCGTTGCCGAAAAATTCCTTATGCCACTTCCCGCGGAGCGGAAATCCGGTGGCGTCAAGTACCGAAAAGGGATACTGGAACACGAAATCAATCGTCTCCATATCCCTGAATTTCTTAAGCTTGTTCTTGCCCATAATGACGGTGATGCGTTCAGTAGGTCAGATTGACAGTTTTACCGTGGCACGTGAGCCGTCGGCGAGTTTCACGTCGACGATAAGCACCGAGCCTCGCCATTGCATGGTGTTGACAGTCAGCGCGTCGGTATCGACGGTTGCCATGTAGCGGCTGCGGCCGTTGAGGTCGTATATCCTGATGTCGGCTATATCGGCTCCGTGCGACTGTACGCGCAGATAGCCGTCGCCCACGGTGAAATCGACGTTCGCGCTTCCGTTTTCGCCCGTTACGTCATTGATGATTTCGTCGGCGCCGGTCGAGCCGATGGTGATTTTGAAGTCCTTCCACTGGTCGGCCGATCTGAAATCATCGGCCGTGGAGCTTTTGACATACAGGTATACCTCACCCTGATTTATGCCGTTCCATACATTCTCTCCGAGTGCCGGGACTGACGACAGATTCTCCGCGCCGAGTTTCCGGAGCGAGTTCCATCCTTCCATGGCTCCGGTGCCTATATATTCCGTTCCCTCAGGCAATACGATGCTCTCGGCTTGTTCCCAGCCGTAGAGTGCGAAGTCGTTAATCTCCTTCGTGCTGACGGGAAGGGCGGTTTCGGGGTCGACAGATGTTGTCCCCTTGAATGTGAACGCCGGGATTGCGGTCGTCGAAGCCGGCAGCTGTACCTGTCGGAGTGCCGTGTCGTCGAAAAACAGACCTTTGCCGAGTGCGGTAGTGCTGCTTCCCATCGTGACGCTCTCGAGGCGCTTGCATTCCGCGAAAGCGAAGTCGCCGATTGATGCGAGTGCCGGGCTGTTGTCGAGATGCACCGAGGTGAGACCGCCGGCGTAAAATGCCTTGTCGCCTATAGATACCAGTGTGCCGGGAAAAGTAAAGGTGTTGAGCGACGTGCAGTTGGCGAAACTGCTGTTGCCGATGCTTTTGAATGTCGGTTGGAGGAGGATTTCCGACAGCTGCGTGCAGCCGTCGAACATGCTCGCACCTATCTCTTCCATCTGCGTATAGATTGTGGCTTTTTCAAGCGATTTGCACCCTTTCCATACGCCCGCACCAAGCGACGTGACTGTCGACGGAACCGTTATTTCCGTGAGCTTGTCGCAGTCCGTAAATGCATAATTGCTTATGGTGGTGACGCTTGGCGGTATGGTGATGGAGGCGATGGGTGTATTGCCCAACGCTCCTTCTCCGATTTTTATGAGATTTTCGGGAAGTACAACTGTTGTCAGACGAGTGCCGAACAGTGCGTAAGGCGGCAGTTCGTCAGCTTCGAATTCACTGCTTCCCGTGGCCGTTTTGGCGCCGCTGGCTGCCGTGATGGTGGCATGGCTCAAATCGAGGGAGGTCAGCGATTTGAGTGTCCCGTTGATGTACTCGAAGTCGTAGGCGTTGACCGGCCCCGTTATCGCAAGAGTCGTGATGGTCGTGTCGCCTCCGGTCAGCGACTCGAGAGAGCCGGCCTCAGTTGTCGTGACATCAAGAGCGCCGGCTGCAGTGGTGCTGAATATGGCGGCTATTGCAAATAAATATTTTAATTTCATTCTTCTTTGGTGATAAGTATGATTGTAAGTCACAAAATTAGTGATTTATTGCCGATTAGCAAAGGTTTTTGATGTTAAGAATAGTTTCTACCAAAAATAATGCCTCAATCTCGTCGCGCGGCACGTCCATGTCGTCGTACAGCGGGTTCTCGCTGTGTAAAATTACCATTGACGGATCGGTGGGGTGGCGACGGAGCACTTTGACCATGCGGTAGTCGGAGAGCATCACAAGGTATATCTGCCCCCAGAATATTGTGGAACACGATTTTACCGGCCGTATGGCTATGAATCCACCGTCCATGATGCGCGGTTCCATCGAGTCGCCGCTTACCCTGACGAGTATTGAGTCGGGGTTCATGCGCGGCAGGTCGACATAGCCTTTTACCTGGTCGTCGGTAAGCATGCGTTCGAGCGGCCGGCATCCTGCTGTCACGTCTATGTCATATACAGGTATGCCTCTGTATGGCTGCTTGAAAAGCTTCACTTCGTCATATTCGACCACCTCCGGATTGCTCCTCTTTTCAAATGGCATTCCCTCCCCCTTTTCGAGCCAGTTTTTCGATATGCCGAGTTCAACCACGATACGGTTGACGAGCGAACGCGATACGGGTAGTTTCCCCGACAGGTGTTTGGAGAAGTTTGACGGGTCCATACCTATGCGCCGTGCCATTTCCGCCTGTGTCAGCGATGCCGGCGAGTGTTCGAGCAGATAGCGTATCCTGCTTATTATTCCCTGATTATCCATGCTTGTGTCGATAGTATATACCGCAAAGATAATACAAAAACCCGTAATATGGTTATATTACCCCGTAAAAATACCATCATTTAAGATTTTTTTGTATTTGGCATTATTTATATTATTTTTGCATAATCTAAAGCCCCTACAATAGCTACAGTAGCTAAAATAGCTATGATAACAAGATACCTCTCTTCCCGGCGCCCCAATTCAAAATTCCACATTCAAAATTCAAAATTACCATGGTTCTCAACTATATCTGGATAGCTTTTTTTGCGATTGCATTCATAGTGGCTGTCGGAAAGACTGTCTTTGCAGGCGACATGCAGGTGTGGTCAGATATTATGTCGGCCTCGTTTTCCTCGGCCTCGACGGCATTTGAAATCTCGCTGGGGCTGACCGGTGTGCTTGCCCTCTGGATGGGATTGATGAAGATAGGCGAGAGGGGAGGGGTAATCAGTTTTTTCGGCCGTCTTATAAGCCCGCTTTTTTCGCGTCTGTTTCCGGGCATTCCCAAAGGGCATCCCGCCATGGGGTCGATTTTCATGAATGTGTCGGCCAATATGCTGGGCCTCGACAATGCTGCCACCCCTATGGGGCTGAAGGCGATGCAGGAACTGCAGTCGATTAATCCCGACAAGACCCGCGCTTCCGACGCGATGATTATGTTCCTCGTGCTCAACGCGTCGGGATTATGCCTCATTCCCATCTCCATCATGATGTACCGCCTCCAGGCCGGGGCGGCCAATCCTACGGATGTATTCATGCCGATACTGCTCGCTACGTTTATTGCTACGATGGTAGGCATAATAGCCTTGTGCATCAAGCAGAAAATACGTCTGCTCGACCCTGTGCTCCTCGCCTGGCTCGGGGGCATGGCGCTGATTATCGGCGGGATAGTCTTTTTCTTCAGCCGTCTTGATGAGCAGCAGGTGCAAACTTACTCGGGATTTGTGGCCAATTTCCTGCTGTTCACGGTGATAATATCATTTCTTGCAGCAGGTTTCCGCAAGCATGTCAACATGTATGATACATTTATCGAAGGTGCCAAAGAGGGATTCCATACGGCGGTCATGATTATACCTTACCTCGTGGCTATTCTTGTGGCAATCGGCATGTTCAGAGCCTCCGGCGCGATGACGGTGCTCACCGACGGACTTATCGCCGCAGTCAACGCCATCGGTATCGACTCCGACTGGGTCGAGGCGTTTCCCACAGCCGTCATGAAGCCGTTGAGCGGTTCGGGTTCGCGCGGCATGATGGTCGACCTTATGGCCACCCACGGCGCCGACTCTTTCGTGGCAAGAGTGTCGGCGTCCATACAGGGCTCAACCGATACGATGTTCTATGTCCTTGCCGTCTACTTCGGGTCGGTGGGCATACGGCGCACCCGTTATGCGGTCAGCTATGCGCTTCTGGCCGACATTGTCGGCTCCGTATCCGGTATAATAGCTGCCTATATTTTCTTCCATTGACAGGGATGCCCGGGGTTATTACCCCTGCGGGATGCCTGAGTGCCTTATTTTATAATTATTTTTTTTCTTATAGCCTTTCAATAATCTATATTTATCTGTAAACCAGCTTGTTTTCGTGCCATTTCGCCGTGCGGGACGATTCTTCCGTTTGCACGAAAATTTTCTATTTTTTGAATAAATCCGCAAATCTTTCATTTTTTGAGTATTATATATTAAGGTTGGTTATGTAAAAATATCTATTTTTGCGTTAATTTACAAACCAATTATTACCGCCATGCAAAAACTATTGCTTTCTTGCTTGATTTTGACGACCCCTCTCTCAGTTCTCGCTTCAAACAAAACGTATTCTCATGACGGCCGGCAGCTCACTGTCGACAATTCAACCGGTGCCGTCACAATCGTGGCCGGCAATGACACGATTATCAAAGCCAATATCCCGGCGTGGGGACTCGATGACAATGTCCGTCGCCCGGATGCCCTTCAAAAAGTAAAATCATCGTCACGGCGTATTTCCGATGTGCACGGCGATGCCCTCAGGGTGTCGGTGACAGGAACGTACGGCAACGAAAAGGCAACCGTCGACTATGATATTTATCCGCAATTTATTCTCACCCGGCTGTCGGTCGAGGGGGATGCCGCGCAGAAGGACGGTTTCGCGCTCAATTTCCTCGCTCCCGTCTCAACACGTCAGTCATATCAGTTTGCCGACAGGGCAGGCAACTATGCGGTCTCCGTGCCTTACGACAATGACGCATGGGTGCGTTACACCAATACCCCCTTCGGCGACGCCATTCCCGAATCCTACGAGGTGGCCGCACTGTTCAATGCCGATACCCGCAAGGGTCTCGTAATAGGTTCTGTAGAGCACGATATATGGAAGACAGGTATAAAGACTGCGACCGACGCGAATGCTGCAATCGTTTCCCTCGAAGCTTTCGGCGGTGCTTCTTCCGAACTCACCCGCGACAAGCGCCCACACGGCCACGTAGCAGGCAAGTCTGTGAAATCCCCGCGTATAATTCTTATCCCTGCCGACGACTGGCGCGACGGCCTTGAACTCTTCGCCGACCAGTGTGCCGCTTTCGCCCCCTCCGTCCCGTCAAAGGGCCCGCGCCCGTTCGGCTGGAACTCATGGGGCAAGCTGCAGACCAAAATCACTTACGACAAGGCGATAGAGGTTTCCGATTTCATTCACGACAATATCACCAACCGCGGTTTCCACGATGCCGACAGCAGTGTCGTCATCGACCTCGACGCATTTTGGGACTTCGGCTTCAAGCCCCACCAGCACCGTCAGTTCGTGGAGCACTGCCGGGCCAACGGCCAGAAAGCCGGAATATACTGGTGTCCGTTCACCGACTGGGGCGGAAATCCCGATGGCGTGCTCGGCGAAGACCCGCAGTACAAGATGAAGGACCTCTACATATATGTCAACGGCGAACCGGTCAAATTTGACGGCGCTCCCGCACTTGACCCGACCCATCCCGGCACCAAGGCACGCATCAAACGCCAGCTTGAGCAATTCATCGACTGGGGCTACGAATATGTCAAAATCGACTTCATGGCTCACGGCGCCTACGAGGGCGACACTCACTACGACCCCTCGGTGACAACCGGTACACAGGCTTTCAACCAGGGCATGGCCTACATCGATTCAATCAACAACAACCGCCTGTGGATTAACCTCTCGATAGCTCCCCTGTTCCCCGCCAACTACGCCCACTCCCGCCGTATCAGCTGCGACGCGTGGGCCGGAGTGAAGGACACCGAATACGTGCTCAACGCCCTGACCTACGGCTGGTGGCTCGACCATCTCTATCACTACAATGACGCCGACCACGTGGTCTACGAAGGCGCCACCGACGGTGAAAACCGCATGCGCATCACATCATCAGCCTTGACCGGCGTATATTTCCTCGGCGACGATATGAGCAAAGACGGCCTCGAGAGCACCAAGGAACGCATCATCCGCAATACCGGCAACCGTGAAATCAACGCTATGGCGCGCAACTGCAAATCGTTCCGTCCAGTAGAGCATGCAAAGGGCACATCGGCTGCCGATATGTTCACCAACTCCGACGACAAGTATATATATGTGGCGATATTCAACTTCACCGACCGTCCGGTAGAGAAAACCCTTCCGCTGCGACGTCTCGGCCTCTCCGAGTCCATCAACTACCTGGCAATGGAGCTTTGGAGCCACGATACGCTTAATGTAAACGGTGCAATCAATGTCGCAATCCCCGCCCGCGATGTCAAAGTGTTCCGCATCGAAAAATAACCATTTGCAAAATAAACCTAATAGAACAATAACATGAAAATAAGAAATCTCATATTGACAATGGCTCTCACGGCCGGTACAGTCTCTCTGATGGCCGAGACAAAGCTCGAACAGGGCAGATGGAGCATCGTCAATGCCGACGACAACACTTTGACCATCAGTTTTGACGGCAAGGAAGCCATAAAGAACGCATACGCCGAAGTCACCTACCGCATAGCCGGAACCGATGTCAGCGGCAGCATAAGTTCGGCCTCGGTATCCCCATCGTCGGTCACCATCGTGCCTTTCGAGGACGAAATCGGCTCAGGCCGCGCCCTCACACGCGTCTACGATGACGGAAGGGCGAGCATGACCCATACCCTCAGCCTCTACGACAAAGCGCCTTATATGATTGCACGCGTGGTTGTTGCTTCCGACAACGAAGGGGAAGTGATTGAATCCAACCACATGGTGGCTTTCGCCACCGAAACGCGCTGCCAGCTGCCCGAAGGCACCTCGCACCGTATGATCAAGGTCCCGTTTGACAACGACGGCCACGGTCGCTACGAAGTCTACGATTTCAGCAACGAAATGACGTCACACGAGGTGGGATGCGTATTCGACGCTACTACCAAATTCGGTTTCGTCGCCGGTTCGGTCGACCACGACAAATGGAAAAGCGGCATCACAATCAAGGGGTCCTACAAGCGTTTCATCGAGAAACTCGAACTCCTGTCAGGCTACACTTCGCAGCTCACGCGCGACTACGACTGGAACACCAAAACCGTCATACCCCACGGCTACGTCAAAGGCGCAAAGGCCGAATCGGCACGCTATATGATTGGTTTCTTCGACGACTGGCGCGTAGGTCTCGAGACTTTTGCCGAGACATGCGCCACAATCACGCCTCCCGCACCCTGGGATGGCGGCAACCCTATGGGCTGGAGCACATGGGGCGTCATGATGAACCATGTCAACACTCCGGCTGTAAAAGAAACAGCGCAATGGATCAAGGATAACCTCTTTGACCTCGGGTTTCATGACAAAAACGATCAGACGGTCATCAGCCTCGACTCATTCTGCGACGGCTGGGGCATGACTTCATCGGAAATCTCGCAGCTTGGCAACAGATTCCTTTCCGACGGCACGTACAAGGAAGGCCTCCAGACAAAGCAAGGGCTTAACATGCGTCTCGGCCTTTACGGAGGCATGGTGATCTGGGACTGGACATTCGGCTCGCAGGTCAGCGGTACCGGCATACGCGACATTCCTTCATACACCTGGGGCGACGCTTTGCTCAGATACAACGGAAAGGAGCATCATCTTTTCGAGGGCGGACAGTACTGCGCCATCGACCCCACCCATCCTGCGTTCTATTATAATATGGATTATACCCTTTCGCGCTGGGCGGCATGGAAAATCAAGTACATCAAGATGGACTTCATCAACGCCGGCATCTGCGAGGGCGACTCATGGTACAATCCCGAAATCACTACCGGCGTCATGGCCTACAACTACGGCATGAAGATCATCTACGACCTCGCTAAGAAATATGACATGTACATCGTCGAGTCTATGGCACCGCTGTTCCCCTATCAGTGGGCCCACGGGCGCCGTTCGTGCTGCGACCGTTTCAGCGAGCTTGGCGAGAGCGAATATGTTATGAATGCCATGACATGGGGATGGTGGACCGACCGTCTCTACGCAGTCAACGACCCCGACCAGCTCGTACTCCACAAAGACGGACACAACAAGGGAGAGACAGAGGGTGAAAACCGCGTGCGTGTCACTACCGGCATGTGTACCGGCGCTTTCATCATCGGCGACAGCTTCTCCGATAAATGTGTATATGTCGACGACAACGGTCATGCCAAAGGCGCCGTGGTCGCTTATCCCGAGGCTTCGAAAGCACGCGCCCTCAAGATGTTCGGCAACGCCGACATCAACGCTTACGTCCGCGAGAACACCGGTTCGTTCCGCCCCGTCGACGGCGGTTCCTATACCGGTTCGCAGCAGGCCGCCTACGTCTACATGCGCGATACCCCCCAATACGTCTACGTAGCCGTATTCAACTTCAGCAAATATATCGCCCGCAATGGCAGCGTGCTTTATGAGAGCATCGGCATAGAGCCCTCCAATGTAAAGGAAATCAAGGAGCTGTGGACAGGCGAGACTGTCAGCGGCAAAGCGGAATCATTTAATTATTCCGTTCCGGCCGGCGACGTGCGCGTGTTCCGTCTGGCAAAGGTGGTTGCCGGTGTCGACGATATAGTTGTCGACAGGACTTCGCGCCCCTCGGTGTCGGCCGTGATAGCCGGCAACGAATGCGTTGTGTCATCTTCGGCTGAAATGGCATCGATAGCCCTTTACGACCTGAGCGGACGCTGCGTGGCACGTGTCGATGACATCAACCACGTGCAGGCTGTATTCGATGTCAACGTTCAGAAAGGCGTCTATATAGTCAACGCGCTGATGGCCGACGGCTCCAGACTCTCCGCTAAGATTACGGCACGCTGACCCCGGGCCGTAATCCGCAGGTATTGCAAAGTCCTGTAATTCCGGTCAACAATGTAGGGACGCACGGTCTGTGCGTCCGCCAATTGGTTGATAATCAATGTGCGTTTTAGGACGCACAGACCGTGCGTCCCTACATCCCGAAGTTATGCAATACCTGCACGATAAAATAAAATTATAGCAAGGAAACAGTAAAACGAAATCCCGATATGCGAAAAAGATATGACATATTGACCCTGGTACTGATTGCGGTTGCCGCACTGGCATTCCGTGCCGACGCGTTGCCGCGTGCCGTCAACTATTCTTTCAACCAGATTGGCACCAACGAGGGGCTTTCATCTTCGTATATAAAGTCAATAACGCAGGATATCAACGGATTCATGTGGTTCGGTACCAAAAACGGCCTCAACCGCTATGACGGGAATAAGGTGAAACGTTTCGACTGCTATGATTTGGTCAACAAGCGCGGCAACAACAATATCGGTGCCCTTTATGCCACGCCCGACGGAGGCCTCTGGGTAGGTACCGACCGCGGCATCTACATATACGACCCGCAGAATGACACATTCACTTACCTCGGCACCAAGTCGCCCGACGGAGTCAGTGCCGACGACTGGGTGCAGGATATAATACCCGACCACCGCGGCAATGTATGGGCGCTTGTGCCCAACCAGGGTATATTCCGCTATTATGGCGACGATAAAGTGGACTATTATCCCATTATCCGGGATAAGGTCGGACATAAGGACTATCTTCCCGTATCGCTCTTTGTCGATAAGGATGATGTTGTCTATTCCGGTACCACGCGCAACGGTCTGTATTCCTACGACCGTACTACCAACAAATTCCGCAAGATGTCCGGATTCGATTCGCCCAACAACGAGACGATATTGCTCATACGCCAGACATTTGACGGAAATCTCGCCCTATGCACCCCGTCAGGAAATATCTACCACTATCAGATAGCTACCGGCGACATGACACATATACCCATCGACGAGGACCGTGATGTTTTCGCCCGTGCCATGATATGTGTGGACAACGAGATTTGGCTCGGCACCCAGAACGGCCTTTACGTCATCAACATGATTACCGGCAGCCGCACGAAACTTCAGGAAAGCAACGACGGCAAGAGCAATCTCTCCAACAGCACCATCTATACCCTCTATACCGACCGTGAAGGCAACGTATGGGTCGGCACGATGTACGGCGGCGTTAACTTCTTCCAGCGCAACGGTTTCCGTTTCGACCGGTACTCTTGCGGACAAAGTTCCACTTCGCTCGCCTCAAAGCGCATACGCGGATTGTCGGAGGATACCGAGGGTTTGATTTATATAGGCTCGGAAGATGCCGGTTTCACCACGTTCAACCCCCGCACCGGCAATTTCAACGTATTCAACGACAAGGATATAGCATTGATGATTAAGAACTTCCGTGACACGGTGTATCTTGGGAAGGTCCGTACCGGAATGGACGTGATTGTCAATGGCAAAGTTGTCGAAAACCGGTTCACCGACCTGCACGGAGTCGACGAGCAGAACAGCGTATACTCTTTTCTCGTCGACGGACAGGGACAGAAGTGGGTCGGCTCGGACTGGGGGCTGTTCCGCGCCTATCCCGGCGCCCGCGATTTCACTATCGTGCCCGAGCTTGACCAGGCCTGGATTTTCGATATAATGCAGGATTCGAAAGGCATGATATGGTTTGCGACAATGGGCGGAGGTATATGGAAATTCAACCCCTCAAACGACAGATTCACCCATTATCCTTTTGATGAAAACGCCTCCAATGGCTTGCATACCAATTCCATCAGCGCCATCAAGGAAGACTCCAGAGGGAATATCTGGTTCTCGACCGACCGCGGCGGCCTCGTGCGCTACAATCCCGAAGGCGACAACTTTATAACCATCAACGAGAAGCAGGGGCTGCCCGACAATGTCGTCTACGACATACTCGAGGACTCCAAGGGCTTCCTGTGGTTCGGCACCAACCGCGGTCTCGTCAAATATCATCCCGAGACCGGACACGTCAAGGTGTTCACCACCGCCGACGGGCTCCTTTCCAACCAGTTCAACTACCACTCGGCCCTTGCCTCAAAGGACGGCTGGTTCTATTTCGGGACAATGGAGGGACTTATCGCCTTCAACCCCGAAATCGACACCTACAACGACTCCGTGCCCAAGATATTTTTCACGGCTCTCCGCAACGGCAATACCGAGCTTAAACCCGGCGCTCCCGGCTCACCGCTGATTAAAAGCATATTCTATACCGACGAAATCTCGCTGCCCCACGATTTCAGTCCGCTGACGTTTGAGGTATCGACACCGAGCTATGTGCCGCAGGGTACCCTCGACTACTACTACCGTCTGCTTCCGCTTGATACGGCGTGGATACCTATCGCCGACCGCACGATAAGCATCGCCAATCTCCCGCCCGACAGCTATGACCTTCAGGTAAAGGTGACCAACGGCTCGGGATATTCCGTACGGTCGTTGAAAATAGATGTAAAGACACCGTGGTACCGCACGTGGTGGGCGATTGCGTTCTATGTGTTCGGCTCGGCCACCCTGCTTATCCTGCTGTGGCTCCGCTACAAACGTTCGCAGGACCGCCGTCTCGCTGCCAAGGAACAGTTGTTCAGCGTCAACAAGGAGAAGGAGCTGTATGAGAACAAGGTGCAGTTCTTCACCGAAATAGCCCACGAAATACGTACGCCGCTCTCACTTATCGCCGCGCCCCTCGAAGCGATGGAGTCGCTCGACATAGCGGACAAGCGCGTGGAGCGTTACATAAAGGTGATGCGCAAGAACACCTCGCGTCTGCTCAATCTCACCGGGCAGCTGCTCGACTTCCAGAAAATCGGCGCCAACCAGTTCGATTTCAAATTCGAGCGGGTCGATGTGACGCAGGTGGTCAACGACACCATCGAGCGTTTCGAACCCGCCATGCAGGTCAAAGGCCGCGAGCTTACCGCCTCCATTCCCCAGAAAGAGATTTACGCCGTCATCGACTGCGAGGCATTCATAAAAATTCTGTCCAACCTTTTCAACAACGCCCTTAAATACGGCAAGCAGAAAATACATGTCGAGCTGAAATCCGACGCCGATACGTTCAGCGTGTCGGTCACCAGCGACGGCGACAAGATTTCGGAAGAGAACTCCATACGCATATTCGAGCCGTTCTTCCAGGTTAATTCGCAGCAGGACAACAACGGCGTCGGTATCGGTCTGCCTCTTTGCCGCACGCTCGCCCATCTGCTCAACGGCAAGATAGAGTTGGTCAACGATAACACTTCGGTCAATACCTTCACTCTCACGCTGCCTCTCAAGCAGCCCGGCATAGAGACCGAGAGCGTGCCCGTGACCGACGTCACCATGAATGAATATGTCATGGAGGAGACCGAGCCCACATCGCTTGAGGCTGAACGCAGCTATTCCATACTTCTTGTCGAGGACAACGACGATATGCGTGAATTCCTCGCCGACCAGCTGTCGCAGAATTTCGTAATCGACTCATGCTGCAACGGACAGGAAGCTCTTGACAAGCTCCAGGAACACAACTACGACCTCATTGTCACCGATATAATGATGCCGGTGATGGACGGCTACGAGCTGTGCCGTCAGGTGAAGAACGACATCAACCGCTCGCATATCCCCGTAGTGTTCCTCACCGCCAAAAACGACCTCGACTCCAAGCTGCTCGCCCTCAAGTGCGGCGGCGAGGCATATATCGAGAAACCGTTCTCAATCAAGTATTTCCGCCAGCAGATACTCTCACTGCTCGAAAACCGCAAGCACGAGCGCAAGGCGTTCCTCAAACAGCCTTTCTTCTCGATTGACAACATGAAGATGACCAAGGCCGACGAGGAGTTCATGAACAAGGTCATCAAGATTATCACCGACAACATATCCGACGAGAGCTTCTCGGTCGAGTCGATGGCCGACGTGTTCTGCATGAGCCGTTCGTCGCTGCTGCGTAAAATCAAGACATTATTCAATCTCTCCCCGATAGAGCTGATACGTCTTATCCGCCTCAAGAAGGCAGCCGAACTTATCCAGGAGGGCAAATACCGCATAGGCGATGTGTGCTTCATGGTGGGTATCAACTCGTCGAGCTATTTCAGCAAACTGTTCTTCCGTCAGTTCGGCGTCACGCCGAAAGGCTTCGAGAAGCAGTGCCAGCAGTATGCCCGCAACGGCGAAGCCGCCCGTCCGCCGCAACCCGAGAGTTCCGATGACGACCCGTCAGCCGGCGACGGCGAGGCTGATGCCTGACAATGACGGCATTATCTTCCCGCAATATGATTTTACAAACCAACAGACATAAACCAATTGACATGAAGCTACGAAAAATTGTAATTCCCGCACTGATGGCTGCGGTGGCCGCAGGAGCCGGCCCGCTGTATAAAAACTCTAAAGCGCCGATCGACGCCCGCGTCGAGGACCTGCTCTCGCGCATGACCCTTGATGAAAAAGTCATGCAGATGCAGAATTTCCCCGTGGGAAAGCTCGATGAAATCGCCGACCGCTTTAAGGAAAACAGTTACGGCTCGACGCACGAGATGGACCATAACGCCTACGACGCTGCGGTAATCTACAAGACTCTCGGCGAGCATCTGAAGAAGAACAACCGATTCGGCATTCCTATCATCAATTGCTGCGAGGGCATTCAGGGTATACTCCAGAACGGCTGTACGCTCTTTCCCCACGCCATTGCACAGGCATCGACGTGGAATACCGAGCTTATCGAGGAGATGACTCAGGCATGCGCGCGTGAGGCACGAGCCATCGGTATCCGTCAGGTGCTTTCGCCTGTGCTCGATGTGGCCCGCGAGCTCCGCTGGGGGCGCGTCGAGGAGACATTCGGCGAAGACCCGTTCATGATTGCCGAGATGGCGAAAGCTTTTGTCAACGGCTATCAGAGCGAGGGTGTACTCGCCATGCCGAAACATTTCGTAGCCCACGGCTCACCCTCGGGCGGCCTTAACTGCGCGTCGGTAGCCGGCGGTCCGCGTGAGTTCCGCTCAATCTATCTCTATCCGTTCCGCCGCGTCATAGCCGAGTGCAAGCCCGGCGCAATCATGTCATGCTATTCGGCCTACGACGGTGAGCCTACGACCGGCTCGCGCTACTATATGACCGACCTGCTCCGCGGCGAGCTCGGCCACACCGGCTACGTCTACTCCGACTGGGGTTCGGTGGAGCGTATCAAGAGTTTCCACAACGCCGTTGCCACTCCTGAGGAGGCCGCGCGTCAGGCTGCATACGCCGGCGTCGACATCGATACCGACTGGACATACCAGACACTTGCCGACGCTGTGCGTCAGGGCAAGCTCAGCGAGGACGTTATCGACACTGCCGTGCGCCGCGTGCTCCGAAAGAAATTCGAGCTCGGACTGTTCGAGGGTGACAAAATCAACCCTGACGACGTGAAAAAGGTAGTGCGCTCCAAGGAGCATGTAGCTCTTGCCAAACGCGTTGCCGACGAAAGCATCATCCTCACCGAGAACAAAAACAATATCCTCCCTCTTGACACCGACAAATACAAAAAAATAGCTGTCGTGGGTCCCAACGGCCACTACGCGCTTATGGGCGACTACGCCTGGACCAATTCGGAAGGTGAGGAGGGCATAGACCTTTACGAAGGCCTTACCGCCGCACTCGGCGACAAAGCTACCGTGACTTATACCGAAGGGTGCGACTGGTGGAGTCAGGACGATTCGCGCATTCCCGAGGCCGTGAAAGCTGTCGAGGATGCCGATGTTGCCGTCGTGGCTGTCGGCACGCGCTCTACGTTCCTCGGCCGCGGCGGCAACAAGAATACCGCAGGCGAGGCATACGACCTGTCGTCGCTGGAGCTGCCCGGGCGCCAGCTCGACCTCATAAAGGCTGTGAAAGCTACCGGCAAACCGATGATTGTCGTGTTCATCACCGGAAAGCCTTTGGTCATGACCTACGTACAGGAAAATGCCGATGCCGCGCTGGTGCAGTTCTGCGGCGGCGAGCAGCAGGGAGCCGCTATGGCCGACGTGCTCCTTGGCAACGTCAATCCTTCCGGCAAGCTGACCGTATCCTTCCCCCGCAGCACCGGCAACACCCCGTGCTTCTATAACCATTATCTCACCGACCGCGATTTCTGGGATAAGCCAGGCACTCCCGCCGATCCGAAGATGCGTTATATATTCGATACGCCGCAGCCGGTGTGGAACTTCGGCCACGGACTGAGCTACACCACATTTGAATATTCCGACCTCGAAGTCGACAACAAAGAGCCGAAAGATACCGATACCGTGACTGTAAAGGTGAAAGTCACCAATACCGGCGACCGCGAGGGTAAGGAAACCGTGCAGCTCTACGTGCGCGATGTGGTAAGCTCAGTGTCGACCCCGGTGCAGCAGCTCAAAGGATTCAAGAAAATCAACCTCAAGCCGGGCGAAAGCGAGGTCGTGGAGATTAAACTCCCGATGAAGGAACTCGCTCTATGGAACACCCGTATGGAGGAAGTGGTAGAGCCCGGCGACTTCGAGCTGCAGGTAGGCTCAGCTTCCGACGACATACGCCTCAAAGATGTCATTACAGTGAAATAATAAATTTAATACCAATACATTAATACCATTTACAATGAAAAAGATCTGTCTTATGGCCGTAGTGGCTATGGCTGCCGCCGGAGCTTCGGCTACGGTGAAACTTCCCGCCTATATCGGCGACAACATGGTGCTTCAGCAGAACACTGAAATCAAGATACCCGGAGTGACTGCACCCGGAGCAAAAGTGACCGTGACACCCTCATGGGGCAAAGCTGTCAAGACCACTGCCGACGCACAGGGCAACTTCACGGTGACGCTTGCCACTCCGGCGGCCGGCGGCCCGTTCAGCATCGTCTTTGACGACGGCGATGTCATGACTGTCGACAATATCCTTTCGGGCGAGGTATGGCTCTGCTCCGGACAGTCCAATATGGAGATGCCGCTTGCCGGTTGGGGACAGGTAAAGGATTTCCAGACCGAAATCGCTATGGCCAACAACCCTAACGTGCGTCTGCTTCAGGTGCATAAAAATATATCGACCGTGCCATTGGATACTGTTGAATTCAACGGCGGAGGCTGGGTGGAATGCACATCGGGCACCGTGCCCGGCTTCTCGGCATGCGCCTATTTCTACGCCCGCGAGCTTGCCGACAAGCTCGGTGTGCCTGTCGGCGTCATCGACACCACATGGGGCGGTACTCCCGTCGAGGCATGGACTCCCGAGGAATATATGCAGATAGTTCCAGGATTCGAGACCGAACTCGCCGACCTTAAGGCGGCAGGCGGCAATGCCGACAAGATGCGCGAAATCTACAACGGCCGCTATGCCGAATGGAAAAAAGGCCTGACCGCCGGTAGCAAGGAAGCGGCAAAAGATGTATACCACGGCGGCGAGGAAGGCTGGGGCGTGATGCAGCTCCCCGCCAACTGGGAGTCGGCCGGACTTCCCGGTCTTGACGGCATCGTCTACATGCAGCGCACCGTAGATATTCCCGCCGAGTGGGCAGGCAAGCAGCTTACACTGCATTTCCCCGGCATTGACGACGAGGATGTCACATACTTCAACGGCAAGGAGATAGCACGCGGTTCGGGATGGAACTCCGAGCGCGCCTACAATGTTCCCGCATCTCTTGTCAAGGCCGGCAAAGCGCTTATCACCGTGGTCATCACCGATACCGGCGGCGAGGGCGGCATCTACGGCGACGCATCGAAACTGTATATCGACTGCGAAGGCGAACGCAAGTCGCTCACCGGCAAATGGGACTATATGGTGTCGAGCGATTTCTCCAAATTCCCGCCCGCTCCCATCTCGATCGGTTCCACCAACTTCCCCTCGGTGCTCTACAATGCTATGGTCAATCCGTTGCGTGACTTCCCCGTCAAGGGCTGCATCTGGTATCAGGGCTGCAACAACGTGGGTCAGGACGAGCGCTATGCCATCAACTTCCCGCAGATGGTCAAGGGCTGGCGCGCGGCGTTCAACAATCCCGACATGCCTTTCTACTTCGTGCAGCTCGCAGGATACCTCGCACCCCGTTTCTGCCAGCCCGAATCGCAGTGGGCAGCCCTGCGTGAGTCGCAGAAATCGGTGCTCGGCCTCGACAACACCGGCATGGCCGTGGCAATCGACCTCGGCAATCCCGTCGACATACACCCCAAGAACAAGCAGGAGGTGGCACGCCGACTTTCGCTCCTCGCACGCAACAAGACATACGGCCAGAATGTGGCCTGCGAGGCTCCCGTGTGCGTGAAATCTACAGTGTCGGGCAACAAGATGGTACTTACGTTCGACGCTCCCGTTCACGCCACATCATCGGCCGCCCTCGGATTCATACTCGGCGACAAGGAGGGCAACTGGCAGCCCGCAAAGGCTGAAATCTCGGCCGACGGCAAAACAGTGACGCTCACCGCGCAGAAAATCAAGAAACCGGTGGCAGCCCGCTACGACTGGGCCGACTATCCCAACGGCAACATATACAGCGAGGCCAATCTTCCCGTGGCTCCCTTCGCTACCGACAAGAAATATTAAACCGACAAGTGATATTAATATAATAACAAACTCAACATATTCATGAAAAGAACAGTTTTATTGCTTGCTTCTGCCGCAGTTGCCGCTACGGCTATCGCAGACAGCAAAATTATTCCAATCGAAACTGACAATGTCGGACTCGTTTATTCTGTAGGCGACGACGGACGTCTCTATCAGCGTTATTTAGGTCGGAAACTCGAGCGGCAGTCGGAATATGCCAATCTGCCTCAGGGCATCGAGGCATATCTCACCCACGGTATGGAGGACTATTTCGAACCAGCCCTCCACATCAACCATGCCGACGGCAACCAGTCGACACTTCTCAAATATGTCGACTCGGCCACCACGACCAATGCCGACGGTTCGGTATCGACAGTCATCACCCTTGCCGATCCCGTCTACAAGGATGAGGTGAAGATGCACTTCACGGCGTTCCCCGATGTCGACGTCATCTCGGCCTATACCGAAATCAAGAACAACGAGAACAAGCCCGTCGAGCTTGAGAAATACGCTTCGTCGCTGCTTTCGTTCAACCGTCCCGCCTACTATCTGACACAGTACAACGGCGACTGGGCCAACGAGGCCAATCTCCACGAGCAGAAACTCGAGTACGGCAAGAAGCAGCTCGACACCAACCTCGGTTCGCGCCACAACATGTTCCTGTCGCAGTTCTTCCAGCTCGGTCTTGACGAGCCGGCTCAGGAAAACTCGGGCGAGGTGCTTGCCGGCACACTCGGCTGGACGGGCAACTACCGCTACACCTTCGAGGTCGACAACAAAGGCATGCTCCGCGTAATCTCGGGTATCAACCCCTACAACTCGGAATACACCATCGCCAAGGGAGAGACATTCACCACTCCCGAATTCTTCTTTACCCTCTCGCAGAACGGCAAGGGCGGCGCAAGCCGTAACTTCCATGACTGGGCGCGCCAGTACCGCCTCAAAGACGGACAGGGCGACCGTATGACGCTGCTCAACAACTGGGAGGCCACCTATTTTGATTTCGACGAAGCCAAGCTCATACAGCTCTGCAAGGATGCCAAGACCCTCGGTGTAGACATGTTCCTGCTCGACGACGGTTGGTTCGCCAACAAGTATCCCCGCAACGGCGACACCGCCGGTCTGGGCGACTGGGGCGAGAACGAAGCCAAGCTCCCCAACGGTTTCTATCCCGTCATCGAGGAGGCCAAGAAGCAGGGCGTGAAGTTCGGCCTGTGGATCGAGCCTGAGATGGTCAACCCCAAGAGCGAGCTCTACGAGCAGCACAAGGACTGGGTCATCACCCTCCCCAACCGCGACGAATACTATTTCCGCAATCAGCTCGTGCTTGACCTGAGCAACCCCAAGGTGCAGGACTATGTGTTCTCGGTACTCGACGACCTCAAGACCAAATATCCCGAAATCGCGTTCTTCAAATGGGACTGCAACTCTCCCATCACCAACATCTACTCACCCTACGAGAAGAATCAGAAACACCTCTATGTAGACTATGTGAAGGGCCTTTACAACGTGCTCGACCGCGTTAAAGCCAAATACCCCGACCTCGCCATCATGATGTGTGCCGGCGGCAGCGGACGCGGCGACTACAAGGGTCTGGAGTATTTCACCGAGTTCTGGCCCAGCGACAACACCGACCCCGTGGAGCGTCTGTTCATACAGTGGGGATTCTCACAGGTGTTCCCTGCCAAGACTCTTTGCGCACATGTCACTTCATGGAACCGTGACGCCTCCATCAAGTTCAAGACCGACGTGGCCATGATGGGCAAGCTCGGTTTCGACATCAACCTGCACGAACTCAGCGAAGGCGACCTCAAATACGCCCAGCAGGCCGTACGCGAGTACAACCGCCTGAAACCCGCCATACTCCACGGCGACCAGTTCCGTCTCGTATCACCCTACGAAAGTGAGCACACATCGACGATGTACGTGACCAAGGACAAATCAAACGCCGTAGTGTTCGCATTTGACGTATACCCCCGCTACAACGAGAAGCTCTACAATGTCAAACTCGCCGGTCTCGACCCCGCCAAGACCTACACCGTCAAGGAAATCAACCGTCAGGACTGCAACGACAGCCATGTCGGACAATACTCTGGCAACTACCTGATGAACGTCGGCCTGCCTATGTTCTCGGGCAACAAGCTCTCGTCACGCGTCTACGAGGTATCAGCCAACTGATATATTTTAAGAGAGAGTTTGAATTTAAACCGTATTAACAATAAAAGAGAATGATAGGAGATACTTCAAATTAATACTGAGGCCTTTTTTGGTTAATTCCGCCAAGTTTCATCAGTCGCATAGCTCGCTATGCTCCTTCTTCAACTCGCGGAATTACCTCAAAAAATCCTCTCAGTCTTAATTTGATTTAAATTCAAACACTCTCTAAAACGTGGTTAAAAACCGCGTCTACTACATGACTGACAATCAATCAGGTAGTAGACGCGGTTTCTAACCGCGGAAAAATGAAACCGTATATGGTGTCTATCATTCACAATTTTACAATTGCATGAGAAAAACAATCATATCACTCGGAATGGCGGCATTTGCCGTGACCGGTTTTGCCACCACTCCGATAAATATCACTACCGACGACGTGGCTCTGCGTCTGACGGTCGGTGACGACGGAATATTGCGTCAGAGCTATTTCGGCAAACGGCTGGCCGACGACAGCTACGCTCCGCTCGGCGACGGTGTGGAGGCTTATACCACCCACGGCTATACCGACCAGTTCGAGCCGGCGCTGCATATCAACCGTGCCGACAACAACTCGTCGCTCGTGCTCAAATATGTCGACCACAATGTGGAGACGGTTAAGCCCGGCGTGACGACAACGACCATCAATCTGGCCGATCCGGTCTACGGCGATGCCGTGTCGCTCATGTTCACAGCCTACGGACCTGAGAATGTGATTGCCGCCCGCTCGGTCATAACCAATACCTCAAAGAAGGATATAGAGCTTGAGAAATACGCCTCGGCGATGCTCAACTTCAATGCCCCCGAATACTATCTTACCGAGTTTTCCGGCGAATGGGGACGCGAGGCTGCCATGAGCAGCCAGCCGCTGCGCTATGGCAAGAAGGTAATCGACACCAAGCTCGGCACGCGTGCCAACGCCTACGTGTCGCCCTTCTTCATGCTCTCGCTCGATGAGCCTGCTACCGAGACTTCGGGCGACGTGGTGCTCGGCACTCTCGCCTGGACGGGTAATTTCCGCTTCAATTTCGAGGTGGACCAGAACAACCGTCTGCGTGTCATCGCGGGTATCAATCCCTACTATTCCGCCTACCGGCTGAAGAAAGGTGAGAGCTTCGAGACACCGGAGTTCATCTTCACCTATTCGCCCGACGGCATCGGACAGGCTACCCGCAATTTCCATGACTGGGCGCGCAACCACAAGGTGAAGGATGGCAACGGCGACCGCATGACGCTGCTCAACAACTGGGAGACAACCTATTTCGACTTCGACGAGCAGAAACTTGTCGACATGATGAAGGATGCCGACGAGCTGGGCGTGAACATGTTCCTGCTCGACGACGGCTGGTTCGGCAACAAATATCCCCGCCGCAACGACCATCAGGGTCTGGGCGACTGGGACATCACCGCCGCCAAGCTCCCCAACGGTTTCACCCCCGTCATCGAGGAGGGTAAGAAACTCGGCGTCAAATTCGGCCTTTGGATTGAGCCTGAGATGGTCAACCCCAAGAGTGAGCTTTACGAGAAGCACCCCGACTGGGTCATCACGCTCCCCAACCGCGACATCGTGACGAAGCGCAACCAGCTCGTGTTCGACCTGTCGAATCCCAAGGTGCAGGACTATGTGTTCTCCGTGGTTGACAAGCTGCTCACCGACTGGCCCGATATAGCCTATTTCAAATGGGACTGCAACTCCGAAATAACCAATATTTACTCCCATTATCTCGGCGACGACCAGCAGCACCTTTATGTCGATTACGTCAAGGGGCTGTACAGCGTGCTTGACCGCATCAAGGCCAAGTATCCCGAATTGCCTATGATGATGTGCGCCAGCGGCGGCGGCCGTTGCGACTTCAAGGGTCTGGAATATTTCACCGAGTTCTGGACGAGCGACGACACCGACCCCGTGGAGCGTCTCTACATACAGTACGGAATGGGTCATTTCATGCCCTCCAAGGTGCTTTGCGCGCATGTGGCCACATGGAACGGCGACGTCAAAATCAAGTTCCGCACCAACGTCGCCATGATGGGCAAACTCGGCTACGACTACAATATACATGAGTGGAACGACAAGGAACTTGCTTACTCCAAACAGGCTGTCAGGAACTACGAGAAGCTCAAGCCCGCAATCCTCGAGGGTGACCTCTACCGCCTCATATCCCCCTATTCGGGCAATCATGCAGTCAACCAGTTCATGAGCAAGGACGGCAAGATGGGCGCAATCTTCACCTTCGACATCTATCCCCGCTGGGGCGAGCACAACTACAATGTCAGGTTGCAGGGGCTCGACCCGAAAGCACGCTACGACATCTACGAGATTGACCGCTTCGATGCCGGCGATTTCAAATATGGCGAGTACACGGGCGAGTATCTGATGGAAGTGGGTATCCCCATCCTTACCAACAACCGCCTCCATTCACGCGTCTACGAAATCAAAAAACACTAAAACGTATTTCCGCGGTTAAAAACCGCGGCTACTATGCTGAACGACTGCTAACCAGCGCAGTAGTGGCCGCGGTTTTAACCGCGGTTCAGATAATAAAATTAATACGACCTCTTAATTAAAAACCGATAAAATGAAAAAAACGATTCTGCTTGCCGCCGCTGCTTTAGCCGCTATGGGCGCATCGGCCGGCGACTACACCAGATATGTCAATCCTATGATTGGCACCGGTGCCATCGAGGGGGGCCTCTATGGCAACAGCTATCCCGGCGCTACGATGCCTTTCGGCATGGTGCAGCTCAGTCCCGACACGCAGCCTGCCCCCGACTGGTATGACTGCTCGGGCTACCGCGACATCGACGCCGATGTGCACGGTTTCACCCATACGCGTCTGAGCGGTACGGGTGCCTGCGACCTTATCGACGTGTGCCTGTTCCCCACCTCGAGCGACCGCGCATGGGGCCGTTACACCCACGACCGTGAGGAGGCCCGTCCGGGTTACTACTCCGTCGACCTCCAGGAGGAAAATATCAAGGCCGAACTTACCGCTACACCGCGCGTGGGCGTACACCGCTACACCTATCCCGCCGGTGCCGCGCGCCGCGTGCGTCTCGACATGGACCATTCGGCTGTGAAAGGCAGCTGGGGACGTCAGATTATCAATGCGCAGATACGTCAGGTCGGTCCCAATGCCGTTGAGGGCTATCGTGTCATCACCGGCTGGGCCAAGCTCCGCAAGGTATATTTCTATGCCGAATTTTCCGAGCCTATCGAGAGCATCGATCTGAGCGACGGCGGCCGTCATGAGAAAGGTGCCGATGTAATCAACGGGCGTACACTTATTGCGATGATAGATTTCGCAAAGAATAACAAGCCGCTTGAAATCAAGGTCGGTATCTCGGGCGTATCGTGCGAGAACGCCAAGGAAAACCTTGAGGCCGAGACCGCCGGCAAGAATTTCGACATGATAGCGCAGGAGGCCGATGCCGCCTGGGACAAGCAGCTCTCGGCCATCGAGATTACTGCCGACGACGATACCAAGACCGTGTTCTACACCGCTTTGTATCATGCGCTGATTCAGCCAAACGTGTTCAATGACGTCAACGGCGAATACATGGCTCCCGACTATACCGTAGCCAAAGTTCCCGCGGGCGAGAACCAATACACTACCTTCTCGCTTTGGGACACCTACCGCGCCACCCATCCGCTCTACACGCTCCTCGCTCCGAAGGAGAACGCCGACTTCGTCAACTCCATGATACGCCACTGCGAGGTGTACGGCTATCTGCCGATATGGCATCTGTGGGGGCAGGACAACTACTGCATGATCGGCAACCACGCCATTCCCGTGATTGTCGACGCAGTGCTCAAAGGTACTCCCGGCATCGACCCCGAGCGCGCCTACGACGCCGTGAAGCGTTCGGCTACCGTATCCCACCCCAATTCGCCTTACAACGTATGGGAGCAGTACGGCTACATGCCCGAGAACATACAGACGCAGTCCGTGTCGATTTCCCTCGAGATGGCCTATGATGACTGGTGCGTGGCTCAGCTCGCCAAGGCTCTCGGCAAGGAGGCCGACTACGAGCATTTCATGAAGCGCGCCTACTTCCCCGATAATCTCTATGACGCCGAGTGCGGTTTCTTCGCGCCCAAGAATGACAAGGGCGAGTGGATACGTCCGTTCGACCCGCTGAAACATGGTGCCAACGGCGGCAATCCCTTTACCGAAGGCAATGCATGGCAGTATTACTGGTATATGCCGCAGGATGTCGACCATCTCATTGAGCTGACAGGCGGCAAAAAGGCGTTCGAGGCCAAACTCGACCAATTCTTCACCCTCGACGAGCAGCCCGAGGAGATGAACGGCAACGTATCGGGTCTCATCGGCCAGTACGCCCACGGCAACGAACCGTCGCACCACGCGGCCTACCTCTACAACTACGTTGACCGTCCCGACAAGGCAGCCAAATACCTCAATAAAATCATGACCGAAATGTACACCAACAACTCATCGGGTCTCGTCGGCAACGACGACTGCGGCCAGATGTCGGCATGGTACGTATTCTCGGCTCTCGGTTTCTATCCGGTAAATCCCGCTTCCGGCGAATATGACCTCGGTTCACCCGTGGTAGAGCACGCGCTTGTACACCTTCACAACGGCAACACCCTTGAAATCAAGGCTCCCCGCAAACGCGCCGACTACATCAACCCCAAGGAAGTACGCCTCAACCGCGACGTAATCAAAAACCACAAAATCACCCACCGCGACATCCTCAACGGCGGCCTCCTCGAATTCAAAATGGGCAAATAACCCGATTTTCACTCTAAAATATTTTCTAAAAGTAAAAGCCGGAAATGATATGACTTCCGGCTTTTACTTTTAGAAAATATCTGTAATATTGAATAATTTATTCACTTTTGCGGTGGAGAGTGGGATACACGCTCTTCATTCCGTCAATATGTTCAAAGAGCTGTGGTTCAACATTTGCAAACATCGGGTCGAGAACAAAATCAACACCTTCCCGACGTGCTAATTTTGATGCAGGAACAAAATCAGAGTCTCCTGAAAAAAGAACGATGCAGTCGACAAATCTCTTAAGGGCCAAAGATGCTATATCTACGCCAATTTTCATGTCAATTCCTTTCTGACGTACTTCAAAGAATATATCATCTTCCCTGACATCTTCCATTTTTATTTTTCCGGCGAGTAAGTCTTTGACCACGCGTGGACGTATAGCCCACGATTTATTGTCTTTAAGCATCCCAATACGTAAAGCTACTTTACGCTTCTTTTTCAATGCCTCAATCAATTCGATACGGAATTTATATTCTTCCGATTTGCTAAAGTCCACTGCTTTGCCTGAAATAGGATTATGTGCTTTCTTTGATAAGGGTTCACAATCATAATAAAATATACGATATAATATATTTCGGTTACCTACATGTTTGTGAGCCATTGTGTATAGATGCTCAGCTACTTCAGCACCTGACATTTTTTTGTCCTTGTTATATAAAGTGTTAAATCTCTTTATAAAAAATCCACCGTCAATAAGGACGGCAATTTTAACAGGCGGTAGATTGTGTTCTTTTGTCATGATATAAAAAAAGCTCAAGGGTGGGCGTAACTATTATCAAGTATTAGTGCTGTTACACTATCAGCCACGCTGTGCCATGAGCATAATCTTGTCTGCAAAGATAATAAATATTTATTATCCTTGCAAATAAAACACAAAAAATTGAAATAAGTTTTTTGTGTCAATATTAAAACTGGAAGTGATTGCTAATGCGATTACTATAAGGTATATTAAACTGTTGTATATTAAGAGGTAAAAAGCGTTAATTAAAATTTTCCAAACAAATAATCGGGGCGTTTTTGAAAAAATCCAAAGAAATAAAATGCCGAAAAATGAAAAAATCCAAAGAAATAAATGGATTTTTGAGGTCAATGTAAAAAAGTGGTTGTTAAAATTCCGGCAGCGGAGAGCCGGGAGGCTCGCGGGTGTGCTTAACCGGGGTTCGGAGTACCGGGGCGGTACGTAGACCCCGGCAGTAACTGTATCATATAGATAAGCCCGGGACGGGCGGACTGTGATACAAGCACCAGTTGAACCACAAACCGCCCGTCCCGGGCTTATCCTTTGTTTGTATTGCATGCTACCCCGGTCTGCGCCCGCTCCGCGTTCTCCGAGCCGGGGTTAATAACAATCCACGAGCCGCTGGCTCTCCGGGCATACTCTTGAAAATGATTTTAATTCGTATTGCTTTTTAACATTTCAACCGCCTTTTGCAGCTGACCCGATTTTTGGAGTGCTATGTGGCTATGATGCACTGTGTGGCCATATATGGAATGGCCCGGTTACCTTACGCAGGCAGCCGGGCCGTTCGCTATTTGCATTTAGGAGATTAATGAATGGGAAGTTTGATTGTGCGGCGGACGGGGGTGCTGGAGGGGAGACGTCCGCTCAGTGTGGCCAGATAGAGGCCGGGAGCTGTGGCCGGTGCCGGCATCTGGGAGATGGTCGAATTGGCTGTCAGGGCGGTGTATTCCGCTATCACTGAGCCGCCGAGGTCGACAATTGTCAGGGTGGCGTCGGTCGAATCTGCGGGGAGTGAGTAGGAGAGGAGTCCGGTGGCGGCGGAGTATTCCAGTACGACGCAGTTGTCAGTTGCAACCGCATCTACGCCGGTGACATAGTCTTTGGAACTCACTGTGATTGCGCTGTTGCTGCCTGTTGACATCACTTTCTTGAGATAGAGGGTGTTGTCGGCGTCGAGATAGAAGGCGTTGTCAGCGGCTGCATCGAATGCCTCGCGGCTTGCCGCACGATTGAACTCGGTGTTGTCGGTGCCGGCGCTCTTGAGTGCCTTGTTGTAGCCCGGTACCACGAAGGTATAGGTGCGCGTCGCGGGCATGCCGGGATATGCGCCCTCGTGGCTTACGCGTATTATATGTCCGTCGGGGGTGTCCTCCCCTTCGAATGTCGTAATCATGTATTGTCCGTTGTCGAGCGTTGAGGTCGATGTATGGTCGTCCTCGAACATTACCGAGCGGTTGACGGCGGCAGAGTTGGCGGCAGCGTATGTGCTTGCAGAGGCCGACGGAGCGAGATATGTGACGGTAAGACGCGTATTGTCGATTTCCGATGAAGTGGTGTAGGCTGTCTGCGAGAACTGCGGTATGAAAGCTCCGACGCGGCCGAAGTAAGGCAGTTTCTCGAGGGGCACGTCATATTCCACGGTAGAACCGCCGGCGTATACCTTGGTGAGGTCGTTGAGATCGACCCATGTGCCCTGCGGGAAGGTGATGGAGCGCTTGAACGTGTTGCATGTCACCACGGGTGCTACCATTATGTCGCGTCCCCAAAGGTATTGGTCGCGGCATCCCGAGGGCGATGGTGTCGCGCCGGCAACATCGTGGAAGTTGAGCGGACGGGCGAGCGGAGTGCCTTTCGTCGCGTTTTCCCACGCGAGGGTATAGGTGTAGGGAAGGAAACTGTAACGCAGGTGCAGGTGCTTGCTGACGGCGTCGAACACATCGGCGTATTCCGGCAGGTACGGTTCGGGCAGGTAGGTGGAGTGGGTGCGCATCATCGGCGAGAATGTGGCCATCTCGATCCAGCGCAGGTAGAGCCATGAGTCGGTGCCTACACCGTCGGCAGCGAAGCCGCCTACGTCATTGCCCATGTAGGCCACGCCCGACATGCCGGAGCTGAGAAGCGCCGGTATCTGTGCTTCCAGACCCTTGTAGGAGCGCTTGATGTCGCCCGACCAGGGGAATGTTGAGTAGCGCTGCATGCCGGCGGTTCCGGCACGGGGCATCAGGAAGGGGCGCACATCGGGGAAGTCCTCTTTGTAGCCGCGGTATACACGGCTTGTCCACAGGTCGCCGAATTCGTTGTGCACCTGGTCGACTGTGCCGCCCACATGGTGCGAGTCATCGTCGTGGCTTTCAGGTTCGCCGAGGTCGAGCCACCAGCCGCCCATGCCTTCTTCGGTACGCTGTTTGTAGAACTGCCACATCCAGTCCATGGCTGCGGGATTGGAGGAGTCGATGAGGCCTACTTTGTCGGAGCCGAGCCACCACATGTTGGACACATCATCGTCGGCGAAGTAGCCTTTCTCCTTAAGCACCGAATAATTGCGCGAGTCGGAGGTGAAGAACGGCTCGGTGATGCAGATGGTCTTTACGCCTTTCGCCGCGAAGTCCGACATCATTTTCTTTGCGTCGGGAAATTTGGGTGCGTACCAGTCGAGATTGCCCATGCCGTTGTTGCCCTCGCCCTGCCAGTAGAGGTCGAATACGATGGCGTCGAGAGGCAGACCGGCTTTCCTGACCGAAGCGACAACCTCTTCGGCCTCCTGCTGCGAGTGATAGCCGTAGCGTGATGTCATATAGCCGAAAGCCCAGTAGGGGGGAAGTTCCTGGCGGCCGGTGAGGAATGTATAGTTCTCAAGCACCGAGGCCATGCCGCCGTCGGCCGAACCGATGTAATAATAGGCTATCGGTGTGGCGCTCCCCGAATAGTAGGTGGTGCCGGCTGAAGAGGGTGATATGCGGGCGTTGCGGTGATGGTCGTCGAAGTAGAGACCGTAGCCGCCGGTCGACACCACGGCTCTTTCATTTAACTTTGGTGCTATAATGTTGCCACTGTTATTCAAGTCTTTACATTGTGTTATTATGTAATGTCTATGTTAATCTCATTATGGCTAAAAACACTAACTGCTTGTAACGTGCTATTTATCATACATTTTGAAATTTCCAAGCTTTTTTAAATGAAAGAGCCGTGGGTCGACACGACGAACGGAATGCAGATGTTGTGGGGAGCATCCCAGTCGCAGTCCCAGCCGCCGGTCTGACGGTTGTTCATCACTAATGATGTGCCGTTGTGGTTGATGCGTTTACCGTTGTATCCGCCGCCGTAGAATGCTTCGTCGTTCATCCCCTCGAATGAAGCGGTGCGGGGCGAACGGCTGTTGTCAAGGCCGTTTTTCTCACGCAATACGGTGTGGCCTGCCATGTCGGAGAAACTTACGCGGCAGTCGGCTTTGGACACGGTCACCGCGGTGGCCGATGTGCGCAGCACGATATTGTCATCGTCCTCGGATACGCTGAACGACCCTTCGGGTGCGGCGTACACGCTTATCGAACGGCGTTCGGGTGTGTTGTCGCCGTTGGCGCGTGGGAACACCTTCACCACGTAGTCATTGTAGGGGGTGATAGTCAGCGTGCCGTTTTCAGCCGTGATGACCACGGAGTTGCCGTCGTAGCTCCGGCTGCGGTATGCGCCGAGTGTGCCGGGCTGCTCCGACACCGGTTCAATCGAGATTGTCGAAGCCGAGAGGTCGACGGTCACGTTGTAGTCGGAGGCGGTGTCGATGGTCCACTGGCAGTCGTCGGTGCCGTCCTCCGATATGCGTCCGTTGTCCGACGGGTCGCGGAAGAAGAATTTCTGCTCGTTGTAATCGGCGTAGCAGTTGGTGGCTATCTTGAATGTGCCGGGCTTGAGTGATACTGTTCCCGAGAAACGGAACGGGTTGGAGGCGTCCTGCTCTATGGGAAGCGATTGCCACAGCGCCCATTCGCCGGGCGTGGCCGAGCCTACAAGATAGAGTACGTCATGGAGTATGGGTGCCTGCTGGTAATCGGCTTTGACCACCGATACGGTCATTGCGCCGAGGTCGCAGGTGATGGTGTAGTTGGCGCTTTCGCCGACTTTGAACTTATAGTCGGGGGCGCTTCCCTTGTCGGAATAGGCGAGACGTGATATGTCGTAGGGATTGTCGGAAGCATTGCGGTATTCGATACCGTCCCATTGTGCCTGTGCGAGAAATTTGAACTCTTTGTCGGCCTCAAGCCAGCCGGTGTAGCGGAAAATGTTTTCGTTACCGTTGTCGCGGAGCATTACCGACGTGCGGTCAAGACTCCATTTACCCCATGTGGCGTCGCCGATAACAAGCAGCCTGTCGGCTGCCGAAAGATGCATCGCTCCGATGAGAACGAGGGCGATTAAGGCATAAATCCTGTCAAATGTAAAGCTTTTTTTCATGATAAAAGAGGAAAATAATCCGTTTGATTGATTTCTGCAAAGTAACTTAATCCTGAGTAGGATTACAATGGGAGCTCGACTAAATGTAGTGTATTTAAAATGGTAAGTCGCTGATTTCCAATGTTGAAATTGCGTATGACGTCGGTTAAAATGTAGTGCCGCAAATAACGGTAAATGATGCTTTTTGCAATAAAAGGTCCGGATATGGCAGTATGGGGCGGGGGCGTCTCGCCCCCGTGGTATTCTTTTTGATGGCAGAAAATTACCACGGGGGCGAGACGCCCCCGCCCCATAAAATGCATTGGGTTTACTTGTATTTTTCAAGGAGTTGGGCGAGACGGGCTACGCCGGCGGTGGCTTTCATGGGGATTACCGTGACGTTGGCGGGGACGGCGGCCGGATTGGGGTCGATGTAGAATACCGGTACTCCGCGGCGCACGTACTGCATCAGTGCAGCTGCCGGGTATACCTGCAATGTGGTGCCTATCACAACGAATATGTCGGCTTCCGACGCGAGCTGTGCGGCCGGCTCCATCATCGGTACCGCTTCCTGGAAGAATACGATATTGGGGCGTACGCGGTGCCCGTCAATTACGGTGTCGGGGGTGGAACGGAACGAGGCGTCCTTGAGACGGTAGACCTTCGACTCGTCGTCGACGGCACGGAGCGTCATCAGCTGGCCGTGCAGATGCAGTATGTTGGAACTGCCGGCGCGCTCGTGCAGGTCGTCGACATTCTGCGTGATGACGTATACGTCAAAATCCTTCTCAAGATCGACGAGGCCGCGGTGGGCGGCGTTGGGTTCGACAGTGGCGAGTTGCGCGCGGCGGTCGTTGTAGAAGTTGTGGACGAGAGCCGGATTGCGCGCGAAGCCGTCGGCCGAGCACACATCCTGCACGTTGTAGTTTTCCCAAAGTCCGTTGGCGTCGCGGAACGTCGATATGCCGCTTTCGGCGCTGATGCCCGCCCCGGTCGATATTACAAGTTTCTTTTTCATAGTTTACGTATTTTTCGGTTATTGCAAATATATGCTTTTTTTCGGCATTTTTTGTCGTTTCAAATATAAATCTTAACTTTGTGAAGAAGGGTATCAATGCCGCGTGAATGGAAGGTGCTACGGCCCGTGCATCCCTTCAAAATATAAAAACCTATACGTTATGATTAATCCACATAGATATTGCGTGATTATGTGCGGCGGCATCGGAAGCCGTTTCTGGCCCTACAGCCGCGCTGACCGTCCCAAGCAGTTTATCGATTTCCTCGGCACGGGGCGTACGCTCCTGCAGATGAGCTATGACCGTGTGCTCCCTCTGGTCGACCCCGAGCATATCATAATAGTCACCAATGCGCAGTATGCGTCGCTTGTCAAAGAGCAGCTCCCCGACATCAGGGATGAACATATACTCCTCGAACCGGCACGCCGCAACACCGCGCCCTGTATAGCATGGGCCGCATGGCACATAGCGGCCATCGACCCCGAGGCATCAATGATAGTGACCCCGAGCGACCACCTCATCACCCGCGAGAGGGAGTTTGAGGCAGCCATAGCCAAGGGATTTGAATTTGTCGAGCAGCATGACGCACTCCTTACGCTCGGCATCAGTCCGACACGTCCCGAGACGGGCTACGGCTACATACAGGTAGGCGACCGTGTCGAAGGCGATATTCTCACCGTAAAGACATTCACCGAGAAACCTAATCTCGAACTTGCCAAAGTATTCCTCGAATCGGGCGAATTTTTCTGGAATTCCGGTATTTTCCTGTGGAGCGCCCGCAGCATAAAGAGCGCCCTGATGCATCATGCGCCCGACATAGCCAACCTGTTCGAACGTGGCGCCGACAAGTTCAGCACTCCGGCCGAAAATGAATGGATTGCGCACAATTTCCCCGGTTGCATGGGCATATCCATCGACTTTGCAGTGATGGAAAAGGCATCGAACGTATATGTCGAGACAGTCAATTTCGGATGGAACGATCTCGGCACATGGAGCGCGCTCTATGACAATTCGCCCAAAAACCGCGACGCCAACGTCACCCAGCAGTGCGCCGTGCTCGCCTACAACTCGACGGGCAATATATTCGCCGTCAAGAATCCCGGCAAACTTATCGTGGTCGACGGACTGAAGGACTACATCGTGGCCGATGCCGGCGATGTGCTCCTCATCTGCCCGCAGGCCGAGGAGCAGCGCATAAAGAATATGGTTAACGACGCCAAAATATCATTTGGCGACAAGTATTTATAAACGTGGCTGATACGTTTGACATACGCGCTCAGGGCGACGACCGCGACGGCGATTTCGAGCGCGCGTTGCGCCCGCAGCGTTTCGAAGATTTCTCCGGCCAGGAGAAGATAGTGGAAAACCTCAGGGTATTCGTGGCTGCCGCGCGTATGCGCGGCGAGGCTCTCGACCATCTGCTGCTCCACGGGCCTCCCGGACTGGGCAAGACCACGCTGTCGGCCATCATCGCCAATGAGCTTGGTGTGGGATTCAAGGTGACGTCGGGACCGGTGCTCGACAAGCCCGGCGACCTCGCGGGCATTCTTACGTCGCTCGAGGAGAACGATGTGCTTTTCATCGACGAAATCCACCGTCTCAGCCCCGTGGTCGAGGAATATCTCTACTCGGCGATGGAGGATTACCGTATCGACATAATGATAGACAAAGGCCCCGGCGCACGCTCGGTGCAGCTCACGCTGTCGCCGTTCACGCTTGTCGGCGCGACCACCCGTTCCGGGCTTCTTACATCGCCGCTGCGCGCGCGTTTCGGCATCAACTGCCATCTGGAATATTACGACCATGAGATATTGCGCTCAATCGTGCTCCGCTCGGCGCGCCTGCTCGGCACACGCTGCACTTCGGATGCGGCGCTCGAAATAGCGATGCGCTCGCGAGGCACGCCCCGTATAGCCAACGCCCTGCTGCGCCGTGTGCGCGACTTCGCCATGGTGAAAGGCTCCGGCGTGATAGACCTCGCGATAGCCAAGTTCGGTCTCGAAGCGCTAAATATCGACCGCTACGGCCTCGATGAAATTGATAACAAGATACTTACAACGATAATAACGAAATTCAAGGGCGGTCCCGTCGGCCTCACTACCATAGCCACGGCTCTCGGCGAAGACCCGGGCACCATCGAGGAGGTGTACGAGCCTTACCTCATAAAGGAAGGCTTCATCAAGCGCACCCCCCGCGGACGCGAAGTCACCGACCTTGCCTATACCCATCTCGGCCACGCCCTCAACGACGGTATCGGCGGCCTGTTCGAGTAAATAGGATAGGGGCGGGGGCGTCTCGCCCCCGTGGTATTCTTTCAGTCACATAAATCACATCGGGGGCGGGACGCCCCCGCTCCACTCAGCCTACTTGCTGATTGTGTCCGACAGGTCTGGCCGGTCCGACAAGTCCGACTTTGATGACAAATAAAAAATCACCCTCATTGGAGGGTGATTTTTTATTTTGCAGCGGGGTGGCTGAGTTATATGTTATGGCTTTATCAGCGTACAACCATTTTTGTTACTTCCGAGCCCTGACGCTTGATGACGAGCTGTCCGGCAGCGGGATTGGCCACGCGTACACCCTGCAGGTTGAAATATTCAACCGGAGCATCAGCATTCGAGTCGGAGATGATGTCGTCAACACCTGCCGATTCGGGAAGCACTACTTTGAAGAGGTTGTTGGAATTACCAAGACCGGGAGAACCATATTCATACCCGCTTTCACCGATGATGAGGGATTTTACAGGTACGGTAATTGTACGGGTTGCAGTGTCATATTTGCCGTAGTAGTCTGCAACATCAGCTTCAGTTGCGCCACGGTCAAGCAAGTAGTTGACCATTGAGTTGGCATACATCGAACCATCGCCGAAGTCGATTGCGAGGGGTGAGAATTCTACGACTACCTTCTCGGGATCGGATGCATTGATGTAGAGGTAGTGGTTATGAGTGTGTGTAGCTTCGTGTTTGTTCTTTGAAGCCTTGGGATATGCCTCTCCGTAAGGGTTGACAAGGCGGAAATATCCGGGGGTATCATTATTTACTTGTACAGCGAGGTTATAATCATTGACCGAGCTGTTATTGTAGAGCGAGTTGATGAGGTCTTCGGAATAAACGGCTTCGCCTTCGAGAGTAGTCCAGTTTTCGGCATCATCAGCGTAAACATAGAATACACGGCTGTCACCGGCTTTGGCATTTCCGCTTTCATCAAGTGCTGCGACGAAAAGAGTATAACCACCGCGACCGAATGCGCCGGCTGAAAGGCTCAAATCCTCAGTGCTGGGAAGTTCAGTACCTTTTGCTGCTACAACATCAAGATATGCTTGTGAGGGTTCATACATTCCTTTGGTCAGGAAGTATACCAGATTGGTGGCTTTGGGGCCGGCATTGACTGAGAATGTGAATTCGTCGTCATCGGCACAGTCGGCCATATCAATAGCGACACTATAGTCTACGTCAACTTTTGTCAGGACGTTGGTATAGGTTAAAGTCCACCATCCAAGATTTTCATTTGTGTAATCACCGATAGCCCATACGTCAAGATTTGGGAATGTCACAGTGTTTCCTTCAATAGTACCTATCGATGCCGGTTTTGAGCCGAGTCCGGGGACTACACTGCTACCGCTTACGTCTTTGAGATAGAAGTAGTTGGTATCACCGTAGCTGTCAGGACCAAGGTCTTGTGGCGAGGGGATTGAAATCGTTCCGTTTGCGACATCGACAGTAGCTTTGACAACATAGTTCTGGGCAAAACCTGATATAGTGGCTTCCCCGGTGAGAGCATTTTTAATCTCGAGTGTCAGCATTGTGCCGTCAGGATTGTTTGAGTTAAGGAGGTTCTGGCAGTTCCAGGTGTAGGTGCCGGCCAAGTCGGAGGCGGTAGCAAGAGCTGATGCCTGTGCGGGTGCTTTAAGTGCGCCGGGGAGATACATTTCTGATGTATTTTCAACGGGACTGGCGATTTTGTCGAGTGTTTTTGCTATTGGCTGACGGCCTTCTGCAAATGCCGAGCCACAAAGCAATGCGGAAAAAGCTAATGTGTAAAGTTTCTTCATGCGATATTGTTTTAGATAATGTGAATAAATTCGGAATATCGTTTTTGCGGTCTGACAACCGCAAAAGCACGCCATGGCGTGCTATCATGTCGCAAAGATATAGCGTATTTTTAATTTATGCAAATAAAAAATGTCAATTTTTTAGCAAAAAAATGCATTAGTGCATAATATTTTGACAAAATGTTAAATATTCTGCTGCTTTTTTATCCCGGAGAATATCACATCGTGTCGGTCAATGGTGTTATTCGTGTCGGGCAGTGATAGGAGCGGGGGCGTCTCGTCCCCGTGGTATTATTCTTAATCACAAGAAATTACCACGGGGGCGAGACGCCCCCGCTCCTATTCGTACCCCGCTCCTGTTGAGAGCCTTTATAGCGCTATGAGTGATGAGCCTTTGGCGGTGCGGCGTATAAATATACCTTTTTCGGGACGGTCGACGCGTATGCCCTGCAGGTTGTAGTATTCGGCGGGTGCATTGTCGTCATCGACTTCGATGCCGTCGACGGAGCCGAAGCCCGACATTGACATTGTGTAGTCGAGAAGGTTGATGTCGTCGATACGATAGGATATTCTGACTGCGTCGACAGTGATTTCATACAGACCGTTCTTTGCAGGAATCTCGGCGCCGCTTACGGCGTCATAGAGATGCAGGTCGGTGATGCCTTCAAGTTTCTTGACGGGAGCGTAGTTGTTGCCGCCTTTTTTCTCGAGGTCGAGCACTTCGGTAATCGGGGCTACAGTCGCTTTGGTGAGCGATGAGGCGGGATTGGCGGTGCTTCCTGCGGCGAGATATTTTGTTACGGCTTCGGTAAGCGACGGGATGCAATACACTTTCTTGATGTTGGTGTTGCGGAATATGCGGCTCTCATCGCAGAAATCCATGAATTTGGGAGCCAGGACAAACACGCGGTTGATTGCGCTTCCCGAGAATGAGTCTTTGCCTATGGCCGTCACTGACTGCGGTATGACAATCTGTGTCATGACTTCGGTGAATGCCAGTGTCATTGTGCCCATGGTGGTGAGCTGCGGGCCGAGGGTCACGCCCACGAGCGGCTTGCAGTTGGCGAAGGCAATGTTGCCGACAGTGAGCAGGTGCTCTCCGCCGGTGAATGACGCGAGCGAGAAGCATTCGTAGAATGCGGCTCCGCCAAGTTCCTTTATGGCGGGGAATGCGGCTGACTTAAGTCCGGAGCGCATGAATGCGTAGTCGCCGATATGCACTACGGCGGGGAGTGAGATTGACGACAGCGCGTAGGTATGTCCGAATGCCTCGTCGCCTATGACTTCGACGCTGCCGGCCTCGTATTCTTTATAGTATGCGAGTCGGGTGCAGCCGTAGAAAGCCTGCGAACCTATGATACGCATGTCGATGCCGGTGGTTATGCCGGTGATGTCGGTGTAGGAGAAGCCTTTGGTGGCAATCCGGGTGACGGTGTAGTTGTTGAGGCCGATGAAGTAGGTGTTTTTGATTTCGACGTCGCCTGTCGGCTTGTTGTCGGGGTTGGCGAACACTTCCACTTTGTGGTTCTGTCCGTCGACGGAGAGTACTTTTGCGCGGAGATTGGGCGTGAGGTCGATTTGTGCGCCCACCTCGGTTGCAGAAGCGCTGAAGGCAAACATTGCGGCGATTGCGCCGATGGCCGTGAATTTTAGTTTCATATTGTAAAAGATGAGTTGTAAGATATTGTAAGTAACTGCTTATCGGAGTATGAACCGGCAGGTGCTCTTGCGGCCGGCGGTCGTAGTGGCTTCGGCTACATAGACACCGGGGGTCAGGCCGGGGAGATATGTTTCGTTGCCCTCCTCGTGCCATACGGTGGCACCGGTCATGTTGTAGACTGTGATTGAAGCGCAGTCGTCGCCGCCTGTGATGTGGCGCCCTGACACCGAGATGCCGCCTGTGCTGTCGACGGTGATGTCGTCAACTCCTCCGTACAGCCAGTGCTCCTTGGGGTAGATGGTCGACATTGGTATGCCGTCGACGGTGTAGCTTACGGTGACTTTCTGCACATATCCCAGCACGAGACCCGCGCTCCCTGACAGCACGGAGCCTTCACGACCGATGCCGATGGGTTCGAGGTCGTTGAAAGCGATTTTGAAGTCACTGACATCGGCAGTGGGGGGATATACCTGTCCGACAGTGACTTTAAGATCGCAGTCGTCGGTTTCCTCAAACTGTATGGTGAAGTTGTGGCGCACGGTGCATCCGGCCGATGAGGCTTCGGAATATTTGTGCAAAGTACCGCCGGGTACGAAATATGAGGCCGTGGGGCAGATGTAATCCTCCGACGGCGAGTAGGAGTCGACATATACCTGCGGCGACACGGTGGCGCCGTTGGCAGCCTGGAACATCGGGCCTATGGCCCAGCAATTGTAATCCTCGGAGTATTTGCGGTTGGCAGTGACGGCAATGTATACTTTCGGCTTGAAATGGAGTGTTGTGCCTGAGGGCGAGTAGCAGAACTGAGGTCTGTTTTCAATAGTGTATAGGGTGCCCAACTCGATATGGTTGAGCACGCAGGCGTAGCCGAACGCCGGGGATGACGGCGCTTCGGTTGTTTTCCAGAATGATGTGAACGCCGGAAGTTTGAGAGTTGTCAGTTTGGAACAGTTGGAGGCGAAATACGGGTACAGGTCGAAAGAGGAGTTCTCGGTGCCGCGCACTGCCGATGCGTCGATGATCTCGAGGTTGCGGCATAGAGAGAACATGTGTTCGCATGCGGTGGTAGAGCCGTTGGTCGGGTCGTCGCTGTAGATTACTTTGGTGAAACCGCATGATGTGAACACCGAGTCACCGTAGATAGCCGTGCTTGCCGAGAATGGGAATTCCGCCAGCGACGAGCAGTTCTTGAACGCTGCCTCGTCGATGAGATCAATGGGATTTTCCGATGTCACGCGCGTCAGTGAGCGGCAGCTTTTGGCAAATCGTTCGGGAATGGTGAGGCCGGTGCACTCTAAGTGGATTGTCTGCAGTGACTCCGAGCCTTCAAATGTGCTCATGCCCATCGAAGTCACGGTGCCGGGTATGGTGAGATTGATTAAACCCGAGTTCTGGAAAGCTCTTTTGCCTATTTTCGACACTGCGGAGAGGTCGATGCTTTTGAGATTGGTGGTATTGGCGAATGCGAATTCTTCGATACGGTCGACCGACGACGGTACGGTCAGTGTGGCGGCCGGATTTTTCGGAGGACATGATACAATGCGCTCGCCTCCTTCGATAAGCATGCCGTCGACGACACTCAGGCTATATGAAGAGCCGGAGCCTGTGACTACATAGCTGCGTATGGATTTGGCGCGGTTGAGGCCGCCGTTGTGGCTGATGTTGCACCGGCGCGGCAGCGTAAGGGTGGTGACGGTGCTGTTGCCGCGGAATGCGCTTTCGCTTATATATCTCGTGACGGATGGCAGCGCGAATGAACCTCCTCCTGCCGGTATGGCCTGCGGCACCGCCAGCAGGTAGTCGTCATCGATATAGAGCATGTCGTTAATGGTGCTGAAGTACTTGTTGCTTGTGTTTACGATGAATTTCTTAAGTGCCGGGCAGTTGTCGAAATTCATCGGCCTGCACGGGTATGTACCTGATTTTGAGTCGCCTATTCTTGTAATTGTCGCCGGTATGGTGATTTCGGTCACTTCGGTAAGGTTGTCGAGGGCGTGAGGCTCGATGGCTACCACGCTGTAGGTGACACCGTCGGTGTGTTTGTAGCTTGCCGGTACCGAGAGTTTGCCCGATGAGGGCTGGTTGCCGCCCCAGCCGGTGAGTGTGCATTGCTTTTTCGATTTGTTGAAATTGTCATAATGCCATATTATGGCGTTGGCCGGCAATAGAATGCCGAGCATAGCAGCTGCTATCAGAAACCGTTTCATTAATAATTAATTGATAAGGAAATGTGAATAATCGGCGGCAAATATACGCCCTTTCATGAATAAAACTCTCATTGTGAGACTGTTCATTTCCGGTATATACTTTTTTAATACCGTGAACACCGGATGCAACGTGATTTTATTAGGTCTATTTTCGGTCTATTACGGCCGATGCAATTTGCGCAATCGGAGCTATTTGGCTAAATTAGACGCATGAAAAGGACGATTTACAGTATATTTGTGGCTGCCGCAACGGTTTTGACCGTGGCGTGCTCACGCCCGCGCACGGCAAAACCGCACCCGTGGCCTGCCGTCAACGATGTTGTCGACACATTGTCGCAGAGACTTGATTACGCCATCTACCACCATGCTGACCCTGACAGTGTCGGGGTGTGGACTGACGAGATTGAGCGTCAGGCTCAGCGGGAGGGGGATAATGAAGAATTGACGGCCCGTGCCGGCTACTACCGCGCCATGGCATCACGCATGCATGGCGATGTGGCGGCATCCGACTCGATGCTCGCAGCGCTGCTCGGGAGCGTGGATTCCGCCGCTTGTCCCTATCTGTACAACCGCGTGGCATGGCATGCCGACAACAGCGCGGTGCGCGATATAGCCGCGTATGAGCGTACGGTGAGCCGCCTGGATTATTTCCGCACTGCCGGCGACGATTTTCTCGCCGGGGCACTGTATACCGAGCTTGGCAACCTGCTGAATAATGTCCGCGACGCCGAGGGTGCCATTGCCGCCTACCACAGTGCCGACTCTCTCTACCGGCTTTCCGGAGCGGACGACATCGCGGTGTTCAACAGCATGAACCTTGCTTCGGCCTACATAGTGATGCGCGACACGACGTCGGCCGTGGCGCTGCTCTACGGTCTGCGCGACAACAGTTATGTAGCCTCGCGTCCCGATGTCGAGGAGATGGTATTGGAAAAATTGTATGATTACTCGGCCGACACCACGGCCTTGCTGAGGCTGTATGACATGCAGCGTGAGCATCCAGGGGCTGTGCTGCTCAACTGCATGAGCCGGTATGCGTTGAGCCGCGGCGAGTATCAGCGTGCGTCGGAACTGGCCGAACAGGCTCTCGATGCGGCGATAGAGGAGGGTGAACCCGATTTCGCCGCTTACGCCCTCTATGCCATGAGCGACGCGAGTGCCGCGGAGGGCGATACCGTGGCGGCTTTCCGTTCCCTGAAAGATGCCGTCGACCTGACCGATGAGATAAGCCTTGCCAACGAGCCTGACGAAATAGCCGCCCTCGAGACGATGCGGGCGATTTCCTCGCGCCGTCTGGAAGCGGAACTGCAACGCAACCGCGCGACATTTAAATACGTATGCGTGGCTTTCGTGCTCACGCTTCTGCTCGTCGTGGCAGGATGGGTGGTGACGCTGCGCATACAGCGGCTTAAAATGATGGGACGGAGGGCTGCCAGCGAACGCGACAGCATATCGCGCCGTCTGATTGCCACCCAGATAGCCCGCTCGGAGTCGGAACAGCTCATCACCAGCGTAGGCAAGGAGATAGGCGACATGAGCGATGCCGGACGTATCCCGGCCGGCGAGACGCGCCGTATAGTCAACGCGATAAAGTCGCACGCTGTGAAACAGGGTGACCGCGAGACATTTATCGAGACATTCAGCTCGATGCATCCCGAATTTGCCCAGCGGTTGCTTGAACTAAACAGCGCTTTCACCGAACCCGACATACGTCTTGCCACCTACATAGCCATGGGGATGGACACCAAGCATATAGCCGACACGATGGGTGTGCGTCCAGAATCGGTCAAGCAGGCACGCTGGCGGCTGCGCACCAAGCTGTCGCTCGAAAAAGGCGCCTCCCTCGAGCAAGCCCTCCGCAACCTGCTGGGATAACGGGGAATTAAACAAAGGCACAAAAGCCCTGACAGGAGCACAAAGTGAGAAATTGTGCTTTTGCCAGGGCTTTTGTGCTTTTGTTTAATCCGTCCGGAAATGCTGTATTGCGCTTTATTTGCCGAGCTTGGAGGCTTCGTTTTTGAGGGCGTTGGCGCCTTCGTTCATTTTTTCGGCAACACCCTGTTTGATGTCGTCGACAGCTTTGCTGCCGGCTTCTTTGGCGTCGCTGACTACCTGTGAGGCTTTGTTTTCAACGCCTTCCTTTACGTTGGCGGCCACATTCTTTACGCTGTCGGCGGCCTGCGATGCGAAGTCGGCGGCTTTATCTTTGGCGGCCTGATAACCGGCTTCAACAGCCTCAACGGTGCCTATTACCTTGCCCTTTGCATCTACGTATGCTCCGTCGACTACGGTAGCTATCACGTTGCCGGCCGAGTCGAGCAGCTGTTCGCCCTCGATGACGACGCCTGCGGGCAGGTCGGCTATTGCGGTTGCGGTGTTTTGGTCGGTGTCGGTTGCTGCCGGATTATCTTCTGTTTTGTTGGTTTTCGAGCAACCCACGATTGCTACTGCGCAAAGCAACGCTGCGCAAGAAAGTAATTTTTTCATTGTCTGATATATTAAAAATTGATAGTTGTACGTGACATCATAAGGAGTAACGCTCGGGAAGTGAAAAAGTTCACCGCAGCATGAAAAATATATTTATCGCGGGAGCATGCCGCTATTGCTACAGCTGCCCCTGCTCTATGAGGGTGGCTATGCGCTCTATGGTGGCGTCCTCCTTGTTTTTGTCGGGGCGGTATTTGCCGTTGATGTTGACGCCGAACAGTTTGCCGAAGCCGTGGTAGAATACGGCGCGGGTGGTGCCGAGAAAGGCTTTGAGTATGTCGTAGCCGCTCTGGTTGGTCTCGCGGCCGATGAGTTTGACGAGTATCTTGGCCTGTCCTTTGGTGAAGCGTTTAAGCGCCGGTTTATACTGGTTGAAGACCTCACCCTCCATCTCCTTGAGGTAGGCTTTGCGTTCTTTTTCCGATTCGAAAGTCTGGAGATATTCGTAGGTCTCGGTGAGTGTCTCGGCGATGAGTTTGGCGTAAGGGAGAGCCTTGCGTACGTCGCGGACGGTGCGCCAGTAGAACTCCTCCTCCTTTTTGTTCTTGAACCGGAGAGGAGGGTAGACGTCGATTTCGTTGAACACGAGCATCATCACCGTGTCGCCGTCGATTACGGTATGGTACTTGCCGCGGAACACCTTCTGACGCACGCGTTTAAGCTCCGCGCCGCCGCTGTCGTCGGGCTGCTGCGGGGCACCGTAAGCCGCTATGGCCGCGATGAGGGCGGCAATCAGGGCAACCGGTATTTTGACATGACATTTCATGATGCGTAGCTGTGTCCCGCGGGCGCCCCCCTGTAATCCTATCGGGTGTGGGGCACGGGAGGATAGTCGAGGGTGTAGTGCAGTCCGCGCGACTCCTTGCGCTCCTTGGCCTGCCGCATTATGAGGTAGCCTACGTTGATGATGTTGCGCAGTTCGCATATCTCGCGCGATGCCTTGGAGCACTTGAACAGCTTCTCGGTCTCCTCGTATAGGATGTCGAGGCGGTTCCATGCGCGGTCGAGGCGCAGGTCGGAGCGTACAATACCAACGTATGTGCCCATGATTTGGTTTACCTCCTTGATGCTCTGTGTGATGAGCACCATCTCCTCTGGATGGCGCGTGCCCTCGTCGTTCCATGCCGGCACGTCGGTGCGGAAAGCGTAGTGGTCAATCATCTGCGATGCGTGGCGTGCGGCTGCGTCGGCGTAGACCACGGCTTCGATGAGCGAGTTGGAGGCGAGGCGGTTGCCGCCGTGCAGTCCTGTGCAGGAGCATTCGCCCACGGCATAGAGGCGCTTGATTGAGGACTCGCCGTTGCCGTCGACCTTGATGCCTCCGCACAGATAGTGGGCGGCGGGAGCCACGGGTATGTAGTCCTTGGTAATGTCGATGCCTAAGGAGAGGCATTTGCGGTAGATGTTGGGGAAGTGGCGGCGTGTCTCTTCGGGGTCCTTGTGGGTGACGTCGAGGTATACGTGGTCGTCGCCGTTCTGCTTCATCTCCGAGTCGATGGCGCGTGCCACGATGTCGCGCGGGGCGAGCGACAGGCGCGGGTCGTATTTATGCATGAACTCCTCCCCTTTGAGGTTGCGGAGCACAGCGCCGTAGCCGCGCATGGCCTCGGTGATGAGGAATGACGGACGGTCGCCGGGATGATAGAGCGCCGTGGGGTGGAACTGGATGAACTCCATGTCCTTGACGGTGCCTTTGGCGCGGTAGACCATCGCTATGCCGTCGCCGGTGGCTACGAGGGGATTGGTCGTGGTCTGGTATACGGCTCCGACACCGCCGGTGGCCATCAGCGTGACTTTGGCGAGGAAGGTGTCGACGGTCGAGGTCTCCTCGTTGAGCACGTAGGCGCCGTAGCAGGTGATGTCGGGGGTGCGGCGCGTCACGATTTTGCCCAAATGGTGCTGGGTGATGATTTCTATTGCGAAATGATGCTCGAATATGTCGATGTTGGGATTCTCGCGGATGCGGCGTATGAGGCTCTGCTGTATCTCGTAGCCGGTGTTGTCGGCGTGGTGGAGGATGCGGAATTCGCTGTGTCCGCCCTCGCGGTGCAGGTCGAACTCGCCGTCGTCGCGCCGGTCGAAATCCACGCCCCAGCCGATGAGTTCGCGTATCTGTCCGGGAGCCTCCTGCACTACTTTCCTGACAGCCTCGGGGTCGCTGAGGTAGTCGCCCGCTATCATTGTGTCTTCGAAATGCTTGTCGAAATTGTCGACAGCAAGATTGGTGACCGAAGCTACGCCTCCCTGCGCAAGGGCCGTATTGGCCTCGTCGAGAGTGGTTTTGCATATCAGGGCCACACGTGAGGTCTTTGCCACCTTGAGCGCGAAACTCATGCCGGCTATGCCTCCGCCTATCACCAGATAATCATATTCGTAAGTCATCGTCGTGTAATTGTAAGCTTTAACTCACAAAATTACTATTATTTATAATACAGGGGATAAAATTTGTTTAAAATTTAGTTAAACCGCGATGGGTGGAGGAGGGTAATTTTTGGGTGTCCATTGTAGGGACGCACGGTCTGTGCGTCCGATAATATGCTGGTAATCAATCCGCGCGATGCGTACGCACGGGCTGTGCGTCCCTACATTCTGTGCTTCGGTGCGGCTATATGGCCACGTGGTTTTCAAAAACCGTCGGGAACGTACCGTTGTTCTTTCTACAAACCGACGTTTCAACTTAGGGCGACCGTAATATATACACGTCATGAGGGAGAGGATTATCAACATACTGGCATTGCTGCTTGCTGTTACGCTTACGGCGGAGAGCGCCGTACCGCCGCGCTACGAGCGCCTGCTGCTGCCGCGCAGTCAGGCCGTCCTCGACACCGTGGCCGAGACGGAGCGTCTGCGTGGGTCGGTGCCGGTCGACGATACGCCTGTATGTATTTACGACATGCCGTATTCCATCAATGCGAGCTATCCGAATTATGGGCGTTTGGCAGGCAATTCGCTGGTGCTTGTCGCGGGAGGCATACTGACACTCGGTATCCTCTCGGTACTTCCCGAGGATGCCACAGCGTGGAACAAGAAGGAGACCCGCACCGTGCCGATGTTCCAGCGGTATTTTGACCACGTGATGCACGGGCCGGTCATCGACAAGGACAACGCCATATTCAATTATGTGCTGCATCCCTATGCCGGGGCAGCCTACTATATGAGCGCGCGTTCGCAGGGTTTCAACGTATGGCAGTCGTGGTTGTATTCGTTTCTCGTGTCGACGGTGTTCTGGGAGTTCGGCGTGGAGGCGTTCATGGAGTATCCGTCGATACAGGACCTTATTATCACGCCGATGGGCGGTCTGGTGCTCGGCGAGGCATTCTATCTTGCCAAACGGTATATCGTGCAGCACGACTACGAGCTGCTCGGCACGAAATGGCTCGGCTATCCCGTGGCGTTTCTCCTCGACCCGGTCAACGAGTGTCTCGGCTATTTCCGCGGCAACAACGCCCACGGCTGGAGCAGCCGCCATCACCCGGAGTCGCCTGTCAATTTCACCCCGCAGATTATGCCCCTGCGCGGCGGCGGTGTAGGCTACGGATTTTCCCTCAATGTAACATTCTGAAAACATTAATCCGCGAGATAGTTGCGGAATACACTAAATATGCCTGAATTTGTATGGACGCGATTCAATGCTGTTTATTTGGGCTGAGCTGAGTGGGGCGGGGGCGTCTCGCCCCCGTGGTATTATCTTTATATCCTGGAAGTTACCACGGGGGCGGGACGCCCCCGCTCCACTCAAATCAGCTTGATTAAACAGCATTGGGACGCGACTCAATGCTGTTAACTTAAGCTGAGTTCGAGGATTATGATGGAGGGTGATGCCGCAGACGATGTTGTTAACGATGCCGTAGGCATCATCTATATGATTAACCCGGTCATGGAGCGAAAGCGCCTTGGCCGGGTCAATGTGCGGGCATGAGACGTTGCCGCAGGCATCGTCAATCCCCATAAGCTATCCTTACATAGGAGTCCCCCGATATGAAGCGGATTGATGATGCCTGCGGCAACATCACGCACTATGATGCGACTCGTCCCGGCCAAGGCGCTTCGCGCCATGACCGGGTTAATCATATAGATGATGCCTACGGCATCACCGCCACCCCAATGCTTAAGTAAACAGCATTGGGACGCGATTAATCGCTAACCTTTACCTATAAATGGGATATATGTCTGATTATCAGCAAGTTGCATAAAATTATAAATACTTGTAATTCAAGCTTTTAGCCTATTTGTGGGTAAATGTTAGCCGATTAATCGCGTCCCTACAACATGCTGCGGCTTTTGACTATGAAAGGTCATGTCTGCAATGGCCTTATGGTTGAGCTTCTGTGGTGTGGTGCAATCGTTGTAATATTTTTATGTTGTAAAACATAAATCGGTATGAATTTGAAAGTTTTGCTTTGATTTTGGCGGAAAATCCGCAAAAGTTTTATAAAATTCATCATTATTGCGTGTGTTTTTACGTTTGATTCTGACGAAATCGTTGCTGTGCGCCTGAAAATTATTACGCGTTTGTCGGATAAATTGGCGTATAGGTCGTTGCTTTCGCCTCGGGCGATGTCTAATTTTGCAATGTTGTGAATTTTACATTTTAACAAACCTAACTTATTTCATCATGAAAAATCTTACCAAATCATTAATGCTTGTGGCGGCGACCGCTACCGCCTTCAGTGCAGGCGCGCAGGCAAAGTGGACTGTCAACCAGGCAAGTAAGGATTTCTTTCGTTCGGAGCGTTCGGGGCCTGTTGTGGCTGACTTCAACAACGACGACCGTCTCGACATATACGATTCGGGCAATGGAAAGATTGAGAAATTCGGCAAAGTGGGCGGTTTCTGGTTCCAGTTTACATCGTCAACGTAGCCGGCAAATCGGTCAAAGTGGTGAAATAAAACCGGCATAATCCGCTTCCGGCGGCATAAACAAACAAAGGCACAAAAGCCCTGACAATAGCACAATTTCCCCCTTCGTGCTATTGCCAAGGCTTTTTGTCCTTTTGTTTTAAAGCCATACAAAGGGCAGTATTTATTCGATGAAGCAATAGTTGTAAAAACTGACGCAAATGTAGTATATGTATGTCTGAATAATTTACGATTTTTGCGAAACATATTTTAACCTAATCATCATAACATGAAAAAAATTACCAAAAATCTAATGCTCGTTGCAGCCGCTGCAACAGCACTCAGCGCAGGCGCTGAGGCCACGTGGGAATTTAACACCAATTCAACGAATTTTCTTGTCGGCGCCCAGGGCGGCCAAGGTATAATGGCTGATTTCAATAACGATGGGCGTCTGGATATCTATTATTCAGGTACCGGTGTAAATCCCATCTACAGCCAGCCCGGTTTGCTTAACTGGCAGGCATCGTCAAACATGCTTTATAACAATGGTGACGGGACATTCACGCAGGATATTATTTCCGCAGAAGGAACCGGCGAGTTTGAAGATGAATATGACGGTGATGGAAATCTTATAGGACAGCGGGAAAAATACCGTTATGTCGATCCAAAGCATGGCATCTGGCCGGCTACCTATCCCCATTTTGCCACAATCGATTATAACAACGACGGTCTGGTAGATTTACTTGTCGCAGGCAAAGAAAACAATGACTGGGCTGCCGGATTTTTCAACAGAATCCCCGAAGACTTCAGGGCTTCCACGAGCCAAGGCAATTTCTGCATGGTCCTTTACAAGAACAATGGCGACGGCACATTCTCAATTGAGCCGAACTGTAATCTTCCCATCGTAATACCTGACCGCAACAATGGCGGGGCCAACTTCTTCAATACAATCGCGTGGGGCGACTATGACCGTGACGGATATGTGGACCTCGCATTCTGTGGAATTGCCCGCGATGCAGACCCCGGTGAGCCCAACCGCGTGGCTCAGCTTTGGCGCAATATTGACGGTACCGGGCGTTTCGAGCAGATGAACATCGCCGAGACCAGAGGCGGCTCATGGACAGATGCCGTGACCGAAGGTGAAGGTGACGAAAAGGTGGAAGTGATTCCTTCCCGCGAACTTGAAGGCTGGTTCCTCCTCATCTCAGGCAACGTGACAATGGCCGACATAAACAATGACGGCTGGCTCGACCTCGTGTTCGACGGCTGGTGTAACAAAGTGAGCGACGGCGTCTATGAAGCCGGTTCAAATGGCCGCGTATACCTCAATGTAGACAATGGCGAAGGCGGAAGGAAATTTATCGATGTCACCGATCCCAGCGGACAGTTTTATCTTACCCGTGCAGGCAATACTCAGCTTATCGACCTTGACGGTGACGGGTATCTTGACCTTATGAATGTCGGTTATGGCGACCATGGTCTCGGATGGAAGACACTCTATGCACACAATAACATGGGCGACGACCCCGAAAATACCAAACCGGAAGAAATTTACAATTATTGTGATCCTATGGGTCAGTATGGCCTCGCCGATACCGAGTGCGTAAAAATGATAGCCCGCGACTTCGACGGTGACGATATCATGGATTTCCTGTATGTAGGTGCCTATGACGAAAAAGTATTTGTCGGCGATGCAGGCGGTAATTATACTCAGTCAGTGGCAATGCCAATCCGCGGTTTCGATGGCAGTGACGGTGGTGAGGCAGTAGGTGACCTTACCGGCAACGGTCTCGCTGACCGCTTCCAGACAGGTTACACCTGGGTTCATGACAATGCTGAGATGGACGGAAAGAACTACCGTGAGATTATAGGTTGCGGCGATTGGGCGTTCGGAAAATGGATTTGGCACAACACTACAGATGTTGAAATCATCGCTCCTGATGTTCCTGCAAATGTGAAGACTTCAATTGATGAGACAGCCAAGACCATCACTATCGAATGGGACGATGTCGAAAGCCCCAACTGCGCGTACAACGTCGTTGTGCTCACTCCCTCGGGCAAAGTAATCGCCAACATCCCCGTCGACCCCGTGACCGGCGCGCTTAAGGTGGCCGAGAACAAGAATATCGCTATCCGTCCGTTCGTCAACAAGTACACCCTCCCCTACAATGAAGTGGGCGAATACAAGATGGGCGTGCAGGCTCTCAGCCTCAACAACGAGAAGGCATCGGCAATAGCATGGGGCCAGAACCTGGTGGCCGGAGTAGGCAACATCACCACCGACCTCACTGACAACGACGTGAAGGTGACAGTCAACGGCAACTCCATCGTGGCCAACGCGACAGCCAATGCCGACGTCAAGGTAATCGACATGATGGGCCGCACCATCGCCACCGGCGTGACCAACACCCCCATCAACGTTGAAGCCAACGGCGTACTCATCGTCAACGTAGCCGGCAAATCGGTCAAAGTAGTGAAATAAAACGCAATACAGCCACTTTCCGACGGCATAAATAAACAAAGGCACAAAAGCCTTGGCAAAAGCACAAAGTAAGAAATTGTGCTCTTGTCAGGGCTTTTGTCCTTTTGTTATGATACACCCGCTTATTCGCCTCAATCCGAAATTACAGTGCATATTCCTCTTCCCATTTAATATCGCTTTCCGCGGTTAAAAACCGCGGTTACTATAACACGCTATGAATCAGCTGTGTAGTAGCCGCGGTTTCTAACCGCGGACAATAAAGCCGGCAATTGTCATATTGTCATGCATTGCAATTTCGGCCTGAGCCCTTGTCCTTTTTTGTTTGGTTTTTCGAGTTATTAACAATTATGGCGGGGGAAAATAGTTGGGGGTACAAAAAAAATGGCTAAATTTGCAGATTGACTTAAGAATGAGTCGCAAACTGTTAGTCGCAAATTGTTGATTTTTTGCCGACAATATGTAGGGACGCACGGTCTGTGCGTCCGTCAATCGGCTGAAAATCTGTATATGTGGCACGGACGCACAGACCGTGCGTCCCTACGGAGTTTGAGGCTGATTCTTGAAGAGTTGTTTATAATATTTCTTTCATCGCATATTTACTATGGGTATAGCGACTGCTTCCCCGGCAATGGGGGTAACTTCTTGCGAACGACCGCTTTACGGTTATAAGAAGTATAATGTCATCAATAACGTGGCAGGGTGGGTGTGCTTCATCATCGCCGCCGTCACTTATATGCTGACACTGGAGCCTACGGCAAGTTTCTGGGACTGCCCCGAGTTTATCTCGCAGGGTGCCAAACTGGAGGTGGGACACCCGCCGGGCAACCCTATCTTCATCCTTGCCGCAAGATTTTTCATCAACTTTACGGGTGGCGACGTGTCGAACTATGCGTTTGCCGTCAACGCCATGTCGGGGCTGCTCAGTGCCGCGACAATACTGCTGCTGTTCTGGTCGATAACGCATCTCGTCAGGCGTCTGATGGTAGGGCGTTCTCAGGAGGCTCTCACGCTGTCGCAGCTCCTTGTAGTGATGGGTTCGGGAGTGTGCGGCGCGCTGCTCTACACGTGGAGCGACACATTCTGGTTCTCGGCCGTAGAGGGTGAGGTATATGCGTTCTCATCGTTCTGCACCGCTTTGGTGTTCTGGCTGATACTCAAATGGGACAACCGCGCCGACGAACCGCATGCCGACCGCTATCTCATACTCGTGACGTTCATCATCGGCGTGTCAATCGGCGTGCACCTGCTCAACCTGCTTACTATTCCGGCTCTCGGACTTATAATATATTACCGCAAAGCGCAGTATATCAACAATAACAAGACGCTGCTCAAGGTGGCTACGTGGCTTTCGTGGATAGTGGCCGCAGTCATAGCCGTGGTGACCGTAGTGCTGCTTGTCAACGGTTATTATCCCGCCGCGCTGCTGGCGCTGTGCGTGTGCGCGATGTGCTGGTTCTACCGCAATTCGCCCACATTCAAGTTCTCGCTTTTCGCGCTGTTTCTCTCGATGGTGGTTGTCGGCCTGATACTCTACGGTCTGGTGCCCGGCTTCATCGAGATTTCGCAGTATTTTGAAATATTCTGTGTCAATACCCTCGGGTTCAGCTACAATATCGGTGTGCTCATTTACGCCGTGATACTCATCGGCGTGCTCGTGTGGTGCATACGGTCGCTTTACCGTCAGGAGTCGAAGCTGCAGATACAGATTTCATTCGTGCTGTCGGTGGTGCTTTCGGGCATACCGTTCATAGGCAGCTCGCTGCTGATACCCTTCGTGCTCACCGCCGCGCTTGTGGCCTACATATTCCTTGCCAAGCGGCTGTCAGTGCGTTTCCTTACGCTCACGGCGCTCAGCATACTTGTGATATTCATCGGCTACACGTCGTACACGCTTCTGCTGATACGCGCTTCGGCCAATCCGCCGATGAACCAGAACGCGCCCGACAACGTGTTCACCCTCTCGTCGTATCTCAACCGCGAACAGTATGGCGATACGCCGCTGTTCTACGGCCCGTCGTTCGCCTCGACGCCCGAGTATACCATAATCTACGACGGTACCGGACAGCCCATGCAGGAACTCCGCAGCAGCAACGGCAAGTCGCAGTATGCCAAAGAGGTGAAGACCTCGAGCGTGCAGCCCGACAGATATGTAAGGCAGGAGCCTAAGCTCAAGCCCCGCATGGTGCCCAATATGCTCTTCCCCCGCATGCACTCGCAGCAGCCCGGTCATCCGCAGGGCTATCTCAACTGGATAGGGGAGAATATCGAGTCGCTGCCTACGGAGAAAGTCACCGTATATTATGACGAGGATGGCGCTCCGTTCACCATCCCGGGACAGGATCTGCGCGAGGAGGTGGCGGCGCCGACATTCGAGCAGAATCTCCGCTATTTCTTCGATTATCAGCTCAACTATATGTACTGGCGTTACTTCCTGTGGAATTTCGCCGGACGCCAGAACGACCTCCAGGGCCAGGGCGAGCTTAACCGCGGCAACTGGATTTCGGGCATACCGTTTATCGACAATCCGCGTCTCGGCGACCAGTCGCTGCTGCCGCCCGACCAGGGCTCGGCCAACAAGGGGCACAACGTGTTCTACATGCTCCCGCTGCTGATGGGATTGCTCGGCATCGCCGCACAGCTCGTCAGGGGCAAGGAGGGTATATGCCAGTTCTGGGTAGTGTTCATATTCTTCTTCATGACAGGTATCGCCATCGTGCTCTATCTCAACCAGCCGCCGAACCAGGTGCGCGAGCGTGACTACGCGTATGCCGGTTCGTTCTATGCGTTCTCGATATGGATAGGCATGGGTGTCTACGGCCTGTGGCTGCTCGTCCGCTCGCTGTTCGGCAAGAAAAAGCAGTCGACGAAGAATGCCAAGCGACTGTCGGCCGCCGTCGCCTGCGTGGCCGCTGTAGCGGTGCCGGTGCAGATGGTATCGCAGACGTGGGACGACCACGACCGCTCCGGACGCTATACGACGCGCGACTTCGGCATGAACTACTTGTCGTCGGTCGACAAGAACGGCATCATATTCACCAACGGCGACAACGACACCTTCCCCCTGTGGTACGCCCAGGAGGTGGAGGGATACCGTACCGACGTGCGCGTGGTCAATCTGTCATATCTCACCACCGACTGGTATGCCAACCATCAGAAGCTGCCGTCGTACGACGCTCCGGCCATCGAATTCCAGGCGCAGCCGCAGGATTACGCCTACGACCGCATGCAGGTGGTATATGTCTACGGCGCGGGCAATGACTCCACTGTAGTCGATGCGTTCTCGGCTCTCAATGATGTATATATCAATCCTAAGGCCGATTTCAACGGCACGCGTATGCTCAGGTATCCCCAGATGTATATCCCCGTCGAGGTGGACGACGCTGTAAAGGCCGGGGTAATCACGAAGGAGGAGGCTGCCGCGGCCGACGATTATATCCTTGTTGACTGGTCGGGCAAGAATTCGGCTTCGCTCGGCGACCTGCTGTCGCTCGACATGATAGCCCACGGTTCGGCCGATGGCTGGAAACGTCCGGCATATTTCGCTATGACCGTGCCCGACGACTATTACCTCAACCTGTCGCCCTATCTGCGCAACACGGGTCTGGCCTATCAGGTGTCGCCGATACGCGATCCGCATTACAGCGAGGGTCAGGCATACGCCGTGGCCACCGACAAGATGTATGACAACGTGATGAACAAATTCCGCTGGGGCGGTCTCGATTCGGGCAAGGATGTATATCTCGACGAGACGGTGCGCCGCATGGTGACGACCCACCGCTCCACGCTGATTGACCTCGCCAACGCTCTCTACAACGAGGGTCTGTACGCCAAGTACGATGTGACTGAGGGTGAGGACGGTTCATATCAGGAGACTGTCAACGAGGCAAATGCCGGATATGCTGCCGAACGCTTCCGCAAGGCTGTCAGTGTGCTCGACCTGATGCAGGAGAAACTGCCTGCGCGCCTGTCGCCCTACTCGGTGCAGGTGGGTCAGCAGATAGGCCAGCTCTACATATATCTGGGCGAGGAGCTTGAGGATGATGCGATAGTGGACAAGGGCATGAAGATGCTGCTGACCGAAATCGAGCATTTCGCCCCGCATGTGCCTTACCTCTATTCGCTTATAATGGACAAGGAGGATAAATCGGCGAAGAAGGAGTCATTTGATTTCAATGGCGTCGAGATTAAGAATGAGAAACGGAAAGAAGTTTCAGTCTATGACCTTGAGTTCTCGTCGGTCGACAAATACGTGCCGTACTATCTGTTGCAGCTCATCAACATGTACCGCGACAACGGCGGCGACGAGAATGCTCTGGGCGCTGTTGTCAGAAAGGCGGCCGGCCCCGACTTCGAGAAACAGCTCAACCGTGTGCTCAAGGGAATCGTATAATTCCCGGCGGCATGTCATAACCATTCTGTCCCGCCTATGTGGATTGAACAACCTCCATTGCTGTACCGCCTCCTGTTTCCGGAGGCGATATGGCGTGTGAAGAAACGCAAGCGCAAGGTTGCGTATATCACCTTTGACGACGGCCCGATACCCGAGGTGACGCCGTGGGTGCTCGATACGCTCGACCGCTACGGTATCAAGGCCACATTCTTCTTCGTGGGCGACAATGTGCGCAAGCACCCGCACCTCTATGAGGAGGTGAAGCGCCGCGGCCACAGCTACGGCAACCACACGATGCACCATCTGCAGGGATTCAAGACTACACGCCTGCGCTATATGCGCGACATCACCGAGGCCGACGGCCTCATCGACTCGACGCTGTTCCGTCCGCCGCACGGGCTGATGCGCTGGTCGCAGGCCAAGGCTATCAAAAATCATTACAACATAGTGATGTATGACCTTGTGACGCGCGATTACAGCATCAAGATGACGCCGCAGGAGGTGTTCCGCAATGTCACGCGCTATGCACGCAACGGTTCCATTATCGTTTTCCATGATTCCCTCAAGGCCGAGCGCAACATGAAAGAGGTGCTCCCGCGGGCTATCGAATGGCTGCAAAATGAAGGATACGAACTGCTTCCCCTCCCGATGTGACGCACCGGGCGGTGCGGAAAGTGCCGTGCCTACGGAATGTTTGCGGCAGTGGGTGGCCGAGGCGGGAGGTGCGGCCTGCGGCGTAGCCGATGCGGTGGCTGTGGCTGACGATGAGTTCGCCCGATTCGACAAGTGGCTCGCACGCGGCATGCATGGCGGCATGCGCTATATGGAGAATTATCGCGAACTGCGGCGCGACCCGCAGCTTCTTCTTCCCGGAGCGAAGTCGGTGGTCGTGGCGGCTTTTTCCTATTATCATTCCGACCAGACCGAAGGCAATCTCGCTTCGATTGCCGCCTACGCCCACGGCGACGATTACCATGAGGTGGTGCGCGAGCGGCTCGGCAGGGTCGCGGAGCGTATCATGGCGGCGTATGGCGGAGAGACCCGCGTGTGCGTCGATACGGCTCCGATGCTCGAACGATACTGGGCAGTTAGGGCTGGCGTAGGATTCGTGGGGCGTAACCGGCTGCTTATCGTGCCGGGCGCGGGCAGCTACGTGTTCATCGGGTCTGTGCTTACTACGGTGCGATTCGCTCCCGATGCGCCCGATGAAAGGGCGTGCGACGGTTGCGGACACTGCATCGCGGCATGTCCGGGCAAAGCACTGAGCGAAGAGGGGGTCGACGCACGCCGCTGTCTGTCGTATCTGACGATTGAGCACCGCGGCGAATTTCCCGACGGTACGGAGCTGCACGGACGCCTGTACGGCTGCGACATTTGCCAGCGTGTGTGTCCGCACAACCGTTCGTTGCCCGACACGCCGATAGCCGAATTTCATCCCCGTGAAGCGTTGCGCACCCTTACCCCAGAAAAAATAGTCTGCATGGAGCAGTCGGAATTCTCGGCAATAATGCGCCGTTCCGCCATCAAGCGCACCAAACTCGCCGGCCTGCAGCGCAACGCCCTCCGCCTCCTCCGCGATGACGACAGCAATAATTAACAATAGCACAACAGCCCTGCCGGGAGTACAATAATTTTGTCCTTTTGTCCCGACTCCTGTCCATTTGTTTGAAATGGCCTAACGTAAGGAGCATGTATAGGGGCGGGGGCGTCTCGCCCCCGTGGTAACTTCCGGTAGATAAGGATAGTACCACGTGGGCGAGACGCCCCCGCTCCTATTGCCATATTATGGTTTTTTTGTTGCGGTGGGGGTGGTGACTGATTTTGGCGCGGTATTTGGCAATAATTTTGTATCTTTACGTTGTGAAACTGTTTTTAGGGAATTTTGGGATGCTTTTTAGGGTTTTGGGATGTTTTAATGATGGATAATGTCAAAAACATGGTGCGATTATGGCTGACAATGATATGATGACTGATAAGGAATTGAAGGGTAAAAGGCGTATTCTTTTCGTGTGCCTGGGCAATATATGCCGTTCGCCGGCAGCGGAGGGTATCATGAAACGTATTGTCGAGGAGGAAGGCGCGGAGGGTTATGTCATTGATTCCGCCGGTACGGGACGGTATCATATCGGACAGCTTCCCGACCCGCGCATGCGGGTGCATGCCCGTTACCGCGGTCTGGAACTCGACCATCACTGCCGGCAGGTGACGCCGTCGGATTTCGATGATTTCGACCTCATAATAGGCATGGACAACAATAACATAGCCAATCTGCACGCCGTCGCTCCGTCGCCCGAGGCGGAGGATAAAATCGTGGCTATGGGTGATTTGTTCAACAAGTCGACATATTTTGATCATGTGCCCGACCCGTATTACGAGGGGGACGATGGTTTCGAAATCGTGCTTGACCTGCTGGAGGAGGGTTGCCTCAATCTTTATAACGCAGTGGAGGGGAAATGAAAAGATGTGAAACGGTCATATTGTCATTAGCGGCTCTCGCGGGCTGTGTGCTGCCGGGATGCAGCGGACATGAAGATGAGAAATCGGCGGAGGCCAAGAAGGCCGAGACGGAGCGGGAGCTTGCGCGGCTGAGCGATATGTTGCGTCCGGAGCCGCTGTTCCGTCAGCCGTATGACTGGAAACTCGACTCGATGCCTCCCGGCGGTAGAAAGATGCAAATAAATTCAGTTGGGGGAACATTGGGGAAAGTGTTCAATGATTCCAACTATCTGCAACTGGAGGCGAGCCGCAGATTGGGCATACGGCCTATAACATCGCCGGCCGAAGCGTGGCATACTCGCCGTCCGCTCGTCAAAATATCGTCGAACCCCGACTTTTTTGTCGACGAACTTACCCATTCGATGCCCTACTTAGTGCCCGAGGCGGCCGACCTGCTGCATGAGATAGGACGTAATTTCAATGATTCGCTCAAGGCTCGTGGCGGGGGAGCGTACAGGCTTAAGGTTACGTCGGTGCTCCGCACGCCGACCACGGTGAAGTCGCTCAGGCGCCGCAATGTAAATGCTGTCGAGACATCGACGCATCTCTATGGCACTACGTTCGACATATCGCACGCACAGTTCGTATGCGACAACGACTCTCTTCCGCGCACGCAGGAGGATTTAAAAAATCTGCTTGCTGAGGTTTTGTATGACCTAAAAGGGCATGGCCGTTGTTATGTTAAATATGAGCGCAAGCAGGCGTGTTTTCATATAACGGTACGTCCTGACGGCTCATAACCGTTAATTTCAACTATTTATACACTTTATTTAAGGATATGGCCGACAATAACAGGAATAACGAAGAGAAATCCCGGGCCGGGATTTCTCAGAAAATAAAGGCACCGCAGGAGAGGCGTCAGCGCAGGCGTCGTCCGGTGTGGCTGCGTATATTGCGCGGTACGGGATGGGTGTTGCTGTCGCTCGTCGTGGCGCTTGTCATAATCTGTTCGGCCGTGGTGTGGGTGCTTTCGCCCGAGCAGCTGACGCCGATTATCGAGCGCGTGGCATCGAGGAGCCTCAATGCCGATGTCAAGGTGGGGCGCGCCGAACTGACTTTCTGGAGTTCATTCCCTAAAATCAAGGTAGAGATTGACGGGCTCGATATCGTGAGCCGTTCGCTCGACGGACTGCCTGCGCACGAGCGCGCGGCGCTTCCCGCCGATGCCGACTCGGTGCTGTCGGTGGCACATTTCACCGGCGGCGTCAACCTCGTGCATGCCCTTGCCGGGAAGATTACCGTATACGACGTGGAGCTTAACAGCCCTCGCCTCAACCTGATACAGGTCAACGACACGGTGTCCAACTTCAATATCTTCCCCTCGTCGCCTCCCGACACTACCTCTACGCCGCTGCCCGAAATCACCGTCAACCGGTTTGCCATCACCGATGCGAAGCCGTTCAGATACCGCTCGCTTCCCGACAGCGTTGACGTGACGGTCAACCTGCGCACAATCAGCCTGCAGGGCAACGATGCGCCGCAATACAGACTGGAGATGCAGACGCGCGTGGAGACCCCGCTGCTCGACGATGTGTCGTACGAGACGATGCGCTTCTCGCTCGACGGCCGGATCAACTGGTCGGCGCGGCAGCCGTCGCAGTTCAATATCGACGATCTGCATTTCGTGCTTGAGGACGATGTCGACATGACTCTATCGACATCGGTCGACATAGCGGAAAACCTGACATTCAACCGTCTGGACATGGCGTTGCGCAATATCCGTCCCGCCAATCTGGTGGAGCATCTCCCCAAAGGGCTGCGCGACGGATTCAGTACGCTCAACACCGACATGTCGGTCAATATATCGGCGCGCCTGGTGCGTCCGTTTGTCATAACCGACTCGATAACAGTGCCGTGGGTCGAGGCGACGATGAGCATACCCGACTGCCGGTTCAGTTTCAATACGATAGATTTCCGGCGTCTGAGCGCCGAAATCAAGGCCGAGGTCAACGGCGACGACCTCAACCGGTCGACAGTAACGGTCGAAAAACTGTCAATTGACGGCAATGCTCTTGATGTCGACCTGTCGGCTACGGTGACATCGCTGCTCGACAATCCGGTGTTCAAGGGTAATTTCTACGGTGCAATCGATCTGAGCCGACTGCCTCCCATCGTCAAACGGCGTCTGGGTGGTAAGCTGACGGGACGTTTCGATGCCGATACGAAATTCGACCTGAGACTGTCGGATTTCTCGGCACGCGACTTCCATAAAGCCAATATAGACGGCGAAATCAATCTGCGCGACCTCCGCTATGCTTCGGCCGACACACTGATACGCTTTTATTCGCACCATGCGCGTCTGGCGTTCGGCACCGATATGACATTCCGCAGCGATGACCGCCGCGTCGACTCGCTGTTGATGGTGAAAATCAATGTCGACACCGCCTATATGTGGGATGACGGCATCGAGACCCGAATAAAGACACTGCGTGCCGGGTTCGGTGCCTCGAATGTAGTGTCGTCGTCTGACACGACGCAAATCAATCCGTTTGGCGGCGCAGTGCACCTGGCCGATTTCTACTGTTATTCGGCCGACGATTCAGTCAGGGTGCGCCTGCGCGACATAGGCGGCTTCGCGTCGCTGCAACGCTACAAGGGAGAGACCCGGGTGCCCCTACTGTCACTGCGTCTGAGCGCGGGACGCATGAGGCTCGCGCAGCCGCTGTACATGACATCGCTGACGGGTACAAAAATAGATGTCACGGCCCATCTGCGTCCGCGGCGGCGCACCCGTTCGCGCGGCGCCGGCAACGTAGAGGCCGGCCGGGAAGCGCTGCGGGCGCTGTCGGCCAGCGACTCGCTCGGGAATACGCTTCACGGGCGTCTGCTCCGTCTCACAGCCGAACAGCTCGATTCGGCCGGCGTGGAGGTGATGGATTTCAATATCGACAACTCGATACGTTCGCTCCTGCGGCGCTGGAACATACACGGCACGATGCAGGCGACGAAAGGCAGCCTGCGTCTGCCGCATCTGCGTCTGCGCAACAGCTTCACCGACCTCGACCTGAATTTCAATACCGACTCCGTCGAGCTGCGCAGCCTCAATTACCGTTTCGGCCACTCCGATTTCCGTGTGCAGGGACTGGTGTCCAACATCAGGCAGGCGCTTTCCACGCGCCGTCCCGGTCCGGTCAAGATTGACTTCGACATAGAGTCCGATTCAATCAACGTCAATGAGATAGTGCGCAGTCTGGCCGGAGCGGGCAATGGTGTATCGGCTTCCGACCGCGCGCTTGCCGACGAATGGGCGCGCGAGGAGCTTGCCGAAATCGAGAATCCCGATTCGCTGCCCGACTCCATCATAGGGCCGATACTCATACCGGTCAACATCGACGCCACTCTCGACGTGCATGCGCGCAAGGTCATCTACTCCGACCTGCTTCTCGACGATTTCGCCGGCCGGCTTCTCATATATCACGGAATGGTCAACCTCCACAATCTGAGCGCCCGCACCGAGGTGGGCAGCCTGAACGTATCGGCGCTATATTCCGCTCCTACGGCCGATAAAATCAATTTCGGCATGGCGATGGACCTGCACAACTTCCACATAGCGCGTCTGCCGCAGGTGGTGCCCGCGCTCGATTCCATCGTGCCGATGATGCATTACCTCTCGGGAGTGGTCAACGCGCAGATAGCCGTCACGTCGGACATCACCCCCGACATGTATTTCGACATACCGACGCTCAAGGGCGCGATGCAGTTCTCGGGCGACAGCCTGGTGGTGTTCGACAACGATACGTTCCGCTCGCTCGCCAAGTGGCTGATGTTCAAGAATAAAAAACGCAATATGATTGACCATCTCAATATTGAGATGACAGTCGCCGACGGAATGCTCAACCTCTACCCGTTCATCGTCAACATCGACCGCTACAAGCTCGGCGTGATGGGATATAATGACCTCGACTTCAACCTCAACTACCACATAGCGGTGCTGAAGTCGCCCATACCGTTCAAATTCGGCATCAACATCAAGGGTATGCCGGGACATACTAAGATACGTCTCGGTGGCGCCAAATTCAAGGAAAAAATGGTGGCGCAGCGTGACTCTATCGCCGCCAACACCCGCATATCGCTGCTGTCGGAAATCAACGGGGCATTCCGCCGCGGCCTGCGTGCGGCGCGTCTCGGCCCGCTGCGAATACAGGGACCTGTCGACTCCTCCTACATGCAGGCGCCCGAAGAACGATTCTCGGCTGCTGACTCCGCCGTTATGATAAGGGAAGGGCTTATCGAGGTGCCCGACAGCGTGGCCGCCGATATTTTCTCACGAACAGATACGATAAAATGACAGAATTACAGGATAAGATAAACCGGTCGTTACGACAGTTCGCACAGCGCCACGGAGATGCTTCGGGCGCCGGCGTGCGGTTCAGGGCCGCGCTGGTCGATATGGACGGCACGCTCTATGACTCCATGGGGCACCATACCCTTGCGTGGCACCGCATGATGCGCGACATCGGCATCGACACCGACCGCGACAGATTCTATCTCTACGAGGGGATGACGGGCAAAGCTACCGTCAATCTCCTGTTCAGGGAATACCTTCACCGCGACGCCACCGACGAGGAGGTGGCCGAACATTACCACCGCAAGGCTGTTTATTTTAATGAGATGCCGGCTGTACATCCAATGCCGGGCGCGGGACAACTGCTATCATATCTTCGTCAATGCGGAGTGACATGCGTGCTGGTGACCGGGTCGGGACAACGTTCGCTGATTGACCGTCTGGAGAGGGATTTCCCGGGGATTTTTACTCCGGAACTGATGATAACGTCGGCCGATGTGGAGCACGGCAAGCCCGACCCCGAGCCTTACATCAAGGCTATGGAGCGGGCGGGAGTCACGCCGCGGGAGGCTTTCGTGGTAGAGAACGCGCCGCTTGGCGTAAGGGCCGGGGCGCAGTCGGGAGCATTCACGATAGGGCTGACCACGGGTCCCGTGCCCGTCGAAGCGCTCGCCGGCGAAGGTGCCGACATAGTGCTGCCGTCAATGCAGGCGCTCGCCGACAACATCGCGACGCTGCTCGCACGATGACAGGGGATGTGTCAGAAATCAGAATTGTATTCCGCGGTTAAAAACCGCGGCTACTACAAGCTCGATTTCCGGAAAATATGATATAGTAGCCGCGGTTTTTAACCGCGGAATATGAAAATTTGATACAGTTCCCGATAGATATTAAAATGCTTAATTTAAATTGTTTTAGGTTATGAATACACAAGAACTTGTTTTTACCAATAAAGTCGGTGAGACCATCGACGCATTAGTCGCAAAGATTAATCCGAGCAAAGTATTTGTTCTTGTAGATGTCAATACGGCGTCTTTCGTGCTGCCGAGGCTTCAGGCTTTCTCTACGGCCGTGGCAGGAGCGACGGTCATAACGACCAAGGCCGGCGACATGCATAAAAATCTCGACTCGACGCAAGCGATATGGAAACGCCTCGGCGACGAGGGGGCCACACGCCATTCGCTGCTTATCAACGTGGGCGGAGGCGTGGTGACCGATATGGGCGCGTTTGCCGCGGCCACGTTCAAGCGCGGCATCAGTTTCATCAACGTGCCTACTACATTACTTGGTGCCGTCGACGCCTCGGTAGGGGGGAAGACAGGTATCAATTTCGGCAATCTGAAAAACGAGATAGGCGTATTCTGCCAGGCCGACACGGTAGTCGTATCGACTATCTTCTTCAATACGCTGACGTCGGAAGAGCTTCGTTCGGGCTATGCCGAGATGCTTAAGCACGCGCTGCTCAAGGATGCGGCGTCGTTCGACAGCCTTATCACCCGGCATGTCGAGGATATCGACCCCGAAAGCTTGCTCGGGCTGCTTGAACAAAGCGTCCTCGTCAAGAAGAATATCGTAGACACCGACCCGTGCGAGAAAAGCATACGCAAATCGCTCAATCTCGGCCATACGGCGGGGCATGCCTTCGAGTCGCTCGCTCTTGAGCGCAAATCGCCGATACCCCACGGTTATGCCGTGGCCTACGGGCTTGTCACCGAGCTTGTGCTGTCGCATATTAAATTAGGATTTTCATCGGAGGTGCTGCACCGATTCGCCGCGTATGCCAAGGAGGTGTACGGCGGCTTCGAATTCACCTGCGACGACTATCCACGTCTCATCGCCCTGATGCGCCACGACAAGAAAAACCTCTCGGCGGCCGACATCAACTTCACCCTGCTCCGCAGCATCGGCGACGTACAGATCGACTGCGTGGCCGGCGAGGAGGATATAAAGACCGCGCTTGACATCACTCGCGACCTCCTCGGCATCTGATTCATCACCAACCGAACGATATGACCCGAACACTTTATGTCACCGATATGGACGGTACGCTGCTCAACAACGGCAGTTTTGTCAGCAACCGTTCGTCATCGATAATCTCCGATCTCTCCCACGACGGCGCTCTCATCACGGTGGCAACCGCGAGGACGCCGGCGACTGTCGTGCCGCTTATGGAGGGCACGTTCACCACCGTGCCGTTCGTGGTGCTCACGGGCGCCGCGATGTTCGACCACGCCACCTCGGCCTACCACGACGTGAGCTACATACCGCCCGACGACTGCGAGCTGCTCAAATCGCTCTATGCCGATGCCGGCATTCACCCCTTTGTCTATCATCTCGACGTCAACGGCGAACTTGTCGTCTACCACCATTACGACATGACGCAGGCCGAGCGCGATTTCTACACTCCGCGCAGCAACCTCCGGCTCAAGCGCTTCACGTTCGAGAAGATGGCCTCGGGGGAGAACAATAACGTGCTGCTGCTCTTCTCCATCGCCCCTAAGCGTGCCATACTGCCTCTTGCCGACGCCATACGTGCCACCGGGCGTTTTTCGGTATCATGCTACCCCGACATATTCATGCCCGACCTGTTGATACTTGAGGTATATTCGGCGGGAGTCTCCAAGGCCAACGCCGTCATGCGGCTCATGGAGTCGGCGGGAGCGCAGCGTCTCGTGGCCTTCGGCGACAACCTCAACGACCTCCCCATGCTCGACATCGCCGATGTGGCCGTAGCCGTGGCCAACGCGCACCCGCATGTGAAGGAGAGCGCCGACATTGTCATAGGTCCCAACTACGACGATTCCGTGGCCCGTTTCATGCTCCACGACTATTACAACCACTGACGCAATAAACGCCGCGCCGCAACGTTAGATAAATAAAACGTTTCCGCGGTTAAAAATTGCGGCGATTATGCCATGAATATATACGACATACGACGATATTCCAAACTGATATTTCTGATTATCACCGCGATAGTGGTGATAATATTCCTGCGTGTGTCGTCGGGCATAATCAGCGGGCTTGCCACACAGGAGCGCGAAAGGATGCAGATATGGGCCGACGCCACCCAGCGCATAGCCACGATAGCCTTCGAGTCGGTCGACGTGGAGGTTGAACCGGCCGACGTGGAGGTTGAACCGGCCGACGGCGCCGCATCGTCAGGCATACAGTCGTCCGACGACATCGAGTTCCTGCTCTCAATCATACGCCGCAACCATACCATACCGGTGCTTCTGGCCGATGCCGACGGCAATATACTCGACCATCGCAATTTCGACCTTCCCGACCCGGTCGACTCCGTAAATCCCATTGTCACTACCGAGGCCAACCGCGTGTTCCTGCATGAGAAGTATCTCAAGCTGCGCACCTCCACCAATGTGATTCCCATCGACATAGGCGGCGACATCGTGCAGTATCTCTACTACGAAGACTCCAAGATGCTAAAGCGCCTGAGCCTCTTTCCATACCTGCAGCTCGTGGTGATGCTGGCGTTTATCGTCGTGGTCTATTTCGCCGTGTCGTCCACCAAGAAGGCCGAACAGAACAAGGTGTGGGTCGGCCTGTCGAAAGAGACGGCCCACCAGCTCGGCACCCCCATATCGTCGCTGATGGCATGGATGGAGCTGCTGCGCGCCGAGGGTATCGACCCCGACATCGTAGGGGAGATGGACAAGGATGTCACCCGTCTCGAGACCATAGCCTCCCGTTTCTCCAAAATCGGGTCACGTCCCACGCTTGAGCCGGTCGACCTGCGCGACGTCGTGTCGTCAGCCGCCTCCTACATGTCGACACGCATATCGTCGCGTATCACCCTCAAATATGTGCCCGACGGCCAGCCGCTTCCGGTCAATATATCCCGTCCGCTCGTGGAATGGGTGCTTGAAAACCTTATCAAAAACGCCGTCGACGCCATGGAGGGAGCCGGTTCCATAACGATAACCTCGTCGATAGAAAATCGTTTCGCATGCATCGACGTGACCGACACCGGCAAAGGCATACCGCGCAAGCGCCAGAAGACAATCTTCAATCCCGGCTACACCACAAAGAAACGCGGCTGGGGTCTCGGCCTCACCCTTGCCAAACGCATCGTCGAGCAATACCACGACGGCCGCATCTTCGTGCTCAGCTCCGAACCCGGCTCCGGCACCACTTTCCGCATCCTCATCCCCCTCGCCGACTGAGCGAACGTGAACAATTTCAATAAGCCAGAGAGCGCGTTGCAATAACAAAAGAATGCCAACATTGCAGAGACGGTGCTGCAAAACTATATAGTATAGTTTTGCAACACCGTCGGAAAGCGGGATTTTGCCCTACTTAGCTGTAAGTGTCGGAAAATATCAGGGTTCGAAGTGTTCGAAATCCAATGTCACTTCCTTGTCGACAGTCTGCGGTTCTGACCCGCGGATTGCGATGGCCGCTATTACGGCGAGTGCGGCGATTGCCACCAACAGGAGGTTGCGGTTGAGATATTTTTTCATATCGCCGGTGTTTTATATTATCAGTTTCCCTGCAATTTGAAGCTTACCGGGAGGGTGTACCATACGTTGACGGGCTGACCGTTCATCTTGCCGGGGATGAAATTGGGGAAGGTTTTGACTACACGTACCGCCTCCTTATCAAGGTCGGGGTCTTTGCTACGCACCACTTTCACATCGCCTATCGAACCGTCCTTTTTCACTACGAACTGTACGACAACCCTACCCTGCACACCGTTTTCCTGAGCAGTTGCCGGATAATTTATATGATTGGCTACCCATGACATCAGCGCGGCCTCTCCGCCGGGAAATTGCGCCATCTGCTCTACCGAGGTAAACACCTTATCCTCATCAAATGCCTGATGTACCCTTTCCTCTACGACTTCCCTGGCCTGTTCACGCGCATCATTCTGGTTGTCGGGTTCAAAATCTGCGGTTCCTATTACCTCCTCCGGAGCTTCTTCAGCCGCAGGCGTTTCATATTCGACAATAGGGACTTCAGCAGGGGCAGCGGCTTCTTCGTAAATTTCCTCATATTCCTCGGAGCACTCCTCTGCGGGCACACATTCCTCGGCTACTACGTCGGCATACTCCACTGCCTCCTCGGCAACTTCTGCGGAACGGTAGCCATCGTCCTTTTTAAGGAAAAATACAAGCGCTCCGGCTATAGCGGCGGCGCCGACAGCCACGGCGGCGTAAATCCACCACCGGTTGCCTTCCGAAGTAGGGACTGACGATTCATCAGACTCATGCATGTGCGGAGGTTGCGGTGCCGCGGGTTGCTGATTGGCGGGGCGTTGCTTGGTAGGTATCATATCGCAATATATTAACAGGTTACGGAAGAGAGATTATATCCCTTTGATTTATCGCTAATAATCCTCGAAGTAGGTCTCGGTTGCTTCAGTATCGGCATCGCCAGCCTCGTCCTCCCAATAGTTGTGTTTATTACCTACAAGGAAGTACAGGCCGACAGCGAGTCCGATAAAAATCAACATGCCTGCTATCCACACCAGCATCTTTCGTGATGTGGGGCGGGAGACAGGCCTGACTTCGGCGACAGGAGCTGCCTCCTCGGAAACGGTCGCCGGGAGATCGGTCGCGGGAGACGTCTGTGACGCTTCCGATACGGGGGATTGTTCGGTTTCCGCCAACTGCCCGGACTCAGGTTGCGGTGCAGTCTGAGCGCCGGGCAACGGTTTCTTCAAAGGTATCATAGCTACTGCGGTATTTTCGGATTAGCCGAGACGGTCAACCTCGAGGTCTCCGTCGATGATTTCCTCCCAGGGAAGACCCTGCACGGGAAGCTGCTCCATGAAGGGATCCGGGTCGAATTCCTCAACGTTGTGCACGCCGGGCTTCACCCATTTGCCGGTAAGGAACATCATGGCACCGATCATGGCGGGCACGCCGGTGGTGTAGCTTACGGCCTGCATGCCTGTCTCGCGGTAGGCGGCCTCATGCGAGCAGTTGTTGAAGATGTAGTATTTCAACTCTTTGCCCTCTTTGTCGAGACCGGATATGCGGCAACCTATCGATGTCTCTCCGTGATAGTTCTCTCCGAGGTCCTGCGGGTTGGGAAGCACGGCCTTGAGGAACTGCAGGGGCACGATTTTGACGCCGTTGTATTCTACTTCGTCGATGCGTGCCATGCCGATGTTCTGTATCACGCGCAGGTGGGTCAGATATTCCTGGCCGAATGTCATCCAGAAGCGTGCACGCTTGATGGTGGGGAAATTCTGCACGAGCGACTCGAGCTCTTCGTGATAGAGCAGGTAGGAGTCACGCTGGCCGATACGCGGATAGGTCAGCTGTCCGTGGATTTCGAGCGGCCCGGTAGTCACCCACTTACCGTCCTGCCAGTAGCGTCCGTTCTGGGTGATTTCGCGTATGTTGATTTCGGGGTTGAAGTTGGTGGCGAAAGCCTTGCCGTGGTCGCCGGCGTTGCAGTCGACGATGTCGAGATATTGCATCTCAGAGAAGTAATGCTTTGCCGCGTATGCGGTGAATATGGCCGATACTCCGGGGTCGAAGCCGCAGCCGAGTATGGCGGTCAGACCGGCTTTCTCGAAGCGCTCGCGGTAGGCCCACTGCCAGGAATATTCAAAATGTGCCTCATCCTTAGGTTCGTAGTTGGCGGTGTCGAGATAGTTGACGCCGCATTTGAGACATGCTTCCATGATGGTGAGGTCCTGATATGGAAGCGCGACGTTGATGACGATGTCGGGACGGTGGCGGTTGAACAGCTCGCAAAGCTGCTCTACCGAGTCGGCATCGACACAGTCGGTGGTTATATTGTCCTTGCCGATGGCTTTGGCGATGGCGTCGCATTTGCTTTTCGTGCGCGATGCGAGGACTATTTCGTTGAATACGTCGGAATTCTGGGCGCATTTGTGAGCCACTACGGTACCTACGCCGCCGGCTCCTATGATGAGTACTTTTGACATTATATCGTGATTTTGTGTTTTTTTGAATTTTCAGACGAGAGCGTTGCAGAACGGGTGTTTTATTTCGGCGGTTAAAAACCGCCGCTACTACTTGTCATTTGATTATATGATGTTCAGTTATAGTAGCCGCGGTTTCTTTGCAGAGCAAAGCGCCAAAGGCGATAATCAACCGCGGGAAAGTAAGTTTTGCAACACCATTCTACATTTTACATCATTTCAGACTCCATTCGAAGCCGTCCTTGGTGTCCTTTACGTTGAAGCCGATATTTGCCAGGCCGTCGCGTATGGCGTCGGACGTGGCCCAGTCTTTTTTCGCTTTGGCCTCGGCGCGGATGTTGAGGAGAAGGTCAACGGCATCCTCAAACGGTTTGAGAGCGCTCTTGTCGCCGCCTTCGACCACGTCGTCGCTGACTCCGAGGATATCAAACAGGAAGGTGTCGAACAGCGCGCGCAGTGCGTCGATGTCGGCCGCGGTGGCTTTGGCGTTGCCGTCGTTGATGCGGTTGACAATCGAGCATGCCTCAAACAGATGCGCAAGCACGATAGGCGTGTTGAGGTCGTCGTCGAGGGCTTCGTAGCATTTTGTGGCGAGAGCGGCTATATCGGCGGCGACATCGCTTGCGTCGGAAGCCTTGAGGTCGGCGATACGGCGGTAGCCTTCGAGCATGCGTTTCAATGCTTTCTCGGCTGCCTGCAGGGCATCGTTGGAGAAGTCGATGGTCGAGCGGTATTGCGCCTGGAGCATGAAGAAACGGATTGTCATCGGCGTGTAGGGCTGCGACAGGAGCTTGTGGCTGCCGGTGAAGAACTCATCGAGAGTGATGAAGTTGCCGAGCGACTTGCCCATCTTCTGGCCGCCGATGGTAATCATGTTGTTGTGCATCCAGTAGTGCACGGCGTCGTGGCCGTTGTGTGCCACCGACTGCGCGATTTCGCACTCGTGGTGGGGAAACTTCAGGTCCATGCCTCCGCCGTGTATGTCGAACTGCTCGCCGAGGTATTTTTCGCCCATCGTGGAGCATTCGAGGTGCCATCCCGGGAAACCTTCGCTCCAGGGCGAGGGCCAGTGCATGATATGCTCGGGAGCGGCTTTTTTCCACAGCGCGAAGTCGGCGGGGTTGCGTTTTTCGCTCTGACCGTCGAGGGCGCGTGTCTCCGACAGGAGTTCGTCGATATTGCGGCCCGAGAGCTTGCCGTAGTTGTGGTCGGCATTGTACTTGGGCACGTCGAAATACACCGAGCCGTTGCTTTCGTAGGCATATCCGCTCTCAAGTATCTTCTTGATATACTCGATCTGCTCGATGATATGGCCTGAAGCGTGGGGCTCGATTGACGGGGGCAGCACGTTGAGACGCGCCATCGCCTGATGGTAGCGGTTGAGATAATGCTGCACCACCTCCATCGGCTCGAGCTGCTCGAGGCGTGCTTTCTTGGCAATCTTGTCCTCGCCCTCGTCGGCATCATGCTCGAGATGGCCCACATCGGTGATGTTGCGCACATAGCGCACCTTGTAGCCGAGATGGCGCAGATAGCGGAAGAGGACGTCGAAAGTGACGGCGGGGCGGGCATGTCCCAGATGGCCGTCGCCGTAGACCGTCGGGCCGCACACGTACATGCCTACCCGCTCCGGATGTATGGGGCGGAACAGTTCCTTGCGGCGCGACAGGGAGTTGTAGATGGTCAGATTATTCTCTTTTATCATTTTTTTCGTATTACGACGGTTGAGTGTCAAAATTTATCGAGTAGGGCCGCATTTATGGCGACCCTACAATTCCGGCACGTTTATTTATGCGTTATCCTGAGGGATTATGCCATGAAGGGGTTGGGGATGCCACCGTCGTTGGTGTTACCGTTGTTGACGGGATGTTTCTGGGTGATTTCGCCGAAAGTCTTTTCATATTTCTGCACGTTGTCGCGGATGGCGAAGAGCAGATTCTTCATGTTTTCGGGAGTCATGATGATGCGGCTCTGCACGCGTGCCTGGGGAGCGTTGGGAGTCACAGCGATAAAGTCGAGGTAGAATTCACCTGCCGAGTGAGAAATCACTGCGAGGTTGGAATAATGGCCGGCGGCCACTTCGGGTGTAAGCTCGATTTTTATCTCTTTTTTGTTGTTGTCGTTTGCCATTTCAGTATGAATTTACAGGTTAAAAAATTATTTAATTCAAAAATAATCCTTCCCAGCAGAAGGATTTGATTCACAAATATACAACTTTTTGCCGATATATCCCCCCTCGTCAAAAAATATTACAAAAACATGCTCATCCAATCAGTTAAACGACACCGGAACTTGGTCTCGTCAAATATTATAGCTATCTTTGTAATACGTTATGTTCAACTCGGTTAAATGAAAAACAAAGCAAAATATTACATTGACGAGCTCAACGCCATCGACGAACACGTCAGAATTGAGGCAAAACAATGTACGGATTGTATAGATAAAAGCGTATTGGAAACAGTATGCTCATTTTCCAATGAACCGGATCTTGACGGAGGAGTCATAATCATTGGAATCGAAGATACTTTCGATGATAAGACCAGATATGCCGTCAAAGGTGTGACAAACGTAGATAAATTACAAAATGATCTTGCGACTCAGTGCGCCGATTTATTCAACCATCCAGTACGTCCCGCTATCGAAATAGAGAGTGTCGAGGGTAAGAAGATTATGATTGTCACCGTACATGAACTTGATCCGAAACAAAAACCATTGTATTTCAAAAAGGAAGGTCTGCCGAGAGGCGCATGGCGCAGGATTGGTTCCACTGACCAGCGGTGCACCGAAGAGGATTTGGCGATATTTTATACCGATACTGACGGTTTTGACAAAATGATAGCTCCCGACACTGACTTAGACGATATTGACGAGAATGCAGTAAGGCGCTACAGGACTCTCCGGGAAAAGATTAATCCCGATGCAGAGGAACTGAACTACTCCGATATTGATTTACTGCGTTCCCTCAAAGCCATATCAAAGGATAAAACCGGCAACTGGAGATTGACCAACACCGGACTTCTTGTATTTGGCAAACAAATGGCCATACGCCGCGAAATGCCGTCGGTACGTGTCGATTATATAAGAGTGCCAGGTAATGAATGGATTTCAGACCCGCACCATCGTTTTGATTCAATTGACATGAGAGGATCGATGTTGCTTTTGACCGGTAGAGCTTTCAATGCAATTGCAGAGGACTTACCCCGAGGATTTGCGTTGGCACCGGGCAATTTACAAGCCGACAGACCGTTAAGCATTCCGGAAGATGTTTTACGCGAAGCGATTGTGAACGCACTAATACATCAGTCCTTAAGAGTGCATCGTCCCATTCAGATTATTCGTTATTCCAACCGAATAGAAATTACCAATCCGGGATTCTCGCTTAAACCGGAAGAATCATTGGGCGAGCCGGGTTCTGAAATGCGCAATCCCACCATAGGTTCTATATTTCATGAGACTCAATTAGCTGAAGCAAAAGGAACCGGAATAGGCACAATGCGCCGGTTGCTCAAAGATGCAGGCATGATGCCTCCCACATTTGAGTCAGACCGTGGAAGAAATATCTTCACTACACGTATACTCCTGCACCACTTCCTGTCGGAAAGCGATTTAAAATGGCTTGCCACTTTTAAAAACATGGACTTTTCAGATTGCCAGAAAACCGCATTGATTTTTCTTAGGGAAGTAGGAGCAATCGACAATATGACCTATAGACAATTGTCAGGCGTATCCTCCCGCGATGCGGCAAAAGAACTTAAGCAACTTGAGAATCTCAATCTCATAGAGATGAAGGGTCAAGGCCGTAAAGCATATTACATCCCCTCAGACAAACTTAAAATGCTCTATGATAAATCAGAGGGAAAGGGGGTAAGCTCCGAGCCTAAAGGGGTAAGCTCCGGGGATAAAGGGGTAAGCTCCGACAACTCTAAGGGGGTAAGCTCCGGTGATAAGGGGGTAAGCTCCGGTGATAAGGGGGTAAGCTCCGAGGATAAGGGGGTAAGCTCAATGGATATGGAAATGCCTGAAAATATTATATTTCGTGTCCGGTCTTTGCGACAACGGGTTCCCAAAACAGAACTGAGCGATTTAATCACGGATTTATGCAGTATCAGACCATTGAGTATTGAGGAATTAGGTGAAATCCTTGGAAGAACGACAAAATATCTTCGAAGAATCTTACCTGAACTTATCAAAGACAAACGGATTAAATACACCTATCCCGAAATGGTAAATCACCCGAACCAGAAATATGTCGCCATTTCTGAGTAAAACGGTCTCAGAGTGTTTCGGTGCGGGTCAGGTTTTACGGAATTCGGAGGGGGAGAGACCTGTCAGGTGCTTGAAGTATTTGCCGAAAGCTGACTGGTTGTGGAAGTTGAGGTCGTAGGCTATCTGCTGTATGTTGCGACCGGAATAGCGGAGCAGATTTTTGGCTTCAAGTATGACAAAATGGTCAATCCATTCGGTGGCGGTACGGCCGGTAGCTTCTTTTATGATAAGCGACAGGTATTTTGCCGATATGAAGAGTTTGTCGGCATAAAATCCTACAGAACGGTGCTGCCGGAAGTTCTGCTGAAGGAGCGACATGAAATCCCTCACGTAATACTGGCGTCGCCCGGCATTGTCAGGTACTTTCCCGGCGCTCTCTCCGGCGGCTTCCTGCTGCACTTTGGCAAATGCCATTATCTGGTAGATCATCGCACCAACCACGGAGCGCGATATGTTGCGCGTATATACGGAGGGCTCGCGGTTGATTGTCATATTGAGTTCAAGAAGGTTGAAGTACCCTTCAAAGAGGCGGCGGCAATCGTCGTCAAGCTGAATGACAGGCGATGTGTCGAGATTGATGTTTCTGAAATCCAACGTATTGCTGTCGAAACTCAGCAGTTTTAGAAATTCAATAGGCAGGTACAGGGCATAGCCTTCGGCCTTTGAAGAGGGACTGCCGACTATCTCTATCAGGTCGTTGGGCGACAGCACCATCACACTCCCGACACGCAATTTTGCCGTGCGGAAATTTATGTTAATGTCAATTTCACTTCCCGTGCACATGAATATAAACATACCGTCGATCTTGATTGCGGCAGGCAATATATTCTCGGCTTTTTCCGAGACTATATGTCGTAGGAAATAGTCGCCGTTGACGCAATTTTCCCGGTCATCTTTTCCGGCATATTCCGCCAGCTTGGCGATATTTATAACTTGTGGCATATAAGAAAACGATTGGTATTATCGGCACGAATTTAGCCAATAATACCAATTATTCGTAATTATTTCAGTATTTTTAACTTAATAATCATTATCAGCAACCATTTAGCCGCCACCCTCTTATTGGTCACGGGCATATTGTAGGGCTGCACCGGGGTGCTGTTTTATATAAGAGCGTGGCGTTCGGAGAACGCCGATTTACTTAGCTACCAGCTGTTTATTATAAATGGAGTGATGTAAATCGGCGTCCTCCGGACGCCACTCCCTGTATGATAACTTTCCACGCACGCCTTCGCAAGCTTCGGCGTACGTGGTTACGCATAATCGACGTCCTGCGGACGTCACGCCCTTAGTAAACAGCATTGGGCTGTACCAAGGTGCAGCCGCTGATGAAGACTGCCGTTTGCGTCGGTTTCGGCTGCACCCCGGTGCAGCCCTACAATGATAATGAATACTTTACATCGTACGTATTCGCGTAATAGTTGCCATTATCGGTTTCCACAGGCTATACGCCGGGGTGCAGACGTGACTGGCGGCGATTGTCAATCGCTATGCCGGCAAACGATATCAGACCGCAGAGGATTGTGACAAGGGTCTGCGCACCGAGCACGAGCGTGGCAAACGAATATGACTGCGCGCCCGACAGACTGTCGGCCATGAAGCACTGTATGCCGAATCCCACAGCCATCTGGTACGGCCCGATACCGCCGTTGGAGGGAATAGCCATCGACAGCGAAGCGAGCACGAACGACACAAGCGCTATAAGCGGACCATGTACGGCCATGTACTCCCTCGTGGGCGCGAAAGCCTGAAAACAAAGTATCATCTGGGTGAGGTACGTGCCCCACAGCAGCACTGTCAGGAGGAGCCAGAGCCATGCCCTGCGTATGCGGAAAATTGAGGTAAATCCGCCAAGGAGCGCTTTCAGCTGCTGTTTGAGTTTTACTGCCCACGAGCGCCGGCGGTTAAGCCGGAAAAACAGCCATACCGCAGCCACGGCCGCTACAACGGCGATGTAGGTGAGCGGTGACGACGCCATGCGCGACAGGCTGTCGAACATGTCGGGGTACTCCTCCATAAACGAATCGATAGCGCTGCCGGCAAGTATGACGGTGGCGAGAAACATCAGGAATACGGTGACAGTGTCGGCAAGACGCTCCGACACCATGGAGCCGAGCACGGAGGCAAACGGAGCTTTCTGACGGCGTGCGATATACTCGCACCGCCACAGTTCGCCGAGACGCGGAAGCACGAGGTTGACGGCATACGTTCCGGCGATGCTGTAATACATCACCGGTGCCGGAGGATTGATGCCGATGGCCCTGAGCTGTATGCGCCAGCGCATACCCCTGAACCAGAACGTCACCGCGCCAAGAGCCATTGACGCCGCTATCAATGAGAAATCGCACTCGCTGACTATAAAGTCATACATCTCCGCAAGGTCTATGTCGCGGAAAAGCACATAACACAATCCTATGCTGAGAAGAGTAGGCAGACCGTATTTCAGGAATTTGCCGAGTATGCTCCTGATGTTTGACTTCGATGCCATCTGCAGAAATTATTTTTTGATTACGAGCTCGGCTGCCGAAGCGGTATTCCACTTCACCTTCACGTCAAGCCTGCGGGCAGTCTCATCGTAGGTGAACGATGCCTTTTTACCGTTGACTGTCACTGAAACCGGACGCGAGGCGATATTATATACTTCAAACATGATGTTCTTGACGGGCACGGGGTTGGCATATTCCGTCGAGCCGTTCACCGCATTCATATCTACGGTTATTGTGTTGCCGGTGGTGTCGGCGTCAAACCGCAGGAGCGAATATCGGCCTTCGGCCACGGTTGTGGGCGTGGACATGTCGTCCTCGAATATGTAGCCGTCCGATTTGCCCTCGACGGGATAGAAACGCACGGTATATGTGTCGGTGCGGTAGTCGCCGACATTTTTCATCTTGTAGCCGGCGCGGGGTATGAATGAGCCGGCGCGCACGAACATCGGGAGCACTTCGAGAGGGGCGGGATAGGTGATTGTCTCCCCTCCGTGATAGATATTCGAGGGGTTGGCCATGTCGAGCCATGTGCCGGCGGGGAATGTCACCTTCCGCTCCGTAGCGCCTTGGGTGAGCACCGGCGCGATGAGCACGTCGCGTCCCCACAGATATTCGTCGGAGATTGAGTCGAGCGATGTGTCGGCCGAATTGTAGTAGTTGAGCGGGCGCACCAGCGGCTGACCTGCCGAAGCATTCTCAAAGGCAAGCGTATAGTTGTAGGGGAGCCATGCGTAGCGCTCCTTGACGAGCGGGAGAGTGATATGCTGCTGTTCGGGATATTTGTAAGGCTCCGATACCTGCTGGGAGTGGGTGCGGAGTATGGGAGAGAATGTGCCGAGCTGGAGCCAGCGCACGTAGAGTTCGGGGTCGACGGGATTTTCCGGGTTGATTGCAAAACCGCCTACGTCATGGCTCATGTAGCCCATTCCGGAAAGTCCGGAGTTGAGCATGATGGTGATCTGAGGCTGAAGTCCGCCCCATGAGCGTGACACATCGGTCGACCAGGGGAAAACGTTGTAGCGCTGGAGTCCGGTAGTGCCGCCGCGCATCATCGTCATCAGACGGCGGTCGGGATACTGCTCCTTGAACATGTCGTAGATAATCTTCGACCAGTCGTTGCCATAGAGGTTGTGGTACTGGCGTGCCTTGAGGCCGTTGTAATGGTAGAGCGAGTCGGGGTGTACCTCAGGTTCGCCGAGGTCGCCCCACCAGCCGGTGACACCCATGTCGGTGAGCTGACGGTAACGCTCTGCGAGCCATTTGCGCGTGTCGGGATTGCTTACGTCGAACATGCCGCCGTGGCCTACCCATATCGTGACCTCGCCGGGATTGCCGAGAGAGTCGCGGACGAACATTCCCTTGGGCGCAAGCTCGTTGTAATTGTCGATTGCGCGGCCGTTGCGGAGCACGTAGGGCTGTGATATCGCCACGAGGTTGACCCCTTTCTTCTTGAGGTCGGAAAGCATTTTCACAGGGTTGGGCCACTGGTCCTTGTCCCATTCCAGACGACCCATATCCTGCTCTTTGCCATACCAGTAGAGGTCGAGCACAATGCCGTCGACGGGATAGCCGGCACGCTGCAGCGAGTCGATGACGCCGCGGGTCTCGGCCTCGGTGCGGTAGCCGTATTTTGAAGTGATGTATCCGAGCGACCACAGCGGCGGAAGTTCCTGGCGGCCGGTGAGCGTGGTGAGACGTGAGAGTACATTGTCGATGCGTGCCTGACGGTCGTCGCCGGTAATGCCGCTGATGAAATAGTAGTCCACGGGCTTGCCGGCTTCGGTAGTGTAGGTCAGCGGATTGGAGGTAGTGAGGGTGGCGGCTGCGTAGTCGTCGAACACGATTGCATATCCTTTGGAGGAGATGAGCAGCGGCATGGTGATGTTCATCTGCTTGATGCGCTCCTCTCCGGCGGTATAGCCGTAGTTCTGGCGGTTGAACATCACGAGCGTATCGGCCGCGAGATTGAGGGAGTAGCCACGTTCGCCGGCGCCGTAGAACGATTCATTGCCCGGAGTGGTGAGCGTCAATTTCTCCTTTCCGCCGACAGCCTGACGTATGCCCGGGTCGGCGATTACGACACCGTTGGGGGCTGCGATGGTGACGGCACCGTCAACCTTGTCGACCGATACGACGATGCCGCCGTCGGTCGTGAGCACTTCGGCTCCCGGAGCATTGAAAATATGCGCCGATACCTTCTCCGTCAGCGGAAGAAGAGTCCGGGAGCGTGGCGTTTCCACTCCGACAGGGGTATTTGTCACTCGTATTATATTTTCAGTCACTGCAGTCACGGTGACGCGACGCGGAGAGTCTCCGCGGGTATCTACGCTCACCCGACTGTTGTCGGCATAGGCCGACGCCACAGAGGCGGCAGCCAGGGTTAAGCTAAGAAATGTAAGACGACCCATAGATTTAAGTTTGCGCCTTTACCGGGCGCGGCATTATAATGATTTTTTAAATAAAACAATATCGCGAAAGTAGGCAATAAACGGCAATTATCCAAATGTTAACCCGGAATTAGAATAAATTTTGCCGTCGCTGAGCGGGGATATGACACGACGCTACGGCATGTGTTAATATTTTTTATCATATTGATACAACCATAATAGGAGGTTAATCGTTATCTTTGTGGTGCATAACAGATATGCATGATAATCATTTAAACGAAATGTAAATATATAACCACAGACAAGATATATGGAAAATCAGGAATTAGACAAGATTTCATACGCTCTCGGACTGAGCATGGGCAATAACTTCAGGGCTTCGGGCATCAAGGAAATCAATGTACAGGATTTCGCCGACGGCGTGGCCGCAGTGTTTTACGGCAACCAGCCCAAGATGACCTACGACGAGGCCAAGGAGGTGATACGTCAATATTTCACCGAAATGGAGGCACGCCAGAAAGAGGAGGCTTCGAAACTTGCCGAAATCAACGAAAAGGCAGGCAAGGAGTTCCTTGAGGAGAACGGCAAACGCGCCGAGGTAAAGACTACACCTTCGGGTCTGCAGTATGAGGTGCTCAAAGAGGGTGACGGCGCACAGCCCGCGTCGACCGACCAAGTAGAGGTGCACTACACCGGCAAGCTGATTGACGGCACGGTATTTGACTCGTCGGAGGAGCGCGGTGTTCCCGCTACATTCGGCGTGACGCAGGTGATACCCGGCTGGGTTGAGGCACTGCAGCTGATGAAAGCCGGTTCGCGCTGGCGTCTGTTCATCCCGTCGCAGTTAGCGTATGGCCCCAACGGAGCCGGCGGCGTCATCGGTCCGAACGCCACACTGATATTTGACGTCGAGCTGCTGAAAGTCATCGGCAAGTAATAGCCAATTAGACAGGTCGGACGAGTCGGACAGGTCAGACCAGTCGGACTTCAGTAAATCCATTTTTTGGCAGAAGTCCTTTCTGACAGATTTTTCAAACTCTAACAAATCGCATCATGAAGCTCACTATATTACGCGCTTCGGCCGCTGTAATCGCCGCCGCGATAGCTTCGGCCGGCGCACAGGCCGCCGAACCGGCCGCTGCCGACTCCACGTCGACGGCGATGGCCACCATAGTCGCAGGCTATCTGCAGCCGGCTTTCGAACGCCAGTATCCGGCCGACGACACGGCCCGGCAGATGTTTGTCGACGGTATCGCCAAGGCATTCACCATCGAGCCGGCCGACGAAGTATACTATCAGGGGCTTGCACAGGGTCTCAACGTGCGTGACAATCTGGAGCGTCTGCGTGCCGAGGGTTACCCTATAGACAATGCCGCGTTCCTTGCCGCTTTGCGCGACATACTCAACGGAGGCAAGCCGGCAATGACCGCCGAAGCTGCCAACCGCTACATGGACAGCGTGGCCAATGAACTGAGCAAAGCGGAGCGTGCGGAGCAGGAAGCATACTTAGTGGCACAGGCTGCCCGCGAAGGTGTGCAGAAACTCCCGTCGGGACTTCTCTTTGAGGTCATCACCGAAGGAGAGGGTGAGCAGCCCAAACCGGAGGATACGGTAGAGGTGCTTTACACGGGGCGTCTGGCCGACGGTTCGGTGTTTGACGGCACGGAGGGCAATGCGGTGAAATTTCCGGTCAAAGGACTGATACCGGGATTTTCGGAGGGGTTGACGCTGATGCGTCCGGGCGGTACCTACCGCCTCATTATCCCGTCGGAACTCGGTTATGGCGAACGCGGGGCCGGCAAAGACATCCCGCCGGGTGCCGCACTCGACTTCACGGTCACCCTCGTCGACATAGTCAAATGAAAGTAACGGACACAATAATTAATGACACCATCCACCTTGTAGGGCTGCACCCCGGTGCAGCCGC
>OHTM01000040.1_pt1 | contig 96085 bp, 75 predicted proteins | sample 1578951 | NCBI WGS metagenome assembly OHTM01 (sample SAMEA3879605, study PRJEB24766) | human gut metagenome | biome: human-associated habitat; feature: feces | place: USA | collected 1985/1987
CACAGAATAAACTATATATAGACCAACATACAACATATTTGTAATATAGGGCCATTGATACAATGGTATTCTGAAAAAACAAAAGAAAGGTGCACGACTGGCAGCCCCCCAAGGGATATGTTATTGGAACTATCAAGAAGAAAACTAAAAAAAATAATTAAAGTCTTATCACTAAAAACAACGTAACAGATTATTTTCTAAATTTAGAGCTGATAACTTCAAATTAAGAGCTTATGAAAAGGATTTTATTTTTAAGTACATTTGTATTCCTTGGATTTAGACTTAACTCTTGTTCAGATACTGATTTAGATTCTCCAGTGAATGAAACAAATCAACCTGTAGAAAATAATACAAGTGATATTATTAATAATTTAGAATCATCTTTTGAAGTAAAAACAAGAACAGAAGGTGAACAAACTTCTTACCCTGATTATTATTGTGGTAGCTATTTTAAAGATGGCATCTTGGTTATAAAAGTAAAAGGAACAAATATAAAAGATTATAAAAAAGACCTTGTACAAAGATGTAAAAGCAATCAATTCATTATAGAAGAGGGTGTTAATACGATGAATGAACTTTTGCAAATTAGAAATTTTATAAATAGCAAAGATGAAATTGGAGTATGGAAAAAATTGGGTATTTCTGCTTGTGGTATAGATTCTAAAGATGAGAAAGTCATTGTAATGTTAGAAGATGTTTCTGAAATGAACATTACCAATTTTAAAAATGAAGTGATTAATTCACCTCTAATAAAATTTTGCCAACTTTCATTTTCTAAAGATAATGCCTCCGTTACTTCCCGATGAAGCGACTAAGGCACAAGAAACATGATAGATTTTATGTAGAAGAACATGGGGTTGGTTCTGGGAGAACTGATTGGAATAAATGAAACTTGGTTCAGGAATCGAGGTAACATTAGAGGTAAAATAAATTTGGATGATTTTAAAAATGCAGGTGCCTATTCATTGTTCGATGTTGAAGGGAACAATGTTCCTACATCTTGGGCACAACTGCTTATATTTTCATCTGGGTATTATATTATTCAAATTATCGTTGATATAAGTAGTCGTAAATTATTTATCAGACGATATGATATAGAAAATGATCGCTGGCAAGAATGGGGTAATATAATTATGACATAATTTTTATCACAATTCCGACCTGGGAGAACTTTTGGGAAATCCGAAGGGAACAAAATCGTTTTCTTCATGGAGTGAATTTACGGATTTTGTAAATGAAATGCCTATAAAAACAATTCAACCTTTCGTTTCCGATTTCAATGCTTTTGCTGGAGAAGGATTCTATGGTAATGTCGTTCAAGGATTGGTTATAAAACAATTAGAAGATGTTGTTTTCATCTTCGGAATAGCAATAGACGGAACATTGATATTTAGAAAAAGGAATTATCCAGACGTTTCAACTTGGGAATATCCTAAGATAATAATTCACAGTAATAATTGACATAAAATCTATTCGAAACCTGACCTGGGAGGACTGATACCGCTTGCAACGAATGAAGTAAACGGATTGATGAGTAAAAATAATTATATTAAAATTGCTCAATCCATCACGTCTACCAAATTAATAAAAATAGAATCTTGGGATGGATATTCTACACTTGTATTTATTAGAACAAGTGGATCAACCGGATTATATTCCATTGATGGTAACTGGGCGGACAGTGCGAAATTCACAAGATTGTCTGGTCCTTTAGGAAAGGATCACTTTAATGCATATAGAGAAAGAAATGGTAATATTTATGTAAAGACGACTACACAGTCAGAACCATTGACTGTTACGTCTGTAGGATCTAATAGATAAAGATGTTGATTCTTTAATAGTATTACAATGATCGGGAGGATCGGGTGGCACCGGTTTGTACCGGACCACCCGTTTTTTATACCAAAGATACGGTTCGCCAATAATCCCAATTAATCGCCAACAGGCAGAAAATCTTGTCTAAATTCCTACCTGTGTGAGCGTACTAATATCTATATCTACTTTAGTTGCTGAAATGGCATTATAAATCGGTATGCGGTTGGCAAAATATGCTATAGCGTATCCCCATCCACTCACGTAAACATAATAATTGTAATCATTATCTCTATACATTCTTATTGATGACGGTCCAGAATTATGCGTAATACATAACCCATTACCACCGCCATGCATACAGATAATAGAGTAGTCATCAACTACTTCCGAATTACCTTCACCAACAATCTTAACAACCAAATTTAAATTCCTTGTAAAATCAATCCTATATAAGGTTGCAGATCCTCTACCTTCTGCCATCCTTATATAGTTTTCATTTTGCAGAAGTTCTCCCAGAAGTACAAAATTCCTATACCTGTGTCAAATCTATTTTAGCCCATCCAAAATTGGTATGGTTAAGTTGTCTCACATACAATTTAAACCCATCTGAAACAGAATAAAAAGCGAACTGGACTTTATATGAATTCCCAATGACAAATAGCGGTCCCCAACTTTGGGTAAATGGAGCATTGGAAATGTCACCAAATATTTCATACCAACCATTGTCTACGGCTAGATTTGCATCACTAACTCTCCCTCTATACATGAATGGAAACAGCTTCAAATTAGTGAAAAGTTCTCCCAGAAGCATGGAATACCTATTTTTTTGTTAAGAAATAGGTATTTCTGTTAGTCCAGATGGGGTTTCGATTTTAGTTATAGAAGGCATAGAATCTCCACATAGTAATTTAACAGAAACTAAAGAAGACCTAGTAGAAGCAACAATAGAAAGGATAATATCTCCGTTGTCATTATAGAAAAATTTAACAGATAACATAGAACTCCCTACTACAACACCTTTAACGTTATAATCATTTTTGTAGTTACTGTAATATTTAGATACAATATAAATTTTAGGTTGACTCCTGTCTTCCAGTATCTCTACAAGATAACTACATTTTACAACATTAGATGGGATGATATTATAATAATACGAATCATTAGCTCCAGCTGAATTTCTAGCTATAGTTGCATCTCTTTTTAGATCATTTATGCCAATCAGTTCTCCCAGGTCAAGATTGTAACCTTTTTTATATCAAACAATGTCTATACAACGTTCCAGTTATCCCAGTCACTTGAAATCATAAAACGATATGCAATTTTCCCATTATATCTGCCAAAAATAATTTGCACTTTATATAATAAAGAATTAAAAACAACTAGAAGACCATAGTCGTTAAATCCATCAATATTTAAAACTTCTCCTATTGAGTATATACCACTTGTTAATTTATCTATACTTTCTATTTTATCTCCCATTCCTCTCAACCATGTATCATTTATCCCTATCAGTCCTCCCAGAAGCATTTTTTGTGGTTTATTTTGTAAATACAGAAGATTTTTTTAACTTTAAAACAAAAAGTTGAGTATGTTAGAGAAGATCAGATACCGTTTGGTTTATAACCGACAAAACAGACTAAATCGACAGGGAACCGCATTAGTACAGATTGAAGCCTATCTTAACCAGCGGAAATCATATTTTAAAACAAATATCTACCTAAAACCGGAGTGTTGGAGTAAGGATGGTGCCCAAGTTATCAACCATCCGCAGTCAAATGAACTTAACGCAATGCTATACGAAAAAATACTGGAGTTGCAGGCTATAGAACTTAGCTATTGGAAAAGAGGGCTTGAATCAAACCTTTCCACGTTAAAGGAGGCTGTAAAAAAGGGAATTAAACCAGTTGTGTCGTTTTTAAAGTTTGCGATACAAACGATAGAGAATTCAGATAGGAAACCGGGAACCAAGGATAACATGCTGGGCACGGTAGCCACTTTGAAGGAATTCCGGAACGTGATAGAGTTTACTGATATAAATTATACGTTTTTGAAAGAGTTTGACGCATTTTTGCGAAACAAGAATCTGAAAGTAAACACAGTCGGAAAACACATGAGAATACTGCGTACCTTGGTCAACGAAGCAATAAACGAAGGTTATATATTACAGGAGGCATACCCTTTCCGTAAGTTCAAGATCAAGAAAGAGAAGAAGGAACATAACTTCTTGATGCCCGCAGACTTGGAGAAGCTGGAGAATCTTGAACTGCCGGACAGGAAGAACAACAGCCGGCACATACTGGACGCATTTCTCTTCTGCTGCTATTGCGGATTGAGATTCTCTGATTTCAAGCAATTGACTTATAAAAATCTCGTAACAGTCGATGGAAAGGAATGGCTAGTTATGAATAGCATCAAAACAGGCGTAAAACTCAATATTCCGCTATATCTGCTGTTTAACGGGAAGGCTCTGGGTATAATGCGGAAATACGACAGCATCGAACAACTGGCTGCATTAGGCTGCAATTCCGATACCAACCGAACGTTGCAGAAATTGGGAAGGATGGCGCGTATCGGCAAGAAGTTTACCTACCATACAAGTCGTCATACTTGTGCTACTCTGTTGGTTCACCAAGGCGTTCCGATAACCACCGTCCAAAAACTCTTGGGGCATACATCAGTCAAGACAACAGAGATATATTCGGAAGTGTTTGATGAAACAATCATCAAGGATCTGACAAGGGCTAACCAGAAGTATTCTAAAAGTAGAAATGTAAAACAAAATCAAATAAAATCTCAAAAATCCCCGGGGAAATACATCAGGCAGTAGAAATCTATAAAAGCTATCTATTTTATACTTGTTTTTCCGATCCCATTCCATAACATTCGTTTCCTGTCAATAAAAATACAAACTCGCCAGTCTTGCCGTCTATTAATTTTCTTCATTCATCTTGCAAGTAAAAAATATTGCATTAATGGCAATTTTTTAAGAAGATTGGTTTTTGTTTCAACATTGGCTTTTCATAACTAATTAATATAGTTTTCTTTTTGTATTTCGTTTTTGTTATTGTCTTTTCGGGAAAATGGGATAGAGAGTAGGGCGTGGATTGAACGGCTGCTGCGCTTTTTTTTGTTCTTATTTGCTAAAGAGAGAAGCAATATTTATCTTTGTGGAAGCGTGTGAAGATGCACGCCACATTGATTATGACGAAAGGACATATCATATACAGTATAAAGCCAAGAGCTTGTTGTGGATTAATTTCCGTGGCAGGCTCTTTTTTTGTCATACAAAATAAAGGTTAGTTTGAAAATCGGGTAATCCAAAACGTGTAATTAAAAGCTTTAAAAAGGATAGAACTATAATTTTTGTATAATGAGAAAGGAGACAAAAGAAAACATTCAGTATTCAACTGCCGTGGGGATGCTTGTACTGGGAGCGTCCTTGGCTGTGGCCGGCTTTGTGTGCTCGGAACCTATGGGGCAGATACACGACAGTGTATTGTGGTTGTTTGCTCAATGTCTGTTGTATGCCGGTAGTGTTTTTGGCATCAGCATCTATATTAACAGCCGGTTTAATAATTTAATAGAGCAATTAAAAGAGAAGGAGGGAAAGAAATGAAGAGTTTACCAAGAGGTTTGAGGAACAACAATCCGGGTAATATCCGAATAACAAAGGATAAATGGCAGGGATTGAGAGAGAAACAGACAGACAGGGAGTTTTTCCAGTTTGCAGAAATGAAATGGGGTTATCGTGCTTTAATCCGTACATTGCAGAATTACAGAAGGAGACACAACTGTGTTTGTATTGCAGACTTTATTACAAGATGGGCTCCACAGACAGAGAACAATACAGGGGCTTACATCAGACGGGTATGTCAGGATATGCAGGTACCTTCAGTATATGTTCCGGATATTGAGGATAAAGATACGATGTGTTCTTTGGCCGCTGCTATATCTTATGTTGAAAATGGTGTTCCTGCCGTAATGGAGGATATCTATAAGGGATGGGATCTGCTATGAAACTAAGGATCTATATATGGATTACAGTAGGGATAGCATTGCTATTGCTGTTTGGGTCATGCCGGAGTACAAGGTATGTTCCGGTAGAAACAATAAGGACTGACAGCCTTTATCTTACTGTGTATGAACGTGATTCCATTCACATTAAGGATTCTATCTTTGTAAAAGAGAAAGGCGATTCAGTATTAGTTGACAAGTGGCATATAGTCTACCGTGACAGGACAATTCGCGATACAGCCTATATAGAGAAGGAGAAAGAGTTAGAAGTTCCCTACCCTGTGGAGAAGGAATTAACATGGTGGCAGAAGACAAAATTAGAACTAGGAGAGTTATCTATAGGTATTATATTAGTATTGCTAATCGTAGTCATTTGGTTGGTAAAGAAGAAGGGAGGTGCAAGATGAGATAGCAACATCAAGTATCATCCGCCACAGGTAGAAGTGTGGCATATAATAGAAAAACTCATATAATAAAAGTGATCCTTTTGCGGCTTAGGAAAAAAGAAAGCCGCTCTCCTGAAAGGATTGACAGTCGGATAAGGAGATAAACACCCGTGGTGTTGTTGCGGCCTTCATTGGCAATAACAAACACTTCGGGTGTTTTGTTTTCAAAAACCGAAATAAAAAAAATGAAATTAGAGGAACTGTATAAGGATATAATAGGTGTTGTGTGTGATGTTACCGGTCTTGTTGAGGCTGACATATTAGCCAGCAATCGCGAGGAATGCGCCGATGCAAGGTATCTACTGGTCATGGCGTTGTCTAAGATGCTGACTGATCATGAAATTGGCAGATTCATCAACCGTACCCGACAAGGTGTATCGTTTATTCGCTCGAACCGGCAAAAATTAAGGAAATGGACAGTTGCAAGCAATTGGAAAGTAATTAGCAAGTATATAGCAAGTAATTACTTTATCTGCAAGTGACTTGTACGGACATTTGTGAGCGGTCAATATTGACCGTAATTCCAAAATTATAAGTTTATGGAAGCAGAAGTAAAGCAAGTAATTAAAGAGAAGGAGTACGTACATGATGAGAATCATGATAAGTACGCATCCAAGGGGCTTGCCGGAACAGCGTTAGGTTTCGGCATCGGTGGTGCCGTTTTGGGAGCAGCCGCACTATGGGGCCGCCGTGGTGGCATTGGCGGTGGTATGCCTGAAAACGTGAATATCAACACAGTCAGTGATGCTATTTCCGGTCGTGCCGGTGTTGCTCCTACCGCTTTTCAGGCATGGGAGAAAGGTTGTGATGAGGCTTTGGCGTTAACCAACACCATTTGGGGGCTTAAAGTCAACACTCAGGAGCAGATGTATAATCATCGTGAGATTGACATCAACGAGAAATGGCAGCTTTATAAGTCACAAGTGGAAGGTGATTTCGGTAACTATAAGGTTTCCCGTGATCTCTACGACAACATGAACGACAAGCTGAATACAGCCGCATTCGGCTTGTACAAGGGACAGCGTGACCTGTACGACACACTGAACGAACGTTATTCAGCCAAGTTCTGTGAGCTTGACAAGAAAGTCTACGGAATGGAAGTGGCTAACCTGTATCAGAACAAGATCATACAGATGGGTATGGAAAGTGTCCTGAAGGATAGTATGTGCTATACGGACCGCAAGACCTGTCGTGCAATCTATGGTGTAGTGGGTTTACCGTCAACCCCGACAGTGAACGTACTGGAGGGGGCGAACCCTTACGGATGCAATTGCCGCACTCAGGCAAGCACGGCTCCAAGCGCATAAGGAAGCGTAAGAAACGTTAGTGGTAAGCCCCTTCGGGGGCGATGCCACTTTCTTATTAACCACTAACAAAAGTATTATTATGGGAATGTTTGAAAGCGATCCATTGTTATCGACAGGAAGAAGTCTGGAAAGTCTGGCACAGGAGAATGAAGCTTATACACAGAAGTTACAGGCGTTGAAACAGATTCCGGGCATCACTCAGCAACAGAGAGTATCTACACCTACCCCGATATGGGATGAGATAGACCGTATTGTTTCATCGCTTAATGATCAGGAGAGAGCTGTTCTTAATAACAACAAAGAATATTATGATAACAGCATGGCCATTCAGGAGATGGTTAATTCAGAGGTCCTTCTTCTTGTCAAGGGCAGAATAGAGGGCTCTGCGGAAGGAAAGGCCGTATTGGAGCAGCAGCTGTCATTTGTCAGGAGGACATCTAAGATAGCCAAGGAAGAAACAGCGAGAAGGGATGCTTTATTTCGCGAATACGTTACGGAACATAGCGATATGACATGGCAGGAGTTTATTGACTGGAAAAACGGGAAACCGCAACAAAAATCTAAGAAGTAATGGAGGCTAAGAAGAATATAACAGAACTGAAGGACAAGCTAGCTGACTCATTGCAGCTATGGATTGACGAGAGGATAGACGGGCTTGTTTCGAATAATCCTCAATTAAAGGTCGCATCTGTGTATCTCAAGAGAGGGGCGAAGAATTTCCTTGCAAAGCAAAAGGACGGGATAGGTGACATGATAGATAATGCCGCTTTGTTTTTGTGTGATGAGAATGGCAATGTGGATGCGGATTTACTTTTTAACGATATGCTTTCCATGCTTCGGGAAATGGAAGAAATGCCATTTGGTAAGGGCTTTATCCGTGGAACCATAGGAAAGGGGAGTATCCGTTTTGCGCTTCCGGACAATCCGATAACAAGCATTTTATTTGGCAAGACGGGTGCGATTAAGATAACCGATGCGGATTTGATGGAATTAAAGAAGTTGCTAATAGAATAGATTTAATCAAAATGATAGCGTAAACTAAACTTTGCTGTTACAAATAGACAGGGGAAAATACTTAAAAATTCCACTCAAAGTGTCAGCACCCATCCGATGAAACAAAACAAAATGTAACTTTAATATATTTGAATATGGAATACAAGGATTTAATTAAAAATGCAAAGGCTAACGGTGTTGCCTCTGACAAGGCAATGTGGCAGAGCGTGGACGGTCTTAGTGACATGCTGTGTGTGCTGAGAGAAGAACACCCAGCAATGTATTGGGAGTTTATGCGCAAGCAACACTCCATCTTGTACGGTCCGCACTACGATAAAAATTTTGCGGAAATGGATGTTGAGAAAATCCGCTATACAGGCCCGGGCGGTGAGAAGAAGAACGGTGCCCATTGGAGTGCTGACCAAGTGGAGGACGCGACCAAGAACCTGTCTTTCCCTTCTGGAACGACAAAGTGGGATAAGTACGTAGCTTTTAATAGCTTTTATTCCGATATGTGCTCTATCTATGACGAATCGCAGATCATCAAGGGTGCTCATAAGTTCTATTTCGCTGACGAGGATGGACCACAAGGTAAGATATGGGAGTATATGACCGCAATGCAATATGGATCGTAGTATAGACATATTGCTGGATCAGTTGGATGATAGGAGTCATTTTGATTTCTGTCGCCTGCTGTCTGTAATATGGTGGAATATGTACTAAAATGGTCCCCGATATATGAAAATCGGGGACTAAATCGGGGACTGTTTACGGTAGTGTATGAAAGGTTTAGATAATAATATCCCCGTTCAAAAGCCATTCAGAAGGCACTAGAACGGGGATAACAGGTTTAACCATCGATATTTAGATTCTCATCGGGTGTACAATTCAGTAACCTCTTTGCAAGGAATTGCAAGGAGGTTTTTTCTTGTTATATCTTCTCCGTATGAACCTTTTTTCCTTTTTTGAGTTATTCCCTTATGTAACTTTTTAAAATATGCCTTAATATTTAGTTTATTCTAAAAAACAAAGACTAATAAAGAATATAGTTCCTTTTGTTTCTTGTATATACTAAATATACGTGTATATATTCGCTGTTGATTTTAAAATTATTTTCTTTTTGAGGGGTTTTAAAACTAACACTTAATTAAACTTTTTTATTTAAACATTAATTTATCAACCAAATCTGAGATTCATGAAGAAAGCTCTCTTTTTTATCGTATGCCTCTGTTTTGCAATAAACATGATGGCGCAAACAAAAACGATAACAGGGGTAGTGGTAGATGCCACCGGTGAACCTGTTATCGGAGCAAGTGTCCTGGAGGTGGGGACAACAAATGGTACAATAACTGATGTAGACGGTAACTTTACTATCCAAGTGCCTGTGGGGGCAAAACTGGATGTGAGTTATATAGGTTACAAAACACAACAAATTGTAGTGGGAGTGCCAAACACCTACAAGGTTATTTTAAAAGAAGATGCAGAAATGCTGGATGAGGTCGTGGTGACCGGTTATGGAATGAGTCAGAAACGTTCGTTGATGACGAACTCTATTTCAAAGTTGGATGATAAAGTATTACAAAATGCAGCTATGAGTAATGCGGCCCAATCCTTGCAGGGAACTGTCAGCGGATTGCGTGTGACAAATACTTCGGGTAAACCGGGTAGTTCGCCCAATATCGTTTTGCGTGGTGGTGCTTCCATAAACAAGAATCTGGAAGGGCCGTTGGTCGTGGTGGATGGCCTTGTGCGTTCTATGGATGATATCAATCCTTCAGATATTGAATCCATACAGGTACTGAAAGATGCGGCTTCCACAGCTATTTATGGTGCCCGTGCCAATAACGGCGTAATTCTGGTGACAACCAAGAAGGGGGTGGAAGGCAGGACACAAATTACTTATAAGTTCAAAGGGGGTGTGAACTTTGCACGTGAAGGGTATAAGTATTTGGATGCCGGTGACTATTTGTATTATCAACGTTTAGGTTGGCAGCGTACCAATGGCGGTACAAGTATGGAGAACCAGAAAGGTTTTGGGGTTAACTCCGGAGTGGATCTGGCCTTTATGACAGATGCAAACAAACATTTGCTGAATGAAGGATGGCGGTCTATGGCGGATCCTGTGGACCCTGATAAAACTTTGATTTTTAGAAACCATGCCGGTGAGCTGCATGATCTGACTTTCCGCAATGCCGCGTTTACACAAGATCATTATCTGAATTTGTCGGGAGGTAATGACAAAGGAACATTTTCCTCATCTTTAGGGTATTATTCGGAAGACGGTCAGATAATTTCTACCAATTATCAGCGTGTGAACGGGACTATCAACGGTTCATACAAGTTGTTGCCCGTTTTGACAGTGAATGCCGGCGGTAGTTTTTCATGGTCCAAGATGCCCGATTTATGGACTTACGACTTGAAAAGCCCTTGGAACGGAGAAATGGGAGAGTATGAGTTGTTCTATCGTACCATGAGTATGTTTCCCACTTGGAATCCGTGGAATGAGGATGGAAGTCCTGCTGCCGGATGGAGTAATCAGGATGGTAATCCTTATTATTGGAAAGATAAACTGACTCGTTCTACAACGAACCGTAAGACTTCGTTTAATATCGGTTTTGCTTTGGAAATCCTTCCGCAGCAATTGTTCCTGAATGGAAACAGTTCTATGTATTATACAGATAGTCAGTTTGAACTGTTTGAAAAGAAATATCAACAGATAGGACAAGCTCCCAATACCAATCGTAATGCTTCTCAAACAAATACAAAAGTTTTTCAACAACAGCATGCATTGACTCTGGAATATAAAAAAGGTTTTAGCGGACATAATATCAATGCCATGGCAGGTGGTGAGTATTTTGATTATCAGTATCAGAACCTGGAAGCGCGTGTTTCCGGTGCTCCTACAGATGATATACCTACTTTAAAAGCGGGCACTAACCGTACTTATACTACTTCTGTCAAAACCGGATATCGCATTCTTTCCGGTTTCGCCCGTGTTAACTATGATTATAATTATCGTTATATGGTGTCCTTGGTAGCCCGTTATGACGGTATTTCCAAATTGTCCGACAATCGTTGGGGATTTTTTCCGGGTATATCTGCCGGTTGGAATGTGCATGAGGAAGCTTTCTTTAAAGATTCAAAGTTTGCGGAAGTAGTATCCTTGATTAAACCGCGTATCAGTTATGGGTTGAACGGTAATGTAAACGGTATCGGTAATTTTGATGTATATGGTAAATATGGTTCGGTAGGTGCTTATAATGGTAATCTAGGTTATTTGAATACAGGGGTGGTCAATAGTAAATTGCGTTGGGAAAAGAGCCATACGTTTGAACTGGGGCTTGACTTGGGCTTTTTCAATAATCGTATTCATATGATTATGGACTATTATGACCGCACGACTTCCGATTTGCTGACTGATGTGAATTTGCCGGAATATACAGGATTTCCCTCGTTCAAAACGAATCTGGGTACTATCAGCAACCGTGGTTTCGAACTGGAAGCCAAGGTGAATCTGCTGACAAGGAAGGACTGGTCGTGGGATGTCACCGCTAATACTTCGTTTGTGAAAAATATGGTGAAGAAGCTGCCTTTTAACGGGAATGTGAACAACCGTCAGGGGGGTGAGCAGGTATGGGATCCAAAATCCAACTCGTTGGTTTGGGTAGGCGGCATTCAAGAAGGAAAAAGCTTGGGTGATATCATTGCTTATAAACAAGTGCGTATCTTGCGTGACTGGGATGATGTGAGAAATCATGCCGGTGATTTTGTGGATGAGGTTGCCAACCTGTATGGGCCGAATAAGGCTGCCGAATATGCGGGTAAACCGGGATGGAAACCCATTGAGCCGGGAGATGTACTGTGGGATGACAAGAATGGGGATAATGTTATAAATTCATACGACCGTCAGGTGGTGGGTAATATTTACCCGAAATGGACCGGTGGTTTTTCTACCACGCTGAACTATAAAAACTGGTCTTTGTATGGTCGTTTTGACTATGCGGTGGGTCATACCATTTACAATGATTTGAAAGCAAGAATCTTGGGGCAGTATAACGGGTCGTTCAATTTGATTACGGATGTCAGAAATTCGTGGTCTGAAAACAATACGGAGACTAGTATTCCTAAATTCTATTGGGCCGACCAGAATGCGAAAAAGAACATTACCCGTTCCAATAATGGTACAACGAATCTGAACAATAATAACTCTACTTTCTATGAAAAGGGGGATTATTTGTGTCTGCGTGAGGTAACCTTGAGTTATAAATTCCCGAAGAATCTTATAAATAAGGTGTTCTTGACCGATGCGTCCGTGTATGTTACGGGGCAGAATTTATTCTATATTACCGGATATGATGGAACTTCTCCGGAACCGGTTATGGATATTCAGGCAAATGGTCGTGGCGGTATAGACAATGGACGCTATCCTACACCAAGAACCGTCCTGTTTGGTTTACAATTGTCATTTTAATGTGTAAAAAAGAAAAGGTATGAACATAAAAAAGATAATATTGGCTTTTGCCGCATCGGCTATGTTGGCCGGTGGATGTACTTCGTTGGATATGGACCCGGTGAGCGATATCACTGACTTGAATTACTGGAAAACTCCGGAACAGTTTGATTCATTTGTTTTTGGACTGCATAGTCGCTTCAGGAGTCATTCGTGGAATATGTTTTTGTTGGGTGAGGCAAGAAGTGATGTCTTTGGGGGAATTCCTTTCGGTGGAGAAGCTACCCAGGGGATGGAACGTTTTCCTTATAATACATTGAATGCGGAGAATCCCGGAATCAGCGGGTTTGGTGATTTGTATCAGAATATCAACCAGATGAACTTGTTTATCAGCAGAACTCTTCATACGGATGTGCTGACTGAAAGTGCCAGGAATTATTATTTGGGACAGGTGTATGGATTGCGTGCTTACTATATGTATCAGCTATATCGTTCATGGGGAGATGTCGTGTTTACGGAAGAGCCTAGCCTGGGTTTTGAAGTGGGTAAACTGGCAAAGGCGGCGACTCCGGCTGCCGAAATCTTTGAGCAGGTAAAAAAAGATATAGAATCTTCATTAAGTTATTTTGGATCCGATTATACCATAAAGGAAAAAAAATCGCTGTGGTCAAAGGCTGCCACATTGATGCTGAAAGCGGATGTATATCTGTGGAGTGCCCATCGTGACGGGGGAGAAGGAGATGCCCGGACAGCAAAGAATGCGTTGGTTGACATACAGAATAATATCAGCCGTAGCAATCTGGACTTGATGGATACTTATCAGGGAGTGTTTGCTTATGATAATAAAGGTAATAAAGAGATTATCTTTACCATTCATAATGAATTGTTTGAATACAATCTGTGGAATGGAAATAATGATTTGTTTCCACAGGCTGATTATTTAGGGAAATTCTATAATGCGGATGGTACTTTGATAAATACGTCTGTCGAGAATAATTTCGGTATCATGCGCCTGATGGTGAAATTGGAAAACTTCAAGAAGTTTCTGCCGGGAGACACCCGTCGTGACGTTACATTGAAAGATGTATATAATAAGGTGGAAAATGGCAAGTTGGAATTGGTAGGGGTGTATCCGCATAAGTATTGGGGAGTTATGAATGGGAGTACACGGGTGAGATGTGATGATTATCCTATTTATAGATATTCGGATTTGCTATTGATGCTGGCTGAGGCGAAAGTGCTTTTGGGTGAGGATCCGGCTACAGAGATAAACCGGGTGCGCCGGCGTGCGTTTGGTGATGCGTATGATGCTTCAACAGTGGGGTTTCCCAATCAGGAAGTCGATAAGCGTCCGGCGGATGCTGTCTTGCAGGAACGTTTGTTTGAATTTATGCTGGAAGGTAAACGATGGTATGACTTGAGGCGTTTTGGCGATTCGTACGTGCTTGACTATACTCCGGCGGAGTCTGCCCGTCTGCTTTGGCCTATCAACCAAGGAGCTCTTACTAATAATCCATTGTTGAAACAAACGGTTGGTTATTAAATTTTTGTCGGATAAGAATCTTTAATTGCATAAAAAGACGGTGTTCTTTATGAAATTAATAAAGAAACCGTCTTTTTATTTTCTAATTTCAATAAAAACTTTTATTTTTACACCCGTAAAATTATAAATATTATGAGAAACCCTAGCTTATTACTGCTAATTGTTGTTTTTATATTAGCACCCTTCAAGTTGAGTGCGGCGGCAGATACGGTTGTTGTCCGCGAAACCCGGATTCCTGTGTTGATTGAAAGGCAGGATAATGAGTTGTTTCATTTACGTATAGAGGCTACTCAAAGTCAGATGCTGAATGAAGTGAAGTTGGACTTTGGCAAAGACGTGAATTTGAATGAAATTGAATCTGTGAAACTGTATTATGGTGGAACTGAAAGCGTGGAGAGGAGGGGAAAGACTTATTTTGCTCCGGTAGATTATATATCTAATAATACTCCGGGAAAAACATTGGCTGCCAATACTTCTTATTCCGTTTTGAAGTCGGAAGTGAAAGCCCCGAAGCGTGAGGTTGTATTGAAAGCTGACCAAAAATTGTTTCCGGGAGTGAATTATTTTTGGATTAGCCTGCAAATGAAGCCTGTTGCTTCTATCTTGTCCAAAGTGTCGGCAGAAGTGGTGGAAGCTAAGATTGACGGACAGGTTGCTCCTTTGAAGATAGCCCGTAAGGCGGATACCCATTATATGGGGATCGGCGTGCGCCATGCCGGTGACGACGGGGCTGCTGCCTATCGTATTCCCGGATTGGCCACTTCAAATAAAGGAACCTTGTTGGGGGTATATGATGTACGCTATAATAATAGTGCGGATTTACAGGAGTATGTGGAAATAGGTCTGAGCAGAAGTACGGACGGAGGTCAGACTTGGGAGAAAATGCGCATTCCGATGGCATTTGGTGAATATGATGGGTTGCCTAAAGCACAGAATGGAGTAGGCGATCCGGCCATTTTGGTTGATAAGAAGACAGGAACTATCTGGATTGTCGCTGCCTGGACACATGGTATGGGAAATGGGCGTGCGTGGTGGAATTCACAAACAGGCATGGACCGTAATCATACAGCACAATTAATGATGGTGAAAAGTGATGATGATGGTAAGACCTGGTCGGAGCCTATGAATATAACAGAACAGGTGAAAGATCCGTCATGGTATTTCTTGCTGCAAGGTCCCGGTAGAGGTATCTCTATGGAAGATGGAACATTGGTCTTTGCCAGCCAGTATATTGGCAATGACCGTATTCCTAATGCCGGTATTATATACAGTAAGGATCATGGAAAAACCTGGAATATCAGTACATTGGCACGCACTAATACAACTGAATCTCAGGTAGCGGAAGTGGAACCGGGAGTGCTGATGCTGAATATGCGTGATAATCGTGGTGGCAGTCGTGCCGTTTCTACAACTACAGATTTAGGTAAAACATGGAAAGAACATGAGTCTTCACGTACAGCCTTACAGGAACCGGTTTGTATGGCCAGTTTGATTAGTGTTAAAGCTAAAGAGAATGTATTGGGTAAAGACATCCTTTTGTTCTCTAATCCGAATGATGCCAAGAACCGTCATAGCATTACCATCAAAGCAAGTCTGGATGGTGGGGTGACTTGGTTGCCCGAGAATCAATTGCTGCTGGATGCCGGTTGGGGTTGGGGATACAGCTGCTTGACTATGATTGACAAGGAAACAGTAGGAATTTTATATGAAAGCAGTGTGGCCCACATGACTTTCCAAGCGATAAAGCTGAAAGATATTATTAAGACCAAATAAATAATGAAACGCAGATTTTCTAGTTTTATTGGTATGATACTGGTTTGTGCTGTAACTATAGCACAAACCAGTATCTCGTTACTTCCTAAACCTCAGTTGTATAAGGATACGGGGAAGAACTTTACTATGGGAAAGGTGAAACTTTCTACTCCGGTGTTGAGGCCGGAGTGGGAAGTTTTTATCATGAATGCAGGTGGTGAGATTGTTGAACACTCGTCATCGGTGATTGAAGTGGAACTGGTTCCGTCTATTGAGGAGGCCAGGCTAAACAGGGCTGAAGCCTATCGTCTTTCTGTTTCAAACAAGCGGATAAAGATAGAGGCTGTAACAGAACAGGGAGTGTATTGGGCTATGCAGACACTTCGGCAATTGGAACGGAAAAAAGGGAAGAGAAGTTCTGTTGCCGGATGTGAGATTGTAGACTGGCCGGCATTCCGGATACGCGGATTTATGCAGGATGTGGGACGCAGTTATATTTCAATGGAAGAATTGAAAAGAGAGATCGAGATTTTATCCCGGTTTAAGATTAATGTATTTCATTGGCATCTTACTGAAAACCAGGCATGGAGATTGGAAAGTAAAATCTTTCCTATGCTGAATGATAGTGTGAACACCATCCGTATGCCGGGTAAATATTATACGCTGGAAGAGGCACGCGATTTGGTGGATTTTTGTAAGAAACATCAGGTGTTGTTGATTCCTGAGATAGATATGCCGGGGCATAGTGCTGCCTTTGTGCGTGCTTTCCGCCATGATATGCAAAGTCCGGAAGGGATGAAAATATTGAAACTGTTGCTGGATGAGGTGTGTGAGACATTTGATGTGCCTTATTTACATATAGGTACGGATGAGGTGGAGTTTACCAATCCGCATTTTGTACCCGAAATGGTGGCGTATGTACGCTCAAAAGGGAAAAAAGTAATATCCTGGAATCCGGGCTGGCACTATAAACCGGGGGAAATAGACATGACACATTTGTGGAGTTACCGTGGAAAGGCGCAACCGGGTATTCCTGCTATCGATTCCAAATTTCATTATCTGAATCATTTTGATGTTTTCGGTGATATTGTAGCTTTGTACAACAGCCGTATTTATGATCAGGCAGAAGGCAGTGAGGACATTGCGGGAACTATATTGGCTTTGTGGCACGATCGTTTGATTGACAATGAGTGGAATCTGGTTATTGAAAATGGCTTGTATCCCAATATGCTTGCTATTGCCGAGCGTGCCTGGAGAGGGGGAGGTACGGAATATTTTGACGGACTGGGTACGATACTCCCACCCGAAGACACGGAAGCATTCAAAGAATTCGCTGATTTTGAAAAGCGTATGTTGTGGCATAAGGAGCATACGTTTAAAGGATATCCTTTCGCCTATGTAAAACAGACTAATGTAAAATGGAATATTACGGATGCTTTTCCTAATGGGGGAGATATGGATAAGGTGTTCCCGCCTGAACAGGAATTAAAGGATACCTATCATTATAACGGGAATACGTATGGTGTACGTCAGGCAATAGGGGCAGGTATTTATTTACGCCATGTCTGGGGGACGTTTGTTCCCGGATTTTATGCCGATCCTAAAGAGGATCATACCGCGTATGCATATACTTGGGTATATTCTCCTAAAGATCAGGAAGTGGGGTTATGGGCAGAATTTCAGAATTATAGCCGTTCGGAGATGGATCTGGCTCCGCTGCAAGGTAAATGGGATTATAAAGGTAGCCGTATTTGGATTAATGATAGGGAGATAATGCCTCCTGTATGGACAGCAACCCATCAGGTGAAGAGTAATGAAATTCCATTAGGAAATGAAAATTGTGTGGCACGTTCTCCACTGGCTGTGCATTTAAATAAGGGTTGGAATAAAGTGTTCCTGAAATTACCTGTCGGTAAGTTCAGGATGGACCAGACGCGTCTTGTGAAGTGGATGTTTACTGCTGTCTTTGTGACTCCTGACGGAGAAAGGGCGGCAGAGGGATTGATTTATTCACCAGATAAACAAAAATAAAATGAAACGTATTGTCTTATTGTTATTGGGATTATTATTAGCGTTACCCCAGTTTGCTCAGGAACGCAAGTATTCTACTTTTTATGAGCAGAGAGCGACTTTGTTTGAAGAACTTCCGGTTACTTCAAAAGATATTATTTTTTTAGGGAACAGTATTACCAACGGTTGCGAGTGGGCTGAGTTGTTCCAAAATAAGAATGTGAAGAACAGGGGTATCAGTGGAGATATCTGTATGGGGGTATATGACCGTTTGGATCCGATTGTAAAGGGAAAACCGGCAAAGATTTTTTTATTGATCGGTATCAATGATGTTTCTCGGGGAACGTCTGCGGATAAAATTATTTCAGAAATAAGTATGATTGTTCGGAAAATAAAGCAAGAATCTCCAAAAACAAAATTATATTTGCAAAGTGTATTGCCGGTGAATGATTGTTACGGTATGTTTAACGGGCATACATCACGCTGGCAGGTGGTAAAACAAATTAATGATTTGTTGGAACCATTGGCGGTAAAGGAAGGAGCTGCCTATATTGATTTGTATAGTCATTTTGTGGAGAAAGAGACAGGCAAGATGAATCCAGTATATACTAATGACGGATTACATTTATTAGGAAAGGGATACTTGCTGTGGCGTGATATTGTAAAACCTTATGTTGACCAGAAATGAAGAAGACATTAATACTGATTTTATGTTTGTTTCTTTGTACCGTTTCATTTGCACGGAAGCGGGTGAAGGTTGCTTGTGTAGGTAATAGCATTACCTATGGCATAGGTGTATCCGATCCTGATAAGGAGTCCTATCCTGCCCGGTTACAGCAAATGCTGGGTGAAGGGTATACGGTGGAGCGTTTTGGAAAGCCGGGAGCTACGTTGCTGAACAAGGGACACCGGCCTTTTATGCAACAGAAAGAGTTTAAGGATGCATTGGCTTTTGCTGGTGATGTAGTGGTTATTCATTTAGGAGTGAATGATACAGATCCGCGTGATTGGCCCAATTACCGTGATTTTTTTATAGCGGATTATCGTGCACTGATTGATTCGTTCAGAGTGGCGAATCCTGAATGTCGTATTTTGATTGCCCGTCTGACTCCGATTGCCGACCGCCATCCGCGGTTTGAGTCCGGCACACGCGACTGGCATGATGAGATTCAGCTGGCTATAGAAACGATAGCGAAATACGCACAAGTACAGTTGATAGATTTCCATGCACCTTTATATCCATATCCTTTTATGTTGCCCGATGCTGTCCATCCTGATAAGGAAGGTGCGGCTGTCTTGGCAAAAACGGTGTATGAAGGCATAACCGGTGATTTTGGCGGTTTGCAAATGCCGGAAATTTATACGGACAATATGGTATTGCAGCATGGACGTCTGCTGACTATTCAGGGAAAAGCGGATGCCGGTGAGAAAGTAACTGTTTCCATAGACAGGCAGCAACTTCAGGCTGTGACGGGAGCAGATGGAAAGTGGGCGGTGGATGTCCGGCCATTGAAGGCGGGCGGTCCATATACGCTGACTGTTTCTACAGAAAAACGGAAACTGGTCTATGAAAATGTGTTGGCGGGAGAAGTGTGGCTCTGTTCCGGACAATCGAATATGGAGTTTTATCTGAATTGGAGTGCGACTGCCGCACAAGATGTTCCTCAAGCTGCAAATAGCAATATCCGTTTATATGATATGAAAGCCCGTTGGCGTACGGATGCGGTGGAGTGGGATGCTTCGGTACTCGATTCATTGAATCATCTGCAATATTATAAGGATACACGGTGGACAGTTTGTTCGCCTGAAACAGCCGGTAATTTCTCGGCGGTGGCTTACTATTTCGGAAAGAAATTGCAGGATAGTTTGCAAGTCCCTGTAGGACTGATTTGCAATGCCATTGGCGGATCTCCTACTGAAGCATGGATAGACCGTAGTACATTGGAATATCATTTCCCGGCTATTTTACGTAATTGGATGCAGAATGATTTTATCCAAGACTGGGTGCGTGGGCGTGCTGCCTTGAATGTAAAGCAGTCTTCCAATAAATTGCAACGCCATCCTTATGAGCCTTGTTATTTGTATGAATCGGGTATCCGTCCTTTGGAACAGTTTCCGGTCAAAGGCTTTATTTGGTATCAGGGTGAGTCTAATGCCCATAATCGGGAGGCTCATGAAAAGTTGTTCGGATTGTTGGTGGAAAGTTGGCGCAAGAATTGGGGGGATGCGGAACTTCCATTCTATTTTGTCCAATTGTCCAGTATAGACCGTCCGTCATGGACTTGGTTCCGTGATAGCCAGCGTCGTTTGATGGCGGAGATTCCTCATACCGGTATGGCTGTCAGTTCAGATAGGGGAGACTCATTGGACGTACACCCCAAACAGAAAAGAGAAGTCGGTGAACGGTTGGCTGCATGGGCTTTGAATAAAACATACGGATATAAAAATGTCATTCCTTCGGGACCGCTTTATAAATCGGTCGTATTTAGTGGAGGTGCGGCTTATATTTCTTTTGATTATGCGGAGGGGTTGTCCACTTCGGATGGGAAACCGCTTCGTACATTCGAAGTGGCAGGTGATGATGGATTATTTTATCCGGCACAGGCTGTTGTTGAAAACGGTAAAATAAAAGTATGGAGTGACAAGGTGAAAGAGCCGGAAACGGTTCGTTACGGATGGCAGCCATTTACCCGTTCCAATCTGGTAAATGGCGCCGGTTTGCCTGCATCCACATTCCGGGCTGAATAGTATATAAATTAATAAAGATAGGTAAGATGAAGAAAACATTAAAAGTTTTGATGATGTTAGGATGCTTTCCGATGATGCTCAGTGCAAAGGAGTATAAGAAGTCAGAGAGTCTGAATCTTGATAAGGGATGGGAGTTCGCCCAGGTCGGCCGGAATGAATGGTTGCCGGCTACGGTGCCCGGAACGGTGCATCAGGATTTGATTTCTCATAATAAGCTGCCCAATCCATTTTATGGGATGAATGAGCAAAAAGTGCAGTGGGTAGAGAATGAGGACTGGGTCTATAAAACTACTTTTAATGTGACGGATGAGCAACTCTCGCGGGATGCTGCCTTGTTGATTTTGGAAGGGTTGGATACGTATGCGGATATTTACCTGAACGGCTCTTTGTTGGAACGTACGGACAATATGTTTGTCGGCTATACTCTTCCGGTAAAAGAGGTGTTGCGGAAGGGAGAAAACCATTTGCAGATTCTGTTTCATTCACCTGTCAAGCAAACTTTACCCCAATGGGAAACCAATGGTTTTGATTATCCTGCTGATAATGATCATAGTGATAAGCGGGTTAGTATCTATAGCCGTAAAGCGCCTTACAGTTATGGCTGGGATTGGGGAATCCGCTTGGTAACCAGTGGTATCTGGCGGCCTGTGACACTGACTTTCTATGATGTGGCACGCATTGATGATTACTATGTACGTCAGGCTTCGGTAACAAAAGATCTGGCGAAAGTTGAAAACCGCCTGACTGTAAACAGTGTTTCTGCAACTCCTCAGAAAGCGGAAGTAACTGTTGCTTATTCTTATAAGGAGGGTGAAAAGGTAACCGAACAGAAAGAGGTGACATTGCAGCCGGGAACAAACCATATTCTTCTTCCCATAGAGATACGGCAGCCTCATTTATGGATGCCTAATGGTTGGGGGGAACCTGCATTGTATGACTTTGAAGCCGTAATAAAGGTGGATGGTAAAGTGATAGCTTCTCAAAAAGAGCGTATCGGACTCCGTACAATAAAGGTGGTGAAAGAAAAAGACGATCAGGGAGAATCCTTCTATTTTGTAGTCAATGGTGAACCTATGTTTGCCAAAGGCGCGAATTTTATCCCGGATGATGCTTTGCTGCCTAACATTACTGAAGAACGTTATCGCCAGTTGTTCAAGGATGTGAAAGATGCCAATATGAATATGATTCGTGTATGGGGTGGAGGAATTTATGAGGATGATGCTTTTTACCAGGCGGCGGACGAGAATGGAATTTTAGTTTGGCAGGATTTTATTTTTGCCTGCACTACTTATCCGTCCGATCCTGCTTTTATGAAGCGGGTAGAGGCCGAGGCGGAATATAATATCAAGCGTTTACGGAACCATGCCAGTCTGGCTATGTGGTGTGGAAACAATGAAATTTATGAAGGTATGCGCTACTGGGGATGGGATAAGAAATACACTGATCCCGGTATTATGGAAGGAATGAAGCAGGGCTATGACAAACTTTTCCGTGAGTTGTTGCCTCGTAAAGTAGCTGAACTTGATCCGGACCGTTTCTATATGCATGGTTCTCCGTACGAGGCCAATTGGGGACGTCCCGAAAGTTGGAAGATTGCAGACAGCCATAATTGGGGTATCTGGTATGGTCAGAAACCGTTTGAAAGTCTGGATACGGAAATTCCGCGTTTTATGAGTGAGTTTGGTTTTCAGGCATTTCCTGAAATGAAGACGATTGCTACTTTTGCCTCACCGGAAGATTATGCATTGGAGTCGGAGGTGATGAATGCTCATCAAAAAGCCACTATCGGTAATTTCCTCATCAAGAAGACTATGGGACTGTATTATAAAGTGCCTGAAGATTTCGATCAGTTGGTTTATATGGGTTTGGTTTTGCAGGGGGTAGGAGTGCGCCAGGGTTTGGAAGCCCATCGTCGTAACCGTCCCTATTGTATGGGGACTTTATATTGGCAGCTGAATGACAGCTGGCCGGTCGTTTCCTGGTCGAGCATTGATTATTATGGCAATTGGAAAGCGTTGCATTATCAGGCAAAAAGAGCTTTTGCTCCGGTATTGGTAGATGCTGTCAAGGAAGGGGAGGATTTGAATATTTATGTTATGTCGGACAAGCTGGAAGCGGATAAAGAGGTGACTTTATTGTTGCGTGTGATGGATTTTAATGGAAAAGTTCTGACTAAAAAGAGTATCAAGGGTGAGGTTCCGGCCAATGCTTCCACCTTATATTATAAGGAACCTTATGCGGGTATAACAACAAGTCCTCAAAATACTTTTCTTCTAATGACATTAAAAAATAAGAAAGGTGAGGTTTTATCCGAAGAAATTTATTACTTTAACCACGCAAAAGATCAGGAGCTTCCGAAGACTGAGATCTGCTATAAAGTGAAGCCGATGGATGGAAAATATGAAGTGACTCTGTCTGCCAGACAGCTGGCCAGGGATGTGTTCATAGAGATTCCTGTTCAGGGTGCGAGATTTACTGACAACTTCTTTGACTTGTTGCCGGGACAGACAAAGAAAGTGATTATTACTTCAGATAAACTGAAGAAGAATGAAAAGGTTGATATAACTATTAAGCAATTAAGTGATACTAACTAATCAATTAATATCTATTATGAAAACTTTAATGGGCCTTGCAGGGCTGACAATGGCAGGTTTTATGCTTTTATCCTGTAACACAGAAGTGAAAGAAGCAAATTATCAGATAATTCCGTTACCGCAGGAAATTTCGGTAATGGATCAGGCTGCTCCGTTTATTTTGTCAAATGGAACTAAGATAATGTATCCGGAAGGCAATGAAAAAATGCAAAAGAACGCTGAATTTTTGGCAAGTTATATCAAAGATCTTACCGGAAAGTCATTGGCTGTACAAGCCGGTACAGACGGCAAAGGAATAATCCTGCAATTAGGTGGAAATGCTGAAAATCCTGAAGGATACCAGTTAAAGGTAACCAGCGACCAAGTGGTTATTTCAGGACCTACGGAAGCCGGAGTATTTTATGGCATCCAGACGTTGCGTAAATCTATTCCGGTAGCACAAGGAGTGGATATCGCTTTACCGGCGGTTGAAATCAATGACTATCCTCGTTTCTCTTATCGTGGTGCAATGTTGGATGTGTCACGTCATTTTTTCCCGGTAGATTCTGTAAAGCGTTTTATTGATATGCTGGCTTTGCACAACATCAACCGTTTCCACTGGCATTTGTCTGAAGACCAGGGATGGAGAATCGAAATCAAGAGTCGTCCTGAACTGACTGAAATAGGTTCTAAAAGAGCGGAAACGGTTATCGGACATAACTCGGGAAAATATGATGGCAAGCCTTATGGTGGATTCTTCACACAGGAAGAAGCAAAAGAAATTGTAGCTTATGCTGCCGAACGTCATATTACGGTTATACCGGAAATTGATATGCCGGGACACATGCAGGCTGCTTTGGCTGCATATCCTAACTTGGGCTGTACTGGTGGTCCGTACGAAGTATGGAAAATCTGGGGGGTATCAGAAGATGTGCTTTGCGCAGGAAATGATGAAACCTTGAAATTCATTGAAGATGTATTAGGGGAAATTATTCAGATTTTCCCGTCAGAATATATTCATGTAGGTGGTGACGAATGTCCTAAGGTACGTTGGGCAAAATGTCCAAAGTGCCAGGCTCGTATCAAGGCTTTAGGTCTTAAGTCTGACAAGAATCATACTGCCGAGGAAAGATTGCAGAGTTTCATTATCAATCATGCAGAGAAGTTCCTGAACGGACACGGACGTCAGATTATCGGTTGGGATGAAATTCTGGAAGGCGGATTGGCTCCCAATGCCACTGTAATGTCATGGCGTGGTGTTGCCGGAGGTATTGAAGCCGCAAAACAGAAACATGATGTAATTATGACTCCTAATACTTATTTGTATTTCGACTATTACCAAACCAAGGATATTGCTAATGAACCTGAGGCTATTGGTGGATATGTACCCGTTGAAACAGTATATAACTATGAGCCGATGCCGGCTGATCTGACTCCGGAAGAGCAGAAATACATCATTGGCGTACAGGCCAACTTATGGACTGAATACATTCCTACCTACAGTCAGGTAGAATATATGGAATTACCCCGTATGGCTGCTTTGTCTGAAATTCAGTGGACCATGCCGGAAAAGAAAAACTATGAAGGTTTCTTGAAGCGTTTGCCTCAGTTGGTAGATATTTATGATGTTTATAAATATAATTATGCCAAGCATGTCTTTGATGTAAATGCTGTATTTACTCCTAATCCGAAAGATGGTACGCTGGATGTTACTTTGTCTACTATTGATAATAGTCCTATCTATTACACTTTGGATGGAACGGAACCTTCCGCTGCTTCCCAGTTGTATACGGAAACATTGAAATTGAAACAGAATTGTACTTTTAAAGCGATTACTGTACGTCCTGCAGGAAATAGCCGCGTGGTTACAGAGGAAATTGCTTTTAACAAGGCTAGTATGAAACCTGTCACTATGTTGCAACCGGTAAACAAGCAATATGAATTCAAAGGCGCTCCCACTTTGGTGGACGGATTGAAAGGTAACGGTAACTATAAGACGGGCCGTTGGATTGCTTTCTATAAAAATGATATGGAAGCAGTTATTGATATGCAGCAACCGACAGAAATCAGCAGCGCTTCTATTTCTACTTGTGTGGAAAAAGGTGACTGGGTGTTTGATGCCCGTGCTTTTTCTGTAGCTGTATCCGAAGACGGAAAGAACTTTAAGGAAATTGCTTCAGAAAAATATCCGGCAATGAAGCAGGATGACAAGAATGGAGTGTTCAACCATACGTTGACTTTCGATCCGGTGACTGCCCGTTATGTGAAAGTGACCGCTTTAGCGGAACATAGCATTCCTGCTTGGCACGGTGGCAAAGGAAATCCGGCTTTCTTGTTTGTTGATGAAATTTCATTAAATTGATAGTTATATTCAAATAATGACTGTGTGCCAAAAGTGTGATAGAGTACCGTTGGGCGTGAGGTGGAATGCCTCCGTCCATATGCGTAAGGAATGTTGTGTTTGCGTTGGTGCAATCCGTTTCTGGGGCAAGCGGGATGGCTGATTTGCTTTTGGCACACTTTTTATTATTTGCTTCACCATGAAAACATGATCAGAAAAATAATATATGGCGTTTATGCGATACTGGGCATGATGACAATGGCTGCTTGTAGCGGTCAATCGGATGCTTCTGAAATATCTCTTGAGAAAATGCATGGGTTCCCTACAGAGAATACCGGTTTTCTTAAGGGAGTTTCTGCATTATATGCGGGAGTGATTGAAGGAAATTTGCTGATAGCCGGAGGTTGTAATTTCCCTGATATACCGGTAGCCGATGGAGGAAAAAAAGCTTATTATCGGGATATATATATCGCCCCTTTGTCAAATGATACGGCTTTTGAGTGGAAGAAAATAGGCCAACTGCCTCAGGCAGCAGCTTATGGAGTCACTATTTCTACTGAAAAAGGGTTAATTTGTGTTGGAGGGACTACGGCAACACACAGCTTGTCTGATGTTTTTCTTTTATCTTTGCAAAAAGACACCTTGAAAAGAGATACTTTGCCCTCTTTGCCTGTAACTATGGATAATATGGCAGGTGCATTAGTAGGACATTCACTATATATTGTCGGTGGAAATGTAAATGGCATTCCATCCTCGGCCATGTACATGCTTGATCTGTTGGATTTGTCTGGAGGATGGAAAAGAGAAACAGATATTCCGGGTGAACCCAGAGTACAACCTGTTTGCGTGGCACAAGATGGAAAACTTTATGTGTGGGGGGGATTTGCCCCGGCTGTTGAAGGGCATCAGGCTTCTTTGTCAGTAGATGGATATATGTATTCTCCGGAAACGAAAGAATGGTCATCGGTTGCCACCCCGTATGATGCGGAAGGTAATGAGATCTCTTTAGGTGGTGGAATGGGAACCTCTTTTGGCGAGGGTATGATATTGTGTGCCGGAGGAGTTGATAAGGATATATTCTTAAAAGCTCTGCAAGGTATTTATGCGGGAAAAGAATATTTGTCACATCCTGTAGAGTGGTATCGGTTTAATAGAAACCTGCTGCTCTATCATCCGCAGACGGATAAATGGACTACATTAGGCGAATATGAACAAGGTGCGCGTGCCGGAGCTGTAATAGTTTCGCAGGACGGATTTCATTACATTATTAATGGAGAATTGAAACCGGGCATTCGTACTAATGAAATTAATAGAATTAAAGAAAAGAGAAGATGAGAAGATTGATTATATTGGCGGAAGTTGCATTGGGCTTGCTGTTTGCAAGTTGCACGAAAGAAGAGCAACGCACACTTTCTGTTATTCCCGCACCATTAAAGGTGGAATTACAGCAGGAAGTGTTTTCATTGAATTCGGAAACAGGGTTATATATAGATGTGTCTGAGGGGGACAAGAAGATTTTGGAAGATTATCTGGTGGCTTCTTCCATGAATTTGAAACCGGTAATAGCAGAAGAGGGACATAATGTTGTCTTGAAACAAGTGGCGGAACTGCCGGAGGTAAACTCTTCCGAGGGATATGTTCTGACGGTAACTCCTGATCAGGTACTTATTCGTGCAACTTCCGGGGCAGGATTGTTCTATGGAGTTCAGACTATGCTGCAAATGGTTGATGAAAAAGGATTGCCGGCAGGAGTCATTACGGATGAACCCCGTTTTGCTTATCGTGGCTTTATGATGGATGTTTCCCGTCATTTCTTCGATAAGGAATTTATAAAAAAGCAGATGGATGCTTTGGCATATTATAAATTGAACCGTCTGCATCTGCATCTTACTGACGCTGCGGGCTGGCGTCTTGAAATAAAAAAATATCCCCGTCTGACAGAATTTGCGGCATGGCGTGAGTTTCCTACCTGGAAAGAATGGTGGAATAACGGACGACGGTATGAAGAAGAAGGCAGTAAAGATGCTCACGGAGGTTATTATACTCAAGATGATATCCGCGAACTGGTGGCATACGCTCAGGAACGTTTTATTACTGTTATTCCTGAGATAGAGATGCCTGCGCATTCGGAAGAAGTACTGACTGCTTATCCTGAGTTGTCTTGTACACACGAACCTTACAAACAAGCCGATTTCTGTGTCGGTAATGAAAAGACTTTTGAGTTTCTGGAAAATGTGCTGACAGAGGTAATGGAACTTTTCCCGTCCGAATATATTCATATAGGAGGGGATGAGGCAGGTAAAGCCTCATGGCCCACTTGCAAACTGTGCCAGGCACGTATGAAAAAAGAAGGCTTGAAAGATGTGAACGAGTTACAGAGTTATCTGATTCATCGTATTGAGGTCTTTTTGAATGCCCACGGACGTAAATTATTGGGTTGGGATGAAATATTGGAAGGTGGTTTGGCACCTAATGCCACTGTCATGTCATGGCGTGGCACGGAAGGGGGAATGAAAGCGGTTGATTCCGGCCACATGGCTATTATGAGTCCGGGTGAGTTCTGCTATTTTGATTCTTATCAGGATGCTCCTGATTCCCAGCCGGAAGCAATAGGAGGCTATCTGCCTTTGTCCAAAGTTTATTCATTTAATCCTGTACCCGATACTTTGAGTGCGGATAAAGTCCAGTTGGTGTATGGAGTACAAGCTAATTTATTCACAGAATATATTCCGACTCCGGAACATGCGGAAATGATGATTTATCCTCGTATTCTTGCCTTGGCGGAAGTTGCTTGGAGTGCCCCTTCTGTGAAGAACTATGATGATTTTCATGTTCGTGCATTGAAAGAGGTAGAGGCATTGAAAACTGAAGGATACCATCCTTTTGATTTGAAAAATGAGATAGGAAATCGTCCAGGAGCGGATCAGCCCGTACAACATTTGGCAGTAGGTAAGAAAGTGGCTTACGGACCGGATGCCGCTTATTATCCCGGCTATTCGGCCGGTGGTGACAGTGCCTTGGTAGATGGTGTGATCGGAGGCTGGACTTATGGTGACAGGCGTTGGCAAGGTTTTATAGACAAGAAAAGAATGGATGTGACCATTGATATGGAAAAAGAAACAGAAATTCATTCTGTTGGAGCAGACTTTATGCAGGTGTGTGGACCTGAAGTCTTTATGCCTTCAGAAGTGATCATTTCCGTTTCCAATGATGGTAAGGAGTTTACGGAACTGAAGCGCATGGAGCACAAAGTAGTGAAGGATGACAAAGTGACTTTCATCAACTTTGGTTGGGAAGGAAATGCCAAAGCACGTTACATACGTTATCAGGCATCTTCGGGCGAATTCGGAGGTTTCTTGTTTACAGATGAAATTGTAGTGAAATAATAGAACTTATATAAACAACAAATAGCATGAAGAAACAAATTTTGTTATCGGCTGTTCTGGCTTGTATCTCAGTTTTTTCTGCGGCAGCACAGAAAGAGCCGGTAGATTATGTAAACCCTTTTGTGGGTACTACTAATTACGGTACGACAAACCCCGGAGCATTAACCCCCCATGGAATGATGTCGGTGACTCCTTTCAATGTGATGGGGGTTCCCGAAGGGGATAAGGATAAAGACAAGCAATGGTGGTCCACTCCATACGAATTCAATAATAAATATCTTACCGGCTTTGCGCACGTTAATCTTAGCGGGGTAGGTTGTCCGGAATTGGGATCATTGTTATTAATGCCTACCACCGGCAAACTGGATGTGGATTATCATAATTATGGAAGCTTCTATCAAGGTGAAACTGCAAATCCGGGTTATTATACCAATATACTGGATAAATACAATGTGAAATGTGAACTGACTGCCACTCCACGTACCAGTATGGCACGCTTTACTTTTCCTGCCGGACAAAGCAATATCTTGTTGAATCTGGGAGAGGGATTGACCAATGAGAGTGGTGCTACCGTTCGTTTTGTAAACGACCGTGAGATTGAAGGTACCAAATTGTTGGGAACTTTCTGTTATAATCCTCAGGCGGTATTTCCTATCTATTTTGTAATGCGTATCAACAAAGTACCGGCAAAACGCGGTTATTGGAAAATGATGCGTCCGATGGGTGTGGAGGCGCAATGGGATGATACGGCCGGTAAATACAAACTCTATACTGCTTATACAAAGGAAATAAGCGGAGATGATATAGGAGTGTGGTTTACTTACGATACTACGGCGGAAGAAGTGATTGAGGTCAGTATGGGCGTATCTTTTGTCAGCATTGAGAATGCTCGTCTGAATTTGGAAAAAGAACAGCCTTTCGGCACAACATTCGACAAACTGCGTGCGGAAGCCCGTAAGAGATGGAACGATGATCTTTCCCGTATCAAGGTAGAAGGTGGCACGGAAGAACAAAAGGGAGTATTCTATACCGCTATGTATCACACGATGGTTCATCCGAATATTTTGCAGGATGTAAGCGGACAATATCCACAAATGGAGGGAGATAAGATTTTGACCACCAACCGTAACCGTTACACGGTATTCTCATTGTGGGATACTTATCGTAACTATCACCAGTTGATGACTTTGGTATATCCGGAGCGTCAGATGGATATGATTCACACCATGATGGGCATATACAAGGAACACGGATGGTTCCCGAAATGGGAATTGTATGGTCGTGAAACATTGACGATGGAAGGTGACCCTTCTATTCCTGTTCTGGTAGACAGTTGGATGAAGGGATTGCAAGACTTTGACATTGACGAAGCTTATAAGGGAATGTATAAGTCGGCCACTACTCCGGGCAAGGATAATCTGATGCGTCCGGATAATGACGATTATATGTCCAAAGGGTATGTGCCGATGGAAAGTCAGTATGATAATTCGGTTTCTCATGCTTTGGAATACTATGTTGCCGACTATGCACTTTCTACCTTGGCGGAGGCTTTAGGTAAGAAAGAAGATGCGAAATTGTTCCGCAAACGTTCTATGGGCTATAAAAATTATTATAGCAAGGATTTCGGAACCTTGCGTCCGATAACTAAAGAAGGCAAATTCTATGAACCGTTTGATCCGAAAGAAGGAGCTAATTTTGCACCTAGTCCCGGTTTCCATGAAGGTAATGCATGGAATTACACTTTCTTTGTGCCTCATGATATCAATGGCTTGGTAAAGTTGATGGGGGGCGACAAGAAATTTGTTGATAAATTGCAAAGCGTGTTTGATGAAGGGAATTATGATCCGGCCAATGAACCCGATATAGCCTATCCTTACCTGTTCAGTCGTTTCAAAGGTGAAGAATGGCGTACACAGAAATTGGTGAAGGAATTGCTGGCTAAGTATTTCACAACTAAGCCGGATGGAATTCCCGGCAATGATGATACGGGTACGATGTCTGCATGGGCTATATTCAGTATGATGGGATTCTATCCGGATTGTCCGGGTGTGCCCGAATATACATTGACCACTCCTACTTTTGATAAAGTGACCGTTCAGCTTGATCCTAAATATTGGGGCAAGAAAGAATTGGTTATCAAGAAAGAAGGACAAGGGGATTATATAAAGGAAATCAGACTGGGCAATAAGAAAATTAATAAATATTTGATTTCGCATGATGATTTGATCAAGGCAGGTGAAATTACTTTTATAGTAACAGAAAATCCTAATAAGAAATAACTATGAATACGAAACGATTTTTGTGTGCTGCGTTAGGAGCTGTTTGTTATTTTGCTTTTTTGCAAGCGCAGGTACGTACAGAGCAGACTTTCGAAAAAGGGTGGAAATTTACGCGTGAAGATAATGCGGAATTTGCCAATCCCGGTTATAATGACAGTAAATGGCAGAACGTCACCGTTCCTCATGATTGGGCGATTTATGGTCCGTTCAGTATCAATAACGACAAGCAGGAAATGGCTATTACTCAAGATGGACAGACCGAGGCGATGGAACATGCCGGACGTACCGGAGGTCTTCCGTTTGTAGGAACCGGATGGTATCGCCTGAACTTTGATGCTCCTGGTTTTGAGAAAGGCAAGAAAGCGACTTTGATATTTGATGGAGCAATGAGCCATGCCCGTGTTTATGTGAACGGGCAGGAGGCCGGTTATTGGCCCTACGGTTATAATTCTTTTTATGTGGATGCGACCCCTTATCTGAAACCGGGTGAGAGGAACGAACTGGCAGTCCGTTTGGAAAACGAGCCTGAATCATCACGTTGGTATCCGGGGGCCGGATTGTACCGCAATGTTCATCTGGTAATCAATGAAGATACGCATATTCCTGCTTGGGGGACGTATGTTACCACTCCTGTGGTGACAGACAAATATGCAAAAGTGTCTTTGAAAACTTCTTTGGTTAGCCCTGAAGGAGCTAATAAGGATAATTACCGTATTGTGACGCAGATCAAGGATAAAAACGGCAAAGTGGTTGCTACCGGAGAAAACAAGTTGAGTGTTTTTGATAATGCTTTGTTTGAACAGGAGTTTGCAGTGGCTAATCCTGAGTTGTGGAGTCCTGATAATCCGGTTCTTTATACAGCTGAATCCAAAGTATATGAAGGGAATACCTTGAAAGACGAATATACCACCCGCTTTGGTATCCGTACTTTGGAGATTGTTCCCGGCAAGGGCTTTTTCCTGAATGGAAAGCTGACCAAATTCAAAGGGGTATGTAACCATCATGACTTGGGTCCGTTAGGCGGTGCTGTAAATGATGCCGCTATACGTCGTCAGATTCGTATTCTGAAAGATATGGGTTGTAATGCCATCCGTACTTCTCATAATATGCCGGCACCCGAATTGGTGGAGGCTTGTGATGAAATGGGTATGATGCTGATGGTGGAGTCTTTCGACGAGTGGAAATCGGCAAAGATGGCCAACGGTTATCATAAAATATTTGATGAATGGGTGGAGAAGGATCTGACTAATCTGATCCGTCATTACCGTAACAATCCGAGTATTGTTATGTGGTGCATCGGTAACGAAGTACCCGACCAGTGGAATGGCAATAACGGACCAAAGCTTTCGCGTATGTTACAGGATATCTGTCATCGTGAAGATCCTACCCGTCCTGTAACACAAGGTATGGATGCGCCTGATGCTGTAGTAAATAATAATATGGCTGCTGTGATGGATGTGGCCGGTTTCAATTACCGCCCTCATAAATATCCAGAAAACTATAAGAAATTGCCTCAGCAGATTATTCTAGGTAGTGAAACAGCTTCTACAGTAAGTTCGCGTGGCGTCTATAAATTCCCTGTTGTCCGTCAGGCTATGAAGAAATATGACGATCATCAGTCTTCTTCTTACGATGTGGAACATTGTGGTTGGTCCAATTTGCCGGAGGATGACTGGATTTGGCATGAGGATAACGCATGGGGTATCGGAGAATTTGTATGGACGGGCTTCGATTATTTGGGCGAACCGACTCCTTATTATACTGATTGGCCCAGCCATTCTTCTTTGTTCGGTATCATCGACCTGGCCGGATTGCCCAAAGACCGTTACTATCTGTACCGCAGTCATTGGAACAAAGATGAAGAAACGCTGCATATCCTTCCTCATTGGACATGGCCGGGACGTGAAGGAGAAGTGACTCCTATCTTTGTTTATACAAATTATCCGTCGGCAGAAGTGTTTATCAATGGCAAGAGTCAGGGTAAGCGTACCAAAGATTTGACTGTAACGGCTGAAAATAGTGCGGATTCTGCTTCCATAGCAGATTTCAAACGCCAGAAACGCTACCGTTTGATGTGGATGGATACAAAGTATGAGCCGGGAACCGTAAAAGTGGTTGCCTATAATGATAAGGGGGAAGCTGTGGCCGAAAAGGAAATCCATACGGCAGGCAAGCCCGACCATATAGAACTGGTTACAGATCGCAATGAAATAAAGGCTGATGGCAAGGATTTGTCATTTGTCACAGTAAGAGTGGTGGACAAAGAGGGTAATCTTTGTCCCGATGCGCAGCATCTCATCAAGTATTCTGTAAAAGGTGCGGGAACCTATCGTGCCGGTGCAAACGGAGATCCCACTTCATTGGAACTTTTCCATGTTCCGCAGATGAAAGTGTTTAACGGAATGATGACTGCTGTTGTGCAAAGTACTGATAAACCGGGAGAAATCATATTGACCGCAACAGGTAAAGGACTTAAATCAGGTAGGCTAGTTTTAATGAGTAAGTAAAAAGATTTGTTTCAATTTCCACTATCTGTGCCCCGCTTGATTTTATTAAGCGGGGCTTATTTATTAAAAAAAGTTGGAAAATAATTGGGGAAATCTGTTTTAGAAAGTGAAAAAGTTGCTATTTTTGTTGGCAAATTTAATATGCCAATTAAAAATTCTAACTTATCATAGTATCATGTTGACCCAAATCATTAACGCAAAGATTCTTACCCCACAGGGCTGGTTGAAGGACGGATCTGTCCTTATGCGCGACAATAAGATTTTAGAAGTTACCAATTGTGATTTAGCTGTTATCGGAGCCGAGCTGATTGACGCTAAAGGTATGTATGTTGTTCCCGGTGGTGTGGAAATCCATTGTCATGGTGGTGGTGGCGGTGATTTTATGGAAGGTACGGAAGAGGCTTTCCGTACAGCCATTAATGCTCACATGAAACATGGTACTACCAGTATTTTCCCAACGTTGTCTTCTTCTACCGTACCGATGATTGAGGCAGCTGCCGAAACTTGTACCAGGTTGATGGCGGAACCGGACAGTCCGGTACTTGGTCTTCATCTTGAAGGGCATTACCTTAATATGAAGATGGCAGGCGGTCAGATGCCTGAAAACATAAAAGACCCGGATCCGAAGGAATATATTCCTATTGTAGAGAAGTGGGGCTGTATCAAGCGTTGGGATGCTGCACCCGAATTGCCGGGTGCCATGCAGTTTGGTAAGTATATCACAGGAAAAGGCATCTTGGCTTCTGTGGCACATACACAGGCCGAATATGAAGATATCCGTGCAGCCTGGGAGTCCGGTTATTCTCATGCTACACATTTCTATAATGCGATGCCGGGCTTCCATAAGCGCCGTGAGTATAAATATGAAGGTACAGTAGAAAGTATCTATCTGATAGACGATATGACAGTGGAAGTGGTAGCCGATGGTATTCATGTTCCTCCTACTATCTTGCGCCTGATATATAAGATTAAGGGTGTGGAACGTGCTTGTGTTATTACCGATGCTTTGGCATGTGCCGCCAGTGAAAGCAATGTAGCTTTTGACCCTCGTGTCATTATCGAGGATGGTGTGTGCAAATTGGCCGACCGTTCTGCTTTGGCAGGCAGTGTGGCTACCATGGACCGCCTGATCCGTACCTTGGTGCAAAAGGCAGAAATCCCGTTGGAAGATGCTGTCCGTATGGCTTCGGAAACTCCGTCCAAGATTATGGGAGTATATGACCGCAAGGGCTCACTTCAGAAAGGCAAAGATGCCGATATATTGATTCTTGACCAGGACTTGAATATCCGTGCCGTATGGGCAATGGGCAAGCTGGTCGAAGGAACTTGTACATTATAACAAAAGTGCTTTCAGCTATTTGAAACTCTTTATAGTTTGCCTTTCTGAATGAAATGAAGAATGACGAACTATAAAGAGTTTTCTTGTCCTTTTTCAGTGTGTAACACATACCCCTTCTTCATCAGTGATTCTATCTTCACGCTGGAATCATTGCGCAACGCTTTTCGTAAATAGGTTATTTGTACATTCAATGCCAGCGAATTGGCATAGGATGAAGTTCCCCATACATGTTTCAAAAGTATTTCCCGGTCTACCGGAACATGGAGGTTTTTAGCTAGTATTCGGAGTATCTCAGCCTGTCGGGAAGTAATCAGTACCTTGTTATTTCCCGTCCTTATTTCATTGGTGGTATAGTTAAATGTACTTTTTCCGAATGTATAGCTTTCTGTTTCAATTCTGTTGTTTGCACATTGAAACCGTTCACGGATACGTGCCAACAGCTCTTCGGGATAAAAAGGCTTTGCTAGATAATCATTGGCTTGCAGATCAAAGCCTTTCAGACGGTCGGCTTTATCGCTACGGTCTGAAAGAAAGAAAATAAGTACCTGATGATTTTGTTTCCGTATTTTTGCCGCTACCTCGAAGCCGTTCAGTTCGGGCATATTGATATCAAGCAATACCAAATCAGGCCTTATTAAGGGAAATTGTTGTAAGGCAATGTTTCCGTTTCCTGCGTAAGTAACTTCATAGCCTTCTGCCTCCAAAAAACGTTTTAAGAGCATGGAGTATTTTAAATCATCATCTGCGAAAAGTATTTTGATTGTTTTCATCTTATGTGGATTGTTGAAATGATTATTGAGGTAGTACAATACTGAAAGTCGTTCCTTTACTCAGCTGGCTGGTCAAGGATACATGTCCGTGGTGTGCTTCGGTGAGGAGCTTTACGTAACTTAGTCCTAGTCCTATACCCGGTATATTTCGGTCCGGTATATGGTTGCCGCGATAAAACTTATCAAAAACCTTGCTTTGCTCTGCTGGCGGAATTCCAATTCCGTTATCTGTTATTTGTATAGTAAGGGTGTGTTCTTTCTGTATACAGGATAAATCAATCCGGACTTCTTTGCCGGAGTATTTGATGGCATTCTCTATCAGGTTGCTGATGATGTTGGCAATATGTACCGGGTCAGCGGTGACCAAAGTGGATTTCATTTCATAGTGCGGATGGATGGTAACCTTTTTATTGGTAGGAACATTGACCAGCCGGATTAATTTATCTACGGTTTCCCGTAAATCAAAAGTACGGATGTGGAGAGGCGTGTGTTCATAGTCAGCCCGTGTCATATCCCTTACTTTGGCCAGGTAGGCAGAAAGATTGTCCAGTTCAAACATGGAATCCTTTACTACTTCATCCATTGCTCTTTCGTCTGTACGCATGGACTTGTTGTTGAGAAAGGCAATACACATTTTCAAGGTCTGTACAGGGCGTTTCAGTTCATGTATCATGGTATTTACAAAGCTTTTTCTCATTTCGTCTATTTTCCGTTGTTTCAGAATGGTCTTGATCTGGTAGATAAGACAGAATACCAAAAGCAGAACTAATATCAGGCTACCCAACAGCTGCCATGCCATTTGCTGGAGCAGGGAGGGGAAAGGTATCTGTATGGATGCCGTCAATGCCTGTTTAAGTAAAGGATTATAAGGATAAGCAATATACATTTCAGGTTTGAACAATCGGGTGGAAGAGGTATAGCTTCCATGCCACAGGATAGAATCAGTCTGTATCAGTCTGATATTTGTCAGTTTTATTTGGTTGGCTTGTAATAGTGAATCAAATTTTCCGGCTTGGAAGGGGTGAGTCATCTCGGCTCCATAGCGTGTGGCTGCATCAAATAGAATTTCATTGGAAATGTTCTCTACCCGAAAACTGTCGCGGACTATAACGCTGTCCTCATTCAACAATGCATTCTGTTTTATTAACGAATCCAGATTATCAATTTCACTTTGTTGTCTATAAAAACTAATGATGCAGGTTGTTTTGCCGTTTTGGTTCACCGAATCCGGCATTTCTATTTTGTAGCTCAGTGTATATTTGTGGTTGTTAGTCCGTTTGTCATAGCGTGTATTCATTTCTTCTTTTTCCAATTGCAGTATTTGTTTATGCAGTTCCTGCATGAATGTTTTCGTTGAATAGCAATATTGGTGGTGAAGCCAATAACCTTGACCACCTATTATCAATATAGCTGTAATGATAGTCAGTATCCATACTGTTTTTATTCTTTTTTCCATCTTTTCTTTTTTTGTTAAAGCAAAGGTACGGGCTATCCTTGGATATGCAATGTACACGAGGATTGTTTTTTTATCGGCGTAATATTTCAGTAATAACTTTGTGGTATCGGGAAGGAGGGAAGGACTTAGCTTTGCAGTATAAAATTCATCATTTAAAAACAATTCGGATTATGAAAAAGAAATTGGCTAACCTGTTATTTATGGTAACTGTGGCATTACAGGCTACGGCGCAGATAACCATTCTCTCTATGGATGATGTGAAGAAAAGCGAACCCATAGATGAATTGGTTTTCCGTGCTCAGTATGAGTTGAAGATGGTAGAGGATACTACCAAGACCGACTGTCAGCCCAATTCGGAAACGATGATGTTGGAAGTGGGAAAGAAATGTTCGCAATTTTATAGCTACACTACTTATCTTCGGGATTCTACTTTGATTGCCGACTATGCTAATAAAGTGTCCCAAGATATCTTGCAGCAACATGCCAAGGCTTATGGAAACGGGCGTATTACATATCGGATTTATAAGAACTATCCTACGGGAAAGGTGACAACGCTTGATCGGTTGGCTACCAGTAATTTCCGTTGCGAGGAAAAGAATGAAAAACCGGTATGGACCTTATTACCCGATACGGCTACTATTCTGACTTATCATTGCCGGAAAGCAACTTGTCACTTCCGGGGAAGAAGTTATATGGCATGGTTTACGATGGAAATTCCTGTAAGTGAAGGGCCTTGGAAACTTTGTGGATTACCCGGTTTCATTATAAAGGCTGAAGATGCCCGGGGACATTACTCATTTGAATGTACAGGTGTCGAGCAATCTGATGGACCGAAGCCGCTTCTTTTCAATGGTAAAGGTTCTGAATCCATCAGTCGTATAGATTTGAATAAGGTATATGAGCGTTATGCCAAGGACCCGGTAGGCTTTATTACTTCTACAGCCCCCAATGTAAAATTGACGGTAAAAGATGAGCAAGGTAATGCATTGAAAAACTTTGAGTTACCTTATAATCCGATAGAATTATCTGAAAAATAACAGGATGAAAACAGCAATCATTCTCTCTTTGTTGAGCTTTTTGTTTCATATTCAAACAAACGCACAAAACACGATAGAGGGACGGGTAACGGACAAAGTTACCCGTCAGCCTTTGGAATCTGCTACCGTCACTTTGCAACAGGAAGGGGATGGCAATATCATCAACTATACTTTGACAGATGTTGACGGACGTTTTCAACTTTCCTCTTCATCCTTGAAAGACAGGACAATAACGGTGTTTTATATGGGGTACAGGAAAAAGACCGTACCGGTACTTGCCGGTCGTCCGCTAACTATCGAACTGGAGCAGGAAGCTATCATGCTGAAAGAAGTACAGATTCGTTCGGGGCGCGTATGGGGACGACAGGATACCTTGAAATATGATCTCACCCGTTTTGCATCTTCCAAAGACCGGAATGTTAGCGATGTGTTGAAAAAACTTCCCGGCATCAATGTGGAAGAGAACGGAACTATAAAATATAATGGAAAAGCGATCAGTAATCTTTATGTGGAGGGAATGGACGTGAGTGGCGGGCGTTATAATCAAATAAATAATAATCTGAAAGCGGATGCCGTACAGGCAGCGGAGGTCATTGAAGGGCACCAACCCATTAAGTCCTTGCGTGGCAAGACCTTTACGGATGACGTAGCCTTGAATTTGAAACTGAAACCTGAAGTCCGTTCCAAATGGATTTATACCGTTATGGCAGGGGGAGGTTATGGAGAGAAAGCACTTTACGACGCTTCGTTCAATGCATTGCAATTGAGTCGTAACCGGCAGACTGTCTATACTTACAAGGCAAATAACACAGGCCGGAATCTGTTTTCCGACCAACAGAAACTGGCATCCGGCAATAGCTTTGACCGGGTGACGGACAGCAATCTTCCCATTTTTCTTCCTTTACCCGAACCGGCCATGCCCTTGTCGCAAAAAAGGCTGTTATTCAATGAAACGCATACAGCCTCTGCCAACCGCTTGTACCGATTGGATGAAGAAAAGCAATTACGATTTCAGTTAGGGTATATCTATGACCGTACAACCCGGCAATATGGAAGTGAGGAAATCTATTATTTAGCACAAGATACGGTGCATACGGCTACCAATCGGCATGACCGTTTAAAAACCGATTGTCTGAATGCTGAAGTGAATTATGAAGATAATACTGTAAGCCGGTACACTCGTGAAAATTTTTCGTTTGCAGGAACATGGAAATCAGGAGTTTCGGATATAACGGGTGATAATGCTATTTTTCAAAAGATAAAGAACTCACAATGGGAATTGAAGAATTATTTCAACCAACTTTACACCAAAGAAAAATACACTTGGGGAATCCGGTCGTATATCCGCTACACCCATTGCCCCGCTTCACTGACAGTGGCTCACCGCAACTTGCCCATTTTATTTGCTGATAACATGCTGATTGCCGACTGTATCTACCATAGGAACGAATTGAGTTCGTCCGATAACATCAGCGAAAACACATATCGAACTGTCATCGGACAGACACATGAGTCTATCCTTGCGGAATATGAAGAAATGAACACCGGCAATGCCTACACGGATAATGCCCTTTATGGGATGAGGAAAATAAATGGAGTGAATTATCAGCTTACAGGTGGTTTCTGTGGCGAACTTTCTTCGGTGAAACAGGAGAATGCTTACTCAGCCCATAGCTATTCTTTCTATACCGTTCCCCGTATCGAATGGGAGAGAAAAGATTTTTTGTTCACTGCCGCCACTACTGTCCGGTGGAGTCATCTGCCAAAGCAATCTTATAGCCGTTTTTGTGTCTCCCCATTCTTTTGTTTCCGTTATAAATTTACTCCCCGTTGGAAAATGTCCTTACTAGGAAGCTTGGATGAGAGTGAAGGAGGATTGAAGGATATCTACCCCTTTCGGTATCGTGAAGATTACCGGACTGTGGTGAAGCATACAGGAAAAGTTCCTGTAACGGTACGGCAACTTTATACCTGCTATCTGGAATACAAAAATACTATCAAGGAGTTTTTCTGGACTTTATCAGCTTCCTATTCCCACAATCGTTATAATCTGATAACAGAACGTAACTATAAGGACGGTAATTTCTATCTTTCGTCTGTGGAAAGAAATCATTCCTCTCATAGTTACACCTTGAATACCATAGGGTCGAAAGGGATCTATGACTGGAATTTGAAGACTTCTTTGGAATTGACTTTAGCACGCAACAAGGGGAAACAACTGAATGAAGACATCGTTCAGGATTACAGGTATGACTATTTGTGTGTCGAACCTAAAATTGTGTGGGCTCCTTCTGTATTTTTTGAGGCTGAATACAAAGCGACGGTCAGTTGTGTGGGAGGCGGAATAGGAGAGGATACTCGTTTGGATCCTTTATGGGAGGTGGCTCAACGGCTGACTCTCAGTTTGGAATTTCATGATACGGAGTTTTGTTCATCCGGAGAGCATTTTTATAATGATTTAAGTAAGAACCAGCATCTGAATACTTGGCTTGCAGATGTTTCATTGATACATAAAGCCGGAAAATGGAGGTTTGCCGCTTCTGCTATAAATCTGTTTAATAAGGAACAATATCGTTATACTCTTTATTCTGCCGTGCAGAGTTATACTTCTTGGATAAAACTTCGTCCCCGTGAATTTATGGTATCCGTGCAATATCAGTGGTGAAAAAGGATTGGGATGGAGTCAAACGTGTAGTTTTCAGGTAAGGACAGTGCTGTGTGTTACTGAAAGTATGAGGTGGGCTGTATCTTTTTAGTATTGCATAATATATCCTCTTCTATCTCTTCTGTTGTTTCTTCATGGTATTCTTTGTAAATACCCCCTTCGTTCAGATAGTGGATAATATCACATATTTCCCTTAGCGAGGCAATGAGATGTGAGGAAATTATCACCGTCTTTTCTTTTGCTTTCAGTTGCCGGATGAGTCTTTTCATCAGGATACATCCCTTCAAGTCCACCCCATTGAACGGCTCGTCAAGAATAAATACGTCATTGTCTTGCAACAATAATGCCATAAATCCCAGTTTCTTTTTCATTCCGGTAGAATATTCGGCAGCATACCTGTCAAGGGGCAGTTGGAAAATTTCATTTAAATGTTGAATGGTGGGGGTATTGACCGGCAGATCTTTGGCCTTCATACAGAATTCCAAGTGTTCAAGACCCGTGATTTGGGAATAAAAGAAGTTGGATGCAGACAGATAACCTGTTTTTAAAGTTTTGCTTTTGGTTATGCTTCCGGTATAATCATAGATTCCCATTATACAATTGAATAAAGTAGTCTTTCCGGCTCCATTCTCGCCCACCAAGCCATATATTTTTCCAGGGTGATACTCCAAATGAATGCCGTTTAATACTTTGACCTTACCGAAACTTTTATGTAAATCATTCACTTCTATCATAATAATCTTTTTAAGCGTTTGTGCGCATGGCAGGTCAGCAATGCTGTAAGTGCTATGCCGGGTATTAAAATAATTGGAACAAAAAGAGAGCCTAAATAAAAAGGCATTAATATACTTAATTGCACAATAAACAGCAATAGGGGGGATGGGATGATATGGCGCAACATACCGATACCAATGGCATAAATTAAGGTGGCAGTATAATAAGATAAGAAAAAGAGGATTTCATCTTGGTCATAGGTAGACGCTATAAGCGCTAAGCTGAAAGGAATGGAGGTGATGAAAACATTCCATGCTATGCTTTTTAGTTGGAAAAGGCATAAAGTCTTGAAATTTTTGAAATGAAGAAGATATCTGTTGTCCATTGTTTGCAGATAGCCTGATGCCTGTACCAATCCCCATAGTATGAGACATACTTTGTTTATTTTTATATTTCCGTGTACGGTTCCTGCGGTTGCAAAAAGAAAGAGTAGGATATAGACCCAGAAAGATTGGCGGAATATTCGTATATATTCATAACTTCCTTTGTAAAGAAAAGGAAGACGGACAGGTTTGTGTTTCAGTTTTATTTTTTTCAGGCAAGGTAATAAGGCGGCGAACAGCCATAAGCCGATAGCGTCGGTAAATTGTCCTTTTATTATTTCTATTCCGGCAAAAGGTAATGCGATCAAGGTGTATTCTTTTATCAGGAACACAGAAAGATGAGGTGTTAAAGTGCGTAAAAACTCTTTGTCTTTCCGGATATTATGATAACCGGCTAATAAGAGAACGCATACCACAGGAATAGCGAAACGGTTTTCTGCCAAGAACAATATCATGATGGCAGCCACCGTTAAGATGGTAAGGAAGACTATTCTGAAGATACCCAATTCTATAACTATTCTTCCAAAATTTTTCAGACGAAGCAGCAGATACAGTTGAAACATAAAGTGCTTTTTATTCTGATTGAGGGTACAAAGGAATAAAATATCCGGCTAAGTACCCTCACAGTAGAGTGAAAATTTATTCTTTATGCTTCTTTTTCAGTTCCATCAATTCTCTATTGACGCGTGTCAATTCTTTAATTCTGTCCGATACATGATGGAAGAGGAAGTAGTCTGTCAGTACACCTGCTAAGATTAAACCAAACATTGTTATCATGAGCCACCACAGGTGGCGGTAGGTGTAAAGGAATATGCATATAAAAGGAGTTACCAGCAAATATCCGATGATATAACTCCAATTGATAAGCATTTTATATCGGAGTATATTCTTTATTTGCATTTCAAGGTTTGTTTCTTTTTTTATTTTAGTCAATAAAATAACTCCTGCAAAGTTGACTGTAAGAGCATATAGCAGAAGTCCGAATATTGCCGGCCAAAACACTAATTTACCGTTCAAATGAATAAAATCAACGAACATTAGAATCGTTACTCCTAACATAAATATAGAAGCTATTTTGTCCATCCTCAGCATTCTTTGCAGGCAACTTTCTTTTTGTCGTGACAACATCTCTATAATCTGTTGCTGATGAACCAGTTCATTCTGGCTGACCCGTTCATTCAACTCTTTCCATGCTTTTTGCAATTCTTCAAGTTCCATATAATTGTATGATTACAAGTTCGACATATTTTTTAATTTCTCTTTTATACGGTGCAGTTTTATCGCGACATTATTGCGGTTCGTTCCGGTGATTTCGGCTATCTCATCGTATGATTTCTCGTCCAGCCAGAGCAGGATAAACATACGGTCCACCTTGTTCAGTCGTTTGATGAGTGAATACATTTCTTTCAGCAGTTCGTTGTGTTCACAATCTTCCAGAATATCTACCTGCTGTTCCAAAGGTACATAGTCATGCTTCTTTTTCTTTCGGAAGTCTGAGATACACGTGTTCAGGGATATGCGGTAAACCCATGTGACAAACGAACTTTCCCCCCGGAAGTTTTTGTATGACTTCCATATATTGAATACAGACTCTTGAAAAAGGTCGTTCACATCGTCCTTGTTGTCTGCATACATGAAGCATACCTTGTAAATGATGTGCTTGTATTGCACTAGCTTGTCGGCAAATTCCTGTTCTATACTCATCAGCTTTCAAAGGTGTTTTTATTAGGTTAGTCGGTGAAAAGAAGAGAAAGTTACACCTTTGTGCTAAAAAGTCTTTGTATTGAAAGTAGGTATTACAGGTCTGTTCTTTCAAATGCAATGATTTGTAATTTTCTTGATGTAGCAGGCTGGATTACTTTTTGCGGACGTTAAAGCATTTGTCGAAAAAGTCTTTTTTATTTTTCCCGTAAAAACTACTGTCCGGTCCTTTCCATGTCTTGGGAAATATCTTTTTAGTGAGTTCCACCTCTTCTTCAAGAATCGCAATATTATCAGTCATCAATGCCATGTTCAGTGCGCGGTTGATGCGGGAACCGGCATACCTGAGGCTGTCTGTAGCATATTCTTTTATGAGGATGGCATAGGCGGAATCGGCAGACCGATAATTTTTTTGGGCGGTAAGGCTGTCTCCGAAATAATCTTCAAACATCGCTTTCATTGACCATAAGTCGGCATTGAGGGTGGATTGTTTTTCAGCTTGCCGGAGTACAGACAGAATCTCATGGTACTTTTTGCAGGCTGATAAATAACTGATTCTTCCCACATATACTTTTATATTGGTAGGGTCAATGGCTAATGCACTGTCAAGTTTGGCCCATATTTCCTTGTCGTTTATAGATATATGTTCACTGTCATTAAAGAAGAAAGTGCTGTCTAAAGGAGGCAACCATAGGTTCCTCGCTTCTGCTACCAGACGGTTGGCTTCTTGGGTGTGGAAGTTTTCTTCGGTAGTTACGGGGTTGGAATGGTGTTTGCATGAAACCGTAAGGGTCAATAATAAGCCAAGTAAAATAGTGGTTTTCATCAGTCTGTGTATTATGGTATTAGTTTGTTGCCAACACAAAAATAGGATAAAAAAATGATATTCTTTCTTTTGCATCAAATATATTTCCTTTGATGTTTGGTTATAAACCGTTCTGTCTGTCCGCAGAATACAATGAAACCGTTGTTCTCCGCAGATACCCAATCTTTTTATCAGGGTATCTCCCTGTATATCGCGTATCCTTTTGTTTATTCATTTAGTTTTTTAAGAATGGGTCGACTACCTGATTATTTTTCTCCTTAATCCATCTTTTCCTTTATATTAAGCCTTTTTCCCCTAAAGATTAAGTATCTTTGTCCAGATGTGTTCTATCTCCATAGGTTGCGGAGTTGACTCCATAACCTTTGGAGATAACTCCATAGCCTTTGGAGTCAAGTCCAAAGCTTATGGAGATAGAATACAAAAGGAAGAGAACCCTTAACCATAGAGCAGAAAGGGCTTGCGGATACAGATCAAATCTTTTAATGATGGATATAAAATATGATTTCAAGGCCAACCCTTTCAAGGAAAAGGACGGCAAACCGGTGCTTTATCCGGCGGTAGTGGTGAAGGAAACGATTACTACCGATCACATAGTGAAGGAGTTGTCCAAGCATAGCGCATATTCGGCGGGCTGTGTGGTGGGAGTGCTACAGGAGGTGGCCGATATGGTTGTATCCCATTTGCGGCAAGGAAAAAATGTGCGGTTGGACGGCCTGGGTACGTTTTCTCTTGCCTTGTCCTCGCGTGAGGTGACAGACCGGAAGGAGATACGTGCGGCATCTGTGAGGATAAAGAAGGTGAACTTCCGTCCGGTGCCGGAACTGGTGAAGCGGGTGCGGCAGGAAACAGACATCCTCCGTGCCGAGTTCGGCTTCTTGCCTACGGTGAAAAAGCGTAGCAAGGAGGAGCGTTGGACGTTGCTGGAGGCTTATCTGAAAGAACACGGTTCCATTACACGTCTGGCCTATTCGGAATGGTTGGGGGTGGCGCGCACTACGGCGGCCTACGAGCTGAAGGCTTGGTATGAGGAGAAGAGATTGGACAAAGAAGGAAAGCATTCTCATGCGGTGTATGTGCTGCGCAGGCAGGAAGGTATAGCCGAAGTATAGCCCCTTTTTTATCCGTTTGGGAATAAAAAGAGAGGGAAAGTGGTGGTGGCAGCACTTTTTACCCATAAAAAAATGTGCTGCCACCACCCGTTGAAACGCCTTGTTCATGGTGGTTCCAGTAGAGTGGGTGGTAGCAGTGGCAGCACATTTATAAAACTCCGGAGAAGGAGGGATTGCTTGTATTTGTACTCAATCTGAATCCGGAACAAGAGACTTACAGCTTGTCATGCAAGGTCCCTGCTGCTTTCAGATAGGCCACGTAGTTCAGATAAAGTTGGAAACGGGCGTCAACTTTCGTTTCGTAAGCCTGTTGCCATAACGCTTGGGCTTCCAAATGGTCGGAGAGTGTTTCCAGACCTACTTCGTACTGGCTTTTGCTGACACGCCTGTTCTCTTCCGCCTGTTGCAGGGAACGGTCGGCAAGTTCGCTTTCCAGCTTTGCTTCGTCCAGATTGTTGGCGGCTTGGGTCAGTTCCAGTAACATTTGTTCGTTCAGGTTTTGCTGTTGAAGGCGGGTTTGTTCCAGTTTGGCTTTGGCTGCACGTACTTTGTTGCTGCGTTCTCCGAAATGGAACAAGGGGATGCTTACATTCAGAAGGACAGAGAAACTGGCATCGTCCAGGAAATTCTTGTTGTTCAGTTCCAAACCATGTACATAGTCGTATGAGCCTTTGATCCCTACTTTGGGAAGCAGTTCACTGCGGTTCAGTTTCACCTGCTGGCGGGCTATCGCCACTTGTTTGTCCAGTATTCCGTATTCCGGACGGCGGGTGATATCCAGTACCTGTACTTCCAGGTCTTTCTCTATCTCCGGGAAATCTCCGGAAACATGAACTTGTGTGGTCAGTGGTTTCCCTATCAGGTGGCAGAGGTTCATGGTAGCCAGGCGGAGAGCATTCTCGGCTTTTCGGATACCTAGCTCGCTTTCATTCAGCTTTACTTGTACTTTCAATACATCATTCTGAGGTTTAAGTCCATGTTTGTAAGCACTCTCTACGTTATTTTTTAATTCCGTCAATACAGCGTGGTATGCATCGGCTACTGTTTTCATCTCCTTTGCTTTTACTACCAGAGCGTATGCCTGATCTGTTTTCTGAATGACTTCTGTTGCGGTCAGATTTTCATTCATTTGTGCCATTTCTTTGCCCAGCAAGGACATTTTGTAGGCGGCACGGATTTTACCGCCCATGTAGAGGGGCTGTTCCATTTGCACACCGCCCATATAGACCCATCCTATTTTATAGTCCAGGTTAATGCCGGGGAAGTAGGCAAAGCCTGCGGGTTGTCCCGGATTGAACTGTCCTGTTCCATCGGGCAGAAAGACGGGCAGGTTGCCTCCGGCTATGCCGTAACTACCGTCGGCATTACTGTAAAGTCCTGTTCCGCTGACGGTGAAGTTGGGGAAGAAGTTCCCTTTGTAACTCTTGGCAGTATAACGGGCACTTTCCGTCTGTTTCACGGAAGCCGCCATTTCCTTGTTGTATTTTAATGCCATTTCGCGGCACTCTTTCAGACTCAGTGTTTCCTGTGCCCATGCGGGGGTGGCAAGATGCCACAGCAGACAGCAGAGGGGGAGTATCATTGTCTTTTTCATTTATTCTCGGTTTTGTATGTCAGTGAAATGAATCAATTGTTTTTTATCTTGAAGAACAAGGCATATAATATAGGGATAAAGAGCAGCGTGATCAGTGTGCTGCACAGCAATCCACCCATGATAGCTGCCGCCAAGGAACCGAACATGGCATCGGACAGCAAGGGAATCATACCCAGAATCGTTGTCAGCGAGGCCATCATGACCGGGCGGAGACGGCTTTGGGAACTGTCTATCAGTGCGGTGATCGGTTCTACTCCTTCATTGATCTGAAGGGTGATTTCATCCATCAGCACAATACCGTTTTTAATCAGCATGCCGATCAATCCCAATGTGCCTACAATAGCCACGAAATTGAAGACTTTTCCTGTGAGCAGCATGACCGCTACCACCCCTACAAATATCATCGGAATACAGCAGAAGATGATGATGGGTTTGCGATAATCTTTGAACAGCATGATGAGGATGGCAATCATCAGAATGATGGCTAACGGGAAATTTTGGAACAGGTACTTCATGGACTGGTCGCTGGCTATCTTTTCTCCTTGCCATACCAGTGAATAACCTTCGGGTAATGGTATGTTTTCTATCTGTTCCGCGATGGCAAGACGTGCTTTTTCCGTTTCAATGCCGGGTGCGGGCGAACATTGTGCCCGCTGGCTTCTCTGCCCGTTGTAACGGGGAACTACCGGATCTTCCCACCGGATATCAATCTCTTTGCTGATTTGTTTCAGCGGTGTGCTTCCCATGATGCTTTCCACCAAATCTTCTTTCGAAAGTGTGCCGGCTTTCAGCTTCACCATGGTTTCCTCGTTCAACAGTCCGTTCAGGGAAGGCAGAGACGAGAAGACTTGTGCGTTGCCCAGGTCCTCTATCGGTTCTCCTTTCTCGTCGAGGCATTTCAGGTAGATGTTGTTTTTGTGGATACCTTCGTAGAAAGAGCCGATAGGAATGCCTCCGGTGGCTGTGAGCAGGGAAAGGCTGACATCATTACGGCTCAGGCCGAGGGCACGGGCGGACGGCTGGTCGTATTCGATGGTCAGTACGGGTACTTGAGGTTCCCAGTCGGTGGTGATGAGGCAGACTTCCGGAGTCCTTTCCATGATGGCGCGGGCGCTGTCGGCCAGTTGGTGCAGGATGGCAGGATCGGGACCCAGAAATTGCGCCTCTATGGGATATTTCTTGAACATCAGATTATATCTTTTCAATTTGATGTATGCGTCCGGATAGGCTTGGGAGAGGTAAGCTTGGATTTCGTCTATATGTTCTACCAAGGTTTCCGGTGAGGTGAAGTCGATAATCAGTTCGCCGTACGAAAGTGAGGGGTTGGCAATGCTCCGTACCAGATTATAGCGTCCGGGCGTACCGCCTATGGAGGTAGTGACGTGGGTTATTTCCTCCCGTCCTTTCAGATAGGTTTCTATTTCTTCCAAATCTCGAACCACACGTGTATAGTTATTCCCTTCCGGAAGTTTGTATTCCATATAAAGCTGGTCGTAAACCATGTCGGGGAAAAAGCCCTGACGCATATATTGGTAGCCGAAAACGGAAAGCAGCAACAGACCGGTCATGGCAAATACAAAACTCCACCGGTGGGCCAGACCGAACCGCAGTGCCGAACGGAGGGTGGCATAGATTTTACCTTTGTATACTCGCTTTCCGGTACTGTCAGTATCTATGGCAGGATGCAGCCGGCGGTCGGCCATCAGTGGTACATGGATCAGTGCCAATATCCAGCTCAGTAACAGGGAAACGGCAAGTACGATGAAAAGGTCGCGCGTGTAGACGCCTGCGGTGTCGGGGGACATGTAGATGGGTAGAAAGGCGATGATGGCTATCAGTGTCGCGCCCAGAAGAGGCATGGCTGTCTGTCTTCCGATGGCGGTCATGGCTTCCATCCGGTTTTTGCCGGCCTTCAAGTCTACCAGTATGCCGTCTATGATGACGATGGCGTTGTCTACCAACATGCCCATTGCCAGTACAAAAGCAGCCAATGATACGCGCTGCATGGTTCCGCCTGCCGAATAAAGGAACAGAAAAGAACCGAATACGGTGATGACCAGGCTGATACCTATGATAAGGCCGCTCTTGAACCCCATTGCTATCATCAGTATCAGTACTACGATGATGACGGATTCTATCAGGTTGATGACAAAGGTTCCCAAAGAGCTGCCTACCCGTTCGGGCTGATAGAAGATTTTGTGGCATTCCACTCCTGCGGGCAGACGTTCGGCTTTGAGTTCTTCCAACTTGCTTTCTACGGCATGGCCTACTTTTATAATGTCCGAACCACTGGAGGCAGCGATGAGTATACCGAGAGCGCGTTCATGGTCATAGAACATTTCATTGCGTGTGGGGTTCTCGTAGGCTTTCTCTATACGGGCGATGTCACTCAGGCGAAGCTGGTCGTCATCGTGTCCTTGAATCAGCATTTTTCCGATATCTTCTACGGTTTTGAATTTGTCGTTTACTGTGACGCGGATACGGTTTTCACCATTTTCATAATATCCTGTATAGGTGGTTTTGTTCTGGCCGTTCAAGGTTGCCAGTACTTCTGCAGGTTTAACACCGAGGTTTGCCATACGGTCTTGCAACAGGGAGATATTGATGCATTCGGAACGTTTGCCGTAGAGTTCCACACGGTCTACCCCTTCCAGTTCGTTCACTTCCCGTTTTACCAGTTCGGCATAGTCGGACAGTTCACGGTCGGACAGTCCGTCACCTGTCAGGGCATAGAACATGCCATATACATTTCCGAAGTCATCTTTGACTATCGGGGTGGTGGCTCCTTCGGGCAACAGGGCGCGGGCGTCGCTTACTTTGCGGCGCAGCATGTCCCAGCATTGTTCCACGTCATCGTCCGGCACGGTGCTCAGCAGTTCTATCTGTATCAGGGACAGGTCGTTGTATGAATAACTTTCTATATTGTCAATGTTGCCCATGGTGCGGATGTTCTTTTCAAGCACATCCGTTACTTCCAGTTCTACCTGGTGCGCGGAAGCACCCGGATAGGTGGTGACCACCATGGCAAGCTTCACTTTTATTTCGGGGTCTTCCAATTTGCTCATCTGATAGCAGGAATAGGCTCCGCCGAGCAGCAGAACCGCTATCAGGAAATAAATCAGATTCCTGTTCCGGAATGCCCATTTACTGATGTCCATTATAATAATCCTCCTATATTTGTGTTAGTGACCGGTGACAAAGGTTTTACAATTTCTCCATCCTCAATGTGGTGTACGCCCGAGGATACAATCTGCTCTCCCGGTTGCAGTTGTCTGGAAGTGATGAGACTGTGTCCGTTGTTCAACAAGCGCAGTATGGATACTTCCTGTCTGTGTACGGTATTGCTGGATGGATGAAAGACGAACACATACGCTTTGCCTTCTTTTTGCAGGATGGCGCCGGTAGGGACAGAAAGAGTATTCTCCTGCTCTGTACGGCAAAGGATGGTTACCATGGTGTTCATGCCGGGAGAAGGGATAGCCCGTGTGCCGGGTACTACTTGCAGGCGCATGGTGTATAGTTGGTTTGCGTTGGCTTTCGGGGTGACACTGATTAGTTTCAGCGGGTAGGTTTCGCCCGGATAGATATCGAATGTGCAGTGATAATTGTCGAACTGCTCCCGGCGGATATATTCGGCCGCAGGCAGATTTATTTCCACTTCGGGGGTTCCGCCGCTGATCATGGCAATGACGGGCATTCCGGCTCCGATGGTTTCGTGAGCTTCGAACAGGCGTTTCTGGACATACCCGTTGAAAGGAGCATAGAGCCGGGTGTAAGCCAACTGATCTTTATGGTGTTTGTACTTGGCGGTGATTTGCTTGAGCCCGTATACGGCTTTGTCATTGGCGTTGGGGGTGGTTCCGTTGTCTTTGTAAAGAGCCATGACCCTTTCTGCTTCCGCTTTTATTTGCTGGTATTCTGCTTCAGTAGCATCCAGTTGTACTTGATAGTCGGTGGGGTCCAGTTCGGCCAGTAATTGTCCTTCTTGTACACGGGCGCCGTCTTTGACATGTATTTTGCTGATGGTTCCGCTTACCCGGAAGGCAAGGCTGATATCTTGTGCGGCTTTTACCTTTCCCGGAAATTGCAGGAACGTTTGTTTGTCGGCAGAAACAACTGTGTCTATTTTTACTGTCTGATGACCTTTGGCTTCCCGGGCACGTTGTGCGCAGGAACTTAGTAAGATCAAGGAAATACCTGTTAGAATAAGATAAATTCGTTTCATACTACTATGATTTTCGTGCAATTAGTTTTCTGGTGCAAAGTTATCTCGAAGCAAGAGGATAGAAAAGGTTGATATGAATGATAAATTGTCCGATTTGTATATTTTCTTGTGGATATATAGCTTAAAAGTTTGCGATTTGTATTTATTTTGCAGTGAATTAATAAAAGACATAGATTGATGTTCAGACGACAAATGCCTTTTCAGTTTACATTGCTTTCAAGCAGTGATCCGCATACTTTTAAAGACGGACAGATTATTTCGACATTTAATAAATGTGGCCTTTTCTTTTGCCGGAAAGGAAATGTGGAGGTTTCGCTGGAAGATAAGCATTTTCAGATAAATCCCGGTGATGTGTATATTTACATGGCTTCTACCTTGGTGCATCTGCTTCATAAGAGTGAGGATGCGGAAGGGGTTATGGTTGAAGTGGATTTAGATTATATCATTCCTATCGTCAATAGGGTAATCAATGTGGAAAACCAGCTTTTTATGCGGAAGCATCCTTGTATATCACTTTCGGATAAGCAACGTGCTCATTTGGAGTATCTGTTGGATAATTTGCGGGAGAGGATAGAGGCGGAGGATGTGCAAGAGGTGAATTTGCAGCAACAACGCCTGACTTTGGAACTGATCAAGTCGATGGGGCAGACTTTCTGCTATGAGATATTGAATATGTATTTTGCCAACCAACCCATGCAGCCCTTGCCGCAGAACAAGAAGGATGTGATTTTTCAGAATTTCATGCTGGCTCTTTTCCGTTTGTATAGAAAGGAGCGTGATGTTGCTTATTATGCGAGGATGCAGCATATTACTCCACGTTATTTTTCCACCATCATTAAAGAGAAGTCGGGAAATAGTGCTTTGCAATGGATTGTGCAAATGGTGATTACCGAGGCAAAACAGTTGCTTGAAGGATCGGATCTGAGTATCAAGGAGATTGCAGACCAATTGAATTTCCCTACGCAGTCTTTCTTTGGAAAGTATTTTAAGCAATATGTGGGGATTTCACCTAAAGAATATAGAAAAGGCAAGTTGAGGATTAAGGATGGAATTTGATTTCAGAAAATGCAATCTATTTTATTTTAATATACCTTTGTGTACAAATCATAAACGTTTTATTTATGACCCGAAAGAACGAACAAGAGCGATTCATGTCTTATATTACAGAACGGCAAACTCATGAGAGCCGGATGGCGGTAGCTGATTTTTTGCGGAAATATGCTGACCGGTATCATAACTCTGATTTTATTTCTTCTGATCCGGTACAGTTCCCGCATCGCTATCATTTCAAAGCGGATATTGAAATCAGTGCTTTTCTGACTGCTTTTCTTAGTTTCGGAGCCCGCCCTCAAATACTGAAGGCGGCAGAACGGCTGGATTCCATAATGAACCGGCAGCCTTTGCAGTATGTGTTGTCCGGGAACTGGAAAATTGATTTCTGTGGTGAGGAGTCGTTCTATCGGACGGTTTCAAAAAATAGAATGGCACAATTGTTTCATTGGCTGTATACTATATATGATAGGTATGAGAGTATGGAGAATGCTCTTCTTTGCGAAACGGATGGAACTCCGATGCAACGTCTTTGTCGTTTGTTTGGAGTGTCGGATAAGGCGCCGCAAAAGAAATTGAATATGTTTCTGCGCTGGATGATCCGTCGTGATTCGGAAGTGGATTTTGGAATCTGGAGGAATTTCTCTCCATGTGAGTTGATTATCCCTTTGGATACACATGTCAGTGAGATGGCTTTCAGATTGGGGCTGACCCGAAGTAAATCTTATACGCTGAATAACGCAAGAACTATTACTGCGGCTTTGGCTGAGGTTTTTCCCGAAGATCCTTGTCTGGGGGATTTTGCTTTGTTTGGCTATGGGATTAATGAATTATGAGATGTAGTTTGGGGTGTGTTGCTTGAAGCAGGTAGCTGTGGTGAGGATGACTATGGGATATCATTTGCAATAAATGGAAATCTAAAAATAATCCCCGAGGGATATCACATCCGTCGGGGATTTTCGGTTTTTTGGTTAAAGGTTAGTATAAAATTAGGTTAGGTTGTTTCTTAAATTATAGGGGTACGTATTCCACGAAGGCCTCCATTGCTTCATAACATGCTAAACCAAGTTGGTCATACAAAGCAGCGGTACCCCGGTTGCGGTCTTCACTTCTTTGCCAGAACAGACGTTCGTCGTTGCCCAGGAACGGTGCGCTTTCCATCTGAGACTGATGCTTTAAGATGGAGTTACGTTTAGCACGCAATTCTTCCGGACTGAACGGTACGGCCATTTCAATGTTTTCAATTTCCCATTCCGCCCATGCGCCACGATACATCCAGATGCGGCAATCTTTCAACCATTCGGCACCGGCTTCTTTTTCGATGTCGATAGCGGCAAGCACTGCGTCTGTGCAGACACGATGGGTTCCGTGCGGGTCGGCAAGGTCACCGGCCACATAAATTTGGTGGGGTTTTACGTCACGTAGTAACTGTAAAACGATTTCCACATCGGCTTCACTGATAGGGTTCTTCTCGATTTTTCCTGTTTCATAGAACGGCAAGTCGAGGAAGTGGACACGGTTCAATGGAATTTGATTGTAAGTACTTGCAGTACGGGCTTCGCCACGACGGATCAGTCCTTTAATGGTCAGGATATCGCGGCTGTCCATATCGCCTTCTTTCTTAGCGGCAAGGAATTTCTTGATTTCAGCGTATTTGTTTTTGATGGTTTCGTTGGAGTTTTCATCAAAAAGTTGGTTGAAACCGTTGATGAAGTGCATGAAACGTACTACTTCTTCATCGCCTACGGCAATGTTTCCGGAAGTTTCGTATGCTACGTGTACTTCGTGACCTTGCTGAACCAAACGCCGTAAAGTTCCACCCATTGAGATTACGTCATCATCCGGGTGCGGAGAGAAGACTACCACGCGTTTCGGGAATGGTTTTGCCCGTTCGGGGCGATAGGTGTCATCTGCATTGGGCTTGCCGCCGGGCCATCCGGTGATGGTGTGCTGCAAGTCATTGAATATTTTGATATTTACGTTGTAAGCAGAACCGTAGAGTGCCAGCAGTTCGCTCAGTCCGTTTTCATTGTAATCTTTGTTGGTCAGTTTCAGAATCGGTTTTTTGACACGCATACACAACCATACAATAGCGCTGCGAATCAATTTGTCGTTCCATTCGCAATTGGTTACCAGCCACGGACGTTGGATACGGGTAAGGTGAGAAGCCGCTGCCAGATCTATGCAGACATTTGCATTGTTATGCATTTGCAGATAAGAAGCGGGCAGAGTGTCGCTCACTTTGTCTTCCACCGCTTTCTTGATGATATCGGCTTTGTCATCTCCCCATGCCAGCAAATAGATTTTGCGGGCAGCCATAATAGTTGCCACACCCATCGTGATGGAACAGGGAGGGAGATTGTCCACTCCCAAGTTGTGTGCAGCTTCAGCACGCGAGGTTGAGTCAATCAAAATCAGTCGGGTAGGGGAACTCAAGCTTGATCCCGGCTCGTTCATGGCAATATTGCCTTCACGACCAATGCCCATTAATACGATGTCTATACCGCCAAAAGTCTGGATACGTTGTTCGTACAGGCGGCAGTATTCGATGACAGCTTCCTGCGGAATCGTTCCGTCGATGGTGAATACATTTTGTTTATCGATGTCGATTTGGCTTAGGAATAAGTCGTTCAGCTGTGAGAAACTGCTTCCAGCCCCTTCGGAAGCCAAAGGGTAATATTCATATAAATTGAAAATTACTACGTTACGGAAACTTAGTCCTTCATCTTTATGTTTACGGACCAGTTCGGCATAAAGCGGCCGTAATGAAGCACCGGTTCCAGCCCCAATCACGCAGAACTTTCCTTCGCGCTGACGTTCCTGAATTTTTGCCGTAATTTCGTTGGCAATGTGCTGCACGCCTTCCTCCATCGTTTCATAGATGTCGGTAGGCACTTTTTCACAGCGGGTCAAGACAGAACGTTCCACCGCATTTTCGGGTTTATAATATTTCGGAGATACTCTGTTCAGAGAAATCTGCGAACTTAAGTTTGTTCTCATAAATTACAAATTAGCTTTTTCGATGTCTTTGAAATATTTGTAGGTACCGACTTTCAGTTCGTCTGTAGCGGCTTCGTCACAAACAATGATGCCATGCTGGTGCATTTGTAATGCACTGATAGTCCACATTTGTGTAATACCACCTTCAACGGCATGTTGCAAAGCACGTGCTTTGTTGTGCCCGTTGCAGATAATCAGAACTTCTTTGGCTGAAAGGACAGTCCCTACACCTACTGTTAACGCAGTTTTAGGTACTTTGTTCACGTCATTGTCAAAGAAACGTGAGTTTGCAATGATTGTGTCTGTAGTCAGTGTTTTGATACGTGTGCGTGAAGACAAAGATGAGCCCGGCTCGTTGAATGCGATATGTCCGTCGGGACCGATACCTCCCATAAACAGGTCGATGCCTCCGATTTCGGCTATTTGTTTTTCGTAGTTGGCGCATTCTGCTTCCAGGTCTTCGGCATTTCCGTTCAGGATATGTACATTTTCTTTCTTTATATCAATATGGTTGAAAAAGTTTTTCCACATAAATGTATGGTAGCTTTCAGGATGATCTTCAGGCAAGCCTACATATTCGTCCATATTGAAAGTAACGACATTCTGGAAAGATACTTTTCCCTGCTTGTTCAGTTCTATCAGCGCTTTGTACATGCCTAGCGGTGAAGATCCTGTGGGACAACCTAAAACAAAAGGTTTTTCAGGAGTCGGATTTGCCGCATTGATTTTACTAGCTACATAGTTTGCCGCCCATTGTGACAGCGCTTGGTAATCAGATTCAATAATTACTCTCATGGTTCTTTCTTTTTTAAGTTTTAAGTGTTAAGTTAACTATACGGGTTATTCCATATTATCCGTTTTGGGACGGAGGAATGTCAATTGTACTACCAGTGCGATAAGCACAATAATAGCCAACATGGCAAATCCCAGTCCCAACTTACCTCCGTCTGTCCACTTTCCCAAGACTTCGGTAATGGCTGCTCCCGCAAACACGCCTGTCATATTCATGATACCATAGGCGGTAGCACGGTGTTTGGATGATACGAACTGGCATAGAATCGGCATATTGTTGGCATCGAAGATACCATAACCGATTCCGAATAATAATCCTGCTCCCACAACAGCTACGAAACTGTGTCCGAACCCTAGTAAAAGCAGGGATGGAATAGTAAGTCCCAAGCCGATGGCACCCGTGTACACACGTCCTTTTATATTTCTTTGCACCCACTTATCGGATAAGGTTCCACCAATAATTACGCCAATGAACGAGGATAGCGCGATGGTGATAGTCGACATGGGGCCGGCTTGTGACATCGGTATATTCAGGTTCTCGGCGAACAAGGTAGGTAACCAGTTTTTGGTTGCCCATCCCGGTAAACTGGGGGCTGCGAAATATAGCAGAATCACCCAGAATGCAATATTACTGAAAAGTAATGATAATCCCTTCAATAAATTGCTTTTTTCTTTACCGGAAGGTGAATTTATTTGTTCAATTTGTATTCTATCCTTCTTTTCATGTAGAAAAAGCATCAAAATTACGGCGTATGCGATGCCGGCGATGCCGAACCAATGAAAGGTTGTATGCCAGGAAAAAGCAGCGGCTACTGTAGCGCCGAAACCTCCGATGGCCTGCCCGGTGTAGAGCCCGGTCATGTGAATACCGATGGCTAATGAACGTGACTTATCGGAGTGATAGTCGGCGATCAGTGACAATCCGGCAGGAATATAGAGCGCTTCGCTGATTCCCATCAAGGCGCGAAGGAAAAAAACTTCATTATAGGTGTCGGCGATTCCCATCAGATAAGTGACGGCCGACCATACAAACAAACTGCCAACAATAAGCCATTTGCGGTTCATGCGGTCGCCCACCATTCCGGCTATAGGGCTCATACAGCCATATATCCAAAGAAAGACTCCCATCAGTCGCCCAAAATTGGCAGCTGACTGAAGCTCGGTGATATCCACCGCCATGGCATCTCTCATTGTGGACAACATTTGCCGGTCCATGTAATTCAACAGGGCAACACCCCATAATAATCCTACTACAACCCAAGGATAAATTTTACTGTTTTTCATGCTAATAGATAAAGGGCTTTATAAATGTGATTTTTTGCTGTCGAGTATTTCCTTGCACAATGTATAGCCCTTGATCATCATTCTTGGAATGTGGAACGGGCCTTTGAACAGGTTACCCTTGGCCATTTGTGCAGGCGTGCCGTCACGATGGAGATATCCAAACCATTCTCCACACTCTTTATCAGGAAAATGGGTGTATGTCCAATCGCTGATTTGCTTGTGCATGTCAAGGTATTTTTCATTTCCGGTTGCTAAATATGCATACAAAGTAGCGATGATAGCCTCTGTCTGAGGCCACCAGAATTTCATGTCTTGGGAATAATCCTGTGGCGGAAGGTTCTTGCAGTCTTTGAAGTTGATGATACCTCCGAATTCTTTGTCCCATCCCCACTCCCAAGACCAATCAAGGATAGTGAGGGCCAACTCCGTAATGTCTTTGTCCCAATTACGGTATTTGGCTTCTTCCAGCAGAAACCAGGCTGTCTCGATACAATGTCCCGGATTGATGGTGCGGCCCATGTTGCTGTCGATGAATTCTCCATGGGGACCTACCGTTTCAAGCAACGCCTTGAATTCGGGATGCATGAAATCTTTGCGCAGTTGGGCAATGGAAGCGTCAATCTGTCCGTTGAAGCTTTCATCTTGAATGGCCTGGCGGATACGTGATGCTACATTAATCAGGATCATTGTGATGGAATGTCCTTTCATAGGAAGAGTATCCAGATATTTAGGAGGGAGTATGCCTGGTGTTTCCATAAAATACTGCATCCGTTTGAACAAGTCTAATGCTTTTACGGCATACGTCTGGTCACCGGATGCGATGGCATATTCCGACATGGCGATGGCTGCGAATGACTCCGAGAAAATATAACGGCGTTTGCGCAAGGGAGTGCCTTCGGCAGTCACCTCGAAATACATACGTCCGTCAGAGTCAAAACAATGCGCTTCTATAAAGTCTATTGTACTTTTAGCTGCTGCCAGCCATGCTTCGTTCTTTTCTATATTATTATACGCATAGGAACAGATAAAAGCAAATCTTCCTTGGAACCACACCGATTTGGTGGTGTCCATCAAGCTGCCGTCCCGGTCAACACAGGTATAAATACCTCCATTGACCTTGTCCAGCCCGTATTTCAGCCAAAACGGCATGATATTAGTGGTCAGATCTGTTTTGTATGATTCTGACCATTCTTTTATATAATCTATTGAAAACATCGTGGTTCTGGTTTATTTGTTACATCTTTCGAAGAAATTGATTGCTTCCAGTTCGGCTTTCATGGCAGCTTCTTCCTCATCTGTCATATTTTGGAATGGAGTCCGGTTCTTTCCTAAATCCAGCCCTATCAGTTTCATGATGCGTTTGCCGCCAACGATGTTTCCACGATAGTGACAGATGACATTGATAACTTCCTGCGCGAAATTCTGGCGTTCGCGTGCCAATTCCAGATCACCGGCTTTCCATGCTTCGATGATGCCTGTGAGTTCTTTGCCGTTATAGTTGGTTGTTCCACCGATACCGCCCTGTGCACCGCCCATAGCCAGACATGGAAGGATCGTTTCATCCTGGCCGTGCAACATGTCGAATTTGCCATTTTTATATAAACGGCATTGGTTGTATTCATACAGGCTTTCGAAAGTATATTTGATGCCGGCGAAATTAGGAATGCGACCGTCTACGGCTTCCAAGAATGCTACCATTGAGAGGTATGCTCCATTGAAAGCTGGGATATGATAAAAATAGAAAGGAAGTGCAGGAGCGCCGCATGCTATTTCTTCGCAGTATTTCACCAATTCTTCAATGCGTCCTACCTTCGGGAAAGGAGGTGCCATTGCTCCGATACCCCATGCTCCGATTTTCTGAGCGTGTTCTGCCAGACGTTTGCTTGATTTTACACAAGTGCTTCCTACATGGACAATGACTTTGAATCCTTCGGGTGCTACTTCCATCCAACGTTCAGCCAGTTTCATGCGTTCGTCTTCTGTCAGCATATAGCCCTCTCCGGAAGAACCATTGATAAATACGCCTTGAAGTCCGTTTCTAACCAATAGTTGGCAATAGGCTTCAATAGGTTCATAATTTACTTCTCCGTTCTCATAAAAGGGAGTAAAAGGTGCGTCAATTAATCCGTGAATCTTTTCCATAGCCTTTAATTTATTTGAAATGAATATTTTATATTACTTAATCATGTTGCGTGCAAATATATAAATGATTTATGAAAACAACAAGTGAAAACTAAATTTATTTATTAATAATCACTCTTTTAATAAATAGAAAGATAAATAAGCGACTTAGAAACGTTCTTTAAATGTATATGGAAAATGGAATTGTTACAAAAAATGATAATTAGCTTACATCTTCTAAAATAATTTTTGAAAATTCTCTTTAAATGTGATTTGATTTCATAAAAAAATAACTATATTTGTGGATATTAACGGAATATTTTATTATGGGTGAGAATTTGTTGAAAGAAATTGAAAAGGGCTCAAAGATGGCTGTGATGAAGAAGAAAATCATTACCCATTATATTTATAATGGAAGCTCTACGATTACTGATTTAGCAAGAGAGATGGATTTAAGTGTGCCTACAGTTACAAAATTCATTGATGAAATGTGTGAGGAAGGTTACATTAACGACTATGGAAAGCTGGAAACCAGTGGGGGAAGACATCCCAGTTTGTATGGTTTGAATGCAGATTCCGGATATTTTGTAGGTGTTGAAGTGCGTCAGTTTTCCATTAACTTAGGGTTGATAAATTTTAAAGGAGATGTAGTTCAGCTAAAAATGAATGTTCCTTTTAAAGCGAAGAATACCCCTGAGAGTTTAGACGAATTGTGTAAGTTGATTAAACATTTTCTTCAAAAAGTCAGTGTTGAGAAAGATAAGATATTAAATATTAATGTAAATCTTTCCGGGCGTGTGAATCCGGATTTGGGATATAGTTACAGTATATTCAATTTTGATGAGCGCCCGTTGACGGATGTCATATCAGAAAAGGTGGGTGGTTATCGTGTTTCTATTGATAACGACACTCGTGCTATGATTTACGGTGAGTATATGCAAGGTGTTGTGAAAGGTGAGAAGAATATCATCTTTATCAATGTCAGTTGGGGATTGGGTATGGGAATTATCATTGATGGAAAGATTTATAAAGGAAAATCTGGTTTCTCTGGCGAATTCGGGCATAATTTTGGATATGAGAATGAGATTATCTGCCATTGTGGGAAAAAAGGATGCATAGAAACGGAAGTTTCGGGGGCTGCTTTGCATCGTATTCTGTTGGAACATATTAATAATGGTGAAAACTCTATTATCTCCAATACCAAGAAAAATTTGGAAGATTTGACCTTGGATGATATCATTGATGCGGTAAATAAGGAAGATTTGCTGTGTATTGAACTGGTGGAAGAAATCGGAGTGAAATTAGGTCGCCATGTAGCGGGACTTATTAATATATTTAATCCGGAGCTAGTCATTATTGGTGGTGCATTGTCACGTACAGGTGATTATTTGACACAACCCATCACTACAGCTATTCGAAAATATACACTGAACTTGATGAACCGTGATTCTGTTATTGTAGAATCTAAATTGAAAGAAAGAGCCGGGATCATCGGTGCTTGTATGTTGTCGCGCAGTAAACTGTTTGAATAAATATGTAGGTATTATAAAATAAGGGATGAGTCCATTACATGATTCATCTCTTATATTGTCTTCTTGTTAAGTTTAACTCTGAGCAAGCTTAATAAGTTAAGGAGCTAGTATTATGGTTGATAGAACACATGGTGAAACTAAACTTTGGGAATCTTTCATTAAAGGAGAAACGGCGGCATTTGAAGAAGTTTATCGACGCTATTATTCGTTATTGTATTCCTATGGAATTCGTATGGTAGGTGACAGAGAGCTGGTTGCTGATACCATACAGAATCTGTTCGTCAAGTTGATCTTAAATTGTAGGAATTTGCATTATACTGATAATGTAAAAGCGTATTTGCTTTGTTCTTTTAGAAATAAACTGCTGGATGCGTTTCAGTCTTTACGTCCTATGGAAGTGATTGAAGAATGCCATGAATTTTTTCCGATGGGCGAAGAAATAATAAATTCTTTATTTAAGAAAGATGATGTGGATGTGAAGAATGAAAGAAGGCTGGCTAAGGCAATTTCACGTCTTTCCGGTCGTCAGCGTGAAATTCTGTATTTATATTATGTAAAAGAATTGAGCCATCAGGAAATATCCGCTATCTTAGGTATGAATCCTCAATCAAGCAAGAATCTTTTGTCGCGTACATTGGCACGTTTGCGTGAATTCTTTTTCTCTGTTTCAACCATATGGATTTTCAGTATCTTGGTGCATTGTGTTCATGTGCCTGTGCGTAGTGTTTGGGCTTTTCACTTCTCTTGATTTAGCGAGTAGTCAATCATTGTTGTTTTATCATTTGGGCATGTTTTCATGGAATGAAGTGATATTTGTGTGATGAATAAGTTCTTTTATTTGTCATATAAGGTTTGTCTATTGGTTTTGCGAAGGCTCATGCAAAGAAAAGTGTGATTTCTTTTCTTTTTTATGAGTACCTTTTTTATCGGGCACCGTTTTCTTAATAAAAAGGTTTTTCGATGAAAAATAAAAAAACAATATATAATTCAGATGAATTTCGTAAAACAGTTCAATGCCTGACTGAGAAGATTCGGGAAGCAGATGAACTGGAATCTGTTGATGTAGACAAATCTTTTCAGGACGTGATGAAACGAGTAGGAAGGGAAAAAAAGGTTCCCCACAGACGTCATATTTATAGGTGGTCTTTGTCGATAGCGGCAGCGATTGCTTTGGCTTTAGTTATGAACTGGTGGAGTACCAATGTTGATGAGGGTACGGAGCTTGATATAGCATTGCTGAATGACACGACTTCCATTTGCGGTGATGAGGTGATTCTGATAACAGATAACCAAGCTATGAATCTGAAAAATGATGCTTCTTTAAAATATGATACTTTAGGAAGTTCGAATATTCAGCAGTATGCATTAAATACTAAAATATCCCAGGCTTCATCTGTAAAGAATGAAATGCATCAAATAATGGTTCCTAATGGGAAAAGAGCTGATATTACTTTTTCTGATGGTACTAGAATTTATATAAATTCAGGTAGTAAAGTGATATATCCGGATATTTTTGAAGAACGGAAACGTGAAATCTTGGTAGAGGGGGAGGTTTATCTGGATGTAGCCAAAAGGAAGGATTGCCCATTTGTTGTCAAAACAAGAGAGTTTGATATACGCGTGCTGGGTACTTCGTTTAATGTCTGTGCCTATAGGGAGGATGAGGCTGCATCTGTTGTTTTAGTACGTGGAAGCGTGGAAGTAACTACTGAGAATAAGAGCAAAGTAAGATTAGCACCTAATCAATTGGTGGATATTAAAGGCAATAAAACGCAGGTACGTAAGGTTGATGTGTCCGAATACATCAGTTGGAAGGATAATTTATTGCTGCTTCATCAAAGACCCGTAGGAGATGTTTTAAAGAAGCTTGAGCGGTATTATGGGTGTAAAATACGGTATGATGCAGAGATTACGACCTTGTCATTGTCAGGAAAACTGGATCTTCAAACAGATATTACCAATGTTATGGATGACTTATGTCTTTCATTATCATTGCATTATACAATAAATGATAAAGATGAAATCTATGTGAGCCTTAAATGAGAATTGTTGAACCTTAAAATACTTTAGCCTATGGAATAAAAGAAGGATGTAAAAAAAGAAAACCAGACAGTATTTGCCGTACTATCTGGTCACTGAATCGTTGTTTAATTATTTACCTTGAAATAAATAGAAAAAACAATCAAATATATGAAAAAATACACGAATAGAATAAAACTCATGCCTAAATTCACAAAATGTATGAGTTTAGCCATGATTTTAACATTTACAGGTTATGAAGAGGCTTTTGCGGAAATGAGTTATGCGGAACAAACCAGCTTTACCGTTTCCATGGAGAACCAGACTTTGAAGAGTGTGATTAATTGGGTAGAAAAAAATAGTCAATTTATTTTTATATATCGTACAGATATTGATTTGTCTCGTCGTGTCAATGTGGATGTACGAAATAAAACAATAGAGGAGGTACTGAAACAAATGTTTGCCGGTACTGATTTGGAATATCATATCCGTGACAGACAAGTAATAATTCGCAAGGCCATTTCTAGAGAAGAAACGCGTCCCATTGTTATGCAACAAGATAAAGTGACTGTCAAAGGTATAGTGACCGATGCCAAAGGAGAAGCAATTATTGGGGCTAATATAATAGAGAAAGGTACTACCAATGGTACTATAACTGATATAGACGGCCGGTTTACGTTAGTGGTAAGTGAAAAAGCGTCTTTGGTCTTTTCTTATATCGGTTATCTGACCCAAGAAATGTTGGTAGGGAAAAAAACGTTTCTGAATGTTCAGCTGCAGGAAGACAATAAGACTTTGGATGAAGTGGTGATAACAGGTTATGGGGGCACACAACTTCGTTCCAAGATGACTAATTCCATTGCTAAAGTTGACAATTCTACTTTAAGTACGGGGGCCCATACTAATCCGGCGCAAGCACTCTCTGGTGCAGTGGCAGGATTAAGGGTACAGCAAACTAGCGGTAATCCGAATTCCACTCCTACTTTGGTGCTTCGTGGTGGTACCAATCTGGATGGTAGCGGTTCACCTTTGGTTATTATCGATGGTGCTGTACGCGAGTCGTTGAGTGATGTGAATCCGGAGGATATCGAGTCTTTGGAGGTCATGAAAGATGCTGGTGCTACGGCTATTTATGGTGCGCGTGCTTCCAATGGTGTAATTCTTGTTACTACTAAAAGAGGTTCGGAAGGACATACGGAAATAAATTTGAGTGCGAAAGTCGGTTTCAATTTTTTTCATAGCCAGTATGAATTTTTGAATGCTCATGATTATTTGTATTATATGCGTTCGGCATTTTATCGGTCTTCGCATATATGGCAGGATAAATCGGGTGCTTGGCATGGATTTGCCAGTGATGCGACTTTATCCGGAACACAGCCTTACGGAACGGGAAACAGATATTTTGATGAAAAAGGGAATGTACTTAATGGTAATAAGGATAATACAGCTGTATGGGGTGTTATGAATTATACAGATGACCTGGCTTTCCTGTTAAAACAAGGTTGGCAGACAATGGATGACCCAGTGAATCCGGGACAAAAATTGATTTATTGTGATAATCAACTGAAAGATTATAATATCAAATCTCCGGCTATTACTCAGGATTATAACTTGAGTGTATCCGGTGGCAATGATAAAGGACATTATTATGCAAGCCTAGGCTATAATCGCAGCGAAGGAAATGCGATGAACAACTGGTATCACCGTTTGAACTTCACGATCAATGCAGATTATAAAATTAAGCCTTGGCTTACTTCTAATTCTTCTTTGACATTTACCGATGCCAAATGGGACGATGGTGGTGCAGGATATGCCGGTGAAGGTAATTTTTTCAGTACTACCTTGTCCGTTCCTCCTACATTCCGTGTGAAAAGTCCGGACGGTGATTGGTTGGCAGGCCCTGCCGTGGCTTCTTATGCTCGTGGCTGGACTACAGTGAAAGTGTATGAGGATGCATTGAATTATGATAATAATACGGACAAGTTTAATCTGAGCCAGTCTTTTACCTTTAATATAATGAAAGGATTGACATTCAAGACCACAGGAACTTGGTTCTATTTTGATGATAGCAGAGAGTTCTTCAAAGGGGACTATATTGTAGCTACAGGACCGGTGTATGATACTAATCATAGTACTTCCAACAAACATGAACGGCTTTTAGACCAGACTTACAATGGAATCTTGAATTATCAGACTACATTCCGGCAAGATCATTCTATGGATGCGATGGTAGGTGTAGAATATTATGACTCATACAAGAAAGGTTTTTCGGCATCTGGTTATGGATCTCCATTATCTGATTTTCAGGATTTGAATTATACTTCGACTGCTGCCGGAGTGCGGCAAATAGATTCTTGGCATTACAGACAGCGTATTCTTTCATTCTTTGGCAGAGTGAATTATGATTATAAGTCCAAATATTTGCTGAGCCTTGTTTTACGTCGCGACGGATACTCCAAACTGCCAAAAGATAACCGTTGGGGAACCTTTCCCGGTATATCAGCCGGTTGGGTATTGAGTAGAGAGAATTTTATGGAGTCTTGTAGCAATGTACTTTCTTATGCTAAAATTCGTGCTAGTTACGGAGCCAATGGAAATGTGTCTGGTGTACTGGATGCTAATGGTAATGTAGTGACAGGACTTGATTATTATACGGTTCAAGGTTCTTATGGTATTATGAAAGATAAAGATGGTAAAATAGTACCCAACTATAATGGCAAAGTTCCTTTGATGATAAACGATTTGCCTAATCCCACCATGAGATGGGAAAAATCGTACACATTCGAGACAGGTTTCGATATTGGTTTTCTGAATAACAAATATATCTTGAACTTCACCTATTATAATAGATATACACAGGATAAATTTGCAGAAATCACCCTGCCTTCTCATAGCGGAGTTTCTTCTTTCCTTTCTAACAATGGAGAAGTACAAAACCAAGGTATGGAGTTGGAATTGACTGCCAATGTTTTGCGTACCAAAGATTGGAAATTTACAGTTAGTATGAATACCGCTTATAATAAGAATAAGATTATCTCATTACCGTACAATGGATTGCCGAATAATATGCAGGATGCCTATCAGGTTTATACGGGACGCAAGCTGGCAGATGGTACCTATGAAAGACAATGGGTAGGTGGTTATCAGGAAGGACAGGAATATGGTGTGATTTACGCCTTTAAATCTCTTGGTATTTATAAGAGTGAGAGTGAGATTCCAGGCAATCTGATAGACAGATCCACTTATACGGAAAATGGAGCAGATGCCAAAGTGCTTTATGGCCCTGAAGCTTGGGCTAAATTGTCGGATGCCGAAAAGGAGAAAGGACTGCCTATACAGGCTGGTGATGTGAAATGGCAGGATGTGAATGGGGATGGTGTGATTGATGATTATGACCGGGTGAAATTGGGTAATACGATACCTCATTGGACCGGAGGCTTTAACATTAATACTTCATGGAAAGGGTTAACTTTGAACTGCCGTCTGGATTATGCTTTAGGCTATTGGGTACATGATTGGAAAACTCCTTGGATTATGGGTAATATGCAGGGAACATTTAATACCATTTCTTTAGTTAAAGATTCCTGGTCGGAAAGTAATCCGAATGGAAAATATCCGGTGTATGGATGGGCTGACTTTTTGGGCAAACGTAATTATGACAGAATATCGGACATTAATTGTTATCGTGGCGATTATTTGGCTTTTCGTGAAATAAGCCTGTCGTATTCCTTGCCTCAGAGTTGGATTCATAAATCCGGTTTGAGCAAGGTGGATGTTTCTGTAACAGCACAGAATTTGGGATATATTACAGCAGCCAAAAATATGGCGACCCCCGAATATGGTGTCAGTCAGAATGGAGGATATCCCCTCCCTAGAACAGTTGTTTTGGGTTTAAATGTTACATTCTAATAAATAGGAAGGATTATGAAGAAAATATTTTATAGCATATTGTTGAGTGGGATGATGGTATTGTCTGCTTGTGATGCGTTGGACCTGTCTCCTGAAGATTATTATGGCTCTAATGATTTTTGGAATCAGAAGTCTCAGGTAGAAATGTTTATGACTGGTATTCATGCCGATTTAAGAGATAAATATCAGATGCCTGTCACATTGGGAGAGTTCAGAAGTGAGATTCTGATAAGTGATGTTACTTCTATGGGTGAGGGGGTATATGGTCCGCCTATGACTAATAATCTGCTTACGAAAGATAATACCGGTGTCGATGATTGGTATGAGGTGTACCCAAATATCATGCATATAAATTTGTTTATCAGAAATGTAGATAAAGAAATTGATTATCTGACTGGAACGGAGAAATCATTTTATTTGGGACAGGCTTATGGCTTGCGTGCATATTACTATTTCTATCTTTATCGAACATTTGGTGGTGTGCCGTTAGAGACGGAACCGAAAGTTACCGAGGGTAGCATTGATATTACGCAATTATATAAGGCTCGTTCTACTCCGGAGGAAACGTTGGAGTTTATCAAAGAAGATATTAATAAATCCGAAGCTTTCTTCAATGAGTCGGATAAGAAGATGTCCAACCAATATGAATGGTCTTATCATGCAACGGAACTTTTGAAGGCCAAGATATATATGTGGTCTGCCAAAGTCACTACAGGATTACCAGATGATGATATTGCAGGGGATCATATAGCTACTCTGACTGCCGTAGATCCTAATAACAGTGACTTGTTGACAGCAAAGAAGGCTTTATTGAATTTGGTGAACCAACAATTCGAACTGCTTCCAAACTTTGCGGATTTATGGACTCCGGAAGGGAAGAAGAATAAAGAGATCATTTTCGCTCTGTGTTTTAATAAGAATGAATTGACCAATTGGGGGGAGAACTGGTTCTATAATGTAGCCTTGTTTACCAATGCTACGGACTTGGATGGAAATAAATATGGTCCGGATCCGTTGAAGCTATTGACAGCCGGACCATTACGTTATGAGTATAAAGTGCCGTTTATTGAGATTTATGATAAGGAAGATACTCGTTTGGATGCTACTTTCTTTCAATATATGTTCGAAGGAAAGACTCGTGGCGCTTGTTGGAAAAAACTGATGGGACATACGGATGGAGGAACTCATTATTATGATTCAGATGTACCGGTATATAGATATGCTGATGTTTTGTTGATGCTGGCCGAGTGTGAAAACGGGTTGGGAGCTCCGGATAAATGTGCTGCATATATAAATGAGGTACGTAAGCGTGCTTATGGTGATAAATTTGAACAACATAAATATATTGCAGGAGATTATGCGGATAATGAGTGGGCTATTTTGCAGGAACGTGATAAAGAGTTTGTAGGTGAGGGAAGCCGCTGGTTTGATTTATTGCGTTTACGTGATTCCAACGGAAAACCTTTTGTCTTTTCTGTTAAAGCGCATTATGGAAGTTCATTGCCTATATTAACAGAGGATAAGGCGTATATGATGTTGTGGCCTGTTAATGTGGAAGTTTTGAATGGAGATCCGGAAATCAAGCAGACTCCGGGGTATGAATAATAGTGAGATAATATGATGATAATGAAAAGATTGCTCTTTTTAGTATCTGTATGCAGCTTATGTATGGTTGGTAATTCTCAGAATTACCAACCTGAGAAGCATGCAGTTGTGAAATCAGATCGTGGGGATGGACGGTTACTAAGTACTTATGCCATTGTTCATGAGATGTTGAAAGATACACATCCCCAATATGCTTACCGTTCCGGTATGTCCGCACAGGAATTTACGCAATGGCAGGATGGAGTGCGTGCTGCGATGGTGGAGATCATGAAGTTTCCCGAGATAAAGAGACAACCGTCTCCTGTCTGTGTGAAAACGGAAAAAAAAGAGGGATATATTTTAGAGAAATGGGAGTTCTATCCTTTTCCAAAGTCAGTTTCCACTTTTCTGGTTTTGAAACCGGAACATTTGAAGGGTGCAGTACCCGGAGTTTTGTGCATTCCGGGGTCCGGAAGGACCAAAGAAGGATTGGCCGGTGAGCCCGGCATCTGTGATAAGTTAACTGAGGATTATAATAATCCCAAAGTAAGTATGGCTTTGAATATGGTTAAAGAAGGTTATGTGGCGGTAGCGGTGGATAATGCCGCTGCCGGAGAAGCCTCCGATTTGGAATGTTATGATAAAGGATGGAATTATGACTATGATGTTGTTTCCCGTTTTTTGCTTGAACTGGGATGGAGTTGGCTAGGGTATACTTCTTATCTGGATATGCAGGTGCTGAATTGGATGAAAGCCCAGTCTTATATCCGAAAGGACAGGATTGTGATTAGCGGATTCTCATTAGGTACAGAACCGATGATGGTCTTGGGGGTGTTGGATAAGGATATTTATGCTTTTGTGTACAATGATTTTCTATGCCAGACTCAGGAACGTGCCGTTGTAATGACTAAACCTGACAAGGAAAACAGACGTCCTTTTCCAAATTCTATCCGTCATCTGATACCTGGTTATTGGAGGTATTTTAATTTTCCAGATGTTGTTGCGTCATTAGCTCCTCGTCCTATCATTTTTACAGAGGGAGGGTTGGACCGTGATTTCCGTTTGGTACAATCTGCTTATGCTGCTAGTGGAAAACCGGAAAATGCGGAGTTTCATCATTATCCGAAGTTTGCTGATAAGGCAGTTAGAAAAGATGTGGAGCACCTTGATGAAGGACTGGATTCAAAGACCTATTTCGAAGCGGTCAATGTAGATCCCCCTTCTCATTATTTTAAAAACGAACTGGTTATTCCTTGGTTACGTAAAGTTTTAAAGTAGGTTCAGGTATTTTGATAGGCTGTGATTTTTTATATAATATGAGCTCCTTGTTTTTCATCTAGGTGAAAGCAAGGAGCTCTTTTTTATTGATTGTGAAGAATTCTTGCAAAATTTAATCTTGTTTTAATGCAGATTGTAGTGTTTCCCAATTTTCATTGAAATCGGGCATGGAATGAAAAAGTAAATTCGCTCCTTCATTCAGTAACACATTGTCGTGCAATGGTCCTGTATTCACGGCGATGGTAAAAATACCGGCTGCAACTCCCGCCTGTACACCTAGTGGTGCATTTTCTATTACTAACGCTTCATTGGGTTTAAAGCCGCCTTTCTTTAGGGCCATCAGATATGGTTCCGGATTTGGTTTCCCATATTTCACATCAAAGGCGGTAACCATTAAGTTGGCTTGGAATATGCCCGGAAAATTATGATTCAATCGGTCCAATAACGAAGTTTGTCCCGAACCGGTTACTACCATCGGAGTCAGTCCTTCACTCTTTATTTTAGTCAATACTTCCAGTGCGCCGGGCATCCGTTCTGCTTTGGGGCATTTGTTGAATTCTTCAGTTTTGGCTTGGTAGATAGCTTTTATTTCTTCTTCAGTAGCATCATGCCCACGTTCCCGACGACTTACTATATTGATCGTAGATGCACCGGTACGCCCTTCGTGCATATAAGCTTCTTCTCGGCTGAGGCCGAAACCGAAGCGTTTCATTATTTTATGCCATGACTCAGCATGGTTGGGCATGGAGTCGAACAGCACGCCGTCCATATCGAATAATACGGCTTTCAAGTCGATGGATTCGTATCCATGAGTATGAAGATAGTTATTTATCGCTTCTTTAAACATAGAATAAATGTATAGTTATTACTTCCAAAGGTGTGACCGTTGGATTGGAATAAAGTGAAGAATCTGCAAGCATTTGATGGATGCTTTCAGATTCTTCACTGTTATTCGGAATGACATTGATAAATGGCATTCTGAATAGGTTCTTGATATTATAATCTAGCTTGGATAGCTTTAGACTCTTCTTCGTATCCCGGTTTATTCAACAAAGCAAACATATTTTTCTTGTATGCTTCCACGCCTGGTTGGTTGAACGGATTTACTTCCAGCAAATAACCGCTGATACCACAAGCTTTTTCAAAGAAATAGATGATTTCTCCCAGGTAGTATTCATTCAGTTCGGGTACAATCAGTCGCATATTGGGTACACCACCGTCAACGTGTGCCAGCTGAGTACCTAGTTCTGCCATCTTGTTCACTTCGTCTACACGCTTTCCTGCCAAGAAATTCAAGCCATCCAAATTTTCGCTGTCCGAAGGAACTTGAAGCGTATGTTCCGGGTTTTCGATAGAGATAACTGTTTCGAAGATAGTACGTTCACCTTCCTGAATCCACTGTCCCATAGAATGGAGATCGGTAGAGAAGTCGACGGCAGACGGATAAATACCTTTACCATCCTTACCTTCGGATTCACCGTACAATTGTTTCCACCATTCGTTCATATAGTGCAGTTTGGGATTGAAGTTTACCAAAATCTCAATCTTCTTTCCGTCTTTATACAATTCATTGCGGGTGGCAGCATAAACAGCGGCAGGATTTTCGGCAAACGGAGTAGCCGGACCACATATTGTTTCCATCGTGCGTGCGCCTTCCACTAGTTTCTCAATGTCAAATCCTGCCACTGCGATAGGCAGCAAACCTACTGGAGTAAGGACAGAGAAACGACCGCCTACATTATCGGGGATAATGAAAGTCTGATATCCTTCCTTGTCGGCTGTAACACGTGCGGCACCCTTTTTGGCATCTGTAACGGCAACAATCACTTTCTTCGCCATTTCCTTGCCAAGCTGGTCTTCACACTGTTTTTTCAGTAAACGGAAAGCTAAGGCGGTTTCTGTAGTAGTACCAGACTTGGAAATATTAATTACACCGAACTTTTTGTCCTTCAAGTATTCAGTCAACTCGAACAAGTAATCTTCGCCGATATTGTGTCCTGCAAAAACGATGACGGGTCCGTCTTGTTTTGCTTTCAACCATTGGAAACTATTGGATAAAGCTTCTATTACGGCACGTGCTCCCAGATAGCTTCCACCGATACCTGCTACGACTACTACTTCGCAGTTGTCGCGCAGAACCTGGGCAGTAGCTTTCAAGTCAGCCAAATGTTCGGCTGTTATAGACGATGGCAAATGCAACCAACCCAAGAAGTCATTACCTTTACCTGTACCGTTTTCCAATGTTTCCATGCAGGCTTTCACCTGAGGTTCGTAAGCAGCGATTGTTTCCTTAGAAACAAAACCGGCTACTTTGTCGATGTTTAAACTAATATTCTTCATTGTATCTGATATTTTATCTGAATGAATCAGTTAATAATTTAATCTCAATCATGGGCGAGATGCGCTCATATAAAATATTATAAACGGCATCTACGATAGGCATGTTCACGTGCAAGTGCTTGTTTAGCTCCTTGATACATTTCGTTCCGTAGTATCCTTCGGCAATCATTTCCATTTCTATCTGTGCGCTTTTTACGGAATAACCTTTACCAATCATGGTTCCGAATACGCGGTTCCGGCTGAAATTGGAATAGGAGGTAACCAACAAGTCACCCAGATAAGCGGAATCATCAATAGAACGCTCTACGGGATGTACGGTATTCAGGAAGCGGTTCATCTCTTGAATGGCATTTGAAATCAATACAGCCTGAAAATTGTCGCCATATTTCAGACCGCTGCAAATTCCAGCGGCGATAGCATAAATATTCTTCAATACCGAAGCGTATTCTATACCTGCCACATCCGGGCTTACAGAAGTTTTTATGTAATGTCCGGCCAGCTGCCGGGCGAATATCTTCGCCTTGTCAATGTCTTTACATCCGATAGTCAGATAGGAAAGACGCTCCAAGGCTACTTCTTCTGCGTGGCACGGACCTGCAATGACGGCTATATTCTCTTCGGGAACACCGTATACCTGATGAAAATAATCGGAAACAATCAGGTTCTCGTCAGGGACGATACCCTTGATAGCAGTGACAATGAACTTGTCCTTTATTTTGGTTTTCAGCTTTTTCAGGTGGCTTTTCAGATAGGGAGAGGGGGTAACGAATATCAGGGTATCCGATTCCTTTACTATCTTGTTGATATCTGAAGAGAAGTTGATGTTCTTTATTTCAAAGCGCACACTTGTCAGATAAGCCGGATTATGTCCCAAACGTTTGAATTCTTCAATTCGGTCGTCGCGGCGCATATACCAGTTGATTGATTCAGCCTGAGCCAAGACTATTTTTGCAATAGCCGTGGCCCAGCTGCCACCACCCATTATCGCTATTTTACCGGGCAATTTCATGCTTATTATTTATGATGGATAATTGATAATTGGAATAATTCTCAATCTTTAAATTCTCAATTCTCAATTTTCGCAATCCATCCGGCAACTTCGTCCACCGTAGGATTGGTTAGTTCCAATTTATATTTTTTGTTGATTCCGCAAATGTCCATATGCAGCTTCTGCGGATTCACTTCTTTCATATCGCTCACCAGGTTATAGCCTGCTTTCTGAATGACAGGAACCCAGTCTTCTGAAATTCCCAGTTCCATAAATTTGGCAGGAGTGTCTTTCGGAGTAATCTTTTCGGGACGCATCTGGGGGAAGAACAATACTTCCTGAATGGTAGACTGTCCGGTCATCAGCATCGTCAGACGGTCCATACCGATTCCCATACCCGAAGTGGGGGGCATACCGTATTCCAGCGCACGGACGAAGTCTTTGTCAATAATCATAGCTTCATCATCTCCTTTTTCGCTCAGTCTCATTTGTTCTTCGAAACGTTCCAACTGGTCAATCGGGTCGTTCAATTCGGAGTATGCATTACACAGTTCCTTACCGTTCACCATCAGCTCGAAACGCTCGGTCAAATCCGGATTGCTGCGGTGTATCTTTGTCAGCGGAGACATTTCTTTCGGATAGTCGGTGATGAAAGTCGGCTGGATGTAAGTACCTTCGCAGAATTCTCCGAAGATTTCATCGATCAGTTTGCCTTTGCCCATTGTGTCGTCAATCTCCATATTGAGTTTCTGGCAAACTTCTCGTATCTGTTCTTCGTTCATGCCTGTCAGATCATAGCCGGTGTGTTCCTTGATAGAGTCCAGCATGGTGACACGTTTGTACGGGGCTTTGAAGTCAATGATGTTGTCGCCTACTTTTACTTGAGTGGTGCCGTTTACATCCAGACAGATTTTTTCAATCATTTTTTCTGTAAATTCCATCATCCAGTTATAGTCCTTGTAGGCAACATATATTTCCATGCAGGTAAATTCAGGGTTGTGTGTGCGGTCCATTCCTTCGTTACGGAAGTTCTTACCTATTTCATACACTCCTTCGAAACCACCTACAATTAGTCTTTTCAGGTACAACTCACTGGCAATACGCATGTACAGCGGCATATCCAGTGCGTTGTGGTGAGTTATGAATGGACGTGCGGCTGCTCCGCCGGCAATGGATTGCAGAATCGGGGTTTCCACTTCCATATAACCTTTTGAGTTGAAATATTCGCGCATAGAGCTATATACTTTACTGCGCTTGATGAAGATATCTTTTATCTCTTCATTCACAGCAAGGTCAACATAACGTTGGCGATAACGCAGTTCTGGGTCTTCAAACTTGTCGTAAGCGACTCCGTCTTTGTATTTTACAATAGGAAGCGGTTTGATAGACTTGGACAGTACGGTCAGTTTTTTAGCGTGGATACTGATTTCACCCATTTGGGTTCTGAATACGAATCCTTCTATACCGATAAAGTCACCAAGGTCCAGCAGACGTTTGAACACTGTGTTGTACATTTCTTTGTTTTCATCCGGGCAGATGTCATCACGGGTGATATACACCTGGATACGGCCTTTTGAATCCTGTAATTCGATAAATGAAGCTTTACCCATCACACGGCGGCTCATCATACGTCCGGCTACCGATACTTTGCGAGGTTCCTCATCATCCTTGAACTCAGCTTTTATATCTGTAGAAAATGCATTGGTTACATACTCAGCTGCGGGGTATGGCTCGATGCCCATAGCGCGCAATTCATTCAGACTGTTTCGTCTGATAATCTCCTGTTCACTTAGTTCTAATACGTTCATCCTGTTAAAACATTAACTCAATTTGTTGGCAAAAATACGAAAGATTTTGCAAAGTACCTCATTAAGACGTGTTTTTATTTCGATAAAGCCTGTTCTTGAGCCAGTTCGCATACCATAGATATCATGAACAGCACTCCGATTGCACCGCAGGCAATAATCAAGGCGAGATTAATCATACGGGCACGGAAAAGGGTGGAAGTATGCAGATGGGAAGCTGTGTATTCTTTAAAGAACAGATAAAGGCCCGGTACAGCCGAACTTGCCAGCAGAAAATCTTCGGGAATATGGAAAAAGTAAGTTTTGGTGAAACCGATCAGTGCCCAGTGGCAGAGAAACATGACGAGAAAGATATTGACTCGTTTGGAAAATGCCAGCAGCAGTCCGATGGTGAAAACCGCTACCGAACAAGGCATTACAGGTGAGGTCATCATGGGAAAGCTCATCCCCCTTATAATGGAGAAGAGTGGATAGGCCAATGGCAACATACAAAGCAGGACGGCTAGTGCGGTATGTTTGTGAGTCCGGTCAAAAGGGGTGTAGTTTACTTTCAGATCATAAATCCAGAAGATGGCCATGATTCCCCAAAATCCTGCCAAAGCACTGTTGTAACTTCTTGGTTCACAATAAATCATGTAATACACGGAAGCTATCCATACATTCAAGAATATGAGATATAACTTCATCGCTACTTTTATTTTTTCTGTGGGGCTTTTGAATAGAGAACAGGTTAAAATAATGCCGATAAGGGTGATAATAACTTGATAAATCCAGGTACCCGCATTGTAATGAGTGATTGTATCCCAAAAAATATTCATCTTCTTGATAAGTTGGTAGTTATTTTGGGTGCCAAAATTACGAAAAAATGATGGAATAGCCTATCTTTGTAGCGAATATATAAAAATAAGAGAAGAACGATGAAGAAGTTTATGAGTCTGATGTTGCTGGTTTGCGCATGTTTGCTGAACCAGCCGGTGAAGGCACAACAGGTTACTCCTGATAATGCCGGTTATATAGTAAAGGTAGGGGATATGGCTCCCGATTTTGAAATGGAACTGACAGACGGACAGAAAGTGAAACTCTCTGATTTGCGTGGCAAGGTGGTGATGCTTCAGTTTACTGCCAGTTGGTGTGGAGTTTGCCGAAAGGAGATGCCTTTTATTGAAAAAGATATCTGGTTGAAACATAAGGATAATAAAGCGTTTGCTCTCTTTGGAGTGGATCGGGACGAACCCTTGGAAACCGTAGTGGCTTTTGCCAAACGTACCGGCGTGACCTATCCGTTGGCTTTTGATCCGGGAACTGATATTTTTGCCAGATATGCAGACCGTAAAGCGGGCATCACCCGTAATGTATTGATTGACAAAACGGGCAAGATTGTAATGCTGACCCGTTTGTACAATGAAGAAGAATTCTCTTCTTTGTGCAAGAAGATAGATGAAATGTTGGGAGAAAAATAACAGATAATGAGAGGATCGGTACTATTTGTCACGTTTTTATTTTTTGTTCTATCACCGCTTCTGGCGAAGAAAAAGCCTCGTACCGGCAAAGAGGCATTATTTGGAAAGGAATATGCTACCTATCAGATTACATCCAATGAACTAAGCGGAGCTTGTTTTTATTTGGTGAGTGGTCACGGAGGTCCCGATCCTGGGGCCATCGGTATCTATCAGGGGCGTCAGTTGCATGAGGATGAGTATGCATACGATATTATTCTGCGGTTGGCACGTGAGTTGTTGTCACGCGGTGCGAAGGTGCATATTATCATTCAAGATAAGAAAGATGGTATTCGTGACGGTCATGTCCTGGCAAACAGTAAACGTGAAACTTGCATGGGAGATCCTATTCCCTTGAATCAGGTGGCTCGTTTGAAGCAACGTTGTGACTGGGTGAATAAACTGTATCGGAAAGATAAGAGCAGTTACAAACGAGCTGTATTTATTCATGTGGACAGTCGCAGTAAGGGACAGCAGACAGATGTGTTTTTTTATAACGCTCCTAAAAGTACGAAGGGTAGGCGGTTGGCCAATAACTTGCACCGTACCTTTGATAGGAAATATGACAAGCATCAGCCAAACCGTGGCTTTCGCGGAACGGTGAGTGAACGTAATTTGTATGTATTGCGTAATACGACTCCCGTAGCGGTGTTTTTGGAATTGGGAAATATCCGGAACAAGCGTGACCAACAACGGCTGGTTCTGAAGAATAACCGTCAGGCATTGGCAAATTGGATTGCGGAGGGAATAGTGAAAGACTATAAGCAAGGCAAATAAAATAGGGGCAACGGATGTGCTTTTGTTTTGCCAGCTTTGTGATGGTTGGGTGAGTTATAATCGGCAGAATGTGACTGGTGTTTGAGTTTGTGAAACTTCGAAATCAAGCCTTGCATATTAGAGTCGTGAAATAAAGAAAGGGAGTGACATTTTTTATCACTCCCTTTTCTTTTACTTGATTTCGATTTCCTCTTTCATGTCTATCTCCTCACCGTGAACATCGGTGAACCGATATTGCAGGAAGGCCAGACTTTGGTCTGGGATAATCTTTATTCCGAATCCGTATTTCATTTGCCATTTGCGCTTCAGGGAAACCAGACCCTGATTCACATATGCTGCGATGTACGGATGGATGTACAGCGTAAATCTCTTTATCTTCAATTTGTTGACCAGGTAGTCAATCTTACTCTCCAAAGTATCCGTAAAAAGGATGGATGGCTTTATGCTACCTTTCCCGAAGCAGGTGGGACAGGTTTCATTCGTGTTGACATCCATGGCAGGACGCACGCGTTGGCGGGTAATTTGCATCAATCCAAATTTACTGAGGGGCAGAATGTTATGTTTTGCTCTGTCTTTCTGCATGTTTTGGCACATACGTTCGTACAGTTTCTGCCTGTTCTCTGCTAGATTCATATCAATGAAGTCAACCACGATAATACCACCCATATCACGCAATCTTAACTGGCGTGCCAGTTCGTCGGCGGCACCCAGGTTTACATCCAGTGCGTTAGCCTCCTGCCCGTTGGCAGATTTGGAGCGGTTTCCACTATTGACATCCACTACATGAAGTGCTTCTGTGTGTTCAATAATCAGGTAAGCTCCACTTTTATACGAAATGGTTTTCCCGAAAGAGGATTTGATTTGTTTGGTAATACCGAAATTGTCGAATATGGGAAGCTGACCCTTGTACAGTTTTACGATTTCGGCTCGTTCAGGGGCGATAAGTGATACATAATCCTTAATCTCATGGAACACTGTTTCATCGTTCACATAGATGTTCTCATAAGACGGATTGAAAAGATCGCGCAACATGGCCACTGTGCGGCTGGTCTCTTCGTATACCAATGCCGGCAGTTTGGGAGCCTTCTGTACTTTAGTGATTGTTTCTTCCCAATGTTTCAGCAAGACTTTAAGCTCTGCATCAAGCTCGGCCACCCTTTTGCCTTCCGCTACGGTGCGTACAATCACTCCGAAGTTTTTCGGTTTGATGCTTTGCAATAACTGTTTCAGACGGGCGCGTTCTTCGCTCGATTTAATTTTTTGTGATACCGAAACCTTATCGTTGAAAGGGATTAATACCAAATAACGTCCGGCGAATGACAATTCGCAGGTTAGTCTGGGGCCCTTGGTCGAGATAGGTTCCTTTACAATCTGCACAATAACTTCCTGACCTTGTTGGAGGGTGGTTGAAACCGTCCCTTCCTTTTCAATATCAGGCAGCATAGTAGCTTTTGTGATGGGAAAAAGTTTTTTACGGTCGCTTAAAACTTGCTTCAGATACTTCTGATAAGAATGAAATTGAGGACCTAGGTCTAGATAATGAAGAAAAGCATCTTTTTCAAAGCCGACATCCACGAAACAGGCATTAAGGCCGGGCATTAGTTTCTTTACCCGTCCCAAATACATATTTCCCACATTGAAGGAAGCACTTCTTCCTTCTTTCTGAAATTCCACCAACGCTTTATCTTCAAGGAGTGCGATGGAAATCTCTTTGGGTTGTACGTCTACTACTAGTTCGCTTGTCACTTTTGTATTTTTAAATTGTTCACTTTTCTCATTAAACAAAGAACAAACCTGAAAGACTTTTGTTGCTTTGCAAGGTTTGTTCTTTATTTGTCGTCACAGACAGACTACAAATTATTTTTTGCTTTTATGTCTGTTCTTTCTTAGTCTTTTTTTACGCTTGTGCGTAGACATTTTATGTCTTTTTTTCTTCTTTCCGCTTGGCATAGCTTCAAATTTTATGGGTTAATACTCTTGTTTATTATTTCTTTACTGATAATGTAAATGTCTTAGCTGGTTTAAATGCCGGAATATTGTGCTCCGGAATAATGATTGTAGTGTTCTTTGAAATGTTGCGAGCAGTCTTCTGAGCTCTTTTCTTCACTACAAAACTTCCAAAACCACGCAGGTACACATTTTCTTCTTTAGATAATGAATCCTTTACTGTATCCATGAAAGCCTCAAGTGTGGTTAACACTGTCACCTTGTCAATACCGGTATTTTTCGTAATTTCGTTTACGATATCTGCTTTAGTCATTTCGCTAAATAATTATTGTTATACTTATATCTTAATTTTTTGGACTGCAAATATATAGCTTTTCTCCCTCTTTAAGAAATATATTCAGAATAAATTTCCTAAAAAAAGCATCTTCTTCCATTTTCTTGGTTTACTTTTGCGGAAATATTGCATAGAATGCACTTTTATATAATACTGATATGGAGAATTTTAGCAGAAAATTGATAGATTGGTATAGGGAAAACGGGCGTGATTTGCCGTGGAGAAGGACAAAAAATCCTTATTTGATATGGATCTCGGAGATTATTCTACAACAAACTCGTGTGGTTCAGGGATATGATTACTATCAACGTTTTGTGGCCCGTTTTCCTGATGTGTTCGCACTGGCGGCAGCCGATGAGGATGAGGTGATGAAATATTGGCAGGGGCTGGGGTATTATTCTCGTGCGAGAAATTTGCATGCTGCGGCCAGAAGGATGGCAGAGGCAGGAGGATTTCCTGTAACATACACTGGGGTGCGTGCTTTGAAAGGAGTGGGAGAATATACAGCAGCGGCTATTTGTTCATTTGCTTACGGTATGCCATACGCAGTGGTGGACGGTAATGTGTATCGGGTGCTGTCCCGTTGGTTGGGCATTGATACCCCCATTGATTCGGCGGAAGGAAAGAAACTGTTTGTCCGGGTTGCCGATGAGTTGCTGGACCGTGAGCGCCCTGGTCTCTACAACCAGGCTATCATGGATTTTGGAGCTTTGCAGTGTACTCCGGTAGCGCCCGACTGCCTGTTTTGTCCGCTAAACGATTCTTGTGTGGCGCGTCTGAAGGGGATTGCCGGCTCTTTGCCTGTGAAGCAACATAAAAACAAGGTGACTAATCGTTATTTTAATTATATATATGTACGCATGGGCGCGTATACCTTTATACATAAGCGCAGCGGAAATGATATATGGAAAAATTTGTATGAACCGCCTTTGATAGAAACGGATCGTGAGTGGACGGAAGAGGAACTGTATGCATCGCCACAGTTTCGCGAGATGCTGGCCGGAGGAGAGGAGCCCATAGTGCGGCTGGTGCGGAAAGGGGTGAAGCACGTGTTATCCCACCGGGTGATTTACGCAAATTTTTATGAAGTGATTCTCCCTGAGAATTCGGCTTCTTTTGCGAAGTATCAGAGAATAAGCGTGGAAGATTTGCATAAATTTGCCGTATCGCGTTTGGTGAATCAGTTTTTTTCGCTAATTTTGGAGCCTAATAATTAAAAAGGAATAATAGAATGTCAGTAAATAAAGTCATTTTGATTGGAAATGTAGGAAAGGACCCTGATGTGAGATATTTGGATACCGGCATTGCCGTTGCCACTTTCTCGTTGGCCACCACCGATCGTGCCTATACGTTGCAGAATGGAACACAGGTTCCCGAACGTACGGAATGGCATAATATCGTGTTATGGAGAGGACTGGCCCAAACTGCGGAAAAATATGTCCGTAAGGGCGACAAACTCTACATAGAAGGGAAAATCCGCAGCCGTTCATACGATGACCAGAATGGCATAAAACGTACCATTGTCGAGATTTTTGCTGATAATATGGAGATGCTGACCCCGCGTAACACCTCGCAGCAACCGGGTACAGGATATGTACCGCAGGCACAAGCGGTATCCCGGCAGCAGGTGTCTGCACAAGCGGCTCTGCAACAACAGCAAGCCTCGGATAATAGTCTGACGGACGATTTACCTTTTTAATTAAGAGAACTTGATGTTTAACTAAAACCAGATTCCTTGGACCCTGACTCGTATTTATGCCGCTTGGCGGATTTATTTGACGGTGTAACCGTAACAGCTCCTACCATAGGAGCTATCATAGCTATCTTGTTAGCTGTTTTATTGTTGTATGCCTCAGGCTTTGTGTCTGCTTCGGAAATAGCTTTCTTTTCTCTTTCACCTGTTGATTTAAGTGAGATAGAGGAAGGAAAACATACTTCGGACAGGCGTATCAGCGCCCTGCTGAATGATTCCGAACGCTTGTTAGCGACTATTCTTATCTCTAATAATTTTGTCAATGTAACCATTATCATGCTGTGCAATTACTTTTTTGCCAGCATCATACACTTTGGAAATTCCGTGATTTTGGAATTCTTGCTAATAACGGTTGTCCTTACTTTTCTGCTGTTGCTTTTCGGTGAAATCATGCCTAAAATTTATTCGGCACAGAACACGTTGAAGTTTTGCCGTAAGGCAGCTCCTGCCATTTCTTTTTTAAAGAAATTCTTTTCACCTTTGTCGGCATTGCTGGTCCGTTCTTCCTTTTTGGTGAATAGATGTGTGGCAAAAAGGAATTATAATATTTCTGTCGACGAGCTTTCACAGGCTTTGGAACTGACGGACAAGAGTGAGATTTCAGAGGAAAGCAATATTCTGGAAGGTATTATCCGTTTTGGTGAGGAAACGGCTAAGGAAGTGATGACTTCCCGGCTGGATATGGTGGACTTGGAAATCAATACTCCTTATTCCGAAGTGTTGAAATGTATTGTGGAAAATGCCTATTCCCGTATTCCGGTATATGCCGAATCGCGGGATAATATAAAGGGAATTCTTTATATAAAGGATTTGCTTCCTCATTTGGGCAAAGGCGACAACTTTCGTTGGCAGACATTGGTCCGTCCTGCTTACTTTGTGCCTGAAACGAAGATGATTGATGACCTTTTGCGTGATTTTCAGGCGAACAAGATCCATATTGCCATCGTTGTCGATGAGTTTGGAGGTACTTCGGGCATTGTTACAATGGAGGATATCATCGAGGAGATTGTAGGAGAGATTAATGATGAATACGATGATGAAGAGCGTACATATGTGAAACTGAATGACCGTACCTATATATTCGAGGCAAAAACCTTGCTGTCCGATTTTTATAAGATTATGAAAGCTGATCCCGCTCTTTTCGAGAAAGTGGAAGGAGATGCGGACACTTTGGCTGGTTTGTTGCTGGAAATAAAAGGGGAGTTTCCTGTATTGCACGAGCGGTTAGATTATGGGAATTATCATTTTGAGGTACTTGAAATGAATACGCGCCGCATTTTGAAAGTAAAAGTTATCGTTGACTCTTCCAGCTCCGTGGAAGAAGAAAAGAAATAGATTTTATTATGCCTTTATACCGTACTTATAGCGAAGGGGAGTTTCTGCTTGGAATATGGAAGTCTGATGAAACAACGGAACAACTGCTGGCATCATTGGAGCATAAAGACTGGTATAGGGAGAAACTGGCTGTTCTTTCCGAAAAACGGAAGCATGAATGGTTGTCGGTACGTGTGCTGCTGAAGGCTTTGTGTGGAGAAGAAAAGGAGATAGCTTATTACTCTTCGGGAAGGCCTTATCTAAAGGATGGAAGCCGGTATATCAGTATCTCGCATACTCGCGGTTATGTGGCGGTGGCGCTTCATTCTTTCTGTGAGGTGGGAATGGATATAGAGCAGTATGGAACCAGAGTGCGGAAAGTAGCTTCCCGTTTTATTCGTTCCGACGAAGGGCCCGCAATGATGGAAGGAGATGAAGTTTATGCTTTGTTGCTTCATTGGTCGGCCAAGGAGGCACTGTTCAAACTGATGGGAGTAGAGGAAGTGGATTTCATTCGTCATCTTCGTATTTTTCCTTTCAGCCTGTCGGAAGAGGGGGAGTTCGAGGCATGCGAATATCGTACAGGCCGGCAGGGACGTTACCGGGTCCGTTATGTCACTCATCCCGATTTTGTATTGACTTGGATTATAAAATAATGCTCAGGCGAATCACTTCGGCTGAGCATTCCAAATAAACTTGGCAGAGTTTACTTTAAAATAAATGTTCTTTTTACCTGATACTCTTTTCCGGACAGTGAAACGGAGAAAATAGCGGATGTGATTAAAGGCATCCCTTACGTTCAGTGTTCCAAGCTCTTTCCTCGAAAGCTTCAGATTTGATAAATGCACAGGCAGGTCTTCTGACTCGTTTCCGCTATAAGCACCTTCCCGGAAATTATCCCAGTGGTTATTGGCATTTTGCTTATGCGTTTAGTGAAACATACAGCAGCGGGACTGTTCAGGATTCTCACCTTGATTCCCTTTTAATCATTCACCTCGGAGGGGAGATAAATGAACCGATGCACCGCAAAGATACAGTTTATATTTAAGAAAACAATTATCTTTCTTTATTTTTTAGAGCCTGTTTAAATTTTGAAGAAAATTTAGAAACAGGCTCTTGGTATCCTCTCATTCTTTACTCAATGTAAATATGAATTCCAGACCTCCACCGGGGGTATTTTTAGCGAAGATTGTTCCGCCATGCAGAATGACTGCGTTTTTTACAATAGCCAGTCCCAGTCCGGTACCGCCCAATTTGCGTGAACGTCCTTTGTCCACCCGATAGAAACGCTCGAACAAACGGCTTAGATGTTCGGGTCCTACTCCTACGCCTGTGTCCGAGAAACTGAAATAATAAAAACGTTCGTCTTCACGGAAACAGCGGATGGTTATGGAAATATGAGTTCCTGCGTATGCAATGGCGTTGTCTGTCAGATTCCGGAAGATGGAGTATAGCAGGGAAGAATTGCCTTGTACGGTCAGTCCTTCAGGCAGCATGTTGTGGGCTGTGATCTGCTTTTCTTCCAGTTCCAAAGTTACTTCGTTCAGGATATTCCGCATCATGGTGGTGAGGTTTACCGGTTCTGTTTCGATCATGTTCGGAGCTTCTTCCATGCGGGTAAGTACGGAGATATCCCGTAACAGATGTGCCAGCCGGTTACTTTGTGCATAGCTTCTCTCCAGGAAAGCATTGATTTTCTCACGGGGCAGGGTAGGATTGTTTACTATGGTTTCCAGATATCCCTGTATGCTGCTTACAGGGGTTTTCAATTCGTGGGCGATATTCTGTGTCAGCTGTTTTTTCAGAAGTGCCTGTTCCTTTTCCTGAGTGATGTCATTGATGGAGATTTCAAAGCTGTCATCTTGAAAGATAATGCATTCCACGGCAAAGATACGTCCGTTTTTGTCTATGTTCAATGACATCCGTTTCTCTTCTTTGCCGATACTGCGTTCCTTGTTTTTTGTAATGAAACGGGTGATGGACTGCAATTCGGGGATGGAGAAGATCTCTTCCGTAGAACTCAGATTTTTGTCCGAGATAAGGTTGGCGTATTGTGTGAACAGATTATTTACCAGAATCTCTTCTTTGCGGTGGTTGAATACGCCTAAGCCTTCGTGCGAGATCTGGAGATGGGTGATCAGTTTCTCGCGTTCGATATATAAATCTTCTTTTGCCTGATGCAGACGTTTGTAAATCTGGATGATATGTTGGGAAATCTCGCCCAGTTCGTTTTTGGGAAAGGTATCCTGCATATCAGTGTCTATCGGTTCATTGCGGTCGGCTTTCATGGCGAATTGTTGCAATTTGGTGATAGACATTCCCAATTTATGTGTGAACCGGTAGAACACAATTATTAATATCAGGCTGATTATCAGTGTGAACCATACATAATGAGAGTCTGCTTTCAGGTGTCTCATCAGACTGACATTATAGGGAAGGGCCGAACGAATGATATAGTCCAGGTTAGGATAATACTTTGCCGAATAGAAAAATTCACCGCCCAGGCTTTCCGATTGTCTGTTAATGGAGTAGCCGCTGCCATAAATGATGGCTTCTTTTATTTCCTGACGGTTATGGTGGTTCTCGAAGTGGCTGGGATCTTTTTCCAGATTGTCATAAATTACAGTACCATTCTTGTTGATCAGTGTCACGCGTAGATCTTCAAAGGTGTGTTCGCAAACATAGTCGTTCAATTGTTGAATATTCAGTGTATCCCTGCCACGGAGAAAATCATTCAGGCGGTCGTTGTAATTCTGGAGTTGTGTGTTCAGCAATTCTATTTTGTATTCCTTCTCCCTGCGATATTGGAATGCCATGAAACAGATGGCGAATGCTATGAATAAGGAAATTACCGACAAGAATAGTTTCTTGTTGAATGACAGGACGTGGCTGGATAATTTAATAGTCATGGAAAGGTACAGGTTAGGTTATTCGCATTCAAAACAGTATCCGTATCCCAGGCGGGTGACGATGCATTTTCCATATTCGCCTATTTTTTTACGCAGGCGGGTAATGTTGACGTCAATGGTACGGTCCAGCACATAGACTTCCTCCTGCCATACTTTAGCCAGAATATCTTCGCGTGAGAATACGCGGCCTTTGTTTTGTAACAACAGCAACAGGATTTCGAATTCTTTTTTTGTCAGGGAAATTTCTATACCGTCTATGCTGACTTTCTTCTTGGTGATGTCGACTAAAAGCCCTTTGTACTGCAATTGTTCTTGCGCTTCTTTTCCCTGTGTGGGGCTGGTGCGTCGAAGGACAGCCTTAACGCGTGCTATAACTTCGCGCAGTGAAAATGGCTTCGAGATATAGTCGTCGGCTCCCAGGTTGAACCCTGTTACGGTATCGTTTTCAGTATCTTTAGCAGTAATGAATATAATGGGAATAGAAGCAGTAGCTTTATTCTTTTTCAGCATGTTCGCCATTTTGAATCCTGATATTTCTCCCATCATCACATCCAGCAACAGCAAGTTGTATTGGGTCAGTTCCATCTTCAGGGCTTCTTCGGCGGAGTTTGCCGTATCCACAAAATACCCTTCGTTTTCTAAATTGAATTTAAGAATCTCGCATAGATCTTCTTCATCGTCAACTACTAAAATGCGGTAATCATTCATATATCCATCTTTTTAATACTACAAAACTAATCTTTTCTGATCAGCATTGCAAAGATGGAGCATTTTTATTACTATTTGATGAAACAAATATTACAAAAAGATTACATGTTATAAAATCGTTAAGTTTTCATCGCAGATTACACCATTTTAATGATTCTGCAATCATCCCGCCGGATGATAATTGGAACGCAATAAATTATGATTTCGTAAACTCTCCGGCTACCGGAATACTCATTTGGTAACGTATTTCTCTTTCACTTTTTCCGTGTCCCAAAAGGAACATCAGTTTGGTTAGAACGGATTCCACCGTACTGTCATAGCCGCTGATGACCCCTGCGTCCAGCAGATGGAGCCCGGTTTCATACCTTCCCATTTCCACTGTTCCGGTAGAGCATTGGGAGATGTTGACAATGATGATTCCCCGTGAGGTGGCATCCCTTAGAAGTTCGATGAACCACGGCTTTTGCGGAGCGTTGCCCGAACCGTAGGTCTTTAATACCACTGCGCGTAATCCCGGTGTATGCAGGATATTGCTGATCATGTTTTCCTGGATGCCCGGAAAAAGGGTCAGTATAATTACATTGGTATCATAAAGATAGTGTGGTTTTAATGGCAGATTGGGATCGGCTTTGTGAATACGGTCATATTCATATTTTATGTGGATGCCTGCTGTTGCCAGTGAAGGGAAATTGTATGAACGGAACGCATTGAAATTCTCCGCATTGATTTTTGTGGTACGGTTTCCGCGCAACAGATGGTTTTCGAAGAAGATGCATACTTCGGGTACAATAGCAGTGCCGTCCGGATGTTTGGCAGCGGCTATTTCTATGGAAGTGATCAGATTTTCCTTTCCATCGGTGCGCAACATGCCGATGGGTAACTGGCTACCCGTCAGGATAACCGGCTTGCTCAGGTTTTCCAGCATGAAGCTGAGTGCTGAAGCGGTGTATGCCATGGTGTCTGTACCGTGCAGAATGACGAACCCGTCAAAATTGTCATAATTGTATTTGATGATCTTGACTAACTTGGCCCACAAGGCAGGTTCCATATCCGAAGAGTCAATGGGGGGATTGAACTGGTAAGAGGAGATGCGATAGTTGAACCGCTTCAATTCGGGGACATTGTCTTGCAACTGGTCGAAATTGAAGGCTTCTAGTGCACCTGTCTCAGGATTTTCAATCATGCCGATCGTACCGCCTGTGTATATTAGCAAAACGGAAGGATATTCACTCTGTGTCATGCGCTTTTCTTGTTTAATTTTGGCACAAAGATAGTAATTATGTGTAACTATGACAAAAATAAGAGAGGGAAATAACAAAATGTTTTTCTTTATAGGTGATAACTGCTTCTGCCGGATGCTGTGGATGGAAGAAGTAGAAAGATCAGGTATAAGATTATAGATCTTACTGCTGCAAGATATATAATCTTATACCTGTAAGGTATTATATTTTCACTTGTATCGCCATGATCTTTCAGGTGGATTTTTGAAGAAGAGGATGTTACGAGTTGTGAAAGGTTAGTTTTTCAAGGCTTCCAGCAGCTTGTCTGCTGCTTTTTCCGTATCTCCGTCTTCTTCATCCAGCAAGGTCACGAATTTACTGCCGATGATGGCTCCTGCGGCATGAGCGGATGCGGTTTCGAAGGTTTGCTTATTGGAAATTCCGAAACCTATCATGCGGGGATTGCGTAAATTCATGTCGGCGATGCGTTGGAAATAGGCTTGTTTCTGTGCGTTGAAATCTTTTTGAGCACCGGTGATAGCGGCGGAAGATACCATATAGATAAAACCGTCGGTGTGTTCATCAATCAGGCGGATACGTTCTTCACTGGTTTCCGGAGTGATGAGCATGATGATTCTCACATCTTGTTCCTCGGCTATGGAACGATATTCCTCCATATAATCTTTGAAAGGCAAGTCGGGGATAATCACTCCGTCGATTCCCGTCTCCCGGCAGGTGCGGCAGAAATCCTTGAATCCATATTGCATGATGGGATTGAGATATCCCATCAGCACCAGCGGAATCTGTACTTCTTTACGGATATCTTTCAGTTGGTCGAAAAGGAGCTTCAGTGTCATGCCGTTTTTCAAGGCGCGGGTGGCGGCGTGCTGGATAACGGGACCGTCAGCCATCGGGTCACTGAAAGGAATGCCGATTTCAATCATGTTAATCCCTTTTTTTTCCAGGACTTTGATGGTGCTTGCCGTACCTTCTAAGGTAGGAAAGCCTGCACAAAAATAAATAGATAGGATGTCTTTTTGCTTGGTACTGAATAACTGGTTGATTCTGTTCATTGTATTTTTTGTTTTAATTGGTTTATAAATGTGTGGACGGCGGCGTCGTCTTTCAGAGCCGGAGCGGTCTCGAATCCGCTGTTCAGGTCGATACCTGCCCATTGTTCATGCTTGAATTGCAACAAAAGGGAAAGACTGCCGGGACGGAGACCGCCACTCAGTAGGAAAGGCGTCTTTCCCCGATAGGCTTGCAGGATATTCCAGTTGAAGGTTTTGCCGGAGCCGCCATATCCGGAGCAGGCAGTGTCGAAAAGAAAGTAATCGCAAACGCCCTCATAACAACCGGCGGATTGCAGGTCACTTTCCTGTGCTATGGAAAAAACTTTAATGACTCCCAGTCCGGCGGCTTTTAATTTGCGGCATTGTTCCGGTGTCTCCCTGCCATGCAATTGGATATGGTGCAGACCGAATTCCTGTGCTTTCAGCAGGATGTTTTCGCTGCTTTCGTTGACGAAGACCCCGATCCGGTGGCATTGTTCCGGTAGGTATTCCGGACGATGTGATACGTAGCGGGCAGATTGGGGGAAGAAGATGAAGCCCATCCAGTCTGCTCCGGCTTGCTCTATGGCGCGTATGTTTTCGGGCTCGCGCATACCGCATACCTTGATAATCATTGTTGCTTCATCCTAACATTTCTCTAGTTGGGTTATAAATTCTTTTAAGGCTTCTCCCGGTGCGGGTGTTTTCATGAAGTTTTCCCCTATCAGGAAGCCTCGGAAGCCGGCAGCCCGGAGTTGTTTGACTGTTTCGGGGCTGGAGATGCCGCTTTCAGAGATCCGGAGCATTTCTTCGGGTAGTTTTTCCGCCAGACGGAAAGAGTTTTCCACCTCTGTGTGGAAGCTTCCCAGATTACGGTTGTTGACTCCCACCATGTCAATGTTCTCGTCTATATATTCCAGTTCTTGCTCGTTGTGGATTTCCAGCAGGACTTCCAGTTCCAGTTCATGGGCTTTGAGGGCTAGGGCTTTGCATTGCTCTTTCTTCAAAGCGGCGGCTATCAGAAGGATAGCGTCCGCTCCTACGATGCGTGCCTGATAAAGTTGGTATTCATCTATAATGAAATCTTTCCTTAGAATGGGAAGTTGCACGTGGGGGCGTGCCGAACGGATATCTTTCAGGCTGCCGCCGAAGTATTTTTCATCGGTGAGGATGGAAAGTGCGGAGGCTCCGGCCGCTTCGTAAGCGGGAGGAATGGTATCTGCCTGTGCGTCTTCTTTTATCCATCCTTTGGAGGGAGAGCGACGCTTGAACTCGGAGATGATGCCGTAAGGAGAAGAGGCAAGACTGGCACGCATACTGATACGTGGCATGGGTTCGTTACAATTGTTTATCAGCATTTCTTTGCTGATGGCAGCCTTTTGCAGTTCGATCTCGATTTGCTTGCAGGCGATGATTTCTGTTAATATATCTGTCATTGTATGAGGCGTTTGGTAGTGGAATACCGGGTGTGTAGTCAACTGTTCAGTTCCACAAATTTTTTCAATGTATTCAATGCTTTTCCGCTTTCCAATGATTCACGGGCGATGGCCACGCATTCTTCTATCGGTTTGGCCGGTTCCATGGCTTGTATGGCAAAAGAAGCGTTAATCAGTACACAGTCTGTCTGGGCTTTGGTGGCTTTGTTCTCCAGTACGTTATTGAAGATTTTCGACGCTTCTTCGGGAGTGTTCCCACCATAAAGCTCTTCTTGTCTGGCGAGAGAGAAGCCTAGTTCGGATGGCTTGTAGATGGTTTCGTAGTGATTGGTCATCACTTTGAATTCATCGGTCAGTGAGATTTCGTCGTAACCGTCCAGGTTGTTTACTACGGCAAAGCCAATGCCCAGTTTTTGGAACACGTTGGTATAAAGGCGCATTTGCGGCAGATCGGCGACTCCTAGAAGTTGGTAAGCCGGAAGACATGGATTAACCAGCGGACCTAGCAGGTTGAATATGGTACGTACTTGCAGTGCTTTGCGGACAGGGCCTACACTTTTCATGGCAGGATTGAACAACTGGGCATGCATATAGACCATTCCACATTCTTCCATAGAACGGGTCAGCTTATCCGGATTGTTCGTGAATTTTACACCGTGTTGTTCGATGACATTGCTGGCTCCGCTGACGGAAGTCGTGCCATAGTTGCCGTGTTTGGCAACATGATATCCGGCTCCTGCTACAATGAAGCAGGCGCAAGTAGAGATATTGAAGGTATTTTTTCCATCACCGCCTGTGCCCACAATGTCAATAGGGGTGTAAGCGGAAAAGTCTATAGGTATGCGGGTGGTGAGCAATGCTTCACGGAAACCTATCAATTCTTCTACTTTGATGCCGCGCATTTGGAAAACGGTCAGCAAGGCGGCTATCTGTGCATCGTTATACATTCCCCGGGTTATGTTGAGCAGCAAATTCTTAGCTTCTTTTCGGGTCAGTTCCTCGTGATTGAAGAGGCGGGATAATATAGCTTTCATATTTATTATGTACGGTTGGGGTTATGCGTTTAGAAAGTTGGCTATCATGGCTTTACCATCGGGGGTCAGTACGGATTCGGGATGAAACTGGATGCCGTGGATATCGTATTCTTTATGTTTCAATGCCATGACGAGACCTTCCCGGCTTACTGCGGTTATTTCAAGGCACTCAGGGAAACCGTCCGTATCTACCACCCATGAGTGATAACGTCCTACCGGCACTTCATCCGGCAGTCCGTTGAAAATGTAATCGGTTTTCTCTCCTTTGTCTTTTAATTGATTCTTTTTAATTGAGATGGGGGTCTGTACGCCATGAAATACTTCGCTCAGATTGGTCAGTTTGCCGCCAAAAGCTTCTCCTATGGCCTGTTCTCCCAAGCATACACCCAGAATCGGTTTCTTGCCGGCATATCTTTTGATTACTTCGAGCAGCAGGCCTGCTTCCGATGGAATACCGGGACCGGGTGAAAGAATGATTTTATCGAACTTTTCCAATTCTTCCAGTTGGAAAGCATCGTTACGTAATACGGTAACTTCGGCTCCCAGTTCTTTTACCAAATGACTCAAGTTGTAGGTAAATGAGTCATAGTTGTCTATAATTACTGTTTTCATGATGATTCGTTTTTACATTTGTTCTGCCAGGATGATTGCTTTTTTAAGTGCTCCCAGTTTGTTGTTTACTTCTTGTAATTCGTACTCTTCATTGCTCTTAGCTACGATGCCGCCACCGGCTTGAAACCATAGTTCGTTGTTGCGGCTGACGAATGTACGAATGGTGATAGCTTGGTTCAATGTGCCGTTCAGCCCGATAAATCCGATACAGCCGCCATAGGCTCCACGGCTGTGAGGTTCGTATTCGCTGATCAGCTGCATGGCTTTTACTTTCGGAGCGCCACTCAGGGTTCCGGCCGGGAAAGTATCAATAAATGCTTTGATGGGATTGGCTTTGGGGTTCAGTTCGCCGCTGACCCGGCTTACCAGATGAATGACGTGGCTGTAATATTGAGCTTCTTTGTAAAATTCTACTTGTACATCGTGACAGTTGCGGCTCAAGTCATTGCGTGCCAGATCTACCAGCATTACATGTTCCGCATTTTCTTTGGGATCAGCCAATAGGTTGGCGGTGAGTTCAGCATCTATTTTCTTGTCTCCGTTGCGGCGGGTGGTTCCGGCGATAGGGTCGATGGTGGCACGCCCGTTTTCTATTTTACAATGGGTTTCGGGAGAGGAACCGAAAATACGGAAGCCTCCGAAATCGAAGTAAAATAAGTAGGGGGACGGGTTGATGCTGCGTAAAGCACGGTAAAGTTTGAAATCATCTCCTTCGTAACGTTGGATAAAACGGCGTGAAAGGACGATTTGGAAAACATCGCCGCGCATACAGTGGGCAATGCCTTTGCGGATGTTCGCCTTATGTTCTTCATCGGTCAGGGTACTGGTGGTTTCGCCCACGGCACGGAAGTCGTAAGTGGTATAGTTACGGTTGTGGATCGCTTTTTCCACATAATCCAGATGGCTGTCCTCACCGTCCTGCAACATTTCCAGTAATAACATTTCGTTGCGGAAGTCATTGAAGACAATCAGGTATTTATATAAGATATACAACATATCCGGAGCATCGTTCTTAGGATCACGGCTGTCTTTTACATTGATATGTTCGAAGTAGCGTACGGCATTGAACGTGGTATAACCATACAGTCCGCAGTAGTTGTTGTATTCTCCGCTTACCTTGAAATGATTCAGAAAATCGGAGATCGCATGGTCTGCCCGGAAATGTTCGGTGATGGGATGTTCTTCCATGCTGCCGTCAGGGTAGGTGGCAGTGGCTGTGCCATGATTGATTCCGATGCTGGCTACAGGATTCAGCCCGATGAAAGAACGGTTGTTCTCACTTCCATGATAGTCGGAACTTTCCATCAGTGCACTCTGTGGGAAAATGTCGCGCACTTTCAGATAGGTACTGACCGGTGTATGCAGGTCACCCAGTATGGTTTTGCATCGGGTGGTATAGGTAAAAGTTTTCATTGTTTCTTTTCTGTTTATAGTTGTCCGTATAGGGTTTTTGCTCTCATGGGTTTCTATGTGTTATTGCAAGGAGGTCCTTGTGCCGGATTCTTTCAAGTAGGTTTCAATATCCTTATCTCCGCGTCCTGATACGGTGAGAACCACTATATCCGTTGGCTTGAATCTCATTTTGTCCAATGCTCCCAATGCATGAGCCGATTCCAATGCAGGAATGATACCTTCCAGCCGGGTCAGTTCAAATGCGGCACGGATGGCTTCATCATCGTTTATGGCGAGTACCAAAGCGCGTTGCTGTTTGGCCAGATTGGCATGCATGGGTCCTATGCCCGGATAATCCAGACCGGCAGAAATGGAGTAAGGTTCCTCTATTTGTCCGTCCTCGTTTTGGATAACCAAGGTTTTTGCTCCGTGGATAATTCCCATTTTCCCCAGTTGGATGGTAGCGGCCGAGAAACCGGTGTCTATACCTTTGCCTCCTGCCTCGGCCAGGACAATCTGCACACGTTCATCATCTATATAGTGATAAATGGTTCCTGCCGCATTGCTTCCTCCTCCTACACAAGCCATCAAGTAATCGGGATATTCCCTTCCTTCCTGTTCTTTCAGCTGCTTTTTGATTTCTTCACTGATAACGGATTGCAGACGTGCCACCATATCAGGGTAGGGGTGAGGACCTACGGTAGAGCCGATGACATAGTAAGTATCGGCAGGGTGGCAACACCAGTCGCGGATGGCTTCGTTTGTAGCATCTTTCAGTGTCATGTTGCCGGAAGTGACTGGGCGGACTTCGGCTCCCAGCATTTTCATCTTTTCTACATTGATATGCTGGCGTTCTACATCGGTCTTGCCCATGTAAACAATGCATTGCATGTTCATCAAAGCGCATACCGTAGCGGTGGCCACCCCATGCTGTCCAGCTCCGGTTTCTGCAATGATACGTTTTTTCCCCATACGTTTTGCCAGTAACACCTGTCCGATGGCATTATTGATTTTATGTGCTCCGGTGTGGTTTAAATCTTCACGTTTCAGGTAGATCTTACAGCCATATTTCTTGCTTAGCCGGTTTGCCAGGTAAAGAGGTGAAGGGCGTCCTACATAGTCGCGTAGTAACTGGTGGAATTCTTGTTTGAATCCTTCACTTTCCAATACTTTGGAATAGGCATTCTGCAATTCTTCCACACAGCGGTGAAGGATTTCGGGAATATACGCCCCTCCAAATTCGCCATAATAACCTTCTTTGTTTACCTGATAAGTTTTCATTGTCGTTCTATATTTTAATGTTAATTGCACTAACGAAAAAAGGCCTGTCGTAAGTACGACAGGCCTTCAGTTTGAATATCCTTTTAGAATGTCAGGTATATATACATGGTCTGGTTCCCTTACGACTTGTTTAGTTGTAAGAAACGCCACCAATATGTATTTACCATGATTCTATTCATAAAATCTGTTTTTATTTTGGGGCAAATGTAAGCGTTTTGTTTTAAACTCCAAAGAAAAACTTACTTTTTTTTTATTTATTTGCAGCTTCGTGTATTTTCCCTTTCACTTCTTCCACTTTCTCACCTACTTTTCCGGCTACTTCACTGCTTACTTCTTCTGCTTTATGTTTTGCATGATGAGCCAGGTCTTTTGCATCTTCTTGTAAGTCCTGAATGGCATCATACACGTCTCTTCTCAATTTGCGACCTCTGTTGCTGTGCGCAAAACAACTTAATGCACTGCCGACCAGCGCTCCTAGTGCCAGTCCGGCAAAGAATTTTCCATTATTCATAATCTTATTACTTTAAATTGGTTTTATAAATGAACATTTCGGGTGGCGGAATGGTTTTAATACATCAGTTAATAAATCATTAAAATGAAGTGTATGAAACGTAAACTTTGGATAAGAATAGGTGCCGTGTTGTTGGCAGGATTGCTGTTATGGTGGCTCTTTTGGGCTATTTTGATCGATGAGGACGAGAATGAACAAAGTCTGCCTGAAACAGAACAGATAGAGTGATTTGTCATAAGACAAAAGGATGATCTTCAGGCATGGGTACGAAAGAATAGATTGGAATAGTCGGTATAACATTCTGTTTGCTAAAGTCTATAGAACAATAGAATTAGTTCTAAGTTTATGGCAGGAAAATTTGTTTTGGCTTTCTTTTTTTGTTCTTTTGTTCTTCTGTCTGAAAATTAATATCCATTTTGCATCTGCCTTCTCAGAAATAATCAGTATATTCGCTTCATTAACCAATTAGACATGATTGAATATGAAAACAATGAATTATTCTATAATCAGATGTATCTGTGCATTGGTCATCGGTAAGCATTCGGCCTCGTGCGTGTTTCTCTCCAAGTTATAATAAAGTCAAAAGCCAGACGAAGCATGTCTGGCTTTTGACTTTATTATAGC